>Ga0207695_10000730_pt1 | contig 63900 bp, 60 predicted proteins | sample KBSC54metaG_FD_184354 | JGI IMG/M metagenome (GOLD analysis project Ga0207695, IMG submission 184354) | Corn rhizosphere microbial communities from Kellogg Biological Station, Michigan, USA - KBS C5-4 metaG (SPAdes) (version 2) | ecosystem: Host-associated > Plants > Roots > Rhizosphere > Soil...
AGCGTGATCTCGGCCGACGGCGCCATCGGGCCGACGCCGAAGGTCTTCTTGATGTCGAGGTAGAGATCGCCGAACGTGCTGTTGAAGTAGTTGTACGCGTTCTCGTGGTTCGCGAACAGGAACGACGACGTGCCGGCCGCGCGGTTGTAGATGTAGGTCGGATCGATGTAGCCCGTCACCGACAGGCCGGCGAGCGGGCCCGTGCTGGCCGCGTCGGTCAGCGAGTCGACCTTCAGCTGCTGGTTCGCGATCTGCTGCTTCATGTCGCTGACCTCGTCGTTGGTCAGCGTGGCCTGCGCGCGGCCGTAATCCGGCGAGCCCGGATCGACGGCCACCGCAACCGGCGCCGCGCCGGCCTTCGCACCGGCCTGCGCGACCACGGCGCCGCCCGGCTTCGCGGCGAGCTGCGCCTGCATGGCCTTCATCTGTTTCTGCAGCGCCGCGACCTGCGCCTGCAGCGCCTTGATCTCGGCGGATGTCGAGCCGGCCAGCGCGATGCCCGGCAACGCGCCGGCCACCAGCAGGCAGATCAGTTTCTTCTTCATTGCGGATTCTCCTTGTCGTGCGCCAGTCAAAGTGCGATCGGTTCGCGCGCCGCATGGCGCGGCGCGCGGGTCTTGTTATCGAGGAAAGGGAAAGGGGAGGCTCACGCCACCGCGAACGCCGCCTTCATGTCGGCCACGCGGCGCCGCTCGCGCGCGATCATCATCCGGTTCACGACGATCACGCCGATCGTCACGGCCGTGATGAACAGCGTCGCCAGCGCGTTCATCTCCGGGTTCAGCCCGAGCCGTACGCGCGAGAACACCACCAGCGGCAGCGTCGTCGAACCCGGCCCCGACAGGAACGCCGACAGCACCAGGTCGTCGATCGACAGCGTGAACGACAGCAGCCAGCCCGACAGCAGCGCCTGCGAGATCAGCGGCAGCGTCACCACGAAGAACACCTTCAGCGGCGTCGCACCCAGATCGAGCGCGGCCTCCTCCAGCGACTTGTTCATCTCCTTCACGCGCGACTGCACGATGATCGCCACGTACGACACGCACAGCATCACGTGACCGATCCAGATCGTCACCATCCCGCGGCCCTTCGGCCAGCCGAACATCTGCTCCAGCGCAACGAACAGCAGCAGCAGCGAGATGCCCTGGATCACTTCCGGAATCACCAGCGGCGCGTTGATCATCCCCGTGTACAGCGTGAAGCCCCTGAAGCGGCCGAAGCGCGCGAGCACGAAACCCGCCCACGTGCCGATCACGACCGACGCGGTGGCCGTCAGCAGGCCGATCTTCAGCGACAGCCACGCGGCGCTCAGCAGCTCGTCGTCCTGCCACAGCGACGCGTACCACTTCAGCGAGAAGCCCGACCACACCGTCACCAGCTTCGACTCGTTGAACGAGTACACGACCAGGCTGATGATCGGGATGTACAGGAACAGGAAGCCGAAGGCGAGAACGCCCGTCGACAGCGGTTTGCTCGGCTTGATCATTTCGCTTCCTCCAGTTCCTTGACCTGGTAGTACTGGAACAGCGCCATCGGCACCAGCAGCAGCATCACCATCGCGACCGTCACCGCGGACGCCATCGGCCAGTCCATGTTGTTGAAGAATTCATCCCACATCACGCGGCCGATCATCAGCGTGTCGGCGCCGCCGAGCAGTTCCGGAATCACGTACTCGCCGACCGCCGGGATGAACACCAGCAGGCTGCCGGCGATGATCCCGTTCTTCGACAGCGGCAGCGTGATCCGCGTGAACGCGACCCACGGCTTGGCGCCGAGGTCGTACGCGGCTTCGAGCAGCGTCAGGTCCATCTTCACCAGGTGCGCGTACAGCGGCATCACCATGAACGGCAGGTACGAATAGACCATCCCGATGTAGACGCCCGCGTCGCTGTGGTACAGCCGCAGCGGCGTGTGGATGATGCCCAGCGCGATCAGCGCGTGGTTCAGCAGGCCGTCGTCCTTCAGGATGCCGATCCATGCGTACACGCGGATCAGGAACGACGTCCAGAACGGCAGCATCACGGCCATCATCAGCACGTTGCGCCGGTTCGGTTCCGCACGCGCGATGTAGTACGCCATCGGATAACCGATCAGCAGGCACAGCACCGTCGACACGGCGGCCATCTTCAGCGAGCTGAGGTAGGTCGCGATGTACAGGTCGTCCTGCAGCAGGAACGCGTAGTGCGACAGCTGCAGCGCGAAGTGCACGACGCCGTCCTTGAACTCGACGAGCGACGTGTACGGCGGAATGCCCATCACCTGGTCGGCGAAGCTGATCTTCAGCACCAGCACGAACGGCAGCGCGAAGAAGACCGCGAGCCACAGGAACGGCACGCCGATCGCGACGCTGCGGCCCGACGGCAGGAAGCGCGACAGCGCGGCGAAACGGCCCGGGCGCGACCGGCCGGCGCCGGTGCTCGCAGCGCCGGTCGACACCGGCGCGGACGAAGTGGAAGCGGAGGTTCTCATCGTGTCGTCCTCATTGCGTCAGCACGACGCCGCTGGCCGGCGACCACGACACGAACACGTCGTCGTTCCAGGCCGGTGCCGCGTCGGTCATCAGGTGCGAGCTCGGCAGGTTCGACACGACCGTCTTGCCGCTCGGCAGGCGCACGTGATACAGCGAGTACGCGCCCATGTACGCGATGTCGGTCACGACGCCGCGCGCCCAGTTGTGCTTCGACCCCGGCTTCTCGCGCGACACGTGCACGCGCTCCGGGCGCACCGAGATGCCGACCGGCATCCCGAGCGGGCCGGTCACGCCGTGGCTCACGTACATGCGCGCCTCGAGGTCGTCGCTCTCGACGAAGATATGGTCGGGCTCGTCCTCGACGACGCGGCCTTCGAACAGGTTGGTCGAGCCGATGAATTCGGCGGAGAAGCGGCTGTTCGGAAATTCGTACACCTCGCCCGGCGCGCCGATCTGCACGATCTTGCCTTCGCTCATCACCGCGAGGCGGCTCGCCATCGTCATCGCCTCTTCCTGGTCGTGCGTGACCATCACGCAGGTCACGTCGACCTTCTCGATGATGTTCACGAGTTCGAGCTGGGTCTTCTGGCGGATCTTCTTGTCGAGCGCGGACATCGGCTCGTCGAGCAGCAGCAGCTTCGGGCGCTTGACCAGCGAGCGCGCCAGCGCGACGCGCTGCTGCTGGCCGCCGGACAGCTGGTGCGGCTTGCGCTTCGCGTACTTGCTCATCTGCACGAGCGCGAGCGCATCGGCCACGCGCTCCTTGATTTCGTTCTTCGGCGTGCCTTCCTGCTTCAGGCCGAACGCGACGTTCGATTCGACCGTCATGTGCGGGAACAGCGCGTACGACTGGAACATCATGTTCACCGGGCGCCGGTACGGCGGCAGCGACGCGAGGTCTTCGCCGTCGACGAAGATCTTGCCGGAGGTCGCCGTTTCCAGCCCGGCGAGCATGCGCAGCAGCGTCGACTTGCCGCAGCCCGAGCTGCCGAGCAGCGCGAACAGCTCGTTCTTCGCGATCGTCAGGTTCACGTTGTCGACGGCCGTGCTGTCGCCGAATTTCTTCACGACGTTTTCGATGCGCACGAACGCGTCGTTTTGCGTACGGGCCGCGGCGGCCGGTTGGGTCTGTCGTGCAGCAGCGGAAGAGGGTATCGATTGCATGGGAGTCACCATTCGTTCTTCACGGATTGCAGGCGTGAGCGTCCCCGCACGAGGCGCGCAACGCGACTCGCGGACAACGGCTCGTGCCGGATGGAACAGTGCGCGCGGTGCGCGCGGGCGGACGGAGGTCCGCGAATCTCAGGTGCGCAGGCGTGGAGCGATGCCTGCGCCGCCGTGATGCATGGCGATCAGTGGCCGGTTTTCAGCTGCGCCCACAGACGGTTCTCGAGGCGCAGGATGTCGGCCGGCATCGGCTTCATCAGCACCATCTTCTTCAGCACGTCTTCGGGCGGATAGACGGTCGGGTCCTGCGCGACGGCCGGCGTGACGAACTGGTGCGCGGCCTTGTTCGCGGTCGGGTAGAACACCGTGTTGGTGATCGCCGCGTTGACCTTCGCGTCGGAGACGTAGTTGATCCACTTCAGCGCGGCCTCGGGGTGCGGCGCATCCTTCGGGATCACCATCACGTCGAACCACAGCAGGCCGCCTTCCTTCGGGTTCGAGAACTTGATGTCGTACGAGCGCTTCGCTTCCGACGAGCGGCGATGTGCGATGCCGACGTCGCCCGACCAGCCGAGCGCGACGCACACGTCGTTGTTCGCGAGGTCGTTGATGTAGCCGGACGAGTTGAACTGGGTGATGTACGGGCGGACTTTCTTCAGGACTTCGAATGCAGCCTGGTAGTCGCCGGGATTCTTGCTGTTCGGATCCTTGCCCATGTACTGCAGCGTGGCGGCGAACACGTCGACGGCCTGGTCGAGGAACGACACGCCGCAGCCCTTCAGCTTCGCCATGTTGGCCGGATCGAACACCAGTGCCCAGCTGTCGACGGGCGCGTTGTCGCCGAGCGCTTTCTTCACTGCCTGCACGTTGTAGCCGATGCCGTCCGTGCCGTAGGCCCAGGGCACGCCATACTGGTTGCCCGGATCGGCATCCGAGATCATTTTCATCAGCAGCGGGTCGAGGTTCGCGAGGTTCGGGATCTTCGACTTGTCGAGCTTCTGGTACACGCCGGCCTGGATCTGCTTGGCCATGTAGTTCGACGTCGGCACGACGATGTCGTAGCCCGAACTGCCGGCAAGCAGCTTCGCCTGGAGCGTATCGTCGCTGTCGTAGTTGTCGTACTTGACGTGGATGCCCGTCTGCTTCTGGAAGTTCGGGATCGTGTCCGGTGCGATGTAGTCGGACCAGTTGTAGACATTCAGCTCGTCGGCGTGCGCCGACGGGCTGGCGACCGACGTGAACGCTGCCGCGGCGGCGAGGGCGGCAACAGAGCAGGCTTGGCGAAGAAAGCAGGCACGCATGGTGGAGTTCCCCTGGTTATGGCAGCGTGCGGCGACCGCCGCACGCCTGTAGGTAAGGCCGTTACGAAATACCCAGTTGCTGGGCGGTTGCATCGACGGCCTTCTTCGCCTTCGACACGAGTTCATCGATTTCCTGACGCGAGATCACGAGCGGCGGCGACAGCAGCATCCGGTCGCCGGTCGCACGCATGATCAGGTTGCCGTTGAAGCAGAAGTCGCGGCAGATCGTGCCGACGTCGCCGCCGTTCGCGAAGCGGCGGCGTTCGGCCGGCGCTTCGGCGAGCTGCAGGCTCGCGACGAGGCCGTGGCCATGCACTTCGCCGACGATCGGGTGGCGCGCGAAGGTTTCGCGCATCAGCGCCTGGAAGTACGGGCCCGTGTCGCTCTTCACGCGTTCGACGATCCCTTCGTCGCGCAGCAGCTTCAGGTTCGCGACCGCGACGGCCGCGGCGACCGGGTGGCCCGAGTACGTGAGGCCGTGGTTGAATTCGCCGTTGTCGATGATCGGGCGTGCAACCCGCTCGTGAATCCCGACCGCGCCCATCGGCACATAACCCGACGTGAGGCCCTTCGCCATCGTGATCAGGTCCGGCTCGAAGCCGAAGTGCTGGTGTGCGAACCATTCGCCGGTGCGGCCGAAGCCGCCGATCACTTCGTCGGCGACCAGCAGGATGTCGTACTTGCGGCAGATCCGCTGGATTTCCGGCCAGTACGTCGACGGCGGGAAGATCACGCCGCCCGCGCCCTGGAACGGCTCGCCGATGAACGCCGCGACGTTCTCCGCGCCGAGCTCGAGAATCTTCGCTTCGAGCTGCTGCGCGCGCGCGAGGCCGAACGCTTCGGGCGTTTCGCCCGGCTGCGCTTCGCCGAAGAAATATGGCTGATCGATATGCACGATGTGCTCGACCTTCGACGGCATCTGCTCGTGCATGTAGCCCATCCCGCCGAGCGTGCCGCCCGCGATCGTCGAGCCGTGGTAGCCGTTCTTGCGCGAGATCACGTATTTCTTCTGCGGCTTGCCCTGCACGCGCCAGTACTGGTGCACGAGGCGCAGCACGGTGTCGTTGCCTTCCGAGCCGCTGTTGCAATAGAAGAAGTGGTTGAAGCCGGCGGGCGTTACTTCCGCGAGCATTGCCGACAGTTCGATCACCGGCGGGTGCGTCGTCTTGAAGAAGGTGTTGTAGAACGGCAGTTCCTGCAGCTGGCGATACGCGGCATCGGCGAGTTCCTTGCGGCCGTAGCCGACGTTCACGCACCAGAGGCCGGCCATCCCGTCGATGATCTTGTTGCCGTCCGAGTCCCACAGGTAGACGCCGTCGGCCTTCACGATCACGCGGCTGCCCGCGCGGTTCAGCGCGCCCATGTCCGAGAACGGGTGGATGTGGTGCGCGGCGTCGAGCGCGCGGTATTCGGCGGTCGAGCGTGCCTGCGTCGCGCGCGGCGCGGCGGCCGGCGCGGCCGGCTGGATCCAGGCAGATTCGTTGCGGTAAGTCATGTTTCCTCCGTGATTCCGTATGGCGGTTGTGCGCGCGCTTAGACGTGCAGCAGCAGGTGGCGGCGTTCCCACGAGCTGATCACGCGGAAGAACGCTTCATATTCGGTTTCCTTCAGCGCGAAATACGCCTTCAGGAACTTTTGGCCGAGGATTTCGCCGAGCGGCTCGCACGCGGCCATCAGCGTCAGCCCTTCCTCGAGGTTGCGCGGCAGCTGGTACGGCAGGTCGTAGCCGTCGCTGACGAGCGGCTCGGTCGGCTCCAGGCGCTGCGTCATGCCGAGGTAGCCGGCCGCGAGCGTCGCGGCGAGCGCGAGGTACGGGTTGCAGTCGACGCCCGGAATGCGGTTCTCGATGCGGCGCGCCGACGGGCCCGAGTGCGGGATGCGGAAGCCGACCGTGCGGTTGTCGTAGCCCCACTGCACGTTGATCGGCGCGGCCATGAAGCGCGACAGGCGGCGATACGAGTTGATGTACGGCGCGAAGATCGGCATCAGCGCCGGCGTGTACTTCTGCAGCCCCGCGAGGTAGTTGTAGAACATCGACGTCGCGCCGCCGGTTTCCTGCGACGTGAACAGGTTCTGGCCCGTTTCCTCGTCGACGATGCTCTGGTGCACGTGCATCGCCGAACCCGGCTCGTTCTCCATCGGCTTGGCCATGAACGTCGCGTACATGTTGTGACGCAGCGCGGCCTCGCGCACCGTGCGCTTGAACAGGAACACCTGGTCGGCCAGCGACAGCGCGTCGCCGTGCATGAAGTTGATCTCCATCTGCGCGGCGCCGACTTCGTGGATCAGCGTGTCGATGTCGAGGTTCTGTGCTTCGCAGTACTCGTAGATGTCCTCGAACAGCGGATCGAACTCGTTGACGGCCTCGATCGAATACGACTGGCGGCCCGTTTCGGGGCGTCCCGTGCGGCCGACCGGGGGGCGCAGCGGCAGGTCTGGATCCTTGTTCATGTCGACCAGATAGAACTCGAGCTCCGGTGCGACCACGGGCTTCCAGCCCTTCGCCTTGTACAGCTCGAGCACGCGGCGCAGCACGTAGCGCGGCGAGATCTCGACCGGCGAGCCGTCGAAGTGCACGCAGTCGTGGATCACCTGCGCGGTCGGGTCGACGGCCCACGGGATCAGGCGGATCGTCGACTCGTCGGGCACGCACACCATGTCGGGATCGGTCACGCCGGTCAGCGAGCCGTCTTCCGGATAGTCGCCGGTGACGGTCTGCACCATCACGGCCTGCGGCAGCCGCATCGACTCGCCGGACGTGAACTTGTTGCGCGGCGTGATCTTGCCGCGCGCGATGCCGGCCATGTCGGGAATGATCGCCTCGACTTCGGTGATCCGGTGTTGCTTCAGAAAACTTTCGATGTCTTGCATGTCTGTTCTCGTAAGTGGGTCGGCGCGCTCAGGCGAGCGCGGCGGCGGCCGTGGCGCGCGTGCGGGCAGTGCGGCGGGCGCGGCAAGCGTCGCCGAAGGCGCGGAAGATCGCGCTCGACAGCGGATCCTGCGCATGCCGCCATTCCGGGTGCCATTGCACGGCAAGTGCGAAAGCCGGGGCATCGACGACGCTGACGGCCTCGATCAGGCCGTCCGGTGCGACCGCCTCGACGGCGAGGCCGGAGCCGAGCTGCGCGATGCCCTGCTGGTGCAGCGAGTTCACGCGCACTTCATCGCGGCCGCCGGCGAGCGCATGCAGCTTGCCGCCGGGCGTCAGGTGCACGACGTGTGCGGGGCCGTATTGCGTGTCCATCGGCGCGGCGTTGTCCTCGCGGTGATCGGCGAGGCCCGGCACGTCGTGCACGCGCTGGTGCAGCGTGCCGCCGTAGACGACGTTCAGCTCCTGGAAGCCGCGGCAGACGGCGAGCACCGGCACGCCCGCGGCGATCGCCGCACGCAGCAGCGGCAGCGTCGTCGCATCGCGTGCCGGGTCGTGCTTCGTGCCGGGTGCGCTCGGCTCGCCGCCGTACAGGTGCGGCTCGACGTTCGAGTAGCTGCCGGTAAACAGCAGACCGTCGACCGTGTCGAGGATGTCGTCAGCCGACTGGCGCTCGCCGAGCGCGGGCAGCACCATCGCGAGCGCCTGCGTGCCGTCGACGATCGCGGCGACGTATTTGTCGCCGACCGTATGCGACGCGTGTGCGCCGATTTGCGTGTGGTCGGCGGTGATGCCGACGAGGGGTTTCCTTTCCATGACGTCAATCAGTAATCCGTAGGGCTGTGGCGTGCGTCGCGTCGGATATTGCAAAACGCAGGCACGACACGGCCCCGCAGCCTGGCGCAGAGCGCAAGGCCGCTGGTGAATGGGCGCAGCGGGATGGCGTGGCGATCCGCGCTGCGCGCGACGATCAGGCCGTCGTTCGATCGGATGCGATACGCGACGCGGCAACGAATGCGCGAACACGTTCCGTCACCGCATGGACGATGCGGTTGGCGAATCGGCAAACGAAACGAACGACGTAAAGAAAGGAGAGGCGCTACGGCAGCAGCGACGCCACTTCGTCGGTATCGACGGCGACGAATGCGCGTGCGGAAACGGCGTTGTGGCGCCGAACGGAACGACGGGACAGGATGGTGTAGATCGACAGATGCTGCAGGCGAGGACTATGCCAGCCGCAACTGCCATCGGAAGGGGACGCCGCGCTGCGCGAACTTCGCGCCACGCTTCGATCCCACCTCACCAGAGGGCCACGGACTCTCACGATTACACTCGACTGGGTTGTTGAAAGTATTGAACACCTGACCGTTTCGACGCGCTGGGCGTTTAAAATAATCAAGGCGCCGGTTACACGTCATTTACATTGATGGGCATCAATTTTTGCGTTGCAATAACGCGTTTTGCTGCCTGTGAAAGCCAAATGACGCTGACCTGAGAGCCAGCATATACGAGCCAAAAACGGCGTCAAATGTTTTTTAACGGTCCTGTATCAGGGCTTTCCCGAGCAGTGAAAACAAAGATTCGCAAAAGGAATAATCGGGGCGGTGTTCATTATTTCGAACGCCTTTCAGGGTTTTCCCGGCTGATGCACGGCATAAAGTGATTAGAATATTCAACGGCTGTCCACTGCGTCGTTTCACTTTGTCATCGCACTTATCGTGTCCGAAACCGAATCGATGTCCACCGAAGTCGCCGAGCGCCTGCGTTTCGTGCGCAACAAGCATGGCCTGTCGCAGCGCGAACTCGCGAAGCGCGCCGGCGTGACCAACGGCACGATCTCGCTGATCGAACAGGGCCGTGTGAGCCCGTCGGTCGGCTCGCTGAAGAAGCTGCTCGAATGCATCCCGATGAGTCTCGCGGAGTTCTTTACGTTCGAGCTCGTCGAATCGCGCACGGTCGTATCGCGTCGCGCCGAGATGCCGAACCTCGGCAACGACACGCTCGCGTTTCATCTGGTCGGCGCGAGCGTGAAGGACCGCAACATGTGCATCCTGCGCGAGATCTACCAGCCGCACGCCGATACGGGGCCCGAGATGCTCGTGCACGCTGGGCACGAGGGCGGCGTCGTCGTATCGGGTCGGCTCGAGCTGACCGTCGACGGCGCGACGTGGCTGCTCGACCCCGGAGACGGCTACTACTTCGAAAGCCGTTTGCCGCACCGTTTTCGCAATCCCAGCGCGGAACAGATCTGCGAGGTCGTGTCGGCCAATTCGCCGGCAACCTTCTGACCGCGCGTCACCGCATTCGCGGCCGGCCGCACATGATGCGCGCGGCGCGTCGCACCGCGAATGCCACAACATTGAGGCATCCTGATGAACAAGTTGACTTTGGCTGACTGGCAGGACAAGGCGGCGTCGCTCGAGATCGAAGGGCGCGCATTCATCGACGGCGCGTCGCGCGACGCGCAGGGCGGCAAGACGTTCGACTGCGTGAGCCCGATCGACGGCCGCGTGCTGGCGAAGGTCGCCGATTGCGGCGAAGCCGACGTGAACGCGGCGGTCGCGGCCGCGCGCCGCGCGTTCGACGCGGGCGTATGGGCCGGCCTGAACCCGCGTGCGCGCAAGGCCGTGCTGCTGCGCTGGGCCGCGCTGATGCACGAGCATCTCGACGAACTGTCGCTGCTCGAGACGCTCGACGCGGGCAAGCCGATCGGCGACACGACGACGGTCGACGTGCCGGGCGCCGCGTATTGCGTCGAATGGTTTGCGGAAGCGATCGACAAGGTCGGCGGCGAAGTCGCGCCGGCCGATCATCATCTCGTCGGTCTCGTCACGCGCGAGCCGGTCGGCGTGGTGGCGGCCGTCGTGCCGTGGAACTTCCCGATCCTGATGGCCGCATGGAAGTTCGGCCCCGCGCTCGCGGCCGGCAACAGCGTCGTGCTGAAGCCGTCGGAGAAGTCGCCGCTGACCGCGATTCGCGTCGCACAGCTCGCGTACGAAGCCGGCATCCCGGCCGGCGTGTTCAACGTCGTGCCGGGCGCGGGCGAACCCGGCAAGCTGCTCGCGTTGCATCGCGACGTCGACTGCATCGCGTTCACCGGCTCGACGGCGGTCGGCAAGCTGATCATGCAGTACGCCGCGCAGTCGAATTTGAAGCGCGCATGGCTCGAACTCGGCGGCAAGTCGCCGAACATCGTGCTGCCCGATTGTCCCGATCTCGACCGCGCCGCGCAGGCGGCGGCCGGCGCGATCTTCTACAACATGGGCGAGATGTGCACGGCCGGCTCGCGGCTGCTCGTGCATCGCGACATCAAGGACGTATTCATCGAGAAGCTCGTGGCGGCCGCGCGCGCGTACGTGCCCGGCAACCCGCTCGATCCGTCGGTGTCGATGGGCGCGATCGTCGACGGCATCCAGCTCGAGCGCGTGCTCGGTTATATCGAGGCCGGGCGCAGCGAAGGCAGGCTCGTCACGGGCGGTGCGCGCGTGAAGGAGGAGACGGGCGGCTTCTACGTCGAGCCGACGGTGTTCGAGGTGAAACCCGATGCGAAGATCGCGCGCGAGGAGATCTTCGGGCCCGTGCTGTCGGTGATCGTGTTCGACGACGTCGACGAGGCCGTGCGGATCGCTAACGACACCGAATACGGGCTGGCCGCGGCCGTATGGACGTCGAACCTGACGACCGCGCACGACGTGTCGCGCCGGCTGCGCGCGGGCACGGTGTGGGTGAACTGCTACGACGAGGGCGGCGACATGAACTTCCCGTTCGGCGGCTACAAGCAGTCGGGCAACGGCCGCGACAAGTCGCTGCATGCGCTCGAGAAGTACACCGAGCTGAAGTCGACGCTGATCCGGCTGCGCTGACGCGATGCCGCGGGCGCAGCGCCGCGAGGCGGTGCGCCCGCGGCCCGCAGCCAGAAGTCCGCGTTATGCGGTGCGCAGCGCGGGGTGGAAGCCGGCGGCTTCGATGATCGACTGCACGCGCTCGGCGCCTTGCGCCGATTCGACCTTGACGATCTTCGTCGCGACGTCGATATCGAGCTTCGCGGCGGGATCGGCGGCCGTCACCGCGCGCGTGATTGCATTGGCGCAGCCGCCGCAGGTCATGTCCTGGACTTCGAATTCCATCGTGTTCTCCTGAGTTGACGATTGACGAGCAGGGTCAGCATGAAGCTTGCCATGGTGGGAAGGTCAAGCGCATTCATGCAGCCCGATGCATGCGTTGTCGCCCGGCGCGGCGAAATGATTCGTCAGGGTGAGGTCAGACAAATAGGAGGACAGTCGCATGTGTCAGTCGGAATCTTTCCCGATTGACGCCGGTGCGCGGTCGCCACCATGCGATGAGCGCCTTGCCTGGCAACGCGCGGCACGCACTTGTGAAGCGCTATCTCCATAACGGAAGTAAGGGTACGCGATATGGAAATGCGAATCGATCTTACTATCAATGTCCTTCGATATTTCATTTCATTACGTACATGAACCGTTTCGCACTGGGTTTCGCCGCTGTCCTGCTGGCCGCGTCGGCCGCCACCGCATTCGCCGCCGACGACGTCGTCAACCTGACGCTGAAGGACCACAAGTTTTCGCCCGATGGCGTGACGATTCCGGCCGGCAAGAAAGTGAAGTTCGTCGTGAAGAACCTCGATGCGACGCCCGCGGAATTCGAGAGCGACGACTTCAAGGCCGAGAAGGTCATTCCCGCCGGCAAGTCGGCCGAGATCCTGGTCGGGCCGCTGAAGGCCGGCACTTACGAGTTTCACGACGAGTATCACGAAGCGCAGTCGAAGACCCACCTGACCGTCAAGTAAGCGAATCCCGCCATGCTGTCTACCGCGCTGATTGTCTTTCGTGAAGTGCTCGAGGCCGCGCTGGTGGTCTCGATCGTGATGGCCGCCACGAAGGGCGTGCCGCGGCGCGGCTGGTGGGTCGGCGGCGGGCTCGTCGGCGGCGTGGTCGGCGCGGGCCTGATCGCGGCGTTCGCCGACGTGATCTCGCAGTGGGCGTCCGGCATGGGGCAGGAGGTATTCAACGCGGGCGTGATGTTCGTCGCGACGCTGATGCTGGCCTGGCACTGCATCTGGATGAGCCGGCACGGCCGCGAGATGGCGCTGCACATGGGCGAAGTCGGACGGGCCGTCGCGGCCGGCAGCCGGCCGCTGACGGGGCTGGCGATCGTGGTCGGCGTCGCGGTGCTGCGCGAAGGCTCCGAGGCCGTGCTGTTCCTGTACGGCATCGCCGCGGGCGATCCGGGGCAGACGCCGCAGATGGTCGTCGGCGGGCTGCTCGGCGTGCTCGGCGGAGCCGGGCTCGGTTATGCGATGTATGCGGGTCTGCTGCAGATTCCGCTGAAGCGCCTGTTCTCCGTCACCAACGGGCTGATCGTGCTGCTGGCGGCCGGGATGGCGAGCCAGTGCGTCGGTTTCCTGCTGGCGGCTGGCCTCGTGCCGTCGTGGGGCGATGCGATCTGGGACACGTCGTGGCTGCTGAAGGAGTCGAGCATCGTCGGCAAGGCGCTGCATACGCTGATCGGCTATACCGCGCGTCCGGCGGGCATCCAGATCGCCGCGTACGTCGCGACGCTGGCGGCGATCGTCGTGCTGACGCGGCTCGTCGGTCGTCCGCAGGCGACGATGAGGCCGCCACGGCATGCCGCGTGAGTTTTCCCGGGTTCGAACGAAAGAAGGGGCGTCCATGACGCCCCTTCTTTCGTTTGCGGCTCGCGGTCAGCCCGAGGTCGGCCGCGCGCCGGTCAGCGGTGGCTGTCGATCCACGCGCGGGCCCATTCGAGCCCGGCCTCGCGCGCGTCGTCCTCGGTGTCGAATACGCCGAGCACGCCGGACGCTTCGACGAGCTTGTTGTTCTGCGTGATCGTGCCGCTCGCCGCGAAGCGTTCGGGCTGCAGGATCTCGTCCTGCTGCAGGATCGCGTGGCCCCAGATCTGGTAGCCGAGGTAGTTTTGCGCTTCCATTATCGAGTCACCTCCGCGGAGCGGTTGTGCGTGCCGACCCGCAGCACGTTGCCGTCCGGCGTGTATTGCCGCGGGATGTCGGAGAAGTTGAGCGCGTGCGTCTCGTCGGGGTCGGCGGGCTGCATCACCGTGAGACGGCCCGGCGCGGGCTGCGCGACGGGGCGCGGTGCGACCGGCGCCTCGGCCGCGGCGGGCGGGCGAGGCGAGCCGGCTTTCACGGTTTGCGTGACACGACGCTTGTGCGGTTTCGCAGCGGCTTTCGGCGTTGCGCTCGCGTGCTTCTCGGCGCTCTTGCCGGCGCGTGCATCGGCGCCCGCGTGCGCGGCCGGCGTATGGGCGTCCGGCGTACGGCCTTCCGGCGTACGGGCCGCCGGCCGTCGCGCCTCGGGCGGGTTCCAGACCTCGACGTAGTGCTCGGCGGCCCAGCTCGTCGACGCGAACGTCAGCGCCAGCAATCCGCATCCAAACAGTCTTACCATTGTCTCTCCGTCATATTCGTTGCGGCTCGCGTCGCGGTGTCCGGTGCGGACCGCGTTCGGTCGGCCGCTTATGCGCATTCGGGGAAGTCGGCTCAGGAGAACACCTCGAGCCCGTGTTTCTCGACGATCTGGAGCATCCGCGCGGCGATGCCGCTCGGCCGTTTGTCGCCCTGTTCCCATTGGCGGATCGTCGACGTCGTCGTATTCAGGTAGAGCGCGAATACGCTCTGGCTGACGTTGACGGATTTGCGGATGCGGGCGATCGCTTGCGGATCGAACTGCGGGGCGGCTTCGATGCAGAGATCGTCGTATTCGCGCATCGTTTTCTTGTCGATCAGGTTTGCGCGATAGAGGCCCGACGCGGCGCTGTGGATCGCCTCCGTTGCGTCGCTCTTGAATCGACTCTTAGCCATTGCAAATCTCCACAAGCTCTTTCAGTGCGATCAGCGTCGCGATATCGGCGTCGGTGCGGCGCCCGACATCCGCGGCGAGCTTTCTGAAGGCGCGCAGTTCGCGTTCGTCGATGTTGCCCCTGTCGCGTTTTGCGAACAGGAACACGAAAACCCACGCCTGCCCGACCTTGCTCAGCACGATCCCGCGGTGCCGATTCCCGTCCAGGCGCTTTTTCCAGACGTTGCCGCCGAGCTCGACGCCCTGGCCGCGCGCCAGTTCCCGCGCGGCGCGGCAGAGTTCGGCATCGGCGATTCCTGCCTTTCTGGCTGCCTTGTGAAACCACTTCGTCTTGAAGACGCGTCGTATGGAAGCAGGCATGTCGGGCCGGTCGAGTTAGCACAGGATTATATACCACTACGTGGTACATATTTCGACCTGGCCGAATGGCCTGCTTCTCACCGATACGCAGCCGGGACGGCCCGGCGAGGGCCATCCCGGTCGTCCTGCCTTACTCCACCGTCACCGATTTCGCGAGGTTCCGCGGCTTGTCGACGTCGGTGCCGCGCGCACACGCGGTGTGATACGCGAGCAGTTGCAGCGGCACGACGTGCAGGATCGGCGACAGTTGCCCGTAGTGCTCCGGCATCCGGATCACGTGCAGGCCGTCGTCGTTGACGATCTGCGTATCGGCATCGGCGAATACGTACAGCTCGCCGCCGCGCGCCCGCACTTCCTGCATGTTCGACTTCAGCTTCTCGAGCAGCGTGTCGTTCGGCGCGACCGTGACGACCGGCATCGCTTCGGTGACGAGCGCGAGCGGCCCGTGCTTCAGTTCGCCGGCCGGATAGGCCTCGGCGTGGATGTACGAGATTTCCTTCAGCTTCAGCGCGCCTTCGAGCGCGATCGGGTAGTGCAGCCCGCGGCCGAGGAACAGCGCGTTTTCCTTGCGCGCGAATTCCTCCGACCACGCGATGATCTGCGGTTCGAGCGCGAGCACGCTGTTCAGCGCGGCCGGCAGGTGGCGTAACTGCTTCAGGAATTCGGCTTCCTGCGCGGCGTCGACGTGCCCGCGCAGCTTGCCGAGCGTCGCGGCCAGCACGAACAGCGCGACGAGCTGCGTGGTGAACGCCTTGGTCGACGCGACGCCGATCTCGGTGCCCGCGTGCGTCAGGAACTGCATTTCGGTCAGGCGCACCATCGCGCTCGTCGCGACGTTGCAGACCGCGAGCGTATGCGTGTGGCCGAGCGACTGCGCGTGCTTGAGCGCCGCGAGCGTATCGGCCGTCTCGCCCGACTGCGAGATCACCAGCACGAGCTGGCGCGGGTTCGGCACCGACTCGCGGTACCGGTATTCGCTCGCGATCTCGACCTGGGTCGGGATTTTCGCGATCGATTCGAGCCAGTACTTCGCGGTGAGGCCCGAGTAGTAGCTCGTGCCGCACGCGAGGATCAGCAGGCTGTCGATGTCCGCGAACGCGGCGGGCGCGGCGTCGCCGAACAGCGTCGCGTCGAACGCGTCGGTCTGCGGCACGGTATCGCCGATCGCGCGCGGCTGCTCGAAGATTTCCTTCTGCATGAAGTGGCGATAGGGCCCAAGCTCGACCGCGCCGCCGTATGCGCTGACCACGCGGATGTCGCGCTGCACGGTGGCGCCGTGGCGGTCGACGATCTTCACGCCGTCGAGCGACAGCTCGCACACGTCGCCTTCCTCGAGGAACGTGAAGCGGTCGGTGCTGCCCGCGAGCGCGAGCGCATCGGACGCGAGGAAGTTCTCGCCGTCGCCGTGGCCGACGACGAGCGGCGAACCCTGGCGCGCGCCGACGACGGTGTGCGGCTGGTCCTTGTGGATCACGGCGATCGCATACGCGCCGTGCAGCTGCTGCACGGCTTCGTGCACCGCGTCGAACAGGTTGCCGCGGTACAGGCTGTGCACGAGGTGCGCGATCACTTCGGTGTCGGTCTGCGACACGAATTCGTAGCCCTTCGCGCGCAGCGCTTCGCGCAGCGGCTCGAAGTTCTCGATGATGCCGTTGTGGACGAGCGCGAGCGCGTCCGACGAGAAGATCGGGTGCGCGTTGTGCGTGACGGGCGCGCCGTGCGTCGCCCAGCGCGTGTGCGCGACGCCGGTCGTGCCTTCGAGGTGCGATTCGCGCACCTGCGCGTCGAGATCGGCGACGCGCGCGACGCTGCGCGCGCGCTTCGGTGCGCCCGGCTCGAGCACGGCGACGCCGCACGAGTCGTAGCCACGGTATTCGAGGCGCCGCAATCCTTCGATCAGCACCGGAACGATATTACGCTGCGCAACTGCGCCGACAATGCCGCACATGAATGGTCAATCCTGTAGGTCGACGCGGGCGCCGCCGGGGCGCCCGCAAAGGGTTCAGCTTTTCTTCTTGACCGGGCGGACGTAGCCGCTCTTCGTCGTCTGGGTCTTCTCGTTCAATGCGAGCAGGCCGTCGGCAACGTCCTTCCAGATCGTCGTGCCGGCGGCGATCGTCACGCCGCGGCCGACGCGCACGGGCGCGACGAGCTGCGTGTCGGAGCCGACGAACACGTCGTCCTCGATCACGGTGCGGAACTTGTTCGCGCCGTCGTAGTTGCAGGTGATCGTGCCCGCGCCGATGTTCACGCGCGCGCCGATGTCGGCGTCGCCGATGTACGTGAGGTGGTTCGCCTTCGAGCCGTGGCCGATCACCGCGTTCTTCACCTCGACGAAGTTGCCGACGTGCGCTTCGTCCGCGAGCTGTGCGCCGGGGCGCAGCCGCGCGTACGGGCCGATCACGGTGTTCGCGCCGAGCTCGGCGCCGTCGATGTGCGAGAACGCGTCGATGCGCGTGCCGGCGCCGACCGACGCGTTGCGGATCACGCAGTTCGCGCCGATCGTCACGTTGTCGGCGAGCGTCACGTTGCCTTCGAACACGCAGTTCACGTCGATCGACACGTCGCGGCCGCAGCGCAGCGTGCCGCGCACGTCGACGCGCGCCGGATCGGCGAGCGTGACGCCGTCGACGAGCAGCGCTTGCGCGACATTGTGCTGGTGGATGCGCTCGAGTTCGGCGAGCTGCGCCTTGCTGTTCACGCCGAGCGTTTCCCATTCGTCGTCGGGCTGCGCCGTGACGACCTCGAAGCCGGCCTCGATCGCGAGCTCGACGACGTCGGTCAGGTAGTACTCGCCCTGCGCGTTTTCGTTCTTCAACGCGCCGAGCCACATCGACAGCTGGGCCGTGGGCGTGACGATGATGCCGGTGTTGATCTCGGCGATCTTCAACTGTTCCGGCGACGCGTCCTTCTGCTCGACGATGCGCGTGACGAAGCCTGCCGCGTCGCGCACGATGCGGCCATAGCCGGTCGGATCGTCGAGCGTGACGGTCAGAATTCCGTAGCGGCCGTCGCGCGCGGCGTCGACGAGACGCCGCAGCGTCGACGCGCGGGTGAGCGGTACGTCACCGTACAGCACGAGCGTCGGTTGCGCGGGATCGAGCAGCGGCAGCGCCTGGCGCACCGCGTGGCCGGTGCCGAGCTGCTCGGCCTGTACCGCGAACTGGACGTCGGGCGCGGCGACGGCAGCCTGGACCCGCTCGGCGCCGTGACCGACGACGACGACGAGCCGGGACGGCTGCAGCGTGCGCGCGGTGTCGATGACGTGGGAGAGGAGCGGCCTGCCGGCCAGGGGGTGAAGCACTTTCGGCAGCGCGGAACGCATGCGCTTGCCGGTGCCTGCCGCCAAAATCACGATATTCATGGCGCCAGCTTGTCAGAGGAGTTCGAAGCCGTCCATTTTAGCATGCGGCCCCCGCCGTTCCGGGCCCGCCGCGCGGGCCCGGCGGCGCCGGAAAGGGCGGCTGGCGCCCCGTTCCGGCGGGTCTTCCGACCCCGCTTACAGGTCGTCGAACTGGACGATCGAGATCGGTCGGGCGGCGTCAGGCGCCGCGGCGTCGTCGCCCGACGCGCACGGTTCCTCGTCGAACGCGATGTCGCCCTGCGGATCGGCAACGCCTGTCGCGCGCAGCGACGTGAACGGGAACAGCGTCGTATCCATCAGGTGCGACGGCACGACCTTCGCGAGCGCGTTGAACATGTTCTCGACGCGGCCCGGGAAGCGCTTGTCCCATTCGCGGATCAGCGCCTTCATTTCCGCGCGCTTCAGGTTCGGCTGGCTGCCGCACAGGTTGCACGGGATGATCGGGAATTCGCGCAGCTCCGCGTATTTCTCGAGATCGGTTTCCTTCACGTACGCGAGCGGGCGGATCACGATGTTCTTGCCGTCGTCCGACTGCAGCTTCGGCGGCATCCCCTTCAGCTTGCCGCCGTAGAACATGTTGAGCAGCAGCGTCTGCACGATGTCGTCGCGGTGGTGGCCGAGCGCGATCTTGGTCGCGCCGAGCTCGCCGGCCACGCGGTACAGGATCCCGCGGCGCAGCCGCGAGCACAGCGAGCAGGTCGTCTTGCCTTCGGGCACGAGCCGCTTGACGATGCTGTAGGTGTCCTGGTTCTCGATATGGAACGGCACGCCGACCTGCTTCAGGTATTCGGGCAGCACGTGCTCGGGGAAGCCCGGCTGCTTCTGGTCGAGGTTCACCGCGACGATGTCGAAGTCGATCGGCGCGCGCTCGCGCAGGCGCAGCAGCACGTCGAGCATCGCGTAGCTGTCCTTGCCGCCCGACAGGCAGACCATCACCTTGTCGCCGTGCTCGATCATGTTGTAGTCGCCGATCGCCTGGCCGACCTGGCGCACGATCCGCTTGAACAGCTTGTTGTTCTCGTACGCTTCCTTCTGCTCGCGGCGCGTCAGCGCCTGGCGGCCGGCCGGGGCGGCCGCGTCGAGGGTGGCGGCGTCGGCCGCCGTGTCGTTCATGTGGGGGGCGTTCATGCGCGCTCCTCGTCCTTGATGCGAAAGACTTCGACGCCGACGGCGTCGCAGTCCGGATAGGCGTCCGGTTTCTCGGTACAGACGCGTACCGCGCGCACGGCGTCGTGCGCCAGCAGGTGCGCGGCGATCGCGTCGCACAGCGTTTCCTGCAGGTGGATGTGGCCGCGCGCCATGCATTGCGCGACGCTCTGCTTCATCAGGTCGTAGTCGACGACTTCATGGAGGCGATCGTCGACGGGGGTGGACAGCGCGAGCGGCACGAACAGGTCGACGTTGATGACGACGCGCTGCTCGCCGCGCTTCTCGTGTTCGAAGGCACCGATGTTGATGTGCACCTCGTAATCGCGCAGGTAGAGCCTGCGGCAATCCGCGAGGCGGGGGTGCAGGAGAGCGGAAAACATGGTCGTCCCAGTCAAATTGGCGTGCGCGCACGCAAAGCGGCGCGGGCGGCGGCAGTCAGGCCGCGCGCCCGCGGTTCATTCATTCGGGCCGGCGGCGGGCGGCACGAGGTGCTCGCCGCCGTCGACGGTCAGCGTCGCGCCCGTGACGCCGGGCGCGCTCGCGAGATAGCAGGCGGCCGCCGCGATGTCGTCCGCATGCGCCGCGTGGCCGCGCACCAGTGCCGCGACCCGCACTTTCGGCGCGAGCGCGAGCGCCAGCGCCGACGTCGCGCGGTTCAGCGCGGCCTGCATCAGCGCGTGCGACAACTGCGCCGGCGCCGGGTGAAACAGCGCCTGGTCCAGCACGTGGATCGCGCACGCGCGCAGCGCTTCGTGCTCGCGCGCGGCGTCGGGCGTCGCATCGGCGAGCGCGCGGGCCAGCGCGAGCGGCGCCGTCACGTTGCGCGCGAGCGCGCCGGCGAGCGACGCGCCGTCCACCGTGTGCGCGTCGTCGGCGCCCGCACTGGCGCTCACGAACACCGCGCACGCGGGCCGGCCGAGCGCCGCGCCGCACGCGGCGACCAGCGCGGCCGCGTCGGCTTCCAGGGCCAGATCGGCGTCGAGCACGGCCGCATGGCGGCCGAGCGCCGCGACTTCGGCGACGATCGCATCGGCGGCCGCGCGCGGCGCGCCGTGGCTGCGCTGCAGCGCGACGTCCCAGCCGCGGCGCGCGAATTCCGTCGCGAGCGCACGACCGATCGACGCGGCGTCGGCCGCGCTGCCCAGGGCACCCGCGACGAGCACCACGCGCAGGGTCGACGTATCGGCTGAAACGGTCATTTACAATGCCGGGATGAACCCGAAAGCTCACGAACCCGCTAGTTTACCTGCTCCCGGCCCTGACGCGCTCGCGCAGTCCGAAACCCTTGCCGCGCAACTGCGCGACGAGATCGCGGCGGCCGGCGGCTGGCTGCCGTTCGACCGCTTCATGGAGCGCGCGCTGTACGCGCCGGGCCTCGGCTATTACAGCGGCGGCGCGCGCAAGTTCGGGCGCCGCGCCGACGACGGCAGCGACTTCGTCACCGCGCCCGAGCTGTCGCCGCTGTTCGCGCAAACTCTGGCGCAACCGGTCGCGGAAGCGCTCGCGGCGAGCGGCACGCGCCGCGTGATGGAATTCGGTGCGGGCACGGGCAAGCTCGCGGCCGGGCTGCTCGCGGCGCTCGACGCGCTGGGCGTCGAGCTCGACGAATACCTGATCGTCGACCTGTCCGGCGAGCTGCGCGAACGTCAGCGCGACACGATCGCGGCCGACGCGCCGGCGCTCGCCGCGAAGGTGCGCTGGCTCGACGCGCTGCCCGAGCGGTTCGAGGGCGTCGTGGTCGGCAACGAGGTGCTCGATGCGATGCCGGTGCGGTTGTTCGTGAAGGCGGACGGCGCGTGGCACGAGCGCGGCGTCGCGCTCGACGCGCGGCGCGCGTTCGTGTTCGAGGACCGGCCGGCCGCGCCGGCCAGCCGGCCGCCGGTGCTCGCGGCGCTTACCGCCGAGGTCGCCGACGGCTACGTGACCGAGACGCACGAGGCCGCGCTGGCGTTCACGCGCACCGTCTGCACGATGCTCGCGCGCGGCGCGGTGCTGCTGGTCGACTACGGTTTTCCCGCGCACGAGTACTACCATCCGCAGCGCGACCGCGGCACGCTGATGTGCCACTACCGCCACCACGCACACGACGACCCGTTCCTGTACCCGGGCCTGCAGGACATCACCGCGCACGTCGAATTCACCGGCATCTACGACGCGGCCGTCGCCGCCGGCGCCGACCTGCTCGGCTACACGTCGCAGGCGCGCTTCCTGCTGAACGCGGGCATCACCGACGCGCTGGCCGCGATCGACCCGTCCGACATCCGGCAGTTCCTGCCGGCCGCGAACGCGGTGCAGAAGCTGATTTCCGAAGCCGAGATGGGCGAGCTGTTCAAGGTGATCGCCTTTTCGCGCGGCATCGACGGCACGCTCGACGCGTTCGCGCGCGGCGACCGCTCGCACGCGCTCTGAGGCCGGCATGCTGCGCTGGCTGATGACGTCGTTCGTCGCGGTGATGATCCTGACGCGCTGCTGGCCGTGGCTCGGCAAGCTCGGCATCGGGCGGATGCCGGGCGACGTCACGTTGACGCTCGGCGGGCGGCGCTACCCGTTCCCGTTCATGTCGACGCTGGTGCTGACGATGCTGGTATCGATGGTGGCGCGGCTGCTCTGAGCCGCGCCGGAAAGGGCGGTGCGCGTTACAGCTCGATCTCGCCGAGGATCCGGTGCGCAAGCGCCTTCGCCTCGTCAAACGCTTCTTCCTCGCTGGGGCTCGTCGAGTGGACGTCATAGCGCGTGTTCTCGGTGTCGTCCCCGTCGTCCTTCGAGAGAATCACGTAACCCTGGAACTGCCCGTTGGCCGAATGCTGGGTATGCGCCTTGGCCGTGTAGATGCCCTTCGTGAACGTGTTCGTGTCCATCGTGCCTCTCCCGCAAAAGGACACTTCATCGTAGCACTGCGGCGCAGCATGTACAGCGCGGCTTATCGGTGACCGAACGGTGTCCGGTCGCGGTGTCCGGTCGCGGCGCTCGGTCACCGTTCGATCAGCCCTCGACGATCAGCCCTCGATCAGCGCGACGACTTCGTCGAGCGTCGGCGCGTGCGCGCCCGTGTGCCGGCATGCGGCAGCGCCCGCCGCCAGCGCGAACGCGAGATGCTCGCGCCACGATCGCTGCGGCGCGGCCATCAGGCTGAACAGCATGCCGCCGATCGACGCGTCGCCCGCGCCGACGGTATCGACCACCTCGACGCGCGGCGGGCTGGCCTCGTGCACGTCGCCGTCGGCATACAGCGTCGCCGCCTGCGCGCCGCGCGTGACGAGCACGGACGCGCGCGGGTTCAGCGCGCGCACCGCCGCGACCGCGTCGGGGCCGTCGCCGCCGAACAGGTGCCGCAGGTCCTCGTCGGACACCTTGATCAGGTCGGCGAGCGCAGCCATCTTCTCCAGCGTCGGCCGGTACGCGGCCGTCATCAGGTTCCGGTAGTTCGGATCGAAGCTGATCTTCACGCCGCGCGCGTGCAGGTCGGCCGCGAGCGCGGCCAGCGTGCCCGCGAGCGGTTCGCGCACGAGGCTGATGCAGCCGAAATGCGCCCATTTCACGTGGCCGGTCCAGCCGGCCGGCAGCCGCGCGGGATCGAACGCGAGATCGGCGCTCGCTTCGCCGATGAAGAAGTACGCGGGCGGGCGCGTCTCGTGGACGATCGCGAGCAGCGGCGGCCGTGCGACGCGCTGCAGGAAGCGCAGGTCGAGCCCGGCCGCTTCGCTCGTGCGCCACAGCACGTCGGAGAAGCAGTCCTCGCCGATCGAGCCCGCGAGCGCGCTCGGCACGCCGAGCCGCGCGACCGCGCGCGCGACGTTCCAGCCGGCGCCGCCCGGCACCGACGTCCACTGCGCATCGCCCGCGCGCACCATGTCGGTCAGGATGTCGCCCGCCGACACGAAAGCCGGAAACGTGCCGCCGCTCATTGCGTCGGCTCGCTGCGCACCGTGCGCGCAAGGGTCGCGAGCACGTCGTAGCACGCACCCATCGTGTGATAGTCGGTCTTGCCGGCCGGGCTCTTCTCGTCGCTGTACTTGCGGTTGTCGCAGGTGAGGATCCGGTACCACGCGCCGTAGCGGTGGTCGACGAAATGCGTCCAGCTATAGCGCCAGATCTCGTCGTACCAGTCCCAGAAGCGCTCGCTGCCGGTGCGCGCGCCGAGCATCGCGGCCGCCGCGAAGGTTTCCGCCTGCACCCAGAAGTACTTGTTGTGGTCGCAGATCGTGAAGTCGGGGCCGAAGCCGTAGTACAGGCCGCCGTGATCGGCGTCCCACGCGTGCGCGAGCGCCGCGTCGAACAGTTCGGCCGCGCGCGGCACGAGCCAGTCGAGCGGGCGGTGCCGCTCGAGGATCAGCAGCAGCTTCGCCCATTCGGTCTGGTGCCCGGGCTGGAAGCCCCACGGACGGAAGATGTTCGAGCTGTCTTCCTTGTTGTAGTCCCAGTCGACCGACCAGTCCGCGTGGTAGTGCTCCCATACGAGCCCGCCCGACAGCGCGGCCTGGCGCTGCGTGACGTGGCTTGCGAGCTTTTCCGCGCGATCGAGGTACGTGAGGTGGCCGGTCGCCTCGTAGGCCGCGAGCAGCGCCTCCGTCATGTGCATGTTCGCGTTCTGGCCGCGGTACGACGACACGATCCAGTTCGGCGTCGCGTCGTCCGCATACAGGCCCGCGGCCGCATCCCAGAAGCGGTGCTCGGCCAGCTCGTAGGTCGCCGCGATCAGCGGACGCGCCTCGTCGATGCCGGCCATCGTCGCGTGCGCGGCCGCCAGCAGCACGAACGCGAGCCCGTAGCAGTGGCGCGTGCCGTCGAGCGTCGCGCGCTTCGCGCCGTCGCGCCAGTCGAGTTCCCAGTCGTAGCCCTGCAGTTCGTCGTCCCAGTGCGCGTCGCGCAGGAAGCGCAGCCCGTGGCGCGCGTAGTCGAGATGACGCGGGTCGCCGAAATGCCGGTACGCCATCGCGTAGTTGAAGACGAACCGGCAGCTGCTGACGAGGTGGCGCGACGTGCGGTTGTAGATGCTGCCGTCGTCGCGGAAGTAGTGATAGAAGCCGCCCGTCGGGTCGTACGCATTCGTCGCGTAGAAGCGCAGCGTGTCCTCGATGTGCGACAGCAGGAACGACGGATCGCGGAAATTCGCGACGAGCGGCGCGGCTTGCGTGTGGGCGGCCGGCGCGGCCGTGCAGGGTTGGACCGGGGGCATGTTCATGATTCGGTGACCGTGGCGGTATCGAGTGCCGGAGAGCCGGCGGGCTGGCTGCTGGCCCGCACGATCAGCTCGACGGGCAGGGAGATCTCGGTGCGCTCGGGCGCTTCGGCGAGCAGCAGTTCGACGCCGCGGCGGCCGAGCGCTTCCTTGTCGACCGCGAGCGTCGTGAGCGGCGGACTCGCGTGCGCGGCGGCCGGGATGTTGTCGAAGCCGACGATCGCGATGTCGTCCGGAATCCGCAGGCCGCGTGCGGTGCACACGCGCTGCGCGGCCAGCGCGGCCGCGTCGTTGTATGCGAAGACGGCGTCGGGGCGCGGGCCCGGCGCGTCGAGCAGTTGCTCCATCGCACGCGCGGCGCCGGTGTCGGGGTCGAGCCCCGCGTCGATCGTCACTTCGTACGCGGGATCGAACAGCCGCCCGGCCTCGAAGAACGCGCGCCGGTAGCCGATCGCGCGCTGCGCGATGCTGTAGTGCGCGGGCGAGCCGCCGATGAACGCGATCCGCGAGCGGCCGGTGGCGAGCAGGTGGCGCATCGCGAGCGCGGCGCCCGTCGCGTTGTCGATGTTGACCGAGCGCAGCCCGGGCGCCCACAGGTCGATTAGCACGAGCGGCCGGCCGGTCGCGGCGAGCGCCTCGATCGTCTCGGGCTCGATGAAGCCGGCGACCGCGATCGCGTCGGGCGCGTGCGGGCGCATCTGGCGCAGCACGTCGTCGTTCGGGCCGACCGTGAGCAGCGTCGGCACGATGCCGCGCTCGCGGCATGCGTCCTCGACGCCGTGCAGCACGTGCGAGAAGAACGGGCTCGCGGGAAAGCGGTTGTGCTGGCGGTGCAGCAGGAAGGTGAGCCGGCGGATGCGCGGCCGCAACTGCGCGGGATCGTAGCCGAGCTGCTGCGCGATCTCGACGATGCGCGCACGCGTTGCTTCCGACAAGCCCGGCTGGTTTTTCAGCGCGCGGGAGACGGTGCCGATCGAGACCTCTGCCGCCCGCGCGACATCGCGAATGGTGGTGCCCATCGTTCGGGGTTCGGTTTGTTTAGGGTGAAAGCGATTGTATAGTAAAACATATCGCGAAATTCGGGCCGGATAACCGGGGAATACCCGTGAATAACGGGTTTTTAAGCGCTAATCTGCGAAAACGCCGTTACTAAAAATACTAAACAAAACGCGAAAAAGGCAAGGTGGTCGTGCGTGCGCCCGGCGGCGCGGGCGACTGGCGGGAAGGGGGCGGGAATATGCTGGAAAACGGGCTGTTTCGAGCGTCTGCGCAGCGTGCCCGGCGACCTGCACGAGCGGCCGGCAGCCGATGCGCAACGATTCGGCTGGTTGACGGGCGGATGCCCGTCTCCGTCGCCCGGAGCGCAGCCGTATCCGCGCTCGACGATTGCCCGCCGTTCAGTCCGCCGCGACCGTCGCCGCCACCGTCGGCGGTTCGCCGCGATTGCGCAGCGCGGCGCGGCCCGCGTCGAGATCGACGACCGCGAGTCCGCCCGGCTGCTGTTTCGCGCGCCGCTTCGCGAGCGCCGCGACCGACGCGATCTCGTCGCTGCCGTAGCGCTTCGCGCCGTGCGCGCCGGCCGGCACGCCGACGGCACCGATCGCCATCGTCACGAAGCCGAAGAATGCCGGGTTGCCGTGGCGGTCCTCGCCGCGCAGCCCGCCCGCCTGCCGGTCGGCCTGCGTGTAGAAGCGCTGCGCGCCGTCGTTGAAGCGCGCGATCGCGTCGGTCGCGCGCACGTGCCAGTCGTCGCGCTGGAACAGCACGAGGAAATCGTCGCCGCCGACGTGCCCGAGAAAGTCGCGCTGCGGGTCGCACACGCCGGCCAGCACCGTCGCGGCGAACTTCAGCACCTCGTCGCCCTGCCAGTAGCCGTACTGGTCGTTGAACGGCTTGAACTGGTTCAGGTCGACATAGCACGCATGAAAGCCGGCATCGCGCTGGAGCAGGCGGTCGATATGCGCGCTGATCGGGATGTTGCCGGGCAGGAACGTCAGCGGGTTCGCGTAGCGCGCGGCTTCGATGCGCATCTCGGTCACCGCGCGTACGAGGCTCTCGCCGGTGCCGAGCCCGACGTAGCGGCCGTGTTCGGTGATCACGAAGCCGTCCGCGAGATAGCGCTGGTCGTGGCTCGCGAGCAGCGTCGCGAGCTGCTCGAACGTCGTCGCGTTGTCGATCATCAGCGGCGCGTCGTTCGCGAACTGCAGGCACGGCTTCTTCCCGAACACCTCGCGGTGATACGGCAGCGCGAAGCGGTCGATGAAGCCGCGGCGATTCACGAGCGCGACGGGCCGCCCGCGTTCGACCAGCGCGACCGCGTGCAGGTCGGGCATCCGGTTGAACAGGTCGAGCACGTCGTTGCTGGTCGCGTCGCGCGGCAGTGCCGGCGCGGCGACGAGCATTTTCGAGGCGATCGTGCCGGCCGGCCGCACGGTGCGCGTCGCGCCGGGAAACACCGCGATGTGCGGCGCGCGGATCGCATCGCGCGCGGCCGGCGCGACGACCCGCGACGGCTGCGCGTCCGGCCGGCCGAGCAGGAAGCCCTGCACGCAGCAGATCCCCATGTCGCGCACGACGATCAGGTCGCATTCGTTCTCGATGCCTTCCGCGATCAGTCGCGCGCCGCTCGCCTGCGCGAAGTGCTGCATGGCCTTCACGGCCTCGAACTTGAGCGGGTCGCGTGCGATGTCGTGGATGAAGAAGCGGTCGATCTTCACGACGTCCGGCTGCAGGCGCAGCCACAGGTTCATGCTCGCGTTCGCGGTGCCGTAGTCGTCGAGCGCGAACTGGATGCCCGCATCGCGCAGCGACGCGACCGCCGGCCCGAAGTGCGCGACATCCGGTATCGCGTTCTGCTCGGTCAGCTCGATCACGATGCGCTCGGCGCCGACCCGCGCGCGGCCGAGAAAGTGGCGCGCGCGCTCGCGTTCGCGGGCGAGCTGCAGGATCGTGCCCGCGCTGAAATTGAGGAACAGCTTGCCGTCGCAGCCGAGCGCCGCGAACGCGTCGAGGCAGGCGAGCGCGGCGGCTTGTTCGAGCACGATGGTCGCGCCTTCGCGCGCGGCCTGCGCGAACAGCGCGGCGGGCGGCTCGAGGTCGGTACCGCGCGGGCCGCGTATCAGGCCTTCGTAGCCGACGACCGTCCCCGACCCGAGATCGACGATCGGCTGGAAAACGGCGGCGAGCGCGCGATCCGCGATCAGGCGCGTGATGCTGGCGGCAGCGGAGTCGGAATGGAGCGCGGGCATGGGCGAGGGCAGCCGAATCGACGGGATATCCGGCTTAACGGCACCGCTCGCGGGGAATTGAATGAAGATTTCGTGACGCGATGGGCGCTGATGGTGCATCGCGTCGGGCGCGCCTCGGTGCGCGTTTGGAAGGCGGAAAGGCGGAAAGGCGGGGAGCGGAAAGCGCCACCATCCAGTGACCGTCCCGCCTCCCGTCCCGTCAGCGTTTGCCCGCGTTCAGCGCGCCGGGCGCCGATGCCGCGCCATCCTGCCCGTCGCGCTCGCCGCTCGTGTCGCGCGCGCCCCAGCGCTGCGCGAGCGCCGCGCACGCCATCAACTGGATCTGGTGGAACAGCATCAGCGGCAGCACGATCGCGCCGACCGCGTTCGCCGAGAAGATCACCTTCGCCATCGGCACGCCGGCCGCGAGGCTCTTCTTCGATCCGCAGAAGATGATCGTGATCTGGTCGGCCCGATTGAAGCCGAGCCGCTTGCTGACGAACGCGGTCAGCAGCAGCGCGATCGCGAGCAGCACGAGGTTGACGATCAGCAGGCCGCCGAGCGCGCGCGCCGGAATCTGGTGCCACAGGCCTTCGTTGACGGCTTCGCTGAACGCGACGTAGACCACGAGCAGGATCGAGCCCTGGTCGACGAAGCGCAGCACGCCGCGGTTGCGTTCGATCCAGCGGCCGATCACGGGCCGCAGCAACTGGCCGGCGATGAACGGCACGAGCAGCTGCATCACGATGCTGCCGACGGTGCTCCACGGCGACGCGGCGGCGGCCGACTGCGACGTGATCATCAGCCCGACGAGCGCCGGCGTGACGAAGATCCCGAGCAGGCTCGACGCCGATGCCGCGCACACGGCGGCCGGCACGTTGCCTTTCGCGATCGACGTGAACGCGATCGACGACTGGACCGTCGACGGCAGCGTGCACAGGAACAGCACGCCCGCGTAAAGCGCCGGCGTGACGAGCGGCTGCAGCACGGGTTTCAGCGCGAAGCCGAGCAGCGGGAACAGTGCGAACGTGCTGAGCAGCACGACCGCGTGCAGCCGCCAGTGCGTTGCGCCCGCAACGACCGCTTCCCGTGACAGCTTCGCGCCGTGCAGGAAGAACAGCAGGCCGACGGCGATGTTGGTCGCCCAGTTGAACGCGTGGGCGGCCGGGCCACGGCACGGCAGGAGGCTCGCGAGCACGACGGTGCCGACCAGTGCGAGCGTGAAGTTGTCGGGAAGAAAACGGGGGCGGGCCATCGGGAACTCGATTCGGAAACGACGGAGGCGCGCGTCGCGCGCGCGGATGGCGCTATTGTCCCGGTTGGCCATTCACTACACAAATTCATTGTGAGAATCGATTGATGAATCGACTGCATGCGACAACGGCCGTCGCACCCACCCCGGCCATGCGCAAAACGGCAGAAGAATGTTCTGTCGCGTTCGCGCCCTGAAGTGAAAAAACCTAGCAGTAACATGGTGTTACACCGATGCCGGCGACCTAACACTTTTTGGCTCGACACCGTTTCGGGCCGCTCATAAATTACTGCTGAAAGCCTTGCGTCGGCCGAAAGGAGCCGGCGGCAGGCGTGGACAGGCACTGAACGATGACGGAACGTGTGAAACGGAAGATCGGACGATGGGTGGCAGGCGTGCTCGGCGCGCTGCTGATGCCGCTTGCGCTCGCGCAGCCGCCACACGGCGGTCATGGGTTCGGCGGCCACGGTTTCGGTGGCGGCGACATGCGTGCGTACGGTCAGCAGGCTGGCGGCGGGTTCGGTGGCGGGCCCGTCTGGCGCCGCGTTCCGCCCCCCGCCGGTGCACGCGCCGGCGGCGTGAGCAGCTACGGCTCCCGCTGGGGGCTGCGGCCGACGCCGTCGTACGGTCATTACGCCGCGCAAAGCCCGTATCGCCCGATCAGTGCCGACGCGCGCCAGATGCCGCGCCCACCGGGCGGCGGCAACGTGCCGCTGCGCGCCGGTTCGATCCGCGCCGACGTCGCGCGCTACAACGAGGAGCGCGGCGGCCGTCCGATGCCGCCGCCCCGTTCGCAGGAAGAGCCCTCGCACTCGCCGTATTTCTCCCCGTTCTACCGAAACTGAGCGCCCGCGCGCCAGCGCAAGCCCGTTATTAGCGGGAACAGGCCCTGGCCCCCCGCCGGCTGATGCGAATTCGCCACAGTCGCGCGCAGATTTCCGCTGATTTTCCCGTCGCATTGCGCTATCTTTCGCGCCCGGCTCGCGTGCGCCACGCCGCCGTCCCGTCGCGCAACCGCTTTTGCGCGGGGCCACCGCGGCGCATCCGCCACGTATCGATTCCGCGAAGTTAATGCTGGCGCTATACCAGCAATAAGTGTGCGCAATTTTGACCGGACAAATGATCCGTAAAGATGGCTGCGCCCCATACGACGCAAGCACTCGGCTCCAAAAAACAACGCTCGCGCCACTTATCGACCATTCGACAAAACCTGGAGATCCCATGAAAGCATTCGCTCGCCGTGCGTCGCGCACGTCCGTCAAGCTGATCGCCGCGGCCGCCTGTGCGGCGGCTGCCGCACCCGTTTATGCGCAATCGAGCGTGTCGCTCTACGGTCAGGTAGACGAATGGGTCGGCGCGACCAAGTTCCCGGGCGGCGATCGCGCATGGAACGTGTCGGGCGGCGGGATGTCGACGTCGTACTGGGGCCTGCACGGCGCAGAGGATCTGGGCAACGGCTACAAGGCGATCTTCACGCTGGAAAGTTTCTTCCGCGCGCAGAACGGCCAGTTCGGCCGCTTCCAGGGCGACACGTTCTTCGCCCGCAACGCGTACGTCGGCATCAGCTCGCCGTACGGCACGGTGACGGCAGGCCGCCTGACGACGCACCTGTTCCTGTCGACGATCCTGTTCAACCCGTTCTACGATTCGTACACCTTCTCGCCGATGGTGTACCACGTGTTCCTCGGCCTCGGCACGTTCCCGACTTATCCGAGCGACCAGGGCGCGGTCGGCGATTCGGGCTGGAACAACGCGGTGTCGTACACGTCGCCTTCGTTCGGCGGGCTGAATGGCAGCGCGATGTACGCGTTCGGCAACCAGGCCGGCGACAACGGCTCGAAGAAGTGGAGCGCGCAGTTCAACTATGCGAACGGCCCGTTCGCGGCGACTGCCATGTATCAGTACGTGAACTTCAACAACGGCCCGCGCGACTTGAGCGCACTCGTCGCCGGGATGAAGAGCCAGGGCATCGCGCTGGTCGGCGCGACCTACGACCTGAAGGTCGTGAAGCTGTTCGGCCAGTACATGTATACGAAGAATGACCAGATCGCGGGCAGCTGGCACGTGAACACCGCGCAGGGCGGCGTGTCGGTGCCGCTCGGCGTCGGCAACGCGATGGCGTCGTACGCATATTCGCGCGATGCCGGCGGCCTCGACCAGACGCGCCAGACCTGGGCCGTCGGCTACGACTACCCGCTGTCCAAGCGCACGGACGTCTACGCCGCGTACATGAACGACCACATCAGCGGCCTGTCGACCGGCAACACGTTCGGCGCAGGTATCCGCGCGAAGTTCTGACGCGCACGCGCGATCGGCGCGCCGGACGCGCGCGGAAATCGCGCGTTCCGGCTGCATGTTGTCCCGCCCGAAACGGCGCCGCCATCCGCGGCGCCGTTTTGCCTTTGTTGACCTTTCTGTTTCCTCGCCTTTGTTACCCTATCTCGTAATTGGACCATTCCCCCCGTCATTACGAGCTAGTTCGATGGATACCCTCGTCAGCATGAATGTGTTTCGCTACGTCGTCGAAGTGGGCAGCTTCGTCGGCGCGGCCGAGCGCATGCAGATGTCGGCTGCGATGGCGAGCAAGCACGTGATGCATCTCGAGCAGCAGCTCGGCGCGCGGCTGCTGCATCGCACGACACGCCGCGTCGCGCCTACCGAGGCGGGACGCGAATATTACGAGCGCCTCGTGCAGGCGCTGTCTGAACTCGACGAAGCCGGGCAGGCCGTCGGCGCCGCGAGCGTGGTGCCGCAGGGCCGCCTGCGCGTGACGTCGCTGTCCGCGTTCGGGCTGCGGCACGTGATGCAGGCCGTCACCGATTACGCGGGCCGGTTCCCGGACGTGACCGTCGACATGACGCTGTCCGATCGCGTGGTCGACCTGATCGAGGAAGGCTACGACGTCGCGGTGCGCGCGGCGCCGAACGGATTGAAGTCGTCGTCGCTGGTCGCACGGCAGATCGCGACCGCGCACATCCTGCTCGTCGCGTCGCCCGAGTATCTCGACAAGCACGGCACGCCCGCAACGATTGCCGATCTCGCGCATCACAACTACCTGCGGCGCGACTCGAATTCGACGATGCTCGACTCGCTCGTGATCGACGCGGCGGCCGCGTCGCGCGTGACCCTCAACGGCAACCTGATCGTGAACCATCTCGAAGGGCTGCGTGCGGCCGTGCTCGCGGGCGCGGGCATCGCGCTGCTCGGCACCGAGGTGGTCGGCGACGACATCGAATCCGGCCGGCTCGTGCCGGTGCTGCTCGATTCGGTGCCGCCGCACGAGGCGCCGATCTATGCGGTGTACGCGAGCCGCCGTCACGTATCCGCGAAGGTGCGTTCGTTCGTCGATTTCCTCGCGGCGCGTTTCGAAGGCCAGTCGCTGTGCCCGTCGATCGAGTCGCGCCTGCGCGTGCTGCCGATCACACGGATCAAGCGCGCGGGCTGAGCCGTGTCCCGCGGCGGCGGGGCGATGAAACAAAAAGCGCGAACCGCTCGGTTCGCGCTTTTTGTCTGGTCCGACGGGATTGGCGGCGGTGGCGAATGCGGCCGCAATGGCCGCCGCATCCATCAGCGTGCGATGCCGAGCCGCGCCTTCGCGTCGTCGTACTCGCGCTTCAGGCGCTCGACGAGCGCACCCACGCTCGGCAGGTCGTCCATCAGCCCGACGCCCTGGCCGGCGCCCCAGATGTCCTTCCACGCCTTCGTCTTGTCGCCGCCGAAATTCATCTTCGTCTTGTCGGATTCCGGCAGCGCTTCCGGATCGAGGCCGGCTTTCTCGATGCTCTCGCGGATGTAGTTGCCGTGCACGCCGGTGAAGAGGTTCGTATAGATGATGTCGGACGATTTCGCGTTCAGGATCGCGTGTTTGTAGTCGTCGATCGCGTGCGCTTCCTGCGTCGCGATGAAGCGCGTGCCCATGTACGCGAAATCGGCGCCCATCGCCTGCGCGGCGAGGATCGAGCCACCGTTCGCGATCGCGCCGGACAGCACGATCGGACCGTCGAAGATCTTGCGGACCTCGCCGACGAGCGCGAACGGCGACGTCGTGCCCGCGTGGCCGCCCGCGCCGGCCGCGACGAGGATCAGCCCGTCGACGCCGGCTTCGAGCGCCTTCTGCGCGTGGCGCAGGTTGATCACGTCGTGCAGCACGATGCCGCCGTAGCTGTGCACCGCGTCGACGATCTCGCGCGCCGGCGCGCGCAGGCTCGTGATGAAGATCGGCACCTTGTGCTCGACGCATACGCGCACGTCGTGCTCGAGCCGCGCGTTCGACTGGTGGACGATCTGGTTGACCGCGATCGGGCCGATCACCGCATCGGGGTGTTTCGCCTTGTGGTCGGCGAGTTCCGACTGGATCTGCGTGAGCCACTCGTCGAGCAGTTCGGCCGGACGGGCGTTGAGCGCGGGGAACGAACCGACGATGCCCGCCTTGCATTGCGCGAGCACGAGTTCGGGGTAGCTGACGATGAACATCGGCGACGCGATGACGGGCAGCGTCAGGTTCTGCAGGACGGTGGGCAATGCCATGTGATGTCTCCAGTCTCCAGGGAGGGCCGGCGCCCGCGCGGTCGCGTTGACGCCGACACCATGCTTTGCGGTCGAACGATGATTCGAGTGTAGCTGCGGAACGAGATCGTTCATATTAATACGAACGGTCGTGCGATTCTACGCGAGCTTAACAAAATGCGCGGTATGGCCGCAATCGAGTGAGTGTTCTCTTTCTACGGATTCCGGCTGCTGCCCCGCTGTGAAGATGCGCTAGCGCTCCTAAAATAGCCGCCATAACAAACCAACGAGAAATAAACCATGTCGTTTGAGGCGTTTGCACCGTTTCGCGTGACGGTGCAGGACACCGACATCTTCGGTGTCAAAGGAGGCGCGGGCCCGCCGCTCCTGTTGCTGCACGGGCATCCGCAAACCCACATGATCTGGCATCGCGTTGCCGCGACGCTCGCGAATCACTTCACGGTGATCGCCACCGACCTGCGCGGATACGGCGCGTCGGGCCGGCCGCCGAGCGACGCGCGGCACGCGCCGTATTCGAAACGCGCGATGGCGGCCGATCAGGTCGCCGTGATGCGGCATTTCGGCTTCGAGCACTTCCATGTCTGCGCGCACGATCGCGGCGCGCGTGTCGCGCATCGGCTCGCGCTCGATCACGCGGATGCCGTCGAGCGGATGATGCTGCTCGACATCGCGCCGACGCTCGCGATGTACGAGAAAACCGATCGCGCGTTCGCGACCGCGTATTTCCACTGGTTCTTCCTGATCCAGCCGGAGCCGCTGCCCGAGACGCTGATCGGCGGGCATACCGATGCGTACATCGAGCGCGTGATGGGCAACCGGTCCGCCGGGCTCGCGCCGTTCGCGCCCGAGGCGCTCGACGCGTACCGCGCCGCGCTCGCGCAGCCGGGCGCCGTGCACGCGATGTGCGAGGACTACCGCGCATCGGCGACGATCGACCTCGAGCACGACCGCGCGGATCTCGAGCGCGGCAACAAGGTCGCGTGTCCGCTGCGCGTGCTGTGGGGCGAGCACGGGATCGTCGGTCGCTGCTTCGATCCGCTCGACGAATGGCGTCGCGTCGCGCGCGACGTCAGCGGCCGCGCGCTCGAATGCGGGCACTACATTCCGGAAGAGGCGCCCGTCGCGTTGATCGACGAACTGCTTGCGTTCTTCGAGGCGCGCGACCCGTCCGCATAAGGGCGCGCGGGTGGCGCACGCCGGCCGCTCAGCGCTGTGCGCTGTCGTCGTCGGCGAGCGGCGGCAGGCGGCGCGGCACGGGCGTCGATTTCACGATCGCGGTGCTCGTCTCCGCGCGCTCCGTCACCTTCGACAGGATGTCGTCGAGGTGCGCGATCGTGCGCAGGTAGAGCCGGCAGATGAAGCAGTCGTCGCCGGTCACCTTGTCGCATTCGACGAATTCGGGAATCCGCCGCAGTAACTCCTCGACCAGATGCAACTGGCCGGGCAGCGGCTTCACGCGGACGATCGCCTGCAGCGTGTAGCCGAGCGCGCGCGGGTCGAGCTCGACGGTGAACGCGGCGATCACGCCTTGTGCCTCGAGCCGCCGCACGCGGTCGGCGGTCGCGGGCGCCGACAGCCCGATCTGCCGCGCGAGCTCGCTGGTCGCGATGCGCGCGTCGTCGGCCAGCGCCGCGAGGATCGCGCGGTCGGTCGCGTCGAGCGACGCGACGGCGGGTGGGGAAAGGCGTTTCGGCATGATCGCTTTGCTTTCGAAGGTAAATCGGCTGATTCACTTCAGTTTAGCCGTGGTTTCGGCGAAAGCAAGTTTCTAGAATCGAAGTCATCCACTCTCATCAACGGAGTTCAAGATGGCCTCGAATGAAATTCGCCGCGGCGCCGCCGAGATGGTCGTCGCGATGATGATGTCCGGCACGATCGGCTGGCTCGTGATGTCGTCGCGGCAGCCGCTGACGAACGTCGTGTTCTTCCGCTGCCTGTTCGGCGCCGCGACGCTTGCGATCGTCTGCGCGGCGTTCGGCTTCCTGCGCCGCTCGCTGTTCTCGCCGCGGATGCTCGCACTCGCGACGCTCGGCAGCGTCGCGATCGTCGCGAACTGGCTGCTGCTGTTCGCCGCCTATTCGCGCGCGTCGATCTCGATGGCGACCGCCGTCTACAACACGCAGCCGTTCATGCTCGTCGCGCTCGGCGCGATCGTGTTCCGCGAACGGATCACCGCGTCGACGATCGCGTGGCTCGCGCTCGCGTTCGCCGGGCTCGTCTTCGTGGTGCGCGTCGAGCCGGCCGTGCTCGCGGTGCCGGGCGAATATCTGGAAGGCGTCGCGCTGTCGCTTGGCGCGGCATTCCTGTATGCGATCTCGTCGATCGTCACGAAGCATCTGAAGGGCACGCCGCCGCATCTGCTCGCGCTGCTGCAGGCCGGCCTCGGGATCGTGCTGCTCGCGCCGTTCGCGCACTTCGATACGCTGCCCGCGACTGCCGGGCAATGGCTCGACCTCGTCGTGCTCGGCGTCGTGAACACGGGCCTGATGTATGTGCTGCTGTACGGCGCGATCCAGAAGCTGCCGACCGCGATGACCGGCGCGCTGTCGTTCGTGTATCCGGTCGTCGCGATCGTCGTCGATCGCGTTGCGTTCGGGCAGACGCTCGCGTGGACGCAGGTGTTCGGCGCGCTGCTGATCCTGCTCGCGGCGGCCGGCGTGAATCTCGGCTGGCGCATCGTGCCCGCGCGTCGCACGGCGGTCGGCAACTGAAACGGTCGTACGATTCGGTGCCGCGACGGGGGTACCGCCGCGGCTCGCCGGGTGGATTTCAGGAACGCGGATTGCGTGTGGATTGCGTTCGAAACGGGCCCGCGCGCACGCGCGAAAGATGCTGTAAGAAGTTGTAGGGAAACACCCGATGCGATGCGGCCGCGTCGCTCGTATCATGCGGGCTGTGACGTTGATCACGTTCACAGGATTCCGATCTCGATGCCGTTCGCCCGTGAGGCTGAACGGCTCTTTTTTTATGTGCCGCTCCCGGCGAGCATGCGCCGCCGCGCATCGAGCCGCGCGAGCAGCGCGCGCCTCGCGTCGTCGTCCGACGCACGCCATCCCTTGATCTCGTCGCGCGTGCGCAGGCAGCCCGCGCACCAGTCGGTGCGCGGATCGATCCTGCACACGTCCGTGCACGGCGATGCGACCGTGCCGACCGGCACCGACACCGGTACGTCGCTCATGCGTTGTCCCGCAATGCGACATCCGCGACCGGCGCACCCGTCAGCGACACGAGTTCGTGCGGCGACAGGTTGAACACCGCGTGCGGATGGCCGGCGGCCGCCCACAGGCTGTCGAGCTCGAGCAGGTCGGCGTCGATCAGCGTGACGGGTTCGACGAGATGGCCGATCGGGCAGACGCCGCCGATCGCATAGCCGGTGTTGTCGCGCACGAACTTCGCGTCCGCGCGGCCCACTGCGCCGACCTGCGCGGCGACCTTCTTCTCGTCGACGCGGTTGACGCCGCTCGCGACCACGAGCACGGGCACGCCGTCCGACTGCCGGCGAAACAGGATCGACTTCGCGATCTGCGCGACCGAGCAGCCGAGCCCGGCTGCCGCCTCGGCCGACGTCTTGCCGGTTTCGGCGAGCATCACGATGCCTTTCGCATGGCCGCGCTCGCGTAGCAGCAGCGCGACTCTTCGCGCGGAATCGGGGAGGGAATCGAATGAAGCAGGTGTCGTCATGTTGAGGAATCCATGGAATGCCGGGGTCAGACGCAGTTCGCGGCGTCGGCCGCGCTCTGCGCCTTGGCGAGCAGCGCGCGACCGGCGCGCGACACGTTCGTGCGGCCGATCGCGTTCGAGATGAAGTCGCCGGCGGCGACGACCTGCGCGAGATCGACGCCGGTGTCGATGCCGAGGCCCTGCATCAGGTACAGCACGTCCTCGGTCGCGACGTTGCCGGTCGCGCCCTTCGCGTACGGGCAGCCGCCGAGGCCGGCGACCGACGCGTGAAAGATCTCGATCCCTTCGAACAGCGCAGCGTAGATGTTCGCGAGCGCCTGGCCGTAGGTGTCGTGGAAATGGCCCGACAGGCGTTCGCGCGGGAACACGCGCGTGACGGCCGACAGCACTTCGCGCGTGCGCTTCGGCGTGCCGACGCCGATCGTGTCGGCGATGTCGATTTCGTCGCAGCCGAGCGCCGCGAAGCGTTCGACGACGTCGACGACCGACGCGACCGGCACCTCGCCCTGATACGGGCAGCCGAGCGTGCACGACACGCTGCCGCGCAGCCGCAGGCCCGCATCCTTCGCGGCCTTCGCGACGGGCTCGAAGCGCGCGATGCTCTCGGCGATGCTGCAGTTGATGTTCCGCTGGGAGAATGCCTCGCTCGCCGCGCCGAAGATCACGACTTCGTCGGCGCGCGCGGCGAGCGCATTCTCGAAGCCCTTCAGGTTCGGCGTGAGCACCGAGTACACGGTGCCCGCGCGGCGCTCGATGCCGGCCATCACGTCGGCGCCGTCGGCCATCTGCGGCACCCATTTCGGCGACACGAACGACGCGGCTTCGATGTTGCGGAAGCCGGCGCGCGACAGGCGGTCGACGAGCGCGATCTTCACGTCGGTCGGCACGAAGGTCTTCTCGTTCTGCAGCCCGTCGCGCGGGCCGACTTCGACGATCTTGACGGCGGTGGGGAAGCTCATGGTTGTCTCCGGTTTTGTCTGTATTCAGTAGCCGCGCGCGTAGTCGACGATGCCGCCGACGCGCTCGCCGCGCTCGAATGCGCGGATCTTGCCGGCGATCTGCTCGACGGCCTCCGCGCGCAGCGTTTCGGCCGAGCTGTGCGGCGTGATCGTGATGCGCGGCGCGCGCCAGAACGGATGGTCGTCCGGCAGCGGTTCGTGCTGGAACACGTCGAGCGTCGCCGCGGCGATCCGGCCGCTCGCGAGCGCGTCGAGCAGGTCGGCCTCGACGAGATGCGTGCCGCGCGCGACGTTGACGACGTACGCGCCGGGCGCGAGTCGCGCGAACGCGCGCGACGACAGGATGCCGTCGGTGTCGGGCGTGCTCGGCAGCAGGTTGACGAGCACCTTCGCACCGTCGATGCACGCATCGAACGCGCCGTCGCCGGCGAAGGTCGCGATGCCGTCGAGCTGCTTCGCGCCGCGGCTGTAGCCGCGCACCGGCAGGCCGAGCGCGGCGAGCGCGTGCGCGACCTGCGCGCCAAGCACGCCGAGGCCGAGCACGGCGACGGTGAACGTTGCGCGCGGATGCGGCTCGAGCGGGTGCCAGCGGCGCTCGCGTTGCTGCGCGTCGTATTCGTCGAAACGGCGCAGGTAGCGCAGTACCGCGTGCGTCACGTATTCGACCATCTGCCGTGCCATGCCCGAATCCTCGAGCCGCACGAGCGGCACGTGCGCGGGCAGCGTGCCCGGATGCGCGCGGTCGAGCGCGAGCAGCGCGTCGACGCCCGCGCCGAGGTTGAAGATCGCGCGCAGGCCGTCGCGCGGCGCGAAGAACTCGCGCGGCGCGCGCCATACGAGCGCGTAGTCGGCGGCGGCCGTGTCGCCCGGCTGCCATGCGCGCAGTTCGGCTTCCGGCAGCGCGTGCGCGATCTCGTCGCGCCATGCGGCGGCTTCCTGGTGCGGGGAGTAGAACAGGATCTTCATTGCGTGACTTCGCGCGCGCCGGCGAGGCTCGTCACGGGAAAGGCGAGAGGGGCCGGGCGCAGCGCGCCGGCGGGCGTAGCGGACATCGGGCGTCTCCTGACGACCGGGCCCGGCGCGTCGACGCCGGGCCCGGTTCCGTGTGAAGCTGACGGGAAGCCCACATTCTACGGTTTCGACGCGAATCGCGCCGTCGCGCGGGCCGGCGCGCGCAAAAGCAAAGCACAAAATATTGGTTCGGCCGCCGGGCGCCGCGCGCCACAATCGAAACTCGTCTTCAAGCAAGCGAGGGCAATCATGCGCGCATGCAGCAAATCGGCGTGGCCGCCGCGGCTCGTCACCGTACCGGGCCTGCACGGCAGCGAAGGCGCTCACTGGCAGACCTGGCTCGAGCGGCAGTTCCCGCGCTCGCTGCGCGTCGAGCAGGACGACTGGGATGCGCCCGATCTCGCGCGCTGGGCGCAGTCCGTGCGCGCGCTGCTCGACCGCGAGCGCGGCCCGTTCGTGCTCGCCGCGCACAGCTTCGGCTGCCTCGCGGCCGCGCATGCGCTCGCGCAATGGCCGCATACGGGCGATGTCGCGGGCGTGCTGCTCGTCGCGCCCGCCAGTCCGAAGAAATTCACGTTTGCCGGGCCGTTCGACGCGCGCCGGCTCGCGGTGCCGTCGATCGTGATCGGCAGCGAGACCGATCCGTGGATGCCGCTCGCCGATGCGCGGGCGCTCGCGCAGCGCCTGGGTAGCGCGTTCGTGAACCTCGGCGACGCCGGGCACATCAATACGGCAGCCGGCTTCGGGCCGTGGCCGCGCGCGAAGTACTTCGTCGACACGCTCGTCCATTGCGCGGCGCCGCTGCGCTTTCGCGATGCGGACGACGGCTTCGAGACCGCGCTCGTCGACCGCGCGCTCGCGCACGCGGTCTGACCACCTCGGTTCTGCGGTCGGGGGCGGAAACGGCGCGATCAGCCCGGCGAAGATGCAGCGGCGGCCGACGCGGCCGCGTTCGACGCGGGCTTCGCATCGTCGTCGTCATCGGGCGGGTAGTGCACGACGGGCGGTGCGAGCGGCGCGGCATCGGACGCGGCGGCATTCGCGGTCGCATTGCTGTTGAATGCGCTGGCGGAGCCGCTCGATGCGCCGGCCTGCTGCGAGGCGTCGGCCGCGTGCGCGTCGTGCGGCGCGTCGTCGCTGCAGGCGGCGACCAAAGCGGCGGCACAAAGAACGACGACGGCGGAAACGCGACGCATGACTTCTCTCCTGGCAGGCTGATCGGGAAACGTTTTCGAGTATGCCGATACGATGCGACGTTTCGGTGAATCGTTTGCGATCGGTGTGTGATCGCGAAACGCTTTCGTCAAATTAACGGATTACTTTCGCGTGCGTGCGGCCATCGCCGACCGCCGGCTGTCAGCGCCGCGGTGTCCTGCGCCGTACTTCGCTGCGCAGCCAGTCGAGCCAGGTGCGGATCGCCGCTTCGTGTGGATGGCCGGGGCGCCACACGACGTAGTGCGCATACACGTCGGTCACGCGCACCGTCGACACGCGCACGAGCGTGCCGGCCGCGAGTTCGGGCTCGATCAGCGAGCGGCGTGCGAGTGCGACGCCGCGCCCTCTCAGCGTCGCGTCGATCAGCGCGTTCGCATCGGTGAAGCGCGGCGCGCGCGCGGATTCGGTGAGGTCGAGCCGCGCGGCCTGGAACCACGGTTCCCACGGCTGCGCGGGATGGCGCAGCAGCGTCGCGCGCACGAGATCGGCCGGCGCGCGCGGCGCGACGCCGTCGCGATTGCGGTACACGGGGCTCGCGACCGGAAAGATCGTCTCGTTCATCAGTTTCTCGGCGACGACGCCCGGCCACGTGCCGGGCCCGTAGCGCAGCGCGACGTCGATGCGGTCGCGCTTGCGCAGCGGCGCGAGCGTCGCGTCCGGGTGCAGCGCGATCGCGATGTGCGGATGCGCGGCCGAGAAGCGCGGCAGGCGCGGCGCGAGCCAGCGCTCGGCGACGCTCGGCAGCACGCTCACGTTCAGCGTGACGTCGCAGGTGCGCGGGCGGCTGCGCACGGCGAGCGTCGGCTCGAATGCGCGTTCGAGCACGCTCAGGCCTTGGCGCACCTGCAGCGCGAGCGCGTGCGCGGCGTGCGTCGGTGTCGCGCCGTTGCGCTCGCGCGTGAAGAGCGGATAGCCGAGCTGCGCCTCGAGCGTGCGGATGTGCTGGCTGACCGCGCCTTGCGTGAGTGCGAGTGCATCGGCCGCGCGCGTGAAGCTCTGCAGCCGCACGGCGGCCTCGAACGCGCGCAGCGTCTGCAGCGGAGGGAGGTGGATGCGTCGCATGCGGATATTAGTAACACTAATGTCCGAGCACGACAATTCATCGTTTGCGGCGCCCGGCCGCGCGTTCCTACACTCGGTTCCGTCTTCCACAGCCCGGTCGGGCCACACCATCATGAACGCATACCGTCTCTATCTTTCGCCGGGCGCCTGCTCGCTTGCCGCTCACATCGCGCTGGAGGAAACCGGCGCGCCGTTCGACGTCGAGATCGTCTCCCTGCAGAAACGGCAGAACCTCGACGCGCGCTATCTCGCGATCAACGCGAAGGCGCGCGTGCCCGTGCTCGCGATTCCGGGCGAGCCGCGCGTGCTCACCGAAACGCCCGCGATCCTCACGTATCTCGCGCGCCGTTATCCGGATGCGCGATTGCTGCCGCTCGACGATCCGCTGCGTGAGGCGCGCTGCCACGAATGGCTCGCCTGGCTGGTCGGCTGGGTGCATGGCGTCGGCTACGGCGCGCTGTGGCGGCCGGGCCGCTTCATCGGCGACCCGGCCCTGCACGGTGCGGTCAGCACGCACGGGCGCGCCACGATCGATGCCGCGAACGAGAAGATCGAAGCCGCGCTCGCTGACGGCCGCACATGGGCCGAACCGGGCGGCCATTCGATCGTCGATCCGTTCCTGCTCGTGCTGTATCGCTGGGGCGTTGCGATCGGGCTCGACATGACGCGGCATCCCGCGTGGACCGCCCATGCGCAGCGCGAGGCCGAACGGCCGGCCGCGCGGCGCGCGCTGGCGCGCGAGGCGGGCTGACAGCGCGAGCCAGCCCGATCGGTTGCGCGCCGGTTTCGTCTCCGGGTTCGTTCGCATAACGAAATTCGAACACGTCCAATTGCCATGCCATGTTCATTCATATTGAATGAGAATCATTCTCGTCAATGAGGTGGAATGAACATGAGTCTTTGCATTGTGTCGAGCGCGACGCCGCCGCGTCGCGCGACTGCTTCCGTCGCGTTCGCGATGATGACCTGTGCGGCCGCACCGGCGTGCGCGGAAGAGGCTGACCCGCGGCAGGCGCCGCACCTGAGCCCGATCTTCGTGCAGGGCGACCGCGACACCGGTTCGCGCGTCGACCGCTCCGGCTCCGCGAAATACGCGACGCCGCTGCTCGACGTGCCGCAGACGATCACCGTCGTGCCGCGCGCGGTGCTCGACGAGCAGCAGGCGCTGAGCCTGCGCGAAGCGCTGTCGAACGTCGCGGGCATCACGTTCAACGCGGGCGAGGGCGGGGGCGGGTCGGGCGACATGTTCAACATCCGCGGCTTCGGCGCGAGCGCGAACCTGCAGCTCGACGGCTTGCGCGACAGCGCGCAGAACAATCGCAGCGACCTGTTCAACGTCGAGGCGGTCGAGGTGATCAAGGGGCCGAACTCGGTGTTCGGCGGCGCGGGCACCACGGGCGGTTCGGTGAATCTGGTCAGCAAGGCGCCGAAGGCCGGCGCATTCACGGAAGCCGGTGCGACGCTCGGCACGTCCGACTACCGGCGCGTGACGCTCGATGCGAACCGGCCGCTGCCGGGCACCGACGGCAGGACCGCGTTCCGCCTGAACGCGATGGCGCACGTCAACGACGTGCCGGGCCGCGACGACATCCGCAAGCGGCGCTGGGGCGTCGCGCCGTCGCTCGCGTTCGGCCTCGGCACGCCGACGCGCGTCACGCTCGGCTATTTCCACCAGGACGACCACAACCTGCCCGACTACGGACTGCCCGCGCACAACGGGCAGGTGCTGGGCGGCGTGTCGCGCGACAGCTATTTCGGCTGGCGCAATCTCGACCGCGAACGCATCACGTCCGACACATTCACCGTGAAGGCCGAGCACGACGTGTCGTCGAACCTGAAGCTGCAGAACCTGAGCCGCTATGCGCACCTGCATCGCGACACGGTGATCTCCGCGTCGCACGTGAACCTGCAGGGGCTGCCGCCCGGGCGCTACAAACCGGCCGGGCCGCAGGGTTACGGCCGCGATGCGTCGACGGCGATGTGGGCGAACCAGACGAACGTCACGAGCACGTTCGGCACGTTCGGGCTAGGGCACACGCTCGTTGCAGGCTTCGAGATCTCGCGGGAAACGTACGACCGCACGACCTATTCATATGGGCTCAACCGGTTCTACCCGGCCGGCGGTTTCCCGCTCGCCGCGCCGCCCGGCGACTGGCGCGGCCCCGCGCAGCGCCAGGACAGCGCGCACAACGACACGGCGCTGGTCGTGAAGGCGCTCTACGCGTTCGACACGATCGCGCTCGGCCGATACTGGGACGTCGACGTCGGGCTGCGGCACGACTGGATCGACGGCCGCTCGGAAGGCACGCCGGCCGGCAAGCCGACCGAGCGCGCAGACAGCGCCGACCGTCACCTGAGCACGCGCGCCGGGCTCGTGTTCAAGCCGACCGACAACGGCCGTGCGTATTTCGCGTACGGCACGTCGTTCAATCCGTCCGCCGAGTTTCTCGTCACGACGGGCTCGGGCGTGAGCGCGGCGACGGGCGCGCTCGCGCCCGAGAAGAACGAGAGCTTCGAACTCGGCGCGAAATGGGAGGGACTTGCCGGCGTCGCGCTGAACGGCGCGCTGTTCCAGACCGAAAAGAAGAACGCGCGCGAACGGATGGCCGACGGCAGCTACGCGCTCGTGGGCCGGCAGCGCGTGCGCGGCGTCGAGCTTGGTGCCGCCGGCAAGGTGACGCCGCGTTGGGACGTGTTCGCGAACTACACGTATTTGGCGAGCGTCACGCTGAGTTCGCCGTCTTCGCCACGCCGCGACGGGCAGGCGCTCGGCAACACGCCGCGGCACGCGTTCAATCTGTGGACGACCTATCGGCTGCCGGCCGGCTGGACGGTGGGCTATGGTTCGCATTTCGTCGGCCGGCGCAACGTGACGTCGCAAGGCGACGGCCAGCTTGGCGCGTACTGGGTGCACAACCTGATGGCCGGTTACGACGTGAGCCGCCGGCTGCGTTTCCAGCTGAACGTCGACAACCTGTTCGACCGCGCATATGTCGAGCGCGTGCGGCAGGTGTCGGGAAGCGAATCGCGATCGTCCGCGGTCGAGTTCGGCGACGGTCGCTCGGCGATGCTGTCGGCCGTGTACAAGTTCTGACGGTTTGCGCGTGCCCGCTACCGCGAGAACAGCGGATAGGTCGCGCCGGCGACCAGCGCGGCCGCGAGCCAGACGACGCTCCACGAACTGACGGCGAGCAACGGCGGAATCGCGAGCGGCGTCGCGAACAGCCCGAGGTAGACGATCGTGTTCGCCATCCCGAGCGCGGTGCCCGCGTGGTTCGCGCCGGCGAGCGTCGCGAGCTCCGTATACGCGACGCCATGCCATGCCGATACGCAGACGCCCGCGAACACGAGAATCGCGACGATCGCTGCGAGCGGCACGTGCGGGCTGCCGGCCGTCGCGGCTGCAAGCAGCGCGAACGACCCGGCGGCGACGAGCACCGAACCGCGCAGGTACGCGCGGCGGTTGCCGTGCCGGTCGGTATGACGGCCGCTCCAGACGCGCATCACCATCGCGCCGAGCTGCAGCGCGACCATCGCCGCGCTGATGCCGGCGAGGCCGAGCCGGCCGAAGTCGTGCAGGAACACCGTCGCGAACGTGAGCACCGCGAACTGCGGCGTGCACAACAGGCCCATGCCGAGCACGATGCGCCACACGCGGCCGCTCGCGAGCGGGCCGCGCGCATGCCGGGCGGGCTGCTGCTGTTCGACGGGACGATGCACGGTGCCGTGCACGGCGGCCGGCGCGGCGGGCGGTTCGTGCAGCCAGCGCCAGGTCAGCGCGGCCGATCCCGCGCACAACAGCATCAGCGCACCGAACACCGCGGCGAAACCCAGGTGCGACGCGAGCGACGGCAGCAGTGCCGCGCCGATGCCGCCGCCGAGCGGCACGGCCGTCTGGCGGATGCTCATCGCGAGGCCGCGTTCGCGCTCGCCGAACCAGCGCATCACCGCCCGCCCGCTCGACCCGTTCACGCTGCCGCCAAGCAGGCCGACGCAGCTCATCATCGCGACGACGCGCATCAGCGGCGGCACCGCGTGCGCGGTCGGGACGATCGTGCACACCATCAGCGCGAGCATCGCGGCCGTCGCGACGAGCCCGGTCAGCAGCACGCGGCGATCGCCGAAACGGTCGGCGGCCATGCCCCACGGCAGCTCGGACAGCGCGACGCCGAAGCCGAGCGCACCGAGCACGAGGCCGAGCGCGCCGTTGTCGAGGTGATAGGCCGTGCGCATCCACACGGCGGTGGTCGGAATGCCGGCCGCGGCGGCCGAAAAGCTCATGTTCGCGGCGACGCCGGCCGCCAGCACGCGCCAGCGGTGGGCGGGGCCGCGCGCGTCGCGGGCGGGCGAGGAGGGGGAAGCGATGCAGGTGGTATCCATGGCGGCAGGCCCGGTTGGAAATTGACATCAACAGTCTGGCGGCCTACATTCATCCTGAAAATCGGAAAGTTTTTGATGAACCGTTCGGTAAAACAGGATGATTGACGTGCCCGGACAAGACCTTCCCCGTGGCGGCGGCGAGCCGCCCGCAATGGCCGATGCCGCGCAGGCCCGGCCCAATTTCGACGTGGCGGCGTTGCGCAGCCTCGTCGCGGGCGTGGATCTCGGCAGTTTCGCGAAGGCGGCCGACCGCGTCGCGCGCTCGTCGTCGGCGGTGAGCGCGCAGATCCGCAAGCTCGAGGAGCAGGCCGGCACGCCGCTGTTCGTGAAAGCCGGGCGTGGGCTCGCGCTGACCGATGCCGGCGACGCGATGCTGCGTTATGCGCGCCGGATGATCGAGCTGAACGACGAGGCGGCCGCGGCCGTGCGCGGCGTGAACCTCGACGGCTGGGTGCGCGTCGGGCTGCAGGAGGACTTCGGCGAGGCGATCCTGCCCGACGTGCTCGGGCGATTTGCGCGCGCGCATCCGAAGGTGCGGATCGAGGCGCGCGTGGCGCGCAATGCCGAACTGCTCGACCGGCTCGATGCGAACCAGCTCGATCTCGCGCTGGTGTGGGGCGACCCGGCGTCGGCGGCGCTCGTGTCGCGGGCAGGGATCGACAGCGAAGCGATCGCACAGGTGCCGATGCAATGGATCGGCGCGGTGGGCGCGGGCGGTTTCGGGATGCCGGACGGCGGCGGGGAGGGTGCGAAAGACGGTGCGGCACCGGTTGCGCGCGGCGAAACGGGCGGCGAAGCGGGCGGCCGTGTCGTGCGCGCGCCTGGCGAGCCGCTGCCGCTCGTCGTGTTCGACCGGCCGTGCCGGTTCTTCGGCGCGGCAACCGATGCGCTCGACCGCGCGGGCGTGCCGTGGCGCGTCGCGTTCACGACGCCGAGCCTCGCCGGGCTATGGGCGGCGGCAGCAGCCGGCCTCGGGCTGACGGTGCGCTCGCACTACGGGCTGCCCGCGTCGGTGCGCGTGCTCGACGCGGCGTCGTCCGGGCTGCCGGAACTGCCGAGCCTGCCGCTGATCCTGCTGCGGCGCACGTCGTCGGCGACGCCGACCGTCGACCGGCTCGCGCGGATCGTGACGCAGGCGGTGCGGGATGCGACGGAGGGGGTGGTGGCGGCGCTGGCGGCCTGATACGGGTCGACTGGCATGCGTTCAGCTGAACGTTCGGCCTATTGGAGCAACGGGGCGAATGTCGCGACAATGGTGATCACTCAATGGACGGAGCTCATCATGCAAGTCGCAAACCTCCAGGAAGCCTCGCTCGATCTGCAGCGGCTGGTCGATGCCGCGATCGCGGGCGAACGCGTCGTGATCATGCAGGACGGCAAGCAGTCGGTCCGGCTCGTGCCGCTCAGGCCAATTCATTCATTCGGCGCCCTCGAGGGGCAGATATGGATCGCCGATGACTTCGACGCACCGCTTTCCGCCGAAGAGCTTGCCGCGTTCGTAGGGAAGTAATGAGGCTGCTGTTCGATACGCACATCTTTCTGTGGGCGCTGGCGAACGATCCAAAACTGAGCGTTCGTGCGCGTAATCTGATCACCGCTGCCGACGAAGTGTTCATCAGCAGCGCGAGCATCTGGGAAGTGGCGATCAAGGCAGGGAAGGGAAAGCTGGACGTCGATGTGGATCGGTTGGTCGACAGGATCGACGCGAACCAGTACCGCGAACTGCCGGTTCGGGCCGCGCACGGCGCGGCCGTGCGCCATCTGCCCCATTATCATCTCGACCCGTTCGACCGGCTGCTTGTCGCGCAAGCGCGGTACGAACCGCTGCTGCTTATCACCGCGGACGGCCATCTTTCGCAGTATGGCGCGTCGCGGATTCTGACGGTCTGAAACAGTTTTTGGAGCGAAATCCTACGCTGCCGCGACAGCTTGCGCAGACGCTTCCAGTTCGGCACAAAGCTTGGCCAGCCTTTCCCGCAACCCCTCGCTCGCCGGCACGAACGGCAGCCGCAACCCGTCCTCGCACCATCCTTGCGCGGCGAGCACGGCCTTCACCGGCGCCGGGTTCGGCTCCGCGAACAGCGCCGCGACGAGCGGCTGCAGCGCGACCGACAGGCGCCGTGCATCGGCGAGCCGCCCGTCGCGCAGCAGCGCATGGATGCGCACATGCCATTCGGGCAGCACGTGCGCGCTGCTGGCAATCGCGCCGTGCGCACCGGCGCACAGTGCCGCGAAGTTCTGGTTGTCGTCGCCGGACAGGATCGCGAGCGGCGTGTCGTGCACGAGCCGGCTCATCCGGTCGAGCGTGCCGCCGCATTCCTTGATGCCCGCGACGCGCGGGTCGCGCGCGAGCGCCTGCAGCGTTTCCAGTTCGACGTTCACGCCGGTGCGGTACGGGATGTTGTAGACGAGCACCGGCAGGTCGGCCGCGTCGACGATCGCCTCGACATGGCGGCGGATGCCGTCCTGCGTCGGCCGCACGTAGACGGGCGGCGTGACGAGCAGCCCGTCGGGCCGCAGCGCGGCGAGTTCGCTCGCGCGGGCCGCCGCGACATGCGTCGCGCTCGCGGTCAGCCCGACGACGATCGGCAGGCCAGGCGCCGCGTCGCGCAGCGTCGCGAACACGGCGTCCTGTTCGCGCGCGTCGAGCAGCACGCCTTCACCGGTCGTCGCGCCCGCGACAAAGCCGGCGATGCCCGCGGCCGCATAGTGGCGCGCGAGCCGCGCGAGCGCCGCATGATCGACTTCGCCGTGGTGGAACGGCGTGACGATCGGCAGCCAGATACCTTCGAAACGTGTGTGCATGCAAAGCCTCATGGTGGAAACGGAGTGGGAAGGAACCGTTCCGCCGGCGGAGTGCCGGAACGAGGCATGCGGGCAAGGAGAAAGAAACGACCTGCGGGCGTCCCGTCCGGCATTCGCCTGACGGGACGCGACGTCCCCGTCAGTCGAGGAGTCGTTTTTTCAGTTTCAGCCCGGCCGCGCGCGCACCTGCCGCGACGGCGGCGAGGATCGGGAGCGAGCGCAGGGCAGCGGACATGGATGAACCGTGAAGTGGGCTGAACGGCGATCTTAACACCGGATCTGACGCGTGCGCGAGCGTCAGCCGCCGTTTAGCAGGATTCGAGATTTGCTTTCCACGACTGATTGGAAAGCGCGCCGCGGCCGGCCGCTAGAATGCCCGCTTACGTTTCGATGACAGCGCGTACGCGTGCCGTCACGCACATTCACCACCACTGGAAACGGGGCATATCACGATGGCAAGCATCAAGGGAATCGGCCGCTGGCTGCATACGGGCGCGGCGGCGGCGCTGGTCGTGGCGGCGACGGTTGCGCACGCGGACACGTCGATCCTGAACGTGTCGTACGACGTGACGCGCGAGCTGTACAAGGACATCAATGCGAGCTTTGCCGCCGCGTACAAGCAGAAGACCGGCGAGACGGTCGCGCTCAAGCAGTCGCACGGCGCGTCGAGCGCGCAGGCGCTGTCGGTGCTGCAGGGGCTGCAGGCCGACGTCGTGACGATGAACCAGCCGAACGACATCGACCTGCTCGCCGAGCGCGGCCAACTGCTGCCGAAGGACTGGCGCGCGCGCTTCCCGGACAACAGCTCGCCGTACTCGACGACGATGGTGTTCCTCGTGCGCAAGGGCAACCCGAAGGCGATCAAGGACTGGAGCGATCTCGCGAAGCCCGGCGTCCAGGTGATCATCGCGAACCCGAAGACGTCGGGCAACGGCCGCTACGCGTATCTCGCCGCGTGGGGCTTCCAGAAGCAGAAGGGCGCGACCGACCAGCAGGCGCTCGACTTCGAGAAGGCGATCTTCCGCAACGTGCCGGTGCTCGACTCGGGCGGCCGAGGCGCGACGACGACGTTCACGCAGCGCGGCATCGGCGACGTGCTGGTCACGTTCGAGAACGAAGTCGCGCTGATGGATACCGGCGCGTCGGGCGCGCAGTTCGACGCCGTGTATCCGTCGGCGAGCATCCTCGCGGAGCCGCCCGTCGCCGTCGTCGACAAGGTCGTCGACAAGAAGGGCACGCGCAAGGTCGCGCAGGCGTATCTCGACTACCTGTACACGCCGGAAGCGCAGGAGATCATCGCGCAGCATCATCTGCGCCCGCGCGACGCGAACGTGCTGAAGAAGCATGCGGCCGAGTTCAAGTCGCTGAAGACGTTCAGCGTCGAGCAGGTCTTCGGCAGCTGGGCGAACGCGCAGAAGACCCATTTCGCCGACGGCGGCACGTTCGACCAGGTGATCGTCGACCGGAAGTGATAACGGCGCGCACCGCGCGCTTGTCCGCACGATGACGATGCAGCCGGCTGCTTTCATGCGGCCGGTTTTTTTTCGACGCTGCGCGGCCGCCCGCGTCCGGCGGCGCGGCAAATTTCCATTCCGAATCGGCGCGCATTCCCGGCCGCCGCCGCGCGTGCTACGCTCATCGCCTTCCTGCAACCGGCATCGCGCGATGAACGTCGATTCGTCCTCCCCCGCCTCCCGCGGCCGTGGCCGCAAGATCTGGTCGGGCACCCGCCCGGTGATCGCGTACGGGATGCCGCCGCTCGGCTGGCGCGACTTCTATCATCGCGCGCTGACGGTGAGCTGGCCCGTGTTCTTCCTGTCGCTCGCGGTGCTGTTCCTGCTGCTCAACGGCGGCTTCGCGATGCTCTACATGCTCGGCCACGCGCCGATCGCGAACCAGTCGCCGGCCGGGTTCGGCGGCGCGTTCTTCTTCAGCGTCGAGACGCTCGCGACCGTCGGCTACGGCGACATGCATCCGCAGACCACTTATGCGCACCTGGTCGCGACGTTCGAGATCTTCGTCGGGATGTCGAGCATCGCGCTGGCCACGGGGCTCGTGTTCGCGCGGTTTTCCAGGCCGCAGGCGAAGATCCTGTTCGCGCGCTATGCGATCGTGCGGCCGCTGAACGGCCGAATGACGCTGATGGTGCGCGCCGCGAATGCGCGCCAGAACGTGATTGCCGAGGCGCAGGCGAAATTGCGGCTGATGCGTGTCGAAGGCACGCACGAGGGCTACTCGCTGCGCAAGATCCACGACCTGCCGCTCGTGCGCAGCGAGCATCCGATCTTCCTGCTCGGCTGGAACCTGATGCACGTGATCGACGAATCGAGCGCGCTGTTCGGCGAGACGCCCGAATCGCTCGCCGCGCGCGACGCGTCGCTGCTGATCACGATCGAGGGCTCGGACGAGACGACCGCGCAGGTCATGCAGGCGCGTCACTCGTGGGCGCACGGGGAGATCCGCTGGCGTCACCGCTATGTCGACCTGATGCACGACGAAGACGGCATCACGCACATCGACTACACGCATTTTCACGACATAGTGCCGGTCGACGCCGACACCGACGAGCGCGGTTCGCCGGGCGTGGTGGTCGACGCGGGCGCGGCGGCGCAGGGGCCGGCTGCGTAGGTGTGCTCGAGGGGCGGCGGGCGCCGCCCCGCATGCGTTACGCGTGCAGCAGACGTGCCGCTTCGCGTTGCTCGATCGCGACCGCGCGGCGGAACGCGTCGCGGTCCTCGGCTCGCGCGACGTAGTCGCCGAGCACGCCTTCGTGCGGTAGCAGATGCGCGTCGAACGCGATCTTCAGCGTGCTGGCGAGCAGCAGGTCGGCCGCGGTGAAGCGCTCGCCGACGAGCCAGGGGCTGTGGGCGAGCGTCTGCGCGAGCGCGCGCTGCACGCGCGTGATGTTGCCCCAGCCGAACGCGACCGGATTGCCCGATGCGCCCGTGAACTTCTCGGCCATCGCCGGTTCGAGGCAGGTCGGCGTGAAGAACATCCATTGCAGGAAACGGCCGCGCAGCGGATCGTCGGGTGCGATGCCGAGCCCGGCGCCGGGGCAACGGTCGGCGAGATAGAGCAGCACGGCGCCCGATTCGGCGAACGGCGCGCTGCCGTCGTCGAGCGCGGGCAGCTTGGCCATCGGGTTGACCTGGACGAACGCGTCGCTGCCCTGTTCGTGCGAGCGCAGGTCGATCGGCACGAGTTCGTACACCACGCCGATTTCCTCGAGCATCCACAACGCCCGGAATGCCCGGGTCTTCGGCCAGTAGTAGAGCTTCATCGTGCCTCCGCGTTTGGGTGCAGGCAGGGTCCGGTGGATGCTCAAGCGTACCCGAGCGCAGGAGGTTCGGACAGGGGCGCCCGGCCAGGGGCGGCCCGCTGCGCGCGTCTCGTCCGGTGTGTTGTGTCGGACATGAATCGGGTGGAAGGCCGGGCGAAGCCCGCTGTTACAAGGATTCTTCGAATAACTAGTTATATTGAAACTAGTTATGAATAACGTCGAAAAATCCCGGTGTAAGCCTGCGTCACTACAATGCACCGCCTCTCCCGCTGCACTCGTGCACATGGCAGTGCAGGCATTCATCCGTGATCGCGACGCTTCGCGCAACGCGGGAATCTTCAACCCGGCGCCGCTGCCGCGCACCCACCGCCGGTTCGACCGCGCATGGAGACAAGCAACGAATGGCAAACGACGATCACACCACGATCATTCCGCGAAGAACGCCGGAATCGGCGGCCATGGTGGCCGAGGTCAAGCGAGCGATGGCGATTACCGCGCGGCTCAACCGTCTGACGTTCGACGATGCGGTAGAAGTTCGCGCGCTGTTCAGCGAGCTGATTGGCACGCAGGTGGACGACGGCTTCGTGCTGATCCCGCCGTTCCATGCGACGGGCGGCACCGGCATGAAGATCGGGCGCAACGTGTTCGTCAACCAGAACTGCACGTTCTACGACCTGGGCGGGCTCGAGATTGGCGACGACGTGATGATCGGGCCGAACGTCAGCCTCATCACGTCCGGCCATCCGGTCGAACCTTCCCGGCGGCGCGACTGCGTCGTCGCGAAGCCGATCGCGATCGAACGGAACGTGTGGGTCGGCGCGGGTGCGACGATCATCGGCGGCGTGACGGTGGGCGAGCATTCGGTCGTCGCGGCCGGGGCCGTCGTTACCAGGGACGTTCCGCTGAATACGCTGGTCGGCGGCAATCCGGCAACGGTCATCCGTTCGATTGCCGAGTGAGGTTGCCCGGAGTGCGAGTCGGCTTGAGTCAGCGCAATGGGCCGGATGTGGACAACCCACCCTCAAGGCGACTCGAAACGCTGTGCATTTGAATGGTGAGGGTGCCGCCAAGACTGTCTGGACAAGGCTTTCCGGCTATTGCCCGATTGCCGCGCGTCGATGCGCAGGCCGCTTCCGCCGATGTGCCGAAGCACGTTCCTTCGCGCGATCCGTTGTGGATATCCGGCACCGAAACGACTCGCAGCCCTGTGCATTTCGCCGGTGAGGGTGACCGGATGCCACGTAATGCATGAAGAGGGTTGTGGATAACCAATCCAAGGAACGACGCGAAATGCTGTGAAATTCAGCGGTGAGTGTCGGTGCCCGATCGCGCGAAGCGCCTGCTCCGGCGCGGCTTCCCGATCTCCGGCGCGGTTCCGGGCGCCGCGCATTCTAGCCGAACGCGCGCATGCGTGACCGAACGTCGAGTGCGTGGCGACGTGGATATCCGGCTCGGGAAGCCAATCGAAGGGCTGTGCATTTTAACGGTGAGCGCGGGTAAGTGGTCCGCAGCGAGCGGATTTCATTGCGCGTATCAACCTTCTCAAGCGACTCGAAGCGCTGTGTAATTCAATGGTGAGCGTGAGTGCGCCATCGGCGGACAGCCGGTCAAGACGCAGCCGTTCGGCCGACAACGTCGTCTGAAGCGCCGCGCATTTCGGGCTCGGGAGCGAGTACGCTATCGAGGGCAACGCGGATTCTCGTGTGGATATCCGGCCAGCCAAACGACTCGCGGCACTGTGTATTTCGAAGGTGAGTGTCGACGCCCGATTGGACAGCGTGCCGATGCCGGCGTGGACTTCCGGTCGTCGTGGCCCTCGGAAACGTACTTCGCCGGCCGACTCACGGATTCTCGTCCATGTGGATATCCGCCTCTCAAAGTCACTCGAAGTGCTGTGGTTTTCAACGGTGAGGGTGCGCGCGAGACCGGACGACAGGGTCGGTTCGGGCGGTGGATAACCACTACCGCAGCCACTCGAAGCGCTGTGTATTTCAACGGTGAGAGCGCCCTTGCGATTGCGCAGCGTAAGTGTTCCGGTGTGAATGTCCGGTCGACAAACCCACTCGCGATCCTGTGTATTCGATCGGTGAGAGTGAATCTCGGATCGACGAAACGAGCCGATCCCGATGTGGATATCCACCGCCGAAATCCACTCGCCGCGCTGTGAATTTCAACGGTGAGCATCGGCGCCCGAGCGAACCGGATACCGATTTCGGATGTGGACATCCCTCCCCCAAGGCCACTCGAAACGCTGTGCGTTCGAACGGTGAGCGCGCGAGCCCGATCGGCTGAAGGGCGCAGCATTGTGGACATCCCGCGCCCCCGGCCAATCGGAATGCTGTGCATTTCAATGGTGAGGGTGACCGCCACCGACCGCTGAAACCCTTGTCGCACGAGGCGCGAGCGCCCGCCGCCGCGCCGGCCGGCTGTCTTCGGGCCCGCACCGGTTGTTCCCGCAAACCACCCGGCCGTCCCGACACCCCGCCAATCCCGCTCGACCACCGCGCGCGAAAACTCTCTCAAATCCCGATAAAAAGCTGCGCAGTTTTTCTCGCTGCGGGCCCGCCCGAGCAAGAAGAGAAAAAACATTCTCGTCTGCGCGCGAAAAAATAGAGCCATTCGCTGCCGCCGATCACGCGTCGTCCGACGCCCCGCCGCGCAGCCCAGAACAGCACAATCAGGAGACTTCCCCCATGACCGCCCGCTTGCCCGTCGACGGCCCGCCCGCCCTGTCCGACTACCGCCTGACCGACAACCTGACCGCGACGCGCGGCCGGATCTTCCTGACCGGCACGCAGGCGCTGGTCCGCCTGCTGCTGATGCAGCGCACGGTCGACACAGAACAGGGGCTCAACACGGCCGGCTTCGTCAGCGGCTATCGCGGCTCGCCGCTCGGCATGGTCGATCAGCAGTTGTGGAAAGCGCAGAAACTGCTCGACGGCAGCGGCGTGCGCTTCCTGCCCGCGATCAACGAGGAACTCGGCGGCACGGCCGTGCTCGGCACGCAGCGCGTCGAGGCCGATCCCGAGCGTACTGTCGAAGGCGTGTATGCGATGTGGTACGGCAAGGGCCCGGGCGTCGATCGCGCCGGCGACGCGCTGAAGCACGGCAACGCGTACGGTTCGTCGCCGCACGGCGGCGTGCTCGTCGTCGCGGGCGACGACCACGGCTGCGTATCGTCGTCGATGCCGCACCAGAGCGACTTCGCGATGATCGCGTGGCACATGCCGGTCGTGAACCCGGCGAACATCGCCGACATGCTCGAATTCGGCCTGTACGGCTGGGCGCTGTCGCGCTATTCGGGCGCCTGGGTCGGCTTCAAGGCGATTTCGGAAACGGTCGAGTCGGGCTCGACCGTCGACCTCGACGGGCTGCAGACGCAGTGGCCGGCGCCGGCGGGCTTCACGCCGCCGCCGGGCGGCCTGCACAACCGCTGGCCCGACCTGCCGAGCCTCACGATCGAGGCGCGTCTCGCCGCGAAGCTCGACGCGGTCCGCCATTTCGCGCGCACCAACAGCATCGACAAGTGGATCGCGCCGAGCGCGCAGGCGAACGTCGGCATCGTCACCTGCGGCAAGGCGCACCTCGACCTGATGGAAGCGCTGCGCCGTCTCGACCTGACGGTGGCCGACCTCGACGCGGCCGGCGTGCGGATCTACAAGGTCGGCCTGTCGTATCCGCTCGAGATGACGCGCATCGAGACCTTCGTCGACGGGCTCGCCGAAGTGCTCGTGATCGAGGAGAAAGGCCCGGTCATCGAGCAGCAGATCAAGGATTACCTGTACAACCGCACGGAAGGCGCGCGCCCGCGCGTGCTCGGCAAGCACGACGCCGCCGGCGCCTGCCTGCTGTCCGAACTCGGCGAGCTGCGCCCGTCGCGCATCCTGCCGGTGTTCGCCGAATGGCTCGCGCGGCACAAGCCGGCGCTCGATCGCCGCGAACGCGTCGTCGATCTCGTCGCGCCGCAGATCCTGTCGAACGAGGCCGACGCGGTGAAGCGCACGCCGTACTTCTGCTCGGGCTGCCCGCACAACACGTCGACGAAGGTGCCGGAAGGCTCGATCGCGCAGGCCGGCATCGGCTGCCACTTCATGGCGTCGTGGATGGAGCGCGACACGACGGGGCTGATCCAGATGGGCGGCGAGGGCGTCGACTGGGCCGCGCACGCGATGTTCACGAACACGAAGCACGTGTTCCAGAACCTCGGCGACGGCACCTACTTCCACTCGGGCATCCTCGCGATCCGCCAGGCGGTCGCCGCGAAAGCGAACATCACGTACAAGATCCTCTACAACGACGCGGTGGCGATGACGGGCGGCCAGCCGGTCGACGGCAGCATCTCGGTGCCGCAGATCGCGCGGCAGGTCGAGGCGGAAGGCGTGTCGCGCTTCGTCGTCGTGTCCGACGAACCGGAGAAGTACGACGGCCATCACGGGTTGTTCCCGAAGGGCACGACGTTCCACCACCGCAGCGAACTCGACACGGTGCAGCGCGAACTGCGCGAGACGCCGGGCGTCACCGTGCTGATCTACGACCAGACCTGCGCGGCCGAGAAGCGCCGCCGCCGCAAGAAGGGCGAATTCCCCGACCCGGACAAGCGCCTGTTCATCAACGAAGCGGTGTGCGAAGGCTGCGGCGACTGCGGCGTGCAGTCGAACTGCCTGTCGGTCGAGCCGCTCGAGACGCCGCTCGGCCGCAAGCGCCGCATCGACCAGTCGTCGTGCAACAAGGACTATTCGTGCGTGAACGGTTTCTGCCCGAGCTTCGTGACGGTCGAAGGCGCGACGCTGAAGAAGGCCGCGGGTGCCGCGTTCGACGAAGCGGCGCTCGCCGTGCGTGTCGACGCGCTGCCGGTGCCGGCGACGCATCTCGACGCGGCGCCATTCGACATGCTCGTGACGGGCGTCGGCGGCACGGGCGTCGTGACGGTCGGCGCGCTGATCAGCATGGCCGCCCACCTCGAAGGCAAGAGCGCATCGGTGCTCGACTTCATGGGCTTCGCGCAGAAGGGCGGCTCGGTGCTGTCGTTCGTGCGGATCGCCGCGAGCGACCGATGGCTGAACCAGGTGCGCATCGACACGCAGCAGGCCGACGTGCTGCTCGCGTGCGACATGGTCGTCGGCGCGAGTGCCGAAGCGCTGCAGACGGTGCGTCACGAGCGTTCGCGGATCGTCGTCAACACGCACCGGATCCCGAACGCGTCGTTCGTGCAGAACCCCGACGCGAACCTGCATGCGGACGCGCTGCTCGAGAAGATGCGTCACGCGGCCGGCGACGGCTACCTGTCGAGCTGCGACGCGCAGGCGCTCGCCGCGAAATTCCTCGGCGACTCGATCGGCGCGAACATCCTGATGCTCGGCTACGCGTGGCAGCTCGGCCTCGTGCCGGTGTCGCTCGCCGCGATGATGCGCGCGATCGAGCTGAACAACGTCGCGGTGCCGATGAACAAGCTCGCGTTTTCGATCGGCCGGATGGCGGCCGGCGATGCGGCGGGGCTCGATGCGTTGTGGAACGCGCGTCACGCGGTGGCCGCGCACGCCGCGCCGGAAACGCTTGCCGAACTGATCGCCGATCGCGAAGCGCGTCTCGATGCGTACGGCGGCGCACGCTACGTCGATCGCTACCGGGCGCTCGTGAACGCGGCGGCCGCGAAGGGCGACGACGCGCTGACGCGCGCGGTCGCGACGACGTTCTACCGGCTGCTCGCGGTGAAGGACGAATACGAGGTCGCGCGGCTCTACGCGGACGAGGCATTCCGCACCGCGCTCGAAGCGCAGTTTGAAGGCGTGCCGGGGCAGGCCTATCGCGTGAAGTTCAACCTCGCGCCGCCGACGGTCTCGAAGGCCGGCCGCGACGGCGGCGTGCCGAAGAAGCGCGTGTTCGGCCAGTGGATGTGGCCGGTGTTCGGCATGCTGGCGCGCGTGCGCAGCCTGCGCGGCACGTGGCTCGATCCGTTCGGCCGCACCGTCGAGCGCAGGATGGAACGCGCGCTCGCCGACGACTACGAGACGACGCTCGCCCGTGCGCTCGCCGCGACGACGGCCGGCAATGCGGCGCAGGTCGCGCAGCTGGCCGACCTGCACGCCCGCGTGCGCGGCTTCGGTCACGTGAAGGTGCGCAACCTGGCCGGCGTGAAGCGCGCGGAGCGCGAGCTCGCGCTGCAGCTCGGCATCGACGCGGCGACGAGCGCGGCCGTGCAGCACGCGCTCGACGAGATGAAGGGCGCGGGCATGCTGAAGGGGATTCCGGTCGTCGTCGCGAAGTAACGCGAACGCGGGCGGATGTGAAAACGGTGACGCTTCGGCGTCGCCGTTTTTTTATGGGCGGTTGCTTCCGGGCATCGAACGGCCCGTCAGAGAATGCCTTTCTTGCGCGTCGACAGCGCGGTTTCCGACAGGTCGATCTCGCGGATCAGCTTCGTCAGCGTCTCGTCGGAAATCTTGCTCTCGCTGCGCAGCCGGTACAGCACCGAGCGTTCCGCGCGCACGGCCGCGATCCGCATCTGCAGCTCCATCGTTTCGCTCTGCTTCGCTTCCGCGCGCGGCGTGGGGCCGTCCTCGGCGAGCGCGGCGAGCCGGCGGCGGTACTGGTCCATCACGCGCGCGGAGATGTCCGCGCAGCGCGCGGCGCCCGATTCGTCGAGATCGGCCGAGATCGCGTCGTGCGACGAGTCGATCGCGCGGATCGCGGCCTGCGCGGCGGCCGCGCGTGCGGTGCGTTCCTCGTCGGCGAGCGGGTTGCGCGACGAGCGCACGCCGCGCAGCAGCAGCGGCAGGCCGATCACCGCGACGACGAGCGAGCCGAGGATCACGGCCGACGCGACGAAGATCGCTGTGTCGCGCCCGGGCAGCGGCGCGCCGTCGGCGAGCGCGACCGGGATCGACAGCACGCCGGCGAGCGTGACCGCGCCGCGTACGCCGCCGACCGTCATCACCGCGATCGTGCGCACGCCGGCCATCGTGCCCGCGAGGCCCTGGCGCGCCGCGCGGCGGCTCGCAATCCAGCGCAGCAGCCAGACCCACAGGAAGCGGATCGCATACAGCGCGATCATCATCGCGCACACGTTGAAGATCATCCGGCCGACGAGCGCGTCGCTCGTATGGTGCGCGTCGACGAGCGCGCGGCCGATGATGTGCGGCAACTGCAGCCCGAGCATGATGAACACCATGCCGTTGAACACGAACTCGATCATCGCCCACGTGCTTTCGGCGCGCACGCGCGACGCGACGGTGCTTTTGCGCGAGAAGCTCGTGTAATTCATCATCATCCCGGCCGACACGGCCGCGAGTACGCCCGACAGGTCGAGATGCTCGGCGAACAGGTAGGCCGCGAACGGCACGAGCAGCGTCATCACGATGCCGGGGGCCGGGTCGCCTTCCTGCTCGGCGTTCAGGAAGCGCGTCGACAGCGCGCTGAACCCCCACGACACGATCGCGCCCGTCGCGAGCCCGCCGGCGGCGACGATCACGAACGTGACCGACGCGGCGCGCAGCGAGAACACGCCGGTCAGCGCGGCCGCGATCGCGAACTTCAGCGCGACGAGGCCCGACGCGTCGTTCATCAGCGCCTCGCCTTCGAGGATGTGCATCAGTTGCGGCGGGATCCTGCCACGGCCGGCGATGCCCGACAGCGCGACCGCGTCGGTCGGCGACAGCACGGCCGCGAGCGCGAACGCGATCGGCAGCGGCAACTCGGGAATCAGCCAATGCGCGAAGTAGCCCACTGCGAGTACCGTCATGAACACGAGCCCGAATGCGAGCATCAGGATCGCGCGGCGCTGCAGGTACAGCTCGCGTTTCGGAATTCGCCAGCCGTCCGCGAACAGCAGCGGCGGAATGAACAGCAGCATGAAGATTTCGGGATCGAACGTGACGTGCAGGTTGAACTTCGGCCACGCGAGGATCGCGCCGAATGCGATCTGCATCAGCGGTAGCGGCAGTTGCAATGGCAGGTTGCGCGTGACGGCGCCGGACAGTGCGACGGTCAGCAGCAGGATCAGGACTGTGAAGACGATTTCCATCGATACGGCGAATGCGGGGAATGAAACGATCGTACGGAGTGTAGCGTGCCGCAGTGACGGCTGCGCTCAAGCGGCCGGTGCGTGCGCACGAAAATGGTGCGTCGGATGCGCGCCACGCTGGTGCGGCAGCCCCGCTCACCCGCGCGGCGCATGGGTTGTTCGCTCCTTGCACGGAGCTTGCTTGATGCTGGTCAGCCGTCCGGCACCGACCGGACAACCGAGGGTCCAACCAAGACATTGCACGCGCCGTCCGTTTCGTCGGTCGGCGCGTTCGAGTGCTTCACCAGGAGGAAGGTATGACGATCGTGCAACAGGAGCGTCCGGCCGCCGCGTCGCCGTACCGGTTCGAGCGGGAGATGAGCTCCGGCCTCGAACGTCTGGCGACGCAGCATCACGACCTGACGCTCACGACCGTGTTCCAGCCGATATTCAGCCTGTCGCACCAGCGTGCGATCGGCTACGAGGCGCTGTTGCGCGCGCACGATGCGCTCGACCGCCCCGTGTCGCCGCTTGACGTGTTCGGCGAAGCCGCGCGCCAGGGCGAACTGCTGCAGCTCGACCGGCTCGCGCAGGCGCTGCATCTCGAAAATTTCGCGCTGTTCGGCGCCGAGCGCGAGTGGCTGTTTCTCAACGTCCATCCGGGCGTGCTCACCGACCCGTTCCAGGCGGCCGCGCTGCTCGCGAACCTGAAGCGGCTCGGCATGCCGCCGCGCCGAGTCGTGCTCGAAGTGCTCGAACAGCGCGCGGACGACGTCGAGCGGCTAGCCGAGGCCGTGCGCGAATTTCGAACGCACGGCTTCCTGATCGCGCTCGACGATTTCGGCGCCGGCCACTCGAACCTCGAGCGGATCTGGCAACTGAACCCGGACATCGTGAAGCTCGACCGCATCATGCTGTCGCACGCGGCGCACCGCACGGGGCTCACCGCGATCCTGCACGGGTTGGTGACGCTGCTGCACGAGGCCGGCAAGCTCGTGCTCGTCGAAGGGATCGAGACCGAGCACGAGGCGCAGATCGCGCTGTCGTGCGAGGCCGATTTCGTGCAGGGCTACTACTTCGGCCGCCCGGCGCCGGGGTTGCCCGACAGCGCGGCCGCGACGGCCTGCATCGGCGAGCTGACCGAGCGCTTTCGTCAGCAAACCGAAGCGCGCGAGCGGCGCGACGCGCAGCGAATCGCGCCGTACCTGCGCGCGTTCGAGCGTGCGGCCGAGCGCCTCGCGGCCGGCGAACCGCTCGACGAGGTGTGCTGGAACTTCCTCGCGCTCGACGCGGCCGCGCGCTGCTTCCTGCTCGACGCGCACGGCCGGCAGTCGGGCCGCAACGTCGTGCTGCGCGCCGATCGCGCGCTGAGCGAGGCGCGCTTCTCGCCGCTGGCGGACGCGCAGGGCGCGAACTGGCTGCGCCGGCCGTATTTCCGCTCGGCGATCGCCGAGCCGGGACGCGTGCAGGTCACGCGGCCGTACCTGTCGATCAACGAGGCGCAGCCGTGCGTGACGCTGTCGGTCGCCGTGCGCGTCGGCGATGCGCAGCGCGTGCTGTGCGGCGATATCGACTGGGGCGACGACGAGGCGGACGCCGGCTAGCATCGCGTGCGCACCGCATGCGGCGATCCGGACGATCGGCACGCATCGGCCCGGGCCGGCCGTTGCGTTCCCCGCGTGCTTCCCCGAAAATGGCGCGATCGCGGCCGTCGTGACCGCGATCGCGCCGCCCCGGGGGCCACCATGGCGGCGAATAAAAGGACAACACAATGAAAAGACCGATTTCGCTGACCATCCTCGCATGGGTCATCATCGTGACCAACGCGATCACGTGCGTCTATACGCCGTTCTCGATCGGCATGCCGACCACCCAGGCGCTGCTGTCGCACTACCTGCTGCCCGTCTGGGCGACGCTCGGCATCAGCGTGATCATCGAAGCCGCGAACGTCGTGATCGGCATCGCGATCCTCAAGGGCCGCGAGTGGTCGCGCAAGGCGTACGTCGCGACATCCGTGCTCGGCTTCGCGTTCTCGTTCGTCAACATGCCGCCGTCGATGTTCGCGGTGCTGATTCCCGGCTTCCTGCTGTTCGCGCTGTTCGTCTACCTGCTGTTCCGGCGCCCCGCGACCGCGTATTTCCGCCAGGCACTCGCGTGAGCTTCGTGCGCAACGCGCTGGCGGTCGTGCTGTTCACGATCGCGGGCATGTGCGTGATCGCCGCGCAGATGGTCGCGTTCATGAAGATCGGGCATACGGCGGCGATGCTCGTTTTCGTCGCCGTGCTGTTCGCGTTTTCGGCCGCGCTCCTCGCCGCGGGCGCGTTCGCCGGCGCGTTCCGGCCGCGTCCGCGGGGCGCGGGCATCGCGCTGCTCGTCGCGACCGCGGCCACCGCGTTCGGGATGATGGGCTGGGCGTCGCTGCTGCTGTCGCCCGGGATCGTCGACGTGATGCAGCAGCAGGGCGTGGACGTGAACGCGCGGATGTTCCGGTTCGCGCCCGGTGCCGTGGCGACGGCGTTGTCCGCGCTGGCCGGCGTCTGGCTCGTGCGGCGCGGCTGATACGCGCGGCGGCCGGCACGCTGGCGCCCGTCGCGCCGCTCGGCTAGGATGCGCGAATTGTCCTGACGAATCGCGAGCCGCCGATGAACCGAAACGCCGCTTCCTCCGTCCTCCTCGAAGTGATCGCCACGACCGTCGGCGATGCGAAGGCCGCCGCCCGCGCGGGCGCCGACCGCCTCGAACTCGTGACCGCGATCACCGAAGGCGGGCTGACGCCGAGCGTCGGCCTGATCGAGGCCGTCGTGGCCGCCGTGCCGATTCCCGTCAACGTGATCGTGCGCCCGCACAGCCGGTCGTTCGTCTACGACGCCGACGACCTGCGCGTGATCGAACGCGACGTGCGCGCAGCCGTTGCGGCCGGCGCGAACGGTGTCGTGTTCGGCGCGCTCGACGCGCGCGGCGACGTCGATCTCGGCGCACTGGCCCGCATCGCCGCCGCCGCGGATGGCCGCGCGCTGACGTTCCACCGCGCGTTCGACGTGTCGCGCGACCTCAACGCCGCGTTCGACGCGCTGCTGCGCGTGCCGGCCGTCACGTCGGTGCTGACGTCGGGCGGCCATCCGTCGGTGCTCGACGCGGCCGCGACGATTACGCGGATGGTGCGGCAGGCCGAAGGGGCAACGTGCACGGTGCTGGCCGGTTCGGGGCTCACCGTCGATGCGGTCGGCGATTTCGTCCGGGCCACCGGCGTGCGCGCGGTGCATTTCGGCTCGGGCGTGCGGCCGCGCGGCGAGGTGCTGGCACCCGTCGACGCACAGCTCGTCGAGCGGGTGCGCGCGGCGCTCGACGGCGCGGCGGCACACGTGTGACGCTCGACGGCGTGCGCAGGCGCGTCGAGAAGACCGTGATCCGAGCCGCGAAAAGCAACGCGGTGCAGACGATCGGGTGAAAAAAAGCCGGGGCATGCCCCGGCTTTTTCGTTCGCAGGCTCGGCCCGACGGCCGTTTCGCTTACGCGTTGTCCGACAGCGCGTCGGCCTGGCTCGCGCGGATGCCGAGGCGCTCGAACAGCGCGCGGTCGCGCTGCGTCTGCGGGTTGCTGGTCGTCAGCAACTGGTCGCCGTAGAACATCGAGTTCGCGCCGGCGAGGAAGCACATCGCCTGCATCGCGTCGTCGAGCTGCTCGCGACCGGCCGACAGGCGCACGACGGCCTTCGGCATCGTGATGCGCGCGACCGCGATCGTGCGCACGAACTCGAACGGGTCGAGCGGCGCGGTGCCTTCGAGC
>Ga0207695_10000731_pt1 | contig 63833 bp, 68 predicted proteins | sample KBSC54metaG_FD_184354 | JGI IMG/M metagenome (GOLD analysis project Ga0207695, IMG submission 184354) | Corn rhizosphere microbial communities from Kellogg Biological Station, Michigan, USA - KBS C5-4 metaG (SPAdes) (version 2) | ecosystem: Host-associated > Plants > Roots > Rhizosphere > Soil...
TTCTTCTCAAAACTCAAAGACTTCCGCGCCATTGCAACCCGTTACGACAAAACCGCAACCAGCTTCCTCTCCGGAATCTTAATCGCTTCCGCTGCCTTATGGCTCAAATGAGAACGCACCCTAAGGTTATGCAATTGAGCCAGAGGCGACCAAGGTTTGTAAGATTATGATGATGATTAAATTAGACATTTAAAATACCCGATAAACAAAGAAATATATCCCTCCGGCTTGTTCACAAATGAAAGAATGACTCCCAAGAGTTGTTTCCATGACTGTCCATGACCCAATTGAGGGCGGTGTTGCTACCCCTTGGGTTTTATTAATAGCGTCACAAACCTTCGATGCGTCCATGGCAAAAGTTGGAAAATCACAGTTAGTTTGGAGATATGAAACATTTCCAAAAGTTGCAACTAAAGTTTTAATTGGCGTTGTGGAAGAACACGAGCCATCTGCCGTTACTGCCCAAGCGCCGGGAGAATAATTATGATAACCGTTGCCACATAAGCCACTATGAAATGCCTGCCCTGGTGTAGATTGCATATATTTACCGTTAATCAAGGCCGTCTCAAAAGCGCTACCATTAAGTTTACATGCGCTTCCCACTATATTTCCAGTTTGCAGACCCCCATTATCCATGGACCAAAGACGCATGGCGCTGGCGATTTGTTCAGCATGGGCAATCATAGTATTCGCCTGAGCGGTTACTGAAGTATTTGAAAAAGCACTGCCACCATACCAAATTCCTATCAAGGCCACGACCGCAACCAATGCAATAGAGATAATCGTAATGATAAGATTAGACATTGATTTCCAATTCCAGAACTCTTACCGGCGGCAAGATTAGCTAAGATAATAAACCCGCTGAACCTTCGCAAGGTGAAAGATTTTTCTTAAATTGCGCTTGGCTTCCTAGGTAAACCATGGCTTCCTATTCTGTTATGGCGATATTATTCTAATCTACCGCCAAATTACAAAGGATTTATCTGCCGCGCTGGATGCGATCCACAAGCGTTACGGTAACACGGCATTAACTGTTGGTTATGAGCCCGAACAACTTGCTCAGATTGGCACCAAAATCGTATTTACAAGGGTACCGAATATGGAAGAGTTTGAAACTTAGAAATTTAAACTGGCTTCTTGATCCCAGACTTTAGCGTGATGTTGCCATTTTTTGCCAGCAAGTGTCCCATGAAATTGCTTGCTGCAACCGATTAAGATCGCCGTACAGACGCATGAAATGCAATCCCGTAACTAAGGTAGCCAGTTCAAATCTAGTTTTGGCAACCGAATAAAAAGCCGCAGGAAAAATTATGTTCCTACAGGCCCGCCACCAAGACTGTGATCCCCGGTAACGGGTATATTGAGCAATGCAGCCCTACGCTCCAAGGATATAAGTGCCCCTCTTTTTACTTTATGGTGCGTTTCAGGATCATCCGCAATTTTCTTTATAAGGTTTGTAATGTCTTCTCCAGGGCAAGGAGTTAATACACCTATTGCAAAAAATACTATGTTGGGAGATTTATGTTCTGTTAAGAGCATGAAAGCTTCTCTCATGCCATCAATTTCAAAAGCTGCGACACCCTCAGTCTCAATAACCCGAATGGTACGGTTTACAACTGCAGGGTTTGGGTTATTTAATGCATCTCGCAAGGTAGCCATCACATACGGGGTAAACTGAACCCCTTGGCTTTTCAAAAAATCCAATGTTTCCAATGCTTCAAGAACAACCTCATCAGAGCCTGTCTTAATTTGATTGCAGAATTCCTTGAGTAAGGCACTAGCATTGCCAGGTGAATTGTTGTCGTTTGCCATTTTATAGATTTCTGGCCCAAAGCGCATAATAAGGTTTGTCCCTTGTTTCACTATGCTTTTGCCCATCTGATGCGCGAAAAGTATCGGCTGTTTTCCTGACTTTTTCAGTTTCTACCCAATAACGACCTTTTGAGCCCAGGCTATCTCTTAACTCTGCCATCTCCCGACTGCCATCAAAAATCCTATGCGCTATTCTATACGATATTACATGTTTAGGTGGTAACTTTAAGCTAGCGCTATTATCTTCAGCACACAAATCTATAATTTTTTCATCGATGCTATCAGTTGGTGGGGCTTTTTTATCCGACACTAAATAATTAAATTTGTATGATAGATCTACTGGGCCGATAACATGCACGATCCCACCTTCGGTTAATTTATACGCCCCTTTGCAAGGACCTCTTTCCAGCTGCGAGCCTTCATTCGTTTCCGCAAGTAAATCTTGAAGCATTTGTGAAGTATATACTTGCACTGGATCGTTACCTTGTGGTGTTTTAAATAATTCCTTCCCTGTCGTTGCCAGAATAATTTCTTGCGCACCAGGAGATATAGTTATGGTTTCTTGGTCAATTATAACAAATGCGCCATAGCTTCTCTCAATAGTCGTGTCGCAATTTACACCTCCATTTTTGTCTAACGGCGCAAGAATAATACGTTGGTTGCCCGGCGAAACCGCAATGGTGTCTTTTCCAATTGTAACGAATGCACCATAACCTGTCTCAATAACCCTACCGTAATGTATAATTGCACCTTTTCTGTGGCCCGCCATAATAATCCTGTAAAGTTTAATATGTTACAGGGATCAGGTTGCTTAATATCCGACTCTAAAGTCAAGTTTTTTCTTACTACCCAGCTCGGTTACCGTGCCGCAATCACCAGACTACAGAGCAAGATCCACAGCGATTTCTTACCTAGCACTCAATGTCCTAAAATTTGCGCCCCGTACGCCCTGGCTGAGCATTGAGGCCGGAATCTGACAAATGTTTGGGCACAGTTAAGAAATGGGACGATATACGGATTGCAGCCGTCGAAGCATTTGCTCCGTCTGGCTAGGCCCAACACGACCAGGGCTTATTATCACAGGTGAGTAGCCGTGACTAGGATGTGGCGGCCCGCAGCGGTTCAAACTTTAAGTTGGAACTGCCCCATCCTACTTCGTTGATAGTTATTATCTCAAATGCTAAGCTGATGCAGCGGATGAATATACAGAACGCCTACAGCCTGTGCTAATTGAATTGCAAGCCACTCGCATACCCCCATTCTACATCACCCAGGAGTTAGCACAAGTATTTGATAAGGATATGATACGGGATGCACAGCTTCTGCGGGTAATTTTGATGAAAATCAAACCATGGGTTGTTATAGGTGATATAAAACTCCTTCCTTAAGGAGAACGACGATGAAATCAGAAAGCAAAATCAAAGAAGCAGAGGAGTATGAAACAATATTTCAACAGTATTTAGAGATATGTAATCAAGCCATTGAGAAGAACAAAAACACTTTTCCTTATACGGAAATCTGGGGGGCACGGTTTAAAACACTGGAAGCGGAAGCAACCCTTCAAGCAACGGTTTACGATGATCGGCCCAAGGTTGCCTTTATGCTGCGCCTAACCAAAGACATGAAAATTGAAATTGTGGAAAAGAAAACCATCGCCCCTGAAGATGAATGGCCTTTTACCTATCAATATCTCAAACGCGTGGTGGATAATCCCCAGGAATATATCGATCATCCTACCAAGCTTGAATGGGGATGGTTGAAAACCGTGTTTAAATAATTCAATCCAAGGAGATTAATATGGGAGAAAGCGTAAATACAGTTTTGCTATGGAATGGGGATGAGCGCCGGAAATTTGACAGTCCACGGCAAAGCATTGGGCTGGCAAATTTTATCGAAGAAAATATAAAATCCATCGTAAATGAATGGGAATCTTTCGCACAGACCCTGACACCTGAATCCAATGACATGACGCCCCGGGCACTGCGTAATCACATCCATCAAATACTCACTTTCATTGTCAACGATATAAAATCCTCGCAAACCAAAACGGAACAGATAGAAAAATCACACGGTGAAAAAGAAAAAGCCCCTGCACCCAGCGCAGCGGAAACCCATGCTGCCCTACGACTGGCGGCCGGATTTGATATTGATCAAATGGTTTCTGAATATCGTGCCCTGCGTGCCAGTGTGGTTAAGCTATGGAGCCGAGCAAACACGAAAATGACAAATGCAGACGTCATCGATTTGACCCGGTTCCATGAATCCATCGATCAGGAATTGGCGGAATCGGTGAGCCACTACACCAAAAAATCCAATTCTTCCAAAGACCTGTTTATGGGCATCTTGGGCCACGATCTGGGTGCACCGTTGAATGCCATCTCCATGTGCGCGCAACTCCTGTTAAATATCGGATCAACCGGCGTACCACAAACACTTAACGAAGCACAGAAGATGCTGGCCAATCAGATTTTTGAGAGCGCGACCCGTATTTCTAAAATAATCACCGATCTTCTCGATGTGACCCGTGCACGGTTTGGATCCGGACTGCCCGTTATCCGGTGCCCCATGGATATGGCCTTCGTCAGCCGGCAATTGGTGGATGAAATGCGGGCGGCGCATCCAACACGCACCATCCTGCTTGATATTTCGGGAAATATGAAAGGAGAATGGGATAAGGCGCGCATCGGCCAGGTTTTTTCGAATCTGATCGGTAATGCGATACAATATAGCTTTAAGGATACGTCGATTGACGTTAACGTCAAAGGCACTTCAGAAGAAGTCATATTATCTGTGCATAATCTGGGTGTTCCAGTTCCGCCGGAAAAAATTGAAACCCTGTTTGATTCCTTTAACCGCGTCATAACAGCAAAAGAAGAGGCCAATCCAACACGAATTAATTTGGGGCTAGGACTTTATATCACAAAGGATATCGTTGTTTCGCATGGAGGAGAAATTACGGTAACTTCCACAGAGGAGGACGGCACAACGTTTACCGCAAAATTTCCGCGGATCCATAATGGGGCAATGAATTTAATCGGGATGGCGAAAAAGATTCTTTCATAATTTTAATTTTTAGGCAGACGCGGAGATGAATAACAGCCATTCACAAATTTCAGCAACCGCGCGATTGAATCAATAATGACATAGGTTCCGGTAATGCGAATCCCTGTCTCCTCCCGTAAAAGATTTAAGGCGCGAGAAAAGGTTGCGCCCTTCATCCCCAGGATGGAGGCAATCAGCGCCTTATCATAAGGAAGATCAAGCTTAACCCCATCTATTTGCTCCAGCAAAGGACAGAGTCCGAGCAAAAAACAGCCAATGCGTTGCGGTGCACTATAAAGGAAGTATTGTTCCAATTGTAATTCATGCAGCCGTTGATGCTGCACCATCGAGGTGAGCATATTAAATGCGATTTTGTTGTTTGTACGAATTTGCTCTTTCAACAATGCTAGCGGGATGCTCAAAATTTGCGCATCTTCCACTACTTGTGCACTGCTGGTAAAATACTCCTGCTCAAAAATGGCGCTTTCCCCTGTGATACTATTACGCGTAAGCACTGCCAGGTTCACTTCTTCACCTTCATCGGTTGTATGAAATACCCTAAGCCAACCACTGCACATGATATAGAAAGAGCTTGCCTGCTCGCCTTCCAAATAGAGAGTTTGCCCTTTTTTATAAGATTTTATTTGGGAAGCATCGACGAAACGCTCAACCTCTTCATCTGTCAGATCAGCAAACAGTGTCAGCCCTTTAAAAAAGGTAAGCGAGTTACACTGCTGTAAATCGATCTTTCGTTCATTGGTAACTGCCATAAGCACCTTCCACGCCTGCTGGGAATACTACCTGAGCTTGTATAACATTTTTGAATTACCTTTTTGACTTAAATCAAATTGGGATTTAATTTGCAATTCTTTGATTAATTTTATGGTTTTTCTTATGCATCCTTGATTTAAGTCAAAATATTCAGATCGATTCCATGCGTTACTACCTAAGCGGGTAAGAACTACTCAAATCAAGATGAGAAGCTAGCAAACCACCTTAGGAGGGCATGATGAATTTAGTCACGCGAGTCAAGGGATACCTAGGCATCCAACCTATCAAAGAGTACCAATCAAAATTTGAAAATGTCGATTATCTCGCCATGGTATGTCATGAGATCGGTACGCCATTGTCTGCCATTATCGGACTTTCCCATGTTCTATGTGATACAGAGTACAGCCCGCAAAAGAAAATAGAATGTGCAAAAATGTTGCGAGATAGCGCGGATATGCTAGCGGGCTTAATGCAAAATATGCTTGATTCTTCCAAGATGAATGCGGGAATGATCGAACTAGAGCAGGTAGATTTTAATCTGCCACATCTGGTGCAAGAAGCGATGCATATTGTCGCAATCAAGGCGCAAGATAAAGGCTTGGATTTGCAAGCACACTTTGCCGATGGATTGCATTTGCAATGGCTAGGCGACCCGCTGCGCATCCGGCAAATTTTGCTCAATCTTTTGAGCAACGCAATCAAATTTACAGCAAAGGGTCATGTGGCACTTTATGTGAATGCACAAATGAATCAGGATGGATACGATCAGATCTGCATCACTGTCATAGATACCGGTATTGGCATTAACGCAGATGCGCTTGGAAAGATTTTCGGCAAATATACCCAGGCAAACCCGAGCGTTAGCCGCGAGTATGGCGGTACAGGTTTGGGCCTGGCGATCAGCCAGGAGCTTGCCCATCTAATGCATGGTGATATCGTTGTAAAAAGTTGGTTGGACGTTGGTTCCCATTTTATCGTAACCTTGCCGTTGCAGAAAACACCCGCATGGTTAGTCGTGGCCGACAAGTCCAATATATTAGATGCTCCTAAATAATGTTGTTATGTCGTTATTAATTTCAGTCAGAGCAATTTTATAGAATCATCAAAGTCTGTAAGTCACTGATTAAATTAAATATTTACGCTGGTGATAACTTCTGGACTGTCTAATACAATATTAGGAGGTCTAATTGTACAAGCTCATCATGCGCGACTTTTTAGTTGCGGATCGGAGTTTGATCTAAAACTCTGCGTTTGAGAGCACAGAATCTGAATGTAAAAAAATGTTTCGCACACACAGCGCAAACTGCATCCATTCGCCGCTGTTGGGTTGTAAGCGCTTAGACGGTTTTTGAACGGTATTAACTGCCTTAACCCAGCACTGAACCCATTGTTAATAGGTATTATCTACGGCCTATTATCACCGAGAGGGTTGATCCATGCCATTGGCCCTTATAGGCCTACATCCATCCACCCAAACTGCCCTCCACGGACGAATTTTCTCGATATATTGTCGTCATTAACCAATACTGATATGGCCGGCCTAACGACGTGGAAGTATGCCAACAGAGCCAAGATTGCCAAGATTCCTGCTCAATAGGGTATTGTATCATCTACAGGATCGCATTGTGGCAACTCCAGATCCAAGCAGGTCTGTTGGCCCACTTGGCTATGTTGGCTTTGTTCGGAGAGTTCCCAAAACCACCCTTTGTGCCCATTTCGCCCCCTGACTGATACAATTCTCAGTGCGCGTTTTGCTCTCGTGATAGTTCTACGGGCGTGACCTGCGGCATCAGCTAAGGTTTCTATTCGAACCTGTTCCATAGGCCCGTCCGCCAATAATTCTAGAAGGAAAGATTTGGCCGCCTCCTGAGAACTGGTCTTATTTGATGCGGCACTAAGTAATTCGTTGGCTCGTACAGTGATGGACGCAAACTACTGTTGACGTCTCGTATCCCGCTTTCGAGGTTTTGGATTGAATAGTATAGCGGTAACCAACATTATCTACGCCAAGGTTATTTTTCAGAGGTGCCATAATCTTTTGATTTGGATCTTCCGGATCATCCAGTACCATATAGCAACAACGCGCTACGGCCACAAAGGCACCGCTACCTGACACGCGCGTCATCGCATCGCCAGTGTCAGATTTACTAAGATGAGAAACCGCCAAGATAGCTATTTCATGTCGAGCTGCAAAATCCGCGAGTGGTGCCAGGAAGGCTCTGACATCAGCGTTATTGTGGCTGTCAACTTTACCGAGGTAGGCGGATATAGGATCGATAATAAGAAGACTCGCTCCGCCGATCTCATTTAACATATTTTCCAGTAGTCCTAAATCACGGGCCAAATCGATCGTCATCATCCCATATTGTCCTGTTGCTAAAGAATCTAATAAAAATACTCGTGTAACATCAGCTTCGGCGGCTTCCAGTCTCGGCACGATAGTATCCGCTCCTTCATCCTCTGCACTAAGTATAATGATGTTGCCTGTTTCTGCTTTTCCATCACCGGCTGGCCATGTACTGCCTTTAGAAACAATTGCCGCAATTGATATTGTTATTTGGCTTTTACCTTTGCCAGGCATACCCGCAATAAGACTGATTTTTCCACGTGCAAATCGTCTATCCCAAAGCCAATTTACAGGTTTGCTTTCAATGTCTGACGCTCTGCGCCAGGCAAGCGAAGTAGCAGTAGAAGGCAATTTATTCTTAGAAGCGCTTTGAATAATTTGTGCAAGTTCTTCATCGTCCATTGGGGGGTCGCACAAATCCGCTGCACGACGAACAAAAAACTCAGCGATGCCATCTTCAAGTTTCAAACGACGAACTGCGCTCGCGTACCTGAATATTACATCGTTTCGACTTCCCTGTTTAATACCGATAGGCGGCATCAACTTTTCTCCATTCGATATTAGTGCGGCTAAGGGTGCTGAAATTGAAGCGATAGAGTCAGAGTTTATCCATCCATACACACGGTCATCAATAATGGACGGCGCAGCCACGACAAAGCCTCCCGGCCCACGGGTATCAATGCCAGGTAACAGGTTAGCTTTTTGTCTTGCTCCAACATAATGTTCAAAAAATAAGTGTTGGCCCCCCGACTGAGTTCTGGAACGTAATGTCTGAAGCGATCCCAAGACCCGCTCAATTGAGGCGAGACTATTGCTACCGAGTGGCCCCGTTTTGTCATCAACGTCTATCACATAGAGGTTTGATTTTCCTCCTGTAACGATGCCAATATTGGCGGCAGGCGTATCAGACCACCAATGGCGGATGGTGTCTGGATTTGATGTGGCCTTGTTCGGCCAATCTGCAAGCAGAGGTTTTTTCTGATTAGGTTTCAAAGGTATGATCTGCCATCCGCGGCTGGCATAATCTAGGGCAGCATCCAACAACGAATTAGACATTGCGGGCCTCCTGCGCGGACGTGCCGCTCCTCGACTGTCTTTTTAAATAATCTAAGACGGCTTCAGGAGAATAGCGAACAGAGCGACCCACTTTGATATATGGAATGCCATCGCCGTAAAGCCTTTGGTGTTGAAGCCAAGAGATGGACATGCCGAGTATGGTGGCTACCTGACCCTCTGCCATGAGTTTCTCTATGGGGTAGAGATGCTTTTTTTTGTCGAGAAATTGCTCGACTATTTTTATTTGGCGACTTAATTCGTTGCACCCGGTTGTAGTGATTGTCATCATTTGTCTCCTTGTTATGTGACAAGGAGAATGTTGACTGAAACGTAAGGCGAAAGAAATTGACTTAACTGGCGGTTATGTCAGTTGACGCAGGCTCTTCTCAATTCGCTGTATAAGAGTCGGTAGATCATCACGATTAAATCGTTCCACGCCATCCGATTGAATGAGCACTGCATCTAGCGACTCCGGAACATTGCTTATCGAAAATAAGGGCAAAAAATCAGTTCTGTTTTTATTTACTCTGTACCACCGTCGAAGTCGTTGAATGTCCGACTCTTTGCTCGGCGCTAGGGGAAACCACTCAGACACAGTTTGGAACGCTTCAGTCTGTGAAGCTTTTGGATTACGTTTCATCCAGTCCAGCAAAATTAGTCCCCGTCTTTCTTCGTCAATCACCTTTGGACCCGATTTGCTATTAGTAATTCCCTTTTTACGATCACCCCAAAGTTGTGACGCAAGCTTGTGAAAGAGGGCTTCGGTAGCGGTTGGTGCTACCTTGGAGCCTAGTGCCTCGGCCTCGATAGCGAAATGCTCTTCGACTACAAAATGTAAAAGCCGCTGCAAATATTCAGGGGCTAGATATCTTTTAGGCATGGGGTTCCCATTAAGCGGATTAATTCTTCCTCGATGCGCCGCATTGGCTCACGCATTCTTTCGGCATCAAAGACCATATAGCCACCAGTGACGTCAGAATTGGTTCGGTGGTTTATGAGATATTTGATCGCAAAGTGCGGAACGTCAAGTCTTTCGGCGGTCGTTACAAACGTTCGTCGTAGGTCATGTGCGGTGAAATGAACGCCTGACACTTTGCGAACCCGAGCTATCGCCTTTTTTGGTTCTGTAATGTGGCCGGACTCACCGTTGCCCTCGAAGACAAATTCACTCGCACTGCAGTGCTGGCGTTCCTGCAACAAGGACAAGATATAGCTGCCGATTGGCAAGGTCAGGGGGTGTCCATTCTTCGTTACGGGAATCGTAATGGTCTGCGAAACGAAATCCACATGTTTCCACATTAAACCTGCCGCTTCGTTGCGTCTTAGGCCGGAGAAGACCAACAATATTAAATAATCCCGCATCGTGGTATTCGGTTCAGCTTCCACCGCTGCGAACCACCGCGTCAATTCGTTTGCCTTTACAACGGTCTGCCTGCGCTTACTCGCGTGCCAAGATTTTGTAAGGGAAAGTACGATAACAGGGCTCTCAGGGAGCGACTGATTTAGATATCGGGCGTAATTGTAAGTCACTCCAAATACACGAAACGTTTTATTGGCGGTGGCTTGGCCGTGATTGACTGATATATGGGCAAATCGCTGCATAATCATGTCTTTTGTAATGTCAAAGAGAGAAAGGTTTTTCCAATCTTTCAAATAACTTTCTATAATGCCACGATAATCGCTTAACGTCCGTTGGCTAAGTTTAGTAGATTTTGCAGCCATCCTTTGCTCAAAGGCGTCTTGCAGCGTAATGGCCTTAACACGACTTTGTCTTTTTTCCTGATTTGGATTTATTCCCTTGCTCATCTTCTGTAGCAGATTGAGTGCCTCTTTTCTGGCGCTGTCTGGAGTGAAAATTCCATGACGCCCAATAACGGTTCTAACCGTTTTCCCTCCAACTGCCTTTTGAACAAAGTACGCTTTACTTCGCGCGCTGACGAGCAGGCCAAAGCCCGTGAGGTGGACATCATGATAAAGGGTTTGTTTCCCGCTAAATGGAATGGCGTCTATAGCTCGTTTGGTTAGATGTAACGTTGGCATTGTGAACCTTAGTAACGGATTAATAACGGTGAGACATGAAATGCCGTACAGAAGCGAACACCCTGTAACAAGCAATAAAGCCGTTATATCAATAGGTTATGCAAATGCAGACAGCCCCGTACAAAACAAAGCAAGTCGCCCAATTATAATTCGTAATGCGTGGGTCGGGGGTTCAATTCCCTTCAGCGGCACCATTTATCTGGCGCGCGGAATATTAGCCGCACCCAATCATTAACGCGCTTCGCGCTATGGCAACCCTAAATATTCGCGCGTTGCCACTCCACCCCCTGATCGCCTCGCCGTTAAATTTGGCAAACATAAAGAGCAACAATGATTTGACAGTGGCCAAGATTATGGCTTAGAACCTGCGTTCTGTGGCGAATGATACTTCGCCAGATGTTGATGGTGTGCCCGGATGGCGGAATTGGTAGACGCGCTAGTTTCAGGTATTAGTGGGGGTAACCCCTTGGAGGTTCAAGTCCTCTTTCGGGCACCATCGACACGTTTCAAGCCGTCTGGTGCGGTCACGTTTGGTTCCCTTCAGCGGCACCATTGTGGCCCTAAATATTCTAGAACCGTTAAAAATACTTAATGGGAGCTTAGATGTGATTATTCATGATTTATTGAGAATATATAACAAATTTGGGTTTTAGATTCAAGGAATTTAATACTTTCACGTCAATCCCACCTTGCAATCCGGCTGAAATCCACCTAAAAACGCCCGAATACTCTTGAAACCCCCTATTGAAATCCGGGCGGGCAGCCCCCATCTGAGATTTCAGGACCTGTAACCTTTAACAACTAAACTCAGCGGAAAATCCCATGGCAAAAGTAATCGGCATTGACCTCGGCACCACCAACTCCTGCGTTTCCGTAATGGAAGGCTCGACCACCAAAGTCATCGACAATGCGGAGGGTTATAACACCACGCCTTCGATTGTAGCCTTTACGCCGTCTGGGGAACGCCTGGTGGGCCAGGCCGCGAAACGCCAAATGGTGACCAATCCAGACGGCACGCTCTACAGCATTAAACGTCTGATCGGCCGCGCCTTTAAAGACCCCAAAACCCAAGACATGAAGGCTAAAGTCCCGTTCAAAGTCATCGACGGCGATAACGGCGATGCTTGGGTGGAATTTGACGGCAAGAAATACGCGCCCGCGCAGATTTCCGCGATGATTTTGGGCAAGATGAAGGAAACCGCGGAATCCTATTTGGGTGAAACGGTCACGCAGGCCGTTATTACCGTGCCTGCGTACTTCAACGATGCTCAGCGTCAAGCGACCAAGGACGCCGGTAAAATCGCCGGTCTGGATGTTTTGCGCATTATCAATGAGCCAACGGCGGCCGCATTGGCATACGGCCTGGATAAAAAGGGTTCCGGCACGATCGCGGTTTACGATTTGGGCGGCGGGACGTTTGACGTCTCCATTCTTGAAATCGGCGACGGCGTGTTTGAAGTCAAATCCACCAATGGTGATACTTTCCTGGGCGGTGAGGATTTTGACAGCCGCATCATTGATTATCTGGCCGATGAATTCAAAAAAGAAAATAATATTGACTTGCGTCAAGATCGCCTCGCGCTGCAGCGTTTGAAGGAAGCCGCGGAAAAAGCGAAAATCGAATTGTCGACCGCACAGCAAACCGAGGTCAACCTGCCGTTCATCACGGCAGATTTGTCTGGCGCGGTGCACCGTCCCTTGAACCTGATGATTAAACTCACGCGTGCGAAACTGGAAAGCCTAGTCGATGACCTGGTCCAGCGCACGATTGAGCCCTGCAAAGCCGCGCTGAAAGATGCGGGCATTAAGCCTGGTGATATTGATGAAGTGGTTCTGGTGGGCGGGATGACCCGCATGCCGAAAATCGTCGAGGTTGTGAAATCCTTCTTTGGCAAAGAGCCGAACAAATCAGTGAACCCGGATGAAGTGGTTGCCATCGGCGCAGCCATTCAGGGCGGCGTGTTGAAAGGCGACGTGAAAGACGTTCTGTTATTGGATGTGACGCCGCTGTCACTCGGTATTGAAACCCTGGGCGGTGTTTTTACGCGACTGATTGAACGCAACACGACCATTCCGACGAAAAAATCGCAAACCTTTTCGACAGCTGAAGATACGCAAACAGCTGTGACCATCCGCGTCTTTCAAGGCGAGCGTGAAATGGCGGCGGATAATAAAATGCTGGGTCAATTTGATCTGGTGGGTATTCCGCCCGCGCCGCGCGGCGTACCGCAAATTGAGGTGTCATTTGACATTGACGCGAACGGTATCGTGCAGGTTTCTGCGAAAGACAAGGCGACCGGCAAAGAACAGCAAATCCGCATTCAAGCCTCTGGCGGCCTGTCCGACGCCGACATCGAAAAAATGGTGAAGGATGCCGAGAGCAATTCCACCGAAGATAAAAAACGCCGCGAATTGGTGGAGGCACGTAACCAGGGCGACAGCCTGATTTATTCCACGGAAAAATCCATCAAGGATTTGGATGACAAATTGCCATCCGATGAAAAAACCAAGGTGGAAGATGCTGCGGCTGCTTTGCGTAAAGCATTGGAAGGCGATGATGTTGCCGCGATTAAATCCAAAACGGATGAACTGGCGCAGGTTTCCATGAAGCTCGGCGAGTTGCTGTACAAAGCGCAGCAGGAAAAATCCGATAGCGGCGAGGCGGACGGCGATAAAGCGCACGATACCGATGCCGATGTTGTTGATGCGGACTTTACCGAAGTGAAGGATGATAAAAAATCTGCTTAATGATTGCTGGACGTCACCCCGGCGAAAGCCGGGGCCCAGTTCAGAATCTTTTTATTGAGATCTTAAAAAATCCGATATGCTTTTATTAACCAACACGTTATTAAGATTCACAGTCTGGGTCCCGGCCTTCGTCGGGATGACGGTATAGAGCCATGGCCACCAAACGCGATTATTATGAAGTTCTAGGCGTTACGCGTTCCGCTTCGGAAGAGGAGCTGAAAAAGGCATATCGCACCCAGGCGAAAAAATATCATCCGGATTTGAATAAGGATGACAAAGCGTCTGAAGCAAAATTTAAAGAAGTCAGCGAAGCCTTTGAAGTCCTCTCCGACGCGCAAAAACGCGCAGCTTATGATCAGATGGGCCATGCGGCATTCGAAGGCGGTTTCGGCGCGGGGCAACGGCGTAACGCAGGCGGCGGTTTCGGCGGCGGATTTTCCTCAGATCAATTCTCCGACATTTTTGAAGAAATGTTCGGTGATTTCATGGGTGGTCAGGCAACCGGCAGCCAGCGCCGCGCGCAGACGGCCAATCGCGGTTCCGATTTACGCTTTAATTTAGACATTACGCTCGAAGAAGCCTTTGCAGGCGCGACGAAAAAAATCCGTGTGCCGACCTGGGCACCGTGCGAACCGTGTCATGGTTCAGGGGCCGAAGGCGGTGCGGAGCCCGTGCAATGCCCGCGCTGTTCGGGCAGCGGCCGCATCCGCGTGCAACAAGGTTTCTTTATGATTGAGCGTACTTGCGAAATGTGCAACGGCGCAGGCACCGTGATTAAAAATCCGTGTAAGTCGTGCAACGGTCAAGGCCGCGTACGTAAAGATAAAACACTGGAAGTCAAAATCCCGGCGGGCGTGGATGACGGCACGCGCATCCGCTTGTCGGGCGAAGGCGAAGCGGGCATGCGCGGCGGCGGCGCGGGGGATCTCTATGTGTTCCTCGGCATCAAGGCGCATAAACTCTTCACGCGCGAAGGTGCGGATCTGCATTGCCGCATTCCTATTCCGTTAACGCAAGCGGCCTTGGGCGCGATGATTGATGCGCCGACCATTGATGGCGTGATGACCAAAGTCACCGTGCCCGCGGGCATTCAATCCGGCCAGAAATTGCGTTTGAAATCCAAGGGCATGAGCGTGCTACGCTCCGCCAACCGCGGCGATATGTTCATTGAAGTGCAGGTGGAAACGCCCGTGAATCTGACATCCAAACAACAACAATTGCTGAAACAATTTGATGAAGTCGGTGGCAAGGCCGTGCATCAACCCGAAAGTGAAAGCTTTTTCAAAAAGGTCAAAGACCTGTGGGGCGAGTTGAAGGAGTAAAAGTCAGCTTTATTGGAGACAGAGGAAAATTATAGCTTTCCGGTTAAGGTTGGCAAGATAATTACTTTAGCAACGGTCATAAAGTTTTAGTTGCAAATTGATTGAAAATCAATCACTCTGAATACGCAGAAAATATGATGGCATCCATGCTAAAAAAGAAAAAGAAGCATTGGCAGCGGTAGCGGCTGAAACTGCAAAATTTAGGCAAGAAAGAAGAGAATACCGTCAATCAACAGGCATAAAAAGTCTCTATTCAGGCAGAAGAGCACATAAAAAAATACGTCAACATACGCTTGCTTTAAATGATGCAGTGGAAATAACAGGCGATTTGCCTCAGCCTGATGTTTTGAAATATGTTGGATTAGGTGAAGGGCAAGCGCTTCCAAAAACGGAACGCCTTATGGCCCCAGCTGCAGCAATTCTTGCTGCGAAAGGTAACATCCGTGCTGTAAAAGGATTACCTCTGCCCATTTTTACTAAAGGCCAGGGAGAATTCCAGCCGGGCCTGTAAGCCGGGTTCTGTCCCGCTTGCGCGGTGATAGTCATTCATCTGGGCGGACGGTTACCCGGCCGCTCAAGCAACCTACCCGCGGACCGGTGGGAAAACCGATTGTCCGCCTATGTGGTCTTGCACCGGGTGGGGTTTGCCATGCCGCCATGCATTGCTGCCGACGCGGTGCGCTCTTACCGCACCTTTGCTCCCTTACTTCGCCAGAGGCGAAGCGGTCTATTTTCTGTGGCACTGTCCCTCGGATTACTCCGGGCGGGCGTTACCCGCCACCCTTTTCCCATGGTGCCCGGACTTTCCTCGGCGACCGAAGCCGCCGCGACCATCCGGCCCAGCTGGACGGGTAGAATACATAAATATGAAACCGGAAGCTAGAAGTTTATGTGCGGACCTAAAAGAAGGATAAAGTAATCGGATGATTCAGGTTTCCCCCGATGGCCGTCTGACATTTAATGGACGCACATATCAATGCGCGCTGGGGCGGGCGGGCGTGGTTGACGCCGTTGATAAACGCGAAGGCGACGGCGCTACGCCTGCGGGGTTTTATCCGATCCGAAGTATTTGGTTTCGTCCAGACCGCGTTACTTTGCCGCCTCTACATTTTCCAACCCATGAAATTACGAGCGCGGATGGTTGGTGCGATGATCCGGCCAATCCATATTATAACCACCATGTGATGCTGCCGTTTAATGCTTCACACGAAATCCTTTGGCGTGAAGATCATCGGTATGATATTATGGTGGTGTTGGGGCATAATGATGATCCACCTGTGTCAAGCTTAGGCAGTTGTATTTTCTGGCATGTAGCCCAGCCTACCGAAGGCAGGACAAACAAGGAGCAAAATTACGCACCCACCGCAGGCTGCGTGGCCATGGCGGCGGATGATTTGCTAACCATCCTGCCGCAATTGCCCGGCAGCGCGGTGATGGACATTCACCGGGCTGTCATCAGGTGAGAAATCGCACAAGTTTAACGCGGGCTTGCACAGCTTCTCACCCGGTCACAACCCGGGAATGGAACGGTAAGAGAATGAGCCGGCTAGCGCGCCCGACAGGGTACAAAGCTCCGTGCGGCCCACCGTCTCATTCTCTTACCATTTTGATTTATATCAGGCGGCCTTGACGCGACGGCCTGCGTCGTTGGCCACCGCTTCGCCTGGATTTTCCTTAATAATCTGGCGATAGTGTTGGACTTCGTGTTCTGTCGCCTCTGCCAAATGCGTAATTTGCTCCATCAGGCCGCGCCAGTCCGGTGGCAGAATCCTGGGACGGATCGTCATGGCCTCCATATTCAAGAGGTAAACCACGCCGCGCAGGTAGCGCAGGTATATCTGGCAACGCTCAGCCAGCATTTGCGCTTGTAACAAAATGTTCATACCAGTCTCCAATTTAATAGGGGTTTAGAGTTTAATATTTCAGCTACCATTTTTTTAGTCAAAAAGCAGCCTATAGTTAACTTTATGACAAACGAGACTCTGAAAGCAAATTATTTTTTACTTTCATGCGCATAAAATTGCATATTTTTCGCTTTAGTCATAAATTCTTAGGAAAACTGAGGTATTATGAAAGTATGATGATCGCGGTTTTCTCATGTTAATCCTTGCAAAGCTTGAGCAAATGCCATGTTGACCCCGACTTATTGGCGCGCTTCATGCTGACGCCTGCGCAGTGTCGCGCCGCGCGCGGTTTTTTGAACTGGACGCTGGCTGATCTGGCTGCGGCTTCAGGCCTGTCGCGGGCCAGCCTGAACAGTTTTGAGGGCGGGCACAGCAATGCTAAGGCCGATACCCTGGCGCGCATACGCTATGCTTTGGAACAGCAAAATCTAGATTTTACGGATCCTTCAAGCGTCCGGCAGCGGGGCCAGAAATTGGATGTTCGGCGATATGAAGGAGCAGAAGCCATTCCGCTTCTGCATGCGGATATTATTGAAACCTGCCGCCGTACTAATAGTGAGGTTTTACTGAATAATTTAGAAGAGTCCCCCCATACCCAAACACCAGAAGACCAGGCGTTATTATTGAAACAAATTATGGAATTGCGCCATTACCATATCCGGGAACGTGTTATTTTATGTGATGGTGACCGGCATTTTACTTTTCCGCCCGATGTAACAACTTACCGTTGGATCAGCAAAGACCTGTTTGGTTTAATCCCCATGGTAATTTATGGTGATAAGCAGGCTATTGTGATGAAAGGCCCACCTATTGTTATTGTTGTAACGGAAAATATACAACTCGCGCAGACGTACCGCCAACAATTTGAACTGCTTTGGTCTCTGGCTAAACCTGTTCCTTATACATCTGAAGAAATTGAAGACGCTTGTATGCGGAATATGCTTGGCCTGACGCGCGGTAGCGGATAAAGCCTTTGCTTTTTGGGTCCCATTTGTTTTAAAACCATCCTAATAATCTTTGGGGCAGGAATAGTGAGAAGTCAGGATTTAGAAAAATTCTTTGATGGTATGTCGCGCTACTATGCGAGCGAATGTGATTATAAAGTTTTAATTAAGGCTATTCAGCAAGAAAAAGGGCTGCAGGGCGTAGGCGGCATTTTTGCTGCGGACGTCGGCATCATCGATAAAGATTTATGCACTATAGATAGACCTTATGCCTGTTTCGTGATGATTCACGGGCCTGGTCATGTCTTTCATCTGCGCACGGGCGATGACCGCGCGCTTAAACTGGCAAAAATTAAATTTGATACTCTAAAACAAGATAAGCCGCGTATCCGGGAACGCAAACTGCGTGAAGGTTATGAAATTGAACTGATCGGAATGAATCTAGGGTTGGCGGCTGCCAAGGATGCTTGTGATAAAGGGTATCTGCCCGATATCACATTTCATGATATTTTGGCGCATGCGGAACTTTACTTTGCCTATGACGGTGAGCAATATAGTCAATGTCTCACCACGGGTGAGTGTCCGCTCTACGGCTTGCCGTTACGGCGGCGCGCGTCATCACGGCGCGTTTTGACAATTCCGTGTGACGAAGGGGTAATACTGCCATCCCTATCGCAGAGATCAGTATCTGGTATTGTCTTGCTGCATGCCCAATCGTGCCGAAAGAGGCCAGTTATTATTTCTAGCAAATATGACGCTTCTGCCCGTAAAGCAGCAGCATTGCGGTTGGCAGAATTAAAATTATAGGCCTCCGATATTTCGCCTCTCGCGCCCGGGTTGCAAATCAGTTATCGTGTGCTTCGGATTTTAACTGTCAGCTTCCGGGAGGGCGTCATGCGCAATATCCAACCCTATACCATTGAAATGGCTTACGGCCTGATCAAAAATCGTAAAACCAAACCCAGCGAGAATTCCTATGCTTCGCAATTGATGTTGCAGGGCACGCCTGCGATTGCGCAAAGATTGGGCGAGCAAGCATTGGAAACTGTCATCGCCGCTTTGCAAAGTATGCCGAACAATAAAACGCGTCTGGCAGAGGAATCCGCGGACCTGCTGTATCATATGCTGGTATTGTGGGCGGATACCGGCCTGGAGCCGCAAGATATTTATGATTTGCTGGCAACACGCATGAGCATGCACACCCCAAAGCTTAAGGTGGCTTCGTAGTTTTTAGAAGCATGACTTACGATCCTAATAATATCTTCGCCAAGATTCTGCGCGGTGAAATTCCGTCCAAGAAAATTTACGAAGATGATTATGCATTGGCCTTTCACGATTTATATCCTAAAGCACCCGTGCATGTTTTGGTAATTCCAAAAGGTGCGTATATGGATATCGTGGATTTCGGTCTGCATGCGGATGCAACCAGTACCAAAGGATTTTGGCAAGCAGTGGCAAAAGTGGCGGCTGAACTTGGCATTGCGGAAAATGGTTTCCGCCTGATTTCCAATTGCCGGGTTCATGGCGGACAAGAGGTGCCGCATTTTCATGTGCATTTATTGGGCGGTCAACAAATGGGGCCAATGGTTGTCCATTAATTTATAAGGTTTTGATAAATCAAATTGCCGCCCCAGTCATAATCGATATCTTATCTTCTTCAGCCTAAAATGGAAAAGCATGAAGGAGATAGCCATGTTAACGACATCCAAAACTTTACTGCTGACGGATCACGATTTTAATACATCGTGGGACGGTGGATACGCAGCGAACGAAAACTATCCTTCTCCGCCACCATCGGTCTACTACTATCGGCCTTACTAATTATTAAAGGGCAGGATTAGCCCATCCATTGGCCGCCATTCACGTCGAATTTCGCGCCCGTGATAAACGCCGCGCTATCGCTGCAGAGATAGGTAATCATATCGCCAATTTCGTGCGGCTGTCCCAAGCGACCCATCGGGATTTGCGTGCGGATGGATTCCAGAATTTCCGGCGCCATAGCTTGGGTCATTTCGGTTAAAATATAACCCGGGCAGATCGCATTTACGGTAATACCCTTGTTCGCATTTTCTTGCGCCAGTGCCATCGTAAAGCCCAAAATTCCTGCCTTGGCCGCACTGTAATTGGTTTGGCCGAATTGCCCTTTGCGCCCATTGATCGAGGAAATATTGATAATACGGCCCCATTTGCGTTCCCGCATGCCGTTAATCACCTGACGCGTGGTGTTGAACTGGCTGTTTAAATTCGTTGTAATCACGGCTTCCCACTGCGCCAATTCCATCTTGTGCATAAAGCTGTCGCGCGTGATGCCCGCGTTATTCACCAGGATATCAATGCCGCCGTATTTTTTCTCAATCGCACCAAAAACCTCTTTGCATTCCGAAAAATGCGACACATCGCATTTGAAAACATCAATGCCGGTTTCCTTTTTGAAATTGTGCGCGTCATCCACGCGGCCGATGTAAATCGCCACCACATTGTGCCCCGCCGCCAGCAAGGATTTCGCCGCCGCCGCGCCCAAGCCGCGGTTACCCCCGGTGATAACGGCGGTGCGTTTGATTGAAGCGGGTACGGTGTCAGTCATGGGAAGGCCTTTGGGGGTTGTGTTTCATCGCTCATAACGAAAGAAAAGAGATTCTGCTAGGGGCCAAGTGGTTTTAAGTAATCCTGCATACGTTTTGCGGGGTCATCCGCGCACATAATATCGCCCATGATGGCAACGCCGTGCGCACCAGCACTCAGGCAGTCCGTCATATTTTCCAGCGTAATGCCTGCCAGGGCGAGGATGGGAATGGTATGGGCCTGTGCGGTTTGGCGCAGCGTTTCCAGGCCCAATGCCGGTCCGTAACCGGGCTTGCTGGCCGTGGCGAAAATGGGGCTGAGGGTGACGTAATCCGCATTAGATGTCTGGGCGCGCGCGACTTCGGCCGGTGAATGGCAATGCACACCCATGATTAAATTCGGTGCGGCGACGCGGATGTGGTGCAAATCCGCATCTGCCGCCACGTGAATTCCATGCGCGCCGATCTGCAGCGCGAATTCCACATCATCACTGATGGAAATTTTGGTCTGCCCGGCATGCGGCATCAATTGTCTGGCCAATTCGCGTTGCTGCTCCAGCGGCAAAGTATCCTCGCGCAGCAAAATCCACGGCGTCCCGGCCGTGCATAAATTTTTCAGCACATTTAAGATAGGCTCACGCGTTTGCTGACCGTTGGAGATGATTAAGAGGCGCGCGAGATCAGTAACAATCATAACAGATTTTCCTCCCCCTTGAGGGGGAGGAAGTTCTTTCTCATGCCTGTGCGAAGCTCTATCGCTCAACACAAAGCGCAATCCCCATGCCGCCGCCGATGCATAGGGTTGCAAGGCCGCGTTTCAGGTTGCGCGCTTCCAAGGCGTGGAGAAGAGTAACAAGAACGCGCGCGCCCGATGCGCCAATCGGATGGCCCAGCGCAATCGCGCCGCCGTTCACGTTCACCTTATCCATCGGCCAGCCCATGGCCTGGTTTACCGCACAGGCTTGCGCGGCAAAGGCTTCATTCGCCTCGATCAAATCCAAATCGCCCACAGACCAGCCCGCTTTTTCCAGCGCCTTTTTGCTTGCCGGAATGGGGCCAGTGCCCATGATTTTTGGATCTACGCCAACTGTCGCCCAGGACACAATTTTCGCCAGCGGTTTGATGCCGCGCCCTGCGGCCTCCGCCGCGCTCGCCACCAGCAGTGCCGCGGCGCCGTCATTAATCCCGCTCGCGTTGCCCGCCGTCACAGTGCCTTCTTTATCAAAAGCTGGACGTAGTGCGGCCAGGCTTTCCAGCGTCACGCCCGCGCGCGGATATTCATCCTTATCCACCACGGTGTCGCCCTTTTTACCCTTGATCGTCACCGGCGCGATTTCCTTGGTGAATGCGCCTGCGTTCATCGCGGCTTCGGCTTTGTTTTGTGACGCGGTCGCCAATTCATCCTGCATTGCGCGCGTGATATTGTAGGCCTTGGCGACATTTTCCGCCGTCACGCCCATGTGATAATTGTTGAAGGCTTCCCACAGGCCGTCGTGGATCATGGTATCGACCAGCGTGGCATTGCCCATCTTCACGCCCGCGCGCATCTGCACCGCATGGGGCGCCATGGACATGCTTTCCTGCCCGCCCGCGACGACGATATTGCTGTCGCCACACATAATCGCTTGCGCCGCCAATGCCACCGCGCGCAGGCCCGAACCGCATACCTGATTGACGATTAGCGCGGTTTTTTCCTGGGGAATGCCTGCGGCCATCGCGGCCTGGCGTGCGGGGTTTTGTCCCTGCGCCGCCGTTAAAATTTGTCCCATGATGACTTCATCGACATCACCCGGTTTGATGCCGGCGCGTTCCATCGCGGCGGTGATCGCCGTGCGGCCCAGTTCATGCGCGGGCACATTGGCGAAAGCGCCGTTGAAAGCGCCAATCGGCGTACGCGCGGCGGAAATGATGACAGCTTGGTTTTGTGACATGGGTTTGAAACTCCGGTTACCTTGTTTCTAATGCAGCCGGACGGACTGGCAAGAGTGTTGTTTAATAATCCTTAATATCTTTACACCGCTGCGTTTGATCTTTGGCGATATCCCAATCTTTTAATAAGGGAATGGGAATGGTTATTTTTAAATGATGGGTTTCAATTGGATGGCCGGAACCATATTGATCGACCACTTCTTCGCGGCCCGATAAATAATTTACATCACAGGAATGGTTGTCCCCTTCGATGCTGTCCCTCCATTTATATGTATAGCCCGCAACCAAAATCTTGCCATCTCGATGCACAATGGTAACGGTTTCATCCCAGCGGTCGCGCCCAACGCCACTTTCTGCCCAAGTGGCAATAACTTGTAAGCTTCCTTTAGTGGTAATCTTTAATCTTTCCACATCTGTACGCGGCGTACATGTCAAAAAGCCTATTTTCTGCACGAGTAAAACAGGATTTGATGGATTGCTAATATCGTAAATTGATAAATCGCAGTCGTCATTCGAGCGTATTTCCGCGCGAAATTTCCCGCCATCAGCTTTATAATTTAAGCCATTAAGTAACTGGTGGGGTGATTTGGCAAAATTATCTTCTCCATATATTGTTTGGGTGATTGCATCGTCAAGCGGTTTTTGGGCGGGTTCCGCATGCGCGATGCAGGATAAACCTATTATCAAAGCGCATATTAAAATCAGGTATTTCATAATGCCCTCCACGAATGTTTTAGCTAAAAGATTATTCTTTAAGACCGTTTCTTAAAAGAATCTTTTGGATAGATTCATAAAGAGATTTGGTATTTTCGCCGTCTAAAACTACTAGGGTGACCCGGTGAGAGCCGATATACATGGGTGGTTCAACCCTTTGCAAATTCAGCTGGCTTACGTTGGGGCTGTTTTCATCCCATAGCTCGAGATGCAACCACACCCCGTCTGGGTCAGGTTTGGGCGTGGCTCCGCGCCAACCTGCGCCGCCGGTCAGCTTGCCCACATGATAGGTATAATCAATGGTACAGTCTCGGCGAGCTGTGGAGTCCTGAAAATCTTTCAGTTGCGGAAAATCCGGCTTCAGGGCTTCGATGTCCTTACTGATTTGCGCGCAAACCACTTCGCCATCTTCGGTTTTCTGATGCATTTTGGCGTACACTCCTGCGGAAAATAACAGTAATCCTATGAAAATACTTATGCAAATCGTTATTTTATTCATCGCTAGCTCCCAGTTGATAACTAAAACTACTTTTTTTCGGTTCCATAACAATCTATCAGATTTTTCGCGCTTTTTCATGCAACCAATCCGCAACCGGTTGCCAGACCTTGGTCTGGGCTTCGCGGCCGGCCATCATGCCAATGTGGCCGAGCGCCGGGGTGAGCGATAATGCGCCCGGGATTAATCCGGCCAGCGCGGCTGCGGAGGCAGGCGAGACAATGCGGTCCTGCTGCGGCAGCACGGCCAGCGTGGGAATGTTCAGTGCGGCGGGATTGATAATGTGATCCGCAATGCGCCAGGCGTTTTTCATCGGCGTATTGAACGCATACCAATCCTGCATGGTCTCGCGCGCGACGCGCGGCGTCAGCGGCACACCGTCCGACAGCCAATCTTCCAGCGCGACAAATAAATGCGCACGGTCGCTGTGCATATCCATGTCGGCGAACTTCATGAATTTTTGCACGGCGCCGAACGGATCCAGCGCAGCGAAAAAACTTTGCAGCCAATCAACCGGCAATTCGCCTTTTTGCGTGACGACTTGCATCAATTGCTCCGCCATCGTCGGCGTAAAGCGCGGCATGCCCGGTGCATGAAAATCCCAGGCGGTTGCCAGCAAGACCAGCGCGGGTGGTCTATTTTTATTTTGTTGTGCGGCCAGTTGCGCGAGCGCCAGGGCCAGATTGCCGCCCATGCAATAACCCATCACGGCAGGCGGCGCGTCCTCGGCCTTCGCCGAGGCAAACTCCTTGCATATGAAGTCATAAATCGGCAAGAGGCGCTGCGTGATATATTCCGACAGGCCGAATGATTTTTCCATGTCGCCCGGCGTATCCCAATCAATCAATAACGGCCGGAAACCTTGGGAGGATAAAAATTGCAGAAACGATTTTTTCGGCAATAGGTCCAAAATATACGCGCGGTTGACGAGCGATGGGATGACTAAGAGCGGAACGCCCGTGCCGCCATAATCAAATAATCGCGTTGTGCCTTGTTGCCATAACAGCGGCAGGTTGCTCGGCGTACGATGAAATGGATGTTGGTGATATTGATGCACGCCGGCATGAAATTGCGTCCAGCGTGATTGAATTTCGGCCCATAACGCCGCCGGAAATTCAGGCAGGTTTCTCGCCGCACCAAACGTGGCGAAATTATTTTGAAAGCTGGGATTCCAAATCGGCCACCCGAGCTTCGAGGCGTGCCATGCGCATAAAGCACTCTGCCAACAATTGAGCGCCAAGGTCTGATGCAGGTGAATGGGACGGGGACCGCGGTTCATCGTCTTTCATATTACCAGATGGCGCGCCGGACGACATCATTTGTTGTGCAAAATGTTGCCATTGCTGCTGCGCCGCGGCTTGCCACGCCGGATCCGCCATCATGCCGGACCACTGGGTTTGCCAGGCATCCAAATAGGCCTTTGCCATATCTTGCGGATTTTCCATGGCTCAGCATGACGATTTTCTTGCTTTCGCGCAATAAGGCACGTATGGATATCACATGACGCCCGCACAAAAACCTAGTCAAAAACCCAACCCGATTATCATTAAAAAATATGCCAACCGGCGTTTGTATCACACCTCCAAAAGTGCCTATGTGACGCTGGAAGATTTGTCGCAAATGGTGCGCGATGGCATTGATTTTGAAGTCATCGATGCAAAATCGGGCGAGGAATTGACACGTCAGGTGTTGGCACAAATTATTGCAGAACAGGAATCTGGCGGCCAATATTTATTGCCGACGAATTTTCTGCGTAAATTGATCGGTTTTTACGGCGGCGAACAAAGCACGCAATTGCTGCCTGGTTATCTGTCCTATGCGATGGATCAATTCGGCCGCAATCAGGAACAGTTATATGCCTATATGACGTCGGCGATGGCCCAGGCGCTGCCCGAGGTCACCGGCAATCCATTCGCCGCCTGGGGCCAGATGTCCCAGCAAAACATGCGCGCCTGGGAAAATATGATGACGGGTTTTTATTCGCAGGCGGCATCATGGCTACATCCCATGGCGGGCAATCAGAATGAGCAATGGAAGCTGGCATCGCTGACGCAGATGCAGAAAAACCTGCATGAGCTTCAGGATCACATTCAGGCGCTGAGTGGGCTAAAGCGTTACGGGGAAAATTAGAATCTTGCAATCAACAGCGTCGCCGCCATCAGTACGGCCGTAATAACATTGGAGCGAAAAACTTTGAGGCAGCTGGCGCCATCTTTGGCTTTCCATTCCGCCAATTGCCATAGCATGTGTGCGGCTATGAGTAACTGTGCGATAAAACTATACCAGGGGAAATCCGCCAGCATCGCGCCGGACCACCACAACAATATCGCCAGCGCGTAATTCAGTGCGACAAAGCGCCGCGGCTGATCGGCGAATTTCACCGCGGTGGATTTCACGCCCACAATGCGGTCGTCTTCAATATCCTGATGCGCGTAAATCGTATCATACCCCATCGTCCAAAACAGTGCACCCAGATAAATAATCAACGCAACAGGAGTCAGAATGCCCGATGCGGCGGCGTACCCCATCAATACGCCGAAATTAAACGTCACACCCAAAAAGGCCTGTGGCCACCAGGTAACGCGCTTCATCGCCGGATATAAAATCACCAGCACCATGGCAATAACGGCGAGCAAACGCGTGAGCCAATTCAGTTGTGTTAGGATTAAGAGCGCAAGAAGCAAGAGCAAAAGAAGCAAGAGGATCGCCACGCGCAGTTTGATTTCTTCGCTTGCCAAGGGACGCGATTTTGTGCGCCCGACTTTGGCATCCAATTTGCGGTCCCAAATATCGTTGATGATACAACCCGCGCTGCGCATCACGACTGCGCCGATGAAAAACAATAAAATCTGCAAAATGAAATCAAGGGTGAGTATTTTATGCGCGCCCAGTGCCAGACCCCACACGCACGGCCAAAACAATAGCCAAATTCCCGTGGGACGGTCCAATCGCATCAAGCGTGCAAGCGCGTTCATGCTGGTAAATTAGTGGACTGGGCGGCAGTTTGACTAGTAGAATAATACCATGAAAACCAAACGCCGGATTTATATGGGGGATACCCTTCTAGCCGCTGGCGCGGAAATTGTTTTGCCGGTGGAACAGTCGCATTACCTAGCCAATGTATTGCGCTTGGGCGCGGGTGAAGAGGTGTATGTGTTTAATGCAGCCTATGGGGAATGGCTTAGCAAGATTGCAAGTAGCAAGAAACAAGAAATAAGAATTCTTTTAAAGGGACAAACGCGCTTGCCTCTTGCTTCTTGTGCCTTGCGCCTCACTCTCGCCTTTGCACCTTTGAAAAAAACACGTACGGATTTTGTGGTGGAAAAGGCGAGTGAGCTGGGCGTGCATACTTTGCAACCTATCATCACCGATCATACCCAGGCAGAGCGTGTGAATGTAGAACGCCTGCAAACCATTGCCATTGAAGCGGCAGAACAATGCGACCGCCTGGATGCGCCCCCAGTTTTACCGCCATTGAAATTATCAAATTATTTATCTGATTTGCCAAAGGATACGTTGATTTTCCTGGCGGCCGAAAGCGGTGATGCCTTGCCGGTTGCCGCTGCCTTTGAAAAAATCAAATCTGAAATCAAGAATATTCAAAACATTCATTTTTTAATCGGGCCCGAAGGTGGCTTTAGCGAAAAAGAATTCGCCCTATTCGATCGTTACCCCAATATCCATCGCATCCGTTTGGGCGCCCGCCTTTTGCGCGCTGAGACGGCAGCGGTGGCGGTGCTGTCTAGTTTTCAAGCCATTTTGGGCGATTGGCATTAGCGTCCATTGCCGCGACTCGTCCCATTTGGTAAACAAGAGTTCCATCCCTCATCATGTCAGGAGATTTACATGAATAAGTTGACGGCCTACAATCTATCCCTGCTTTTCGGTGTTGTTTTTATCGCTGTCGGAGTCTTGGGCTTCATTCCAAATCCCATCGTTTCACCTATAGGCTTCTTCATGGTTAATACTGCGCATAATATCGTGCATCTTTTAACAGGCGCGTTAATCCTCAGTGGGCCGTTTGTGTTTAAGGGCAAGGAAAGTATCATCATGATGGTAGCAGGCGTACTTTATGGTGTGGTGGCTTTGCTAGGTCTCTTCGGCGGCGGCGATATGCTTTTGGGTATGGTGATGGTTAATCCAGCAGACAATGCTCTCCATGTAGTCTTATCGGCTGCTTTAATATTGGCCGGGTTTTTGACCTTACGGCGGATGCCTAGTGCTCCATAATTTTTTGCAGACTCTTAAAAGTACGGTGTAGAATTTCTGCACCGTTTTCTATTTTCTTGACTTTTGACATTAACATGATTATATGAGAATTATTCTCACCCCATCCGCCCCGAGGAAATCATGTCGCCATTGGACACCACACCTTCATCATCCGACAGCATGCAAGACAGCTGCTCCACCAATCCTGAAAAATCCTGCTGCGGCGGTTCATGCCACACCGATATGGCCCCACAATATGAGCTGGGCATCACCCAGGCGGCTGCTACCCGCGTGAAATCTGTCGCGAAAGATGGCCAGTTCCTGCGCGTGTTTGTGTATGAGGGCGGCGGTTGCGGCGGGCTGAAGGCCGGTTTTGATCTAGATGATACCACACGCCCCGGCGATGTTGAATTCCAGGCAGACGGCGCGCGCGTTGTCGCCGACAGCGAAAGCCTGCAATACATTGACGGTACGACCGTTGATTACATTGATACCGTGGCTATGTCGCGTTTTGCCTTGATCAATCCGAATGCAGTTGCGGGTTGCGGCTGTGGGTCGTTCAACAAAGAATCGAAAGAATCCGCTGCGGCGTAATTCGCGCTGATTAGAAAAATTTAAGTCCCCGCCGTGGTTTCTGCCAGGGCGGAGATTTTTATTATTGAATTTGCAGTAGCCACGGCGCGGCGATTAAAATTAGTGCTGCCGATAATAAGGTGCTGAGCATCACGGCAGCTGCAGCTTGATCAGGATGTAAATCCAAATCGGTCGTATAGGCAACGATATTATTCGCAAGCGGTAATACGCACAGCAGCCACAGGCTTTGCCGCATCGGCACCGTTAACCAAAAACCAGTATGGGCATTGATCCATATCAAGGTGGCAATTAAAAGCGTGCTGATACCAAACCGCCCGAGAAAACTGAGTCCGACATAGGCCCAGCTAAAGCCCCATTTTTGGATTTGTGATAACCCCAAGCCCAGCATCAACATGCCTAACACAACATAACAACTGCGAAATTGCCCAACAAAATCCAACATCGGCGCGGGCAAATGCCAGCCCATGAAGGCAAAAACAATTCCCAAAATACTGGCGTAAAATGCGGGAAGGCTGAACAGGCGCCGCAGGCTGTCGCGCCAGGTGTAATGACCGCGCGCGAGGGTGTAATAAACCAGTGTGACTTCGTTGAGCGCGAAGCCCAGAACGGCGAGCATGTAGATGCCCAAATTTTGTTCGCCGAATAGCATGACAAAAACCGGAATGCCAAAATAACCGGAATTCACACCGGCCGCTGTTGCAGCACTCAGATTCATATGGCTGTCATTAAACATAAGGCGCGCAAGGCACCAGGTGATGCCGAGGACTGCGGCGCTGATTGCCCAAATTAATAACGGCAGAAAAATAATCGCGGGAGATGGCTGCAACCGCGCGATATAACCAAAAAACGCCACCGGCACGATGATATAAATAACCAAACGTGCAATGGATTGTGAAGAGATGTTTAATTTCTTGCCCGCAATATAACCCAGCGCGATCAGCGCATAGAGCGGAAGTAACTTCTCCAGCAGCGGCAGAAAATTCATTAATGCTGCGTTTCGATAAACTTGGCGGCTTCCAATGCTGCCATGCAGCCCATGCCTGCGGCGGTGATCGCCTGGCGGAAAATTTTATCCTTCACGTCGCCCGCAGCATAAACGCCGGGAATGTCGGTGGCGGTGCTGTCGGGTGCGGTTAAAATATATCCGGCCTCATCCATTTTCACATGGCCCTGGAAAATTTTGGTCGCCGGGTCGTGGCCGATGGCAACGAAAATGCCTTCGAGGGGAATTTCCTGTGTTGTGCTATCTTTGGTAGATTTAATCCGCAATCCGGTGACAAGGTTTGGATTTTCCGTGCCGGTAATTTCATCCACGGCATGATCCCAGATGACTTTGACCTTAGGATTTTTAAACAAACGGTCCTGCAGAATCTTTTCTGCGCGAAAGCTATCGCGGCGATGCACCACGGTCACTTCGCTGGCAAAGTTAGTGAGGAATAACGCCTCCTCCACCGCGCTATTGCCGCCGCCGATGACGGCGACGCGCTTGCCGCGGTAAAAAAATCCGTCACAGGTCGCGCAGGCAGACACACCACCGCCCTGAAATTTCTGCTCGGATGGAATGCCCAGCCAGCGCGCCTGGGCGCCCGTCGCGATGATCACAGTATCCGCGGTGTAATGCGTGCCGTCATCGCCCCAGGCCTGGAATGGCCGCGCAGAAAAATCGACACGCGTGATGATATCCTGAATGATTTCGGCACCGACATGGGCGGCCTGGGCCTGCATCTGCTCCATCAACCAGGGGCCTTGGATGACGTCGGCAAAACCGGGATAATTTTCAACTTCCGTCGTAATCGTCAATTGCCCGCCGGGTTGCAAGCCCGCGACAACCGTCGTTTTCAAATTGGCGCGCGCGGCGTAAATGGCGGCGCTATAGCCCGCGGGGCCGGAGCCAATGATTAAAACTTGCGTATGTTTCATCGTCATAAGATTTATATAAGTGCGCTGGGCCTAGGCCGCAATCCGGTGTGTTAAGCCCATGGCGTAACGCATAAAAAATTTCTTCACGGGCGGCAGGTGTGCGACCATATGCAGGCCCGCACGGCGCAATGTGGCGACACTGGCAAAATCATTGCTGAAGAGTTTATCCAGGCCGTGCGTGGCGGCGGACATCATGGCGCTGTCGGGCATGCGCATGGCGCCGTAACGCCGCAGCAAGGTTTCTGCACCGATATCCAGGCCCAGCGCGCGCGCATTGGTGAGGAGTTTCGCCAGGCAGGTAATATCGCGCATACCGACATTCAAACCCTGGCCCGCGATCGGATGAATGGCATGGACGGTTTCGGATATCAGGGCGATGCGCGGCGCGTAATATTTTTTGGCATGCTGAAATTTCAGCGGATAGGCGCGACGCGGGCCAGTGACGCTAATGCCACCGTAATGCGGCATGTGGTGATATAATAGTTCGTTAAATTGGGTTTCCGGCATGGCGACGAGTTCCGCCGCGCGGTCAGGGTTTTCGCTCCATACCAATGCACTGCGATGTTTTTTGCCGTTATTATGCATAGGCAAAAGCGCGAATGGCCCATGCGGCATGAAATGTTCAATCGCCAAATTTTCATGCGGTTTTTCATGTGATAACACACACACAACAGCATGGGTTTCATAATCGTGGCCAATGGTTTCAATGCCCGCCCAATCGCGCACAAAGGAATTACGTCCATCGGCGGCGATCATCAGGCGCGCCGAAATTTTTCCACCATCGAAAAGCGTCGCAGTAATCTCTGCTGCGCCGCGCGCTAAATCAGTTACCTTGCACGGCGAAAAAATTCTGGCATTCGGGTAGCTTTGCAAATGCTGGGTTAAAACTTGGCGCAGGCGGAAATTTTCCACGATCCAACCAAAGGGTTGGTCGCCAACTTCGTGGTGATCGAAATGTAAAAAGCCCACGTGGTCGCCGTCCGCGATACGGATATCCAAAATGGGACAGGCGCGCGGTGCCAGTTCCGTCCAAACGTCCAGGTTTTCCAGAATGCCTTTGCTGGCGAATGACAGCGCTGTGGTGCGTAAATCATAATTCGGCTTACCGAGTTCGGGCAGAGGCTCCGCCTCCAGCAGCGCGACATCAAAACCCGCGCTCGCCAGCAAAGACGCCTGGGCCAGCCCCGCCAGACCGCCGCCAACCACTACAATATCATATATTTTTATGGGTCCCGGCCTGCGCCGAGATGAGGATTTCCGACCTGAAAAAGTTTGCTCCATTATTAATTAAAACTCGCCTTCAGCGGCAAAATCAATAGACTATGGCCATGAGTCTATTGGAAGACGTTTGGGAACCGTTTTGGGAACAAGCCCGACAATATGTTTGGGGCGGTTTAATGTTATTTGGCGGCACAATACTGATGCTCGCCCTGCTCACCTATTCTTCTGCCGATCCGTCCTTGAATACCGCCAGCACGGTGGCCGCACATAATTGGATGGGCGATGTCGGTGCCCTCACCGCTGATTTATTCTGGCAAACTTTGGGGTTATCCGCATTATTTTTGCCACTTGCGCTGCTCAATTGGGGCTGGCGCATGACGCGCTGGGGGCAAGTTCCCTGGTGGCAATTGAAACTGCCTGCGCTGGTCTTGGCCTTGATGACAGGCGCGATGTCGTTCGGCGCTTGGCCGCTGATGTTATGGGGACATGCACCATTGGGTATTCCGGCAGGCGGTGCGATGGGCGGGATTTTATATCATGCCCTGCCCGCCGCATTGGCGTGGAAAATTATTATTCTCACCTTAACGCATGCAATCACCGCCGGATTATGCCTGGCGGTATTCGCCATCGCACCGTGGCAGTTATGGCGCGCCCTGGCGGATCATATTGAAGCCTTGGTGGCGGTCTTTACACATGACAAACCGAAACCAAAATCGCGCCCGCGTGTGCGCATCGATGAAGAGGAAGAAGACGAAATAGAAGAAGACAGCGAAGAAGAATTTGAAGAAGAGGATGAGGAAGAAGACGAAGAGCCGCGCCGCCGTGCTGCGCGTGTGAATGCCCCGGCGGTCAAGACCGCGAAAAAAGTCAAAGCCCGCCGCGCGCGCGAATTGCCTGAAGTCGGCGAGGAAAGTTTCGAATTACCGCCGCTGGAGTTGCTAACGGATGCGCCGGAATCGCGCGGCACCAAAATCAGTAAAGACGCGCTGGCGCGCAATGCGGAAATGCTGATGAATGTGCTGGAGGAATTCGGTATTAATGGTGAAATTACGGAGGTTCATCCCGGGCCAGTCGTAACCTTGTACGAACTGCAACCTGCGCCGGGGATTAAATCATCCCGCGTGATTTCTTTGGCGGATGATATTGCGCGTTCTATGTCCGCCACCGCCGCGCGCGTCGCCGTGGTACCGGGGCGCAATGTGATCGGCATCGAATTGCCGAATGCGAACCGCGAAACGGTTTGGCTGCGCGAATTGTTGGAAACGGATTCCTATCAAAACCATACGCTGAAACTGCCGCTCGTGTTGGGCAAGGATATCGGCGGCGGGCCCATTATTGCGGATCTGTCTAAGATGCCGCATTTGCTCGTGGCTGGCACAACGGGTTCAGGGAAATCCGTTGCGGTGAACGCGATGATTTTATCACTGCTTTATTGTATGACGCCGGATGAGTGCCGTCTGATCATGATCGACCCAAAAATGCTGGAGCTGTCAATTTACGATGAAATTCCACATTTGTTGACGCCTGTCGTCACCGATCCTAAGAAAGCTATCGTCGCACTCAAATGGACCGTGCGCGAAATGGAAGACCGTTACCGCCTGATGTCGAAACTGGGCGTGCGCAATCTCGAGGGTTATAATCAACGTTTGGCAGAAGCGCGTAAAACTGGCGAGACCCTGTCGCGCAAAGTGCAAACGGGATTTGATCCCGATACGGGCAAACCGGTGTTTGAAGAACAACCGGTTGATCTGGCTGCGCTGCCGCACATTGTGGTGGTAGTGGATGAGTTTGCGGATTTAATGCTAGTTGCGGGCAAAGAAATTGAAGGTGCCATTCAACGTCTCGCCCAGATGGCACGCGCGGCCGGCATCCATTTGATCATGGCGACCCAGCGGCCATCAGTGGATGTCATCACCGGCACGATTAAGGCCAACTTCCCCACGCGAATTTCATTCCAGGTGACCAGCAAAATTGACAGCCGCACGATTTTAGGCGAAGGCGGTGCGGAACAATTGCTGGGCCAGGGCGATATGCTTTATATGGCGGCGGGTGGGCGTCTGTCACGTGTGCATGGACCGTTTGTGAAAGACCAGGAAGTTGAAAAGATTGTCGAGTTTTTGAAATCGCAAGGCGCGCCAGAGTATGTCGAAGCTATCCTCGAAGATCCCGAAGAAGAAGGCGAAACCGAGGACGGCGACGAAAGCGAATCGGTGGATCCAATGTTTGACAAGGCCGTAGCCGTGGTGGCGCGCGAAGGCAAGGCGTCTACGTCATTTATCCAACGGCACCTGTCGATTGGTTATAACCGCGCCGCGCGCATTGTGGAGGCCATGGAACGCCAGGGCATGATCAGCCCCGCCAACGCCACAGGTAAGCGCGAGATTTATCTGCGGCAGGCATCGTAAAAAAGATTGCGAAAATATGGCAATCGTCATCCCGACGAAGGCCGGATCCAGACTTGGAATCTGCCAATAATTTCTTATGTGCCAAATAAATTTCTGGACTAGGCCCCCAGCCTTCGCCGGAGTGACGGTTTATAATAACCAAAAAGTCATTTGCTTATTTCATTTTCACCGCCTAATTTTATGGCATGAAAAAACTTTTCGCACTTCTTTTATCTGCCCTATTGCTTTGCGGGTCTGCGGGTCTGCTCCAGGCTGCGCCGCTCTCGCCGCAAGATAAATCCGACCTCTCTCGTGTGGAAAGCTACATGAACGCCATGCCGCCGGTGCGGGCGGAGTTTGTGCAGCAAACCTCGGATGGCCAGGTATTTAACGGCCAGTTTTGGCTGCAGCGCCCCGGGCGTTTGCGTTTTGAATATGCACCGCCGAATAATAATTTTGTCGTGGCCGATGGTGCCTTTATCCATTTTTGGGATGCGAAAATGCATAATGCGTCGGATGCGCCCATCGGACAGACGCTTGCGGACTTTATCCTGAAAGATCATATTGCCTTTGACAGCGATGTCGTCGTCACCGGCGTCCAGCATCAGTCGGGTTTGTTGAATATTTCACTGGTGCAGGCAGCGGACCCGAATGCGGGCACCCTGACACTGGTGTTCGATAATCAGCCGCTGCAATTGCGGCAATGGAGCGTGGCGGATCCCACCGGTCGCACCAGCAATGTGTCGTTGGTTAATCCCACCACGGGCGACCATTTCGACCCGCGCCTGTTTGTGTTTAATCCGCCAAAGAAATAATTACGCCGCCTTGGCTTTAACGGGTGATTTGCCTGCGATAATGTCCTGTACCCATTTCGGCAGGGCAAAAGCGGCCAAGTGAACCTCAGGCGTATAGTGGCGCAAGTCCGTTAGGTTTGCGGCCTTCATCCGTGTTTCCAATGTCGCCAAATCCGGCAATTTCACCGCACCGTCCGGCAGCCTTCCATCACCGTTCACGCCATAGCCCAGTGCCATGCTGCCACCGTAATAGGTTGGCACGGAAACCAGATAGCACGTACCGCCAAGCCCTTGTTGCTGCCAGACCTTCATCGTTTCGGCCAATTCATCCGGCTGCAAAAACGGTACGCCGTTTTGCGTAATCAAAATCCCGCCGGGCTTCAGCGCGCCCTTGCATAAGGCATAAAATTCCGGACTGAACAGCGCTTCGGCTGCGCCAATGGGATCAGTGGAATCCACGATGATCACATCATATTTCTGTGTGGTTTCCTGAATGTATTTAAAAGCATCTTGAATAATCAAATTCGCGCGTGGATTTTTATAAATGGCACCACTATCATTATGGGTCGGCAGATATTTATTGGAAAGTTCGATTACACCCGAATCAATTTCAATCATATCTATGCGTTCGACGGGATGTTTCAGCGCTTCACGCAGACTGCCGCCGTCGCCGCCGCCTACAATCATGACATGTTGCGGTTTTTCAATGCTGAGTAGCGGCACATGCACCATCATCTCATGATAAATAAATTCATCGCTTTCGGTTGTTTGCACGATGTTATCCAGCGTTAAAACGCGGCCGAATTCCTTATTATAATAGAAATTCATTTTTTGAAATTCCGTCTGGCCTTCGAATAGCACATCATCAATGGCGAAGCCCTGGTATACGCGGCTGCCGTATAGGTTTTCCTGAAAGGTTTCGCCGCGGTTGAAATTCTTTACGCGCACAACTTTGGGTGCGAAATATTGTTCCGTGACTGCTTTGGCTTTTTGCTCATCAAAATCGCGGCAAGAGAAAATATCCACATAAACTTCTCCCAGATTTTCCGCGAAATGCGCGCAAATATTTGACGTTTCAATTAACTGCACAAACGTATAGCCCGCGGTTTCCAGCTTATGCGTGGCAAAATGTTCCAGTTGCGGTTTGCCGTAAGCAACCATGTCAATCGCCTTTACCAGCTCCCGCCCCCAAGCGAGAATATTCTCACCATCCGACAGTTTGTCCTTTGGACAACCTGATAGATCCAGCACCAGATGCTGGCCCCACATTTTTTGCGCCATGGCGAAATACCTTGGTAAAGATTGAATAGAGATAGCGGATATAGGATGCAAACCCAGGGATTGCAAGAAAAAATGATACTTTCCGCCCATCGCCTTGGACGCCTGCCAGACATGGTTCTAGGCATGAAAAAGTCCACTTGCATTTCCTGAGCGGGCGATTAGGTTGCGCGGTAAATATAGGGGGATGCGTGGATCTGGATGCCGAAGCGCTGCAAAAACTTGCAGCTGTTACAGTCTATATCGAGAACGATTTTGACATTAAGCCGTCTGCCATCCATGGGCTTGGCGTTTTCTCCCGTCGTGATTACGCCGTTGGCGATGCCGTCCTTTTCTTTCGGGAACCAATCTTTCGCGAAGAAGACTTTGAACGCCTGGCGCCTGAAATTCCGGAACTGGTCAGCAATGCGGCGGCCCGTTTCGTGGGCCCATATATGTCATATGATATCAAGTTGAAAAGCATCGATTATATTAACCACAGTGCAAACCCGAACATTCTTTACCATTGCGGGATCGGTTTTGCCCGCAGGCCAATTGCTGCAGGGGATGAGCTGACAGCCGATTACCACTATATTCTGACGGAAAGCGAAACGATTGATACGCCGGATGGTGATGTCACCGGCCATTCGGCCCTGGAAACGCTTCGGCGGACAACAACGGAACTGCTGCAAATCTTATCTCAAGGAGAGAAAACATCATGATGCTAGTTGACGTTTATCTGGCGCAATCCCCCCTGCATGGCGTGGGTGTTTTTACGCGGCAATTTATTCCCAAGGATATGACGGTATGGGAATTTACTGAAGGATTTGACAAAATTTTTACGCGTGCTGAATTTGACGCCCTTCCGCCGGCGGCACAGGAATTCATCCGTCATTACGGCCATCATGAACGCGTGACGCCGGATGTCATTTATCTGGGCGGTGATTTGGGCAAATTTATGAACTATTCCAAAACCGATTATAATCTTGGCGATACCCCGGATACAAGTTTCGCTCGTCGGGACATTCAACCGGATGAAGAGTTGATATTTAATCCCTTTGGAAATTCAGATCTTTATAGGGACAGCGATTACAAAATCGATTTTTAGACCTAAGTATTATTTACCTGTAATAAATCTGCCATACTTCTATGTTATGGTGGTGATTGAATTCATGTGATTAAATCGAAACTTTGGAAGAAATATGACCAATCAAAACGCGATTCAAACTATCACGGATAGACAGGACACAGAGCGTTCCATTATTTTGGCCCATCTTCTGCCTGCCGAACAGCACCCACAACTGGATACGTTGGCTGGTAAGGCAGCCAAGAATTTAACTGACAAATTATGGCCGGAATGGGCGTATTATAATACGGAATCGCTCAGTATGGACGAGGTTGGTAATACCCGCTATGCCGCCATTCTGGTGGATCAAGCGGATAATTTAACTACAGCAAATCCTCAGGGTTATGCCATTTTGGATTATAAGCCTGAATTTGGGATTCTGGTTTTAGAAGCCTTCCAGACAGCTCCTGAATTGCGCGGCACCAAAGCAGGCCGTATTGCATTGAATGCATTAGAGGCTGCAGCCGTTGCCGATTTAAAAGCGCAAGGCAAAACCATTCATGGTATTTTCACCTATACGGATTACCCGGCTGGCCAACAGCCGGGGAATGAATTTGACATTGACCCTGCGGGGCGGATTCAAATGTATGCAAGGTCCGGCTATCCGATGATCCCAGGCAATTGGGCAACGCCGGATGAAGATGGCGAAGCCCTTTTACTAAGTGGTAAGGTTAAAGGTTATCAGCCTTACAATGGGACATCATTTTTTAATACCTATAATGAAAATGGTAAATGTGGTCCAGCTTTAGAGGCCGTTGCCGTGTATCTTGAGGATTATAATCAGAAATATTACGGCATGGCCTTTTTAGGTATGATAAAAAATGCAGCGGATCAGCTTGCGCGCCAACCGGGAAATAATGCAAAACGATCTGATACTGCCAGTGCCTTATACAGCATTCATACCAAAGCAATTAATGGTGAGATAGAAAATCCACATGAAAAGATAGCAGAGTTAATTAATCTCGTTAACGATACAAAAAAGCAGGGCTATGTAGCAACAATTTTGCAAGAATTGCGCGGCCGATTAGATGAACAGTCGGTTGTTAAGAGCATGAAGGCTGAGCAGGGACTGCGGGAAGAGGTTGTAGCGCAGTTGGTTGCTTATGAAGACGGGCACCAATCTAAGCCCACCTTTATAAAAAATATGAAACCGCTGATGGAAAGATTCCGCGACGAATTTAAAATTGATTTTGCCCAACTGCGCGGCAAGAACGTTGCATGTGTCTGCGGCATTACGTTGGATGAAATTCTGCCAGCCGCGCCTGTTATGGTAGCACAATTAAAACAAGTCAGCGGGGCACCGGTTCCCCACGCTTAAAATTTTAGAGGCTTTAGTTGTCTTCTCAGGCTGCCCGGAATGAATTTACGCGCTCAGTAATTCCTTAACGTATTCCGGTAGTACGAAAGAGGCCTGATGCGTTTCCGGGTTATAGAATTTGGCCTTAATGCCTGCTGCTTTCTGGCGCGCCTGTAAAGTATCCAAGCTGGTTTGACGCAGGGCTTTATTATCTGTCGCCCAGAAAAAGGCACAATCGCCGCCCAGGTAGGTTGGCACATGCGCATGATAAATCGTGGTGTCCTGGAAAATCGGTCGCAGGATATCGCATACCTCACGAATATGATCGCAGAAGTCAAACAGGGTGGAGCCCTGAGCGACCAGCACACCGCCTGGGTTTAAAACCCGGTGGCAATATTGGTAAAAATCAGACGTGAACAAGGGATGGGACGGTCCCTCAGGGTCTGAACAATCCACAATCACCGCATCAAATTTTTCCTGAGTGTCGCGCATATAATGAATACCATCCTCAATCCGCAAAGTTGTGCGTGGGTCATGAAATGCGCCCTGGCTTAGGTTCGGCATGAGCGCGCGGCATTTTTCAACTACCACCGCATCAATTTCAACCATGGTAACTTTTTCAATCGGATGCATCAGGCAATGGCGCAGCGTGCCACCATCGCCGCCGCCAATGATTAAAACGGACCGTACATTCCCATGTGCCAGGAAGGGCACATGGACCAGCATTTCATGATAAACGTATTCATCCGCCTCGGTGGTTTGAATAACACCATCTAGCACCAGAACCTTGCCCAATCGCGGGCTATTAAAAATAACCATCTCTTGAAAGGGTGTTTCGCCTTCATACAGGACTTCATCCACGCGCGTCCGGATTTCCCCGGTACAACCAGGCGGTTTTTGCAGTTCAAGCGGGGTATAAATTTCCGTAAAAAACTGCATGCCGTCCACGGTACTGATACGGCTAACCATCTACTTGACCGCGTAATAAATTATTATATCCAACGCGTTCAGGCGCAAAATAAGAGCGTAGCACATCAACGGCCAATTCAGGTTTGCTTTCACCGCACATGAAAACGTCAAAGGCTGCGTAATTATATTCTGGCCAAGTGTGTACGGAAATATGGCTTTCCGCCAAAACCGCCACGCCAGAAATGCCGCCGTTAGGCTGAAAATGATGTAAGTGGATATGGAGCAGAGTTGCGCCGCACACTTCCACGCACTTGCGCATGGCAGCTTCCATGATGTCCAATTTATTGAGATCCTTGGCACCCCACAGGTCAATGATGACATGTTGGCCCGCACAGCGGACGCCATCGACCGTGATAAAATGGTCGTTGTCGTGATCAGACGCCGTCCAAGGCCCCTGAACAATGTTATCGGCAATACGGACCTGTCCGACCCCCGAATTATCAAAACCTTCCGTTTGGGCTTGTCTTGACTGTGGCGCTTTAGCAGGACGGGTCGGCGCTTTCTCCAAGTCAGTCCCCAATTGGAAGAGGTTAGCTTGAGCTTTCATGGCTCCCCCCTCCGATTAGTAGATGACCCACCCACACCCCACATGGCGCAAGTGAAGCGCGGAATATGACTGAAAGCATTCCTGGATGCAAGAAAAATCTTTGGGCGGCGCGGGAATTGGGCTACAGGTGATGCTCACGAGTCACACACCAAGCTATGCACAGCCCTGAACTGGAAAATTTGATTAAAGCGATTGCGCGTTTGCCCGGTATTGGCGCGCGCGGCGCGCGGCGCATTGCGCTCCATTTATTGCGCGATCCCGGCAAACATCTGGCGCCCTTTATGACGGCGCTTTCGCGCGCCGGGGAGACGATTTCCGTCTGCCAAATTTGTGGCAACCTGGACAGCCAAAATCCCTGCGCCATTTGTGCTGATCCGCGGCGTGCAGATGGCACGATTTGCGTGGTCGCGGATATCAATGATCTCTGGGCCTTTGAACGCACGGGGGCACATCGGGGGTTATATCATGTTTTGGGCGGTGTCATCTCCGCCTTGAACGGTGTGGGGCCCGGTGAATTGCGCCTAACGGAATTGTTGGTGCGCCTGGATGGGCTGCGGGAAATTATCCTGGCCCTGCCGCCCACGGTGGACGGCCAGATGACAGCGCACATCGTTCAAGAACGCATCGCCGCCGCTGCGCCCGGGGTCATTATCACGCGCCTGGCGGTGGGCATCCCCATCGGCGGCGCGATTGAATATCTGGACGAGGGGACATTACGTTTGGCGGTCAGCACGCGGCGCTAGCCGGGGGCGTGCATCAGTATATTGTGGTAAGGCCCGGGGGCAGGAGCAAAAGCAAAAAAGTGCGAAACACTGTATCGTGGCGTATTAATACGATGATACATTTTGCTGCCAAATTGTCATCCTAGCTCCCGGATTGAACTCTATTTTTTAGGCTCCTCCTCCGAGTGGAAATAATGCATTAGGCGGTGCAGCCACGGCGCGGTAAAAATACCAAAACTGGAAAGCAAAATAAAACCGCTGAATAGCGCATAGGCGGCGGCGAATAGTTTCACTGTATCCGATTTCATGGTGGCGACCGGCCCCATGCCACCCAGGATCATCGAGGCTTCCAGGATTGCATCCACCCATGGCAATTGGCCCAACCAATGGTAACCCGCTATGCCAATGAATAACGATATTCCCAATAGAGTAACGGCCAGGGCAAAAGACCGCCCCACCCGGCCCAGCCAAACGTTGCGCGGTGCTACCGCATCCGAAAATTTTTCGTATTTCATGATGCTATCATCTCGCTGCACTTAACGTTGTGGAAGATGGTCAATTACTTTTATTCTGCACAAAAAACGGTGACAGCATTTGCGCCGCGGCGCTGGCGAAATGCACATTGGAAATGGTTTGCACATAAACCGTGCCCGGGCCGGTGAATTTGCAGCCCAGAATTTCTCCGGTCATCACGGCAGACCATAATCCTTTGGCAGGAATGGTGATATCGTATTTCATCGATGCCGGCCAGGCGACCAGGCGGCCGAAATCAATCACACAGCTTTCGCCCGCGGCCAGCTCAACGGTTTCAATGCCGCCAAAGGCGGATAAAAATACCGGCCCCACGCCGGACAAACGCACGACAAAAAAACCGTCGCCGCTGAACATGCCGCGCATCAGGTTTTGCACCTTGGTTGAGACATTCACGTTGGGTCCGCCCGCCAGGAAGCCGCCGCGCTGCACCAGGAATTCTTGCGTGCCGTCCAGGTCCAACCGCTGCAGCACGCCCGGCAAGGCCGGACCAAGCCAGAGCCAGCCGCCCTTCTCATTCGCCTCATAACGCTGGAGGAAAAAACTCTCGCCCGAAAAACTGCGCCACAGTGCGCCAAACAAGCCGCCCTCCATCCGCCCGGTTAGCTGGATATCGCGGGACATGGCCACCATGGAACTGGCATTGGCCTTGACCGACCCCTTGGGTGGCAGGTCGACTTTCAGGACCGGGAAAGCCTGGTGGTAGACGACTTGATAGTTTTCTTGGCTAAATTGATCTACGGTCATGGTGCCTCCAACCTGTTCCAATATTATACTATAATTTGTATTACAAACCTATTGTTGATACCAAACTGTCACCCCGGCCTGGCTTCTGCCGGACGAATGGTCCGGCACAGCCGGTAAAGCCAGGGTCCAGTGGTCAGTGGGGAAAGAGCAGGATGACCAGTTATAATTACTATGTTTACATTATGGCCAGCAGCAAAAGCCACAATCGCCCGCGAGAAAGCCATGAAAAGGTGGAAACGCACCTGGAAGATTCAGTTGATAGAATCCGTTAATCCGCATTGGGATGATTTGTGGAAAAAATTCGGACTGATCGAATAATGCATTTCTATCGTTAATTATGCCTGGACCCCGGCTTTTGCCGGGGGTGACAGTTATTATTAACCCGCCTTCAAATAGCGTGTTAGACGTTCAACCATGCGTTCTTCCTGGATGTTCACTTGGCCGTCCACCATGGCCGCGGCGCGCATCGCCTGGACGATCATTTTCGCCTCATCATGACCGCGGTAGGCGCTGATGAGCTGCACGGCAAGTTTTTCCGCTGACGGGCGGCTGTCTTTCAGGTCGCGCAGGATTTTTTCCAAACCTTCGCGCACTTCGTATTCAGCGAATAGATTGCCGACGGGTAAAGCCATCACGGCATCAACCACTTGTTTGCGATCGTCCTGGTTCACGCGGCCATCTGCCACCATCACCATCGCGCCGGCCGCCAGGGCTGCGCGCATCAAATCTTCGGCCTCATTATACGTTGCGGTGCCGAATAAAATACCCAGCCATTTGCGCCAAAAACCCATGGGCGCGGCTGGTACCCATTCCGTTTCCGATGCTGCATCACGCGGGCGCTCCGGCTCTTTGCGCCAGCGCAGTTTGAAATCAAAGGCCGCGTCCAGGGCATAATGACTTTCGAAATAACCGCCGGGATAGGTTACCTGAATTTGATCACCGCGATTTTCAAGCAACATCAAGGCTGCCAAAGGTCCGGCATTTTGTGCTGGCACCAATTCCGCTTGCACGGGCGGTTGATCCGGCACACGCAAGATGACGCGAGCATCCAGTGGTCCCCATTGCAGCGGACCTTCTTGAATAATGCCGTAAAATAACACGCGGCGCATCTCGCCCCAGCGGTCGCCATTGACCGCGATGGTTTCATAACATTTCGCGCCTTCGCGGTGCATTTCGCCCGTCAGCGCGATAAAAGGCGGTGTGGAAAGACTGCCGTGCTGGCCGGACAAGCCTTCCAACTGGCCGCGTTTACCATCCTGCGTTTCCCAAAAACAGCCGACATCCATTTTTACCGCTGCGCGTGTTGCCAGGCGTTGATGCCAGACAAAATGAACACGCACTGCACCGAATTTACCGGCGGCATTTGAAATACGGTATTGTGCCCCTGCTTGATCTAGTCGGATGATGTCCTCGGCGGGCGGTTTTTCTTCGGCTGTTTTTACTTCCGGCGCGGGCGGCGGGTTTAAATTCTGCGCCTCGGGTTTTTGTTTTATTGGCGCTGGGCTCTGCACCAATTCGTTCAAGACCGCATATTTATCACCGACAGGCTGCACATCCGGCAAAGGATACAGCATTTGATCTTTTAAAACTTCGGTAGGAATGCCCAAACGTTCCAGCAACAACGTCAATTCGCGATGCCGCCATTCAGCGCGGACGCGCACCTTGGCGCCTGCTTCGGGATGGCGATAAAAATCACACAGCGCCAGCGTGGCTATGCCACTTTCGGACGCCGTCAATTCAAAGACAATCGGATCGGCTTCTTCACGGATGATTTCAGTGTTGATCTTCTCGTCCAGCGAAAAAAATTTGCGGCCATAGGGTGCCACGACAAACATGATGGATTGAATGGGTTCCTGAAGGGCAGCGGTGTGCAAAATCGCTTTGATTGTGTTATCCGCCAGGGCGATTTGCAAATCGCTGCCGGATGTCCGCCAAGTGAGTAGCGGCGCTGGCCCTGCGGGTTTGCCTTCTTCGTCCAATAAAATTCCCAGCAAACGCAGTGGCTTTTCGCCCGTTACGGACAGCTGCACCCGCACGTCCTCTTGCCGCACGCGTTGCAGCTGCGCGCTTTGTCCAGGGGTAAGGGTAATTGCCATGGCCGGATTGTAGCAAGTCTTCGCGACGGCATAAAGCTGTTACGCATAAAGCTGCGCTGAATAAAACAGCCCGCGATGATATCCGCACGGCGCACGGGCGCGGCGATTTTTAATAAATCTGCCGCCGTGAATTCCGGCATGGCGACATATTCATCCACGCGCGCCATCAATCGTAATTGCATGAATAACGCCCACAGATATTCGATGATCGCACGGTGCAGCCGTGCGGGCGCGGTATGCAGGGAAATCACCAAAGCCTCCTTATCGAAGGCTCTGGTTTTAACGATGGAATGTTACGGTTTTATGATGGCGAGTTATTATGAAGGCTGTATGCCCGATGTTGGCGATTTTACTGCCGGGGTGTGTTTGGCCGCAGTTCCTGAAATATTGTCCGCGAGCACCAATCGCATTGCATCACCGGCTTTGCCGGTATCAATTAAAACGTTTTTTGATGATTGGGTGGTTTTTGTTTCAGCAAGCATTTGTTCGCCATAAGGACTAGCGTTCAATGGTAGCTGTCGAGGTTCTGTTTCAATAATTAAATGTGGCCATTTGACGTTATTTTCACCCGAAACTATTTCAAGAAATGTTAAAGTCGGATGCATTTCCCGGCGCGTTGTTTCATAAACTTGAAGAGCTAAATCATTAATATTGGCCTTTAATATTTCACTTTCTGCGACACGGCGCTCAAACCCTCTATAGGTCGTTTCATCTGTGGTAGAGAGAAGAAGTATTCTGGCATCGTCCCCTTCAGCTGTTAAGATATAAAAAATAATAATATCCGGGCTTTTTTCTGGCAGAAGGGAATGGTTCTGGACCAAAAGTTATGCTGATAATATTACCATTATCCAAACGGTTGCGGACGGTTTGTTCAATTTGTGCATCCGTATCAACCGTTAAAGCGACATCTGCATTCGTCATGTGTGAACTTGTTCTGTTAGCCATGATAATACCCTCCTTGGGCGGTTAAGGAATGTCCAGAGGTTAGGCCGTTGCCGCCGTTCAGGTCAAGTTTTTCGCCCCCTGCCACCATTCCAAGATCGCTTTTTTATCGGGCGGCGCAGAAAATAAAATGATCAAACAAGGAGTCCCACATGAACATCTTCCACATGCCCAGCGGTCCGGAAAAGGATACGATGACCAGTGCGCCCATTCCGGAACGCCTGCGGAAAAATAAACGTACCGCCATCATCACGGCCGATCATGTGCAGGATCTGGAATTTTTTTATCCTTATTACCGCCTGAATGAGGCGGGATATGATGTGGATGTCATTACGATTGATGGCGGCGCGTTTAAAGGCGAAAAGGGTTTCGGCCTGCCGGAAAGTTTGGCAATCGAAAAAGCAAGTCCGGGCGATTACGCGCTGGTTTATCTGCCTGGCGGCAAGGCACCGGAAGAGTTGCGCAAAAACGAAACGGTGATCCAGTTTGTGCAGCATTTTGCCTCACTGGGGCGTCCCATTGGTGCCTTTTGCCATGGACCGCAAATTTTAATGACGGCGGGGCTTACGGGCGGCCGGCAGATGGCCTGCTGGCCCAGCATTGAAGATGAACTGACGGAATCTGGCGGACACTTTGTGAATGAAGCCCTGGTGATAGACGGCCAATTTATCACCGGCCGCATGCCGGGCGATTTGCCACGCTTTATGGCGGGTATTATCGACGCTTTGGAAGGCCGTCTCGACCTGACGCAAAGCCGGGATGCTCGGAAAAGCGCGTGATTATTTCTCTGCGGTGATGGAATTATAATTCCAACCGCTGCGCCGCTGTTGGCCTGTTGTTATAAGGCTTCACGCCGCGAGGCATGCCACCTAAAATAATATCATTGGCCGGGAAAGCACGGTGATGACGGCGCACAACCAAGCTGCCACCACTCTCATCATCATCTTCTCTTGTGGGCTCGATGGCTGATTGTGACTTGCTAGCTAAGGCTGCATCTCTTGAAAACCCAGCTTCTAGAAGTTGAATCATCCTTCTTTGTTCTCCGGCCGGCAAATCCTTCATCTGCCTTCTCATAACTATGGTTGCAGCATCGTAACCCCCCCTTGTTTCCAGATATAAATTGGCGCCGTAATCTACCAATGTTTCCAACACCTCTGATGAGCCGCGGCAGATGGCAATGTGTACTGCCGTCAAATCAGTATCATCATTCATTATTCTTTCATGAAATGGGACAGTTATGCCTTTCCATAATTTCTTTGCAAAATTACCTTGGGGAGCACCACTATTTTTCGTTTGGGCGTCGATATCTGTACCGCCCTTCAGCAAAGTTGCTAATGTTTCTGGAGAACTATATTGTGCAGCATAATGTAGTGGTATCCAGCCTCTGTTATCCTGTAAATTTGGATCCGCGCCACAATTTAGCAAAGTTCTTACTGTCCTAAGGTCATTATTAATTGCCGTGACATGTAATGATGTCCAACCGAGACGTGAGCTCTGAATGTTTGGATTGGCACCGGCTAAGACCAGTTTCAAAATTTTATCACCCCGGGTCTTATCAAGGATTCTGCGAAGCCTATAATCTAAAAATCTTTGCCACATTTTTTCCCGAACGGTGGGTTCTTTTTTTGCCAGAACAAATGTAGGCTCTGCCAGAATTTCGTTTGTCACTTGCTGCATTATATGCAGTGCTTGTTGTTGCGGATTCGGGCCATAATGTATGCCAAGTTGACCCCGCACAGTTGGGTCATCAAAAAAGTCCGTGGCGATTTCCATAACACGTTGTTGGGTTAACGAAGTTCTGCCCTCAACTATTTGTTCATGATTGCCGCGCGCCGCCCGATCAGTTTGCTGGATCATATAATGTACGATACCACCAGGCTTAAACCCGTGTTGCATAGTAATGTCATTGCCTTGACCAATAAAAAGCGCCGCGATCTTTTTATAAGCAGGCTGCTGGAGAGTGGCGGCCAGCGCGTCCAACAATTCGTTTAAAGTAAAAGTTTGAGCGTTATAATCAGGCATCCTGTTCTCCTTTAAAAAGGAATCCTAGCGGTTTTACCCGCCAGAATGCAAGGAATTTAACAGGGGTATATAATTTACGCTGCCCGTATCGTCAGCTCCGGCTGGGTAAGCAATGCCAGGATTGCATCGGCAGACGTCGCGCCGCGCAGTTTATCCACCATTGCGCTATCACGCAGGGTGCGGGAAATCGCGGCTAGGGCTTGCAGGTGGTCCGCGCCCGCATCGGCCGGTGATAACAACATAAAGACTAAATCCACCGGATGGCCGTCTAGGGCGTCAAATTCAATCGGTGCATGCAATTGCGCGAAAAGGCCCACCACACGCGGGCAACCAATCATGCGCGCGTGGGGCACGGCAATGCCCTTACCCACACCCGTTGAACCCAATTTTTCCCGGGCGATGACGCCGTCCATAATCAGGCGCTCATGAATCCCTGTGATTTTACCTGCCCGCGTCGCCATTAGGGCAAGCAGCGTCTTCTTATCGCCGACGCGGACATCCGCCATCACACCTTGGGCATTCAAAAATTCGATCATTCAGAATCTCTCCGGTTATCTGATTTTACGCCGAAACGGCTTTGTTCGCCATACCATCGTCTTTATGATGGTCGCGGACGCGGGATTTGTGTTTCTTCACCTGAGCGAACAGCTTATCCGCAGCCAGGTCATAGGCAATATGAGGATCGGTAGCTTCGCCTTGGGAGGCCAGGATTTCGCCCGGGACATGCAGTGCCAGATCGACATGGAAAGCGGAACCCTGTTTGGACACCGTCACATGTGCATCCAAAGAACGGTCGAAATAGCGAGTCAGGTGGTCGGTGAGGGCATCGGTGATGTAGCTGCGCAGTGCGTCGCCGACATCGATACCCTTGCCTTTAACATCAATTTGCATGGAAGGCCCTCTGTGATCTTTATACTACACCCTGTCCACCAGGGGTGTCAAGCAAACAACGCGCGTAAGAGAATTTTCGTTATTTTTCAAATAGTTATCTAAGTCGAATAGTCTAAATCTTTGCCGTAAGTTTCGCGTAATCCGAGCCAGCCCAGGGCCGCCAAGGCGAAAACTACCGCGCCGATGATTCCAATTGCCATAACCACCCCATAACCCTTTAATCCGCCATAGGCTAGGTTCATCACCACGGTCATGGCGCGGGAAAAACTGGGTGTGGCGGTGGCCACGGTGGCACGCATATTGGTGCCGAAATGCTCCGCCGCCCAGGTTGCCGTGATCAGCCATACGCCATAGGTAAAGCCCTGAAGGATATTAAAGATATAGAAGCTAAGGCGCGTTTGATGCGGCCATAATAGATAGGCCGCGAAGCTGAAAATACTCAGGCTCAGGAAAATCAGCGTGGCCTTTTTCCGGCTTTTGAGCTTTTCGCTTAGCCATTGCGATAGGATATCAACTGTAATGCCAGCGCTGAAGCCGATCATCAAAATGGTTGGAGCTTTAATAGAGTCCGAAAACCCCATAGCGTGGCCGATTTCAGGCGATAGCGTCCAGACAATTTGTGGCACGAACGTACAGGTCATCATCAGGCCAATGCCGCAAAGAAAATACACCGCCTGCCGCGGCTGGCGCAGCAGGGGCATAAAGCCGCGACCAATGGATTGCGCTGCAGTTTTTAAAAACAGATTGGATTCCGGCAGAAACGTCCGCGTGAGCAAGATCGCCAAACCCGCCACGCCGCCGATGATGTAATCCATGCGCCACGGCAGAAATGACGCGCATAACCCCGCGGTAATAACGCCGACGTAACCAGCTGAGAAGAAGATCATGACGCCGTAACCGCGCTTGTCCGCCGCCAGGCGTTCGGTGATCAGCGCGATGCCTGCGCCGATTTCTCCGGCCAAACCCAGTGCCGTGATAAAACGCGCGGCGGCATAGGTTTCCGGACTGTGTACGCAGGCGGTCGCCAGACTGCCCAGACCGTAAACGAGGATGGAGGCCAGTAAGCCTTTTTTGCGGCCGATTTTATCGCCCAACACACCCCACAAAATCGCGCCCAGGAAAATCCCCGCCATCTGCCAGGATGAAATCATCAGGCCTGCGCGCGTCAGGGCTTCGCCGGTGAGGCCCATATCGGTGAGGCTGGATACGCGCAGCATGTTGTACAAAAAGAAATCAAACATATCGATGAAATAGCCCAGCGCGGCGATTAGTACCGTGACATCCCATAGTTTGGACGTGAGCGGCGTAGCAGTAGGGCTGGCGGGTAAAGGCATTTGGAGGACTATAACTGTAAAGGCCCGAGAAACCAGAGGTTTAGACAACCCATGAAGCTATTAAAAAGTTTGCTATTCATTCGGGAAAAGTGGTAATTCTCAAACAAGTTCAAGGGAAAACAGATTATGGTCAAAATTTCTCTCCGGCGTAAGGCAATCAGGACTTCCGCATTGGCAATGGCATTCTTTTTCGCGCCTACTTTTATTAGTGGGCGCATAAATACTATAAACAGGACCCAAGCTGAACAAGCAAGAATTGAGAAAAAGAACGATGAACTTCCGGTTCGTTTATACGAACAGTTAGAGCCAGCCATGGTTCACACAAATCCGAATAATGGATATAAGATTATGTGGGAAAAATCCCGTTTTGTCGCTGAACAGGCAAAAAATGTTTATGTGGATGGCCAAAATCAGCGCGTCGATAAAATCAACGTTTGGTTTAAAAATGATGACTATAACACAGGTTTCGGCGCCGCTCTTCTTTATCGGGCGGGTAAATTGGATGCCTATGATAAAAATCCGGGTCAGGTTGATTTCACCGATTTCATATCCGCAGAACCTCAAATGACAAATGATCTGAAAGCATTAAATAGCGATCTTCATAGGAGATATTTAGAGGAGGGAAAACTTTTTTGGAAAGAAATGAAGGACGTGGTTTCTCACCCTCCCAAACAGCGCCGCCCCCAATTATTCGGCCCAAATTAGTAGGGATTATTGTGCCAGAATGGTTGATTAATCCTGCATTGGCGCTTGCAACTATTAAATTCCTTGCGGTTTGGAGCAGGAAGGTGGTAGCTTAGGATATAATCCTAGGGCGGATATAATCATGAAAATGAACATTACTCAGCGTAGAGCTGCATTAGGTTCGGGAATAGCATTAGTCGTTCTTATTGGAACGGGAATCGGGCTTTCTTGCCGGAATGCGGATCAACAGTTTAAAAGCCGTATAAGTTCTGTTTTCCGGGATAAATTAAATAGATTTATGGGTCATCCTGTTGGCTTCGAAGTTGACGTGACGGATATCCAACAGAATTCCATTACTCTTAAGGCACACAGAGATGTGAAGGGCGTAACCTTTGCTCGGGAAGTTACAGTTAACTATCCAAGCGAAGTAATTGAAAAATTGGAAGCAGATCCATTAAACCAATTCAGCTCTGATAATCGACATGCTATTACGAATGTCAGTCCTAATAATATACAATATGGGAATTGGAGTATTACAGAGGCAAATAAGGACGAACGTTATCGGGGACAATTTAAAACCGATGTTGAAACTGCCTTTGGCAATATGCGAGTTACAGATTGGGATAGCTTCCCACATCCTAATACTATGTTTGGCCCTTAATTTTTACCGCACCTTCGCCATGCGTTTGCGGTGAAATGATCCGGCGATGCCCAGCGCTTCGCGGTATTTCGCCACCGTGCGCCGCGCGATATCAACGCCTTCGGATTGCAGCATCAAAACCAAACGGTCATCCGATAAAATCGCATCCGGCTTTTCCGCGCCTATCAGTTGCTTGATGCGCTGGCGGACGGATTCTGACGCGTGATCCCCGCCACCATGGGCAGAACTCAGTGAGGCATTAAAGAAATACTTGAGTTCAAACGTCCCGCGCGGCGTCGCCATATATTTGCCTGTGGTGACGCGTGAAATCGTGCTTTCGTGCATGCCAACCTCAGCCGCGATGTCTTTCAGCGTCAAGGGTTTCATACCGCGGATGCCATCCTTGAAAAAGGCGCTTTGGAATTTCACGATGGCGCGCGAGACTTTTAAAATCGTTTCCGCGCGGCTCTGCAGCGCGCGCACCAGCCAATGGGCGGCGGCATGGCGTTCTTGCAAAAACTTTTTCGCGGCGGCATCACGCGCTGTATCCATGACGCGCGTGAAATACTTTTCCCGCACTAGTGCGCGCGGTAGGGTTTCCGCGTTCAATTCAATTTCCCAATCTTCCAGGCCGGTATCCGCATCGCGCACATTACGTAACAGAATGTCGGGAATGAGCGTGGCGGGTGGCGCGTGGTCGAATGCCGCCGCAGGTTTGGGATCGCATTGCCGGATTTGCGCGATAAGGTCGTTTAAGGCGGTGCGTTCGAGGCCCAGTTTCTTTTGCAGTTTTTCAAAATCATGACTGCCCAGCAATTCCAAATTCGCGAGCAATTTCGCCATCGGCAAGGACAGCAGCCCGCGTTCCGCCAATTGCAGCTCCAAACACTCAGCCAGATTGCGCGCGAAAATGCCGGGTGGGTCCAGTTTTTGCAAACGCCCGACGATGAGTAACAAATCTTCCGCTTCACATTGCAGTTGTCCCGACAATTCAATGATGTCGGCGCGTAAATATCCTGCTTCATCCAAATAATCACATAACAAGCTCGCCGCCGCCAAATCTGCACCCGTAAAATCCACCTGGATTTGCGTCAACAAATGGTCACGCAGCGATCCGCGCGCGGAGGTGTTATCCAGCGGATCAAAATCACCGCTGCTTTCAAACGATCCCCCAGCAGTGACATCCGCCCATTCATTGATGCCACTTTCATAATCGCTTTGCGTGATATTGTCGCTTTCGCGCGGGCCTTCATCGCGGTCGCCGCTTTGCAGTACGGATTCATTGCCGAGCGTGCCGGTGTATCCGCGATCAAATCCGCGACGTCGCGTGCGACTGGCGGCGCATCTTCCGCTGGCGTTTCCGCGGCGACATTCTCCCCGGCCATTTCCAGCAGCGGATTTTGTTCCACCTCTTGCGCTAGCAAGGCAGATAATTCTAAGTTATTCAGTTGTAACAGACTGATCGCCTGCTGCAGCGCTGGCGTCATCACCAATTGCTGCTGGGTGCGGAGTTCAAGTTTCAATTGCGGCGTAGCCATTTCAATAACTTACACTGATTTGCGCCCAGATGTTATAGGTCAGATCAGACAAAAAAATTATTTTGCACCATGAATAATCTTGTATGCCTTATAATCCCTGCTACTCACCCGACTTAAATTTCCGCAAGCAGGAAAATTTGCATTTCATGCAAATAATTTGCCCTTGCGTGCCTTGTCAAACGTCGATCGATTTGGTTGGGTAAATTCATCGGCGCCGGATCTAATCCGATTGCTTTCCATCCACGTTATTTTTAACGCGAGGTTTAAACCATGGCATTAGCGGCATTTGAAAATGATTTTACAGAAGCCGATGTTATGCAAATGGAATTATTTTCTGAATTCGCCGCCCTACCCCAGGCCGAAGTTTTAATTTCAACTGCGGCTGCCGCACAGCGCGCACAAGAATTATGGACGGCGATTTTGCCCGAGGCCGCACGTTGGCTCGGCGACGCAGTGGTGCAAAACTGGTTGCGGCATTTAACGCCAACGGGTCTGTCGGATGATACTTTGATTTTGGCAGCGCCGAGTAAGTTAATGCAGGACTGGGTGCAAAACCGTTATGCGGATGATCTACTGCGCCTACTGCGGCGTATGCAACCGAATCTGAAATCCTTGCATTTGCATGTCGATGCCAATGTGGAAATGCCTGCCGCGCCAGAAGTGACCGCGCCAGCCGCGGAGGAACTGCCGGTATTGCCGATGTTGAATCTCGGCGCGCCAATCGATGCCGCGCGGAATTTTGATAATTTCGTCGTTGATAAATCCAATCAACTGGCATTCGAAGCCGCGCGCCGTGTCGCCGCATCGGATAAAGTTGAATTTAATCCGTTATTTTTGCATGGCGGTGTTGGTTTAGGTAAAACGCATTTATTGCATGCGATTGCCAATGAAATCACCGCCCGCGCGCCGCAACGCCGCGTGATTTATTTGTCGGCAGAACAATTCATGTATCAATTCATCCGCGCGCTGCGCGATAAAGATACCTTTGCCTTCAAGGAAATTTTCCGCACGGTGGATGTTCTGATGATCGACGATGTACAATTCATCGCGGGTAAGGAATCTACCCAGGAAGAGTTTTTCCACACCTTCAATGCATTGGTGGACCAGGGCAAGCAAATTATTCTGTCTGCTGATAAATCGCCGGGCGATCTGGCCGGTGTGGGCGCGCGCCTAACCTCACGCATGGGTATGGGATTGGTCGCGGACATTCACGCGACCTCGTATGAATTGCGCCTCGGTGTGTTGCATGCACGCGCGGAACGCGCCGCTGTGAAATTTCCAACCGAAGTGCTGGCCTGGCTGTCGACCCATATTACCAGCAATATCCGCGAACTCGAAGGCGCCTTTAACCGCCTGATGGCCCATGCGCAACTCACCGGCGCGGCGATTACGCTGGAATTCGCGCAGCGCGTTTTGGCCGACCAATTGCGGCAACAAAGCCGCCGCATTTCCATCGACGAAATTCAAAAACAAGTGGTGCAGCATTTCGGTTTGCGCATGACAGATTTGCTATCCCCCCGCCGCGCCCGCGCAGTGGCGCGTCCGCGTCAACTGGCGATGTATCTGGCGAAACAATTAACAACTTGTTCCCTGCCGGAAATCGGCCGTGCCTTCGGCGGCCGCGATCACACCACGGTTGCGCATGCGGTGCAGACGATTGATAGCTTAATGGCGAACGATGCCGCACTGGCGGATAGCTGCGCGGCGCTGAAACGCGCGCTGGCGTAGCTCTACGGATTTGTTTCTTAGGACGCCAGGGATATGTTAGGCTATTTTTAAAAGCTTTATAATCCTGCCTATGATTCCGAATTTGGTCGACGACACTGCCGCACACCCAGCCTACCGGCCGGATATTGATGGGCTACGCGCTTTAGCTGTGCTGGCAGTCGTCATTTTTCACGCTTTTCCCAAAAGTTTGGGTGGCGGTTTTATCGGCGTCGATATTTTCTTTGTGATTTCCGGTTTCCTGATCAGCCATATTATTTTCAAAAGCCTGGATTGCGGCACGTTTCGGTTTGGAGATTTTTATGCGCGGCGGGTGAGGCGCATTTTTCCGGCGCTACTGTTGGTTTTGACAGTGACAGTATTCTTCGGCTGGTACGTATTATTGCCGAATGAGTTTGCACAACTAGGCAAACATATGATTGGGGCAGGCGGATTTATTTCTAATCTATTCTTGTGGCAGGAGGCCGGATACTTTGATGTCGCTGCACAAAGCAAGCCGCTGCTCCACCTGTGGTCGCTCGGGATAGAAGAGCAATTTTATTTATTCTGGCCGCTACTCCTCTGGGCGGCATGGAAATCGTATCATCGTTTCTTGTGGCTGACCGGCGTTATTATTATTGCATCATTTATATTGAATGTCGTCTGGATTGCTACTGATCCAGTAGCGGATTTTTATTCACCCTTCACGCGGTTTTGGGAACTCTTGGCGGGTGGCGTGCTCGCATGGATCTTCATTTATCATTCGCGATATCTATCACGCTATACAAATGCGAAATCTGTTTTGGGCATTTTATGCATCGCAGTGCCGCTAATTATTTTGAATAAACACAGTGCCTTTCCTGGATGGTGGACGCTGCTCCCTGTGTTGGGTGCAATGCTGTTGCTGGCGGCGCCGCAAGGTTGGATTAACCAAAAAATTTTATCATCGCCGCCCATGGCCTGGTGCGGCCGCATCAGTTATCCGCTTTATCTCTGGCATTGGCCGCTGCTGGCCTTTGCCTATATCATCGATCCGAATTTATCACATTGGGGGCACGGCGTTTTGGTCGCGGCAGCGGTCCTACTTGCCTGGGGCACTTATGCATGGCTGGAAAAACCGATCCGGTTTCAATTGCCAATGTGCAAGACTATGATCACAAGTTTAATCGCAGCGGCTATGTTATTGATGGTGTTAGGCACGGCGGTGTGGTGCGGCGCGATACCGCCGCGTCATGATGATCCGCAATTGGCGCGTGTCGTTCAGGCGGTCGGTGATTGGGAAGGTCTGGATGATATGTTTACGCTGGTAAAATTTGAAGGCCGAAAATTTTATCAACAAACGGGTACGGCAAGCAAAACATTGTTCATCGGCGATTCTCATATCGAACAGTATGCCGCGCGGATTCATGATTTACTCTCGGCAAATCCCCAAGCCTATCAAACGGCCATTTTCGCCACACGCGGTGGCTGCGCGCCGTTGCCGATCATGTATGATCCCAAACATTCCGATTGCCGCACAACGATGACGGCAGCTTTTAATCGGGCGATGCAAGAGGATATCACCACAATTGTCATTGGGGCATGCTGGAATTGCCGTTTGCTTCCCGACATGATGCATAAGAATAACCATGGGGGCGACAGCAAAGAGTCAAAAGATCAAGATTTAGATGCAAAGCTAGATGCCTTGGCGGCGGAACTGCACGACTTGTCCGCGCATAAAAAAGTTTTTCTGGTATTGGATATTCCATCTGGCCCCATGTTCGATCCTGCGCATTTTCTACGCGGTTCGCGCCTGGGCCATTTGGAATACGCGCCGCCGCGTGAGCGCGTACAAATCGAAAATGCCGCAGCGGTTGAGGAATTACGGAAAAGGTTGCGTCGCCTCGGCGAAGCTTCCGGCGCAATGGTTATTGATCCTATGGATACTTTATGCCGTGCGGACGGCTGCCTTGCCACCCTGCCCGACGGTACGCCCATTTACAAAGATGCTGACCACCTGCGTCCATTTTATGTGCGTGCCGCGGCCGGGTTTATTGATCCAACCCTGCAATTGGTGCATTAATTAATGCCACCAAATTTACAATCTTATTCGGCACAATGATGATTTTCTTCGGGCTCGCACCGTCCAAGGTTTTGATGACGTTGGGCTCGCGCAGCGCGGCGGCTTCGGCGGTCGCCTTGTCCGCATTCATCGGCAGGGTAATCGTTGCGCGCAATTTACCGTTCACCTGAACTGCAACCGTCACGTTGTCGTCTTCGAGTAAGGTTGCATCCGCAACCGGCCAGGGCGTTTCCGCCAACCAGGTTTTATGCCCCATCATTTCCCACAATTCTTCCGCTAAATGCGGCATCATCGGCGCGATCAGTTTTAATCCGATTTCAATCGCTTCACGCAGCGCCCAGGCATCCGCCGCGTCCGTGGGTTTAAAAGTTTCAATCGCGTTCGTCAGTTCGCGGCAACGCGCGACTGCTTTATTCAGATGAAAGTTTTCCAGATCGGCCGCGACGCCGCCAATGGTGCGGTGCGCTTGTTGGCGGAGTTTAATCGCGGCATCTGAAAATGCATCGGAATTGGTGCTGCCCATGGCTGGCAAAACATTTAACACGCCTGTGATTAAACGGTGCACGCGATTCACATAACGCCAGGCCCCGTCAATGCCTGCAGTGGTCCATTCCAGATCACGTTCCGGCGGGCTGTCGGATAAAATAAATAGCCGTGCCGCGTCGGCGCCATAGGCATCAATGATGCTTTGCGGATCGACGACGTTCTTTTTCGACTTGGACATTTTTTCGATGCGACCGATGCGCGCAGGCGCGCCGGTAGCGACCAAGATCGGATTACCCTTTTCATCGCGCGTGACTTGTTCCGGAAAGACCCAATTGCCCTGCCCGTCTTTGAAGGTTTCGTGTGTAACCATGCCTTGCGTAAACAAACCGGCAAAAGGTTCCATGTGATCCAGATAACCGCATTGTGTCAGGGCGCGCGTGAAAAACCGTGCATAAAGTAAATGCAAAACCGCATGTTCGACGCCGCCGATATATTGATCGACCGGCAGCCAGTAATTGGCAATGTCTTTATCAAAGGGCTTATCGGTTGAAAACGGATCGGCGAAACGCGCGAAATACCATGAACTGTCCATGAAAGTATCCATGGTATCGGTTTCGCGGATTGCGGGCTCACCCGTTTCCGGACAGGTCGTATATTTCCAGGTCGGATGACGGTCCAGCGGATTGCCGGGCGTATCGAAATTGACATCTTCCGGCAATTGCACCGGCAATTGCTCGGGCGGTAAGGGCACCATGGCACCGTCGCTCACGCGGTAAACGACGGGAATAGGGCAACCCCAGTAACGCTGGCGCGACATGCCCCAATCGCGCAGACGGTATTGCGTGGTGCCAAAACCGATGCCGATTTTTTCAATTTCCTGAATGACGCGTTTTTTTGCGACTTCAATCCCTAGGCCGTCTAAAAATTCGGAATGAAATAACGTGCCCAGGCCCGTATAAGCCGTATTACCCACATCAAAAGTCGCGGGATCTTCGCCTGGCGGCAGCACCACGGCCTTGACCGGTAAATGATATTTGCGCGCGAAATCCAAATCACGTTGATCATGCGCGGGACAGCCGAAAACCGCGCCTGTGCCGTAATCCATCAAAACAAAATTGGCGACGTAAACGGGCAATTGCCGCGTGGCGTCGAAGGGATGGTGAACCTTTAGACCCGTATCAAAACCTTTTTTCTCCGCCTGTTCAATCGCAGCTTCGGAAGTGCCGAGGGAGCGGCATTCCTGAATAAAATCGACCAAAGATGGATTGGTTTCCGCCAGTTGCACGGCCAGCGGATGTTCGGGCGCGATAGCGATAAAGCTGGCACCAAATAACGTATCCGGCCGCGTCGAGAAAAATTCAACATCCGTATGATTGGGAATGGGCACGGTCAGTTTGAATTTCACGCGCACGCCTTGCGATTTGCCGATCCAGTTTTCCTGCATTAGGCGGACTTTTTCCGGCCAGCGCGGTAAGGTGGACAACGCGCCCAGCAAATCATCCGCATATTGCGTGATCTTCAGGCACCATTGATTCAGTTTGCGGCGTTCCACCGCTGCGCCTGAGCGCCAGCCCTTGCCGTCCACGACCTGTTCATTCGCCAGGACGGTATTTTCAACCGGATCCCAATTGACCCAGGATTCCTTGCGATACGCCAAACCTTGTTTCAAAAAATCCAGAAATATTTTTTGCTGATGGCGGTAATAGCTGACATCACAGGTGGCAATTTCGCGCGACCAGTCATGCGACAGGCCCATCATCTGTAATTGCGCGCGCATCGCCGCAATATTTTCATGTGTCCATTTCGCGGGATGCTGCTTGTTTTCCATCGCGGCATTTTCCGCCGGCAGGCCAAATGCATCCCAGCCCATCGGGTATAAAACATTATAACCCTGCGCGCGGCGCCAGCGCGCATTCACATCGCCCAGGGTGTAATTCCGCACATGGCCCATGTGGATTTTACCGCTGGGGTATGGAAACATTTCCAGGACATAATATTTTTGCTTGCCCGCCACGGGATTGCGTGGCGTTTCAAAGATTTTGGCATCCGTCCAGCGGTGCTGCCACTTTTGTTCGGCGGCCTTGATATTATAGCGTTCGGGTGTAGTCGTCATATGGCATCCTCAGCAAAAAAGCGGTGTGGGCGCAAGCGTTCAAATTTAAAGGGTTAAGATCTCGGCTGTATATTTTAATTCTTGAAAGCCTTTAAAGTTGCGAACCCCTCCACCTCTATTCAACTTTCTTCGTAATCCGGGCTGATATTCTGTTTCCTGACTTTCCGCATCAATGCTGCCTTCAATATCGGAAATTCGCAAAGACCCTTCTTTTGCCATGTTAAAGCATGTTTTTAAGGAATCCCGAGCATCCTGGCTATTCAATCGAGAGCTTGAACCGTGCTTTTGGCTTTGAGCTTGACGACTTTCTAGTTCCATTTTTATTACCACGCTTAAAAGAGTTATTTGCGATTGATCCGAAATTTTTAACTTTCCAGCTATCGCTTTCTCAAGGCATCTTGTTACTACTAAAAACAGCTGCTTCTGAGCTTCATCCTGACTTCTGGATCCAGGGCCATGTAGGATACTTTTTTCTAATCGCTTTGCCTGAATTAAAAGAAGATTAAATCTTCTTTTACCTTCTTCTGAACCTTCATTTGTTTCAGCTTTCAGGATTTTATCTTGGCTGGCTTTTCTTCTCTGGGTTTGACATAATGGCATGACAAAATCCTTCAAAACCTTGATTTAAATTGTACCTACTTTGCTGCTTATAAATTTGTGCCTATCCCAAAGGGACCACGTCGCCGCGTAGAAGTTTCTTGCGGCATTGGCTGTGGTTGGAACCGCGCAGGCACGTTATTATTAATTACCCTTGTGTCTATCACGGCGGGGTTTCCATTAATGATAGCTTCTTGGCGAAACCTAGCTGGAATTGCATCTGAAGAGGTCGATTGCGTATTATATTGTGCAGAACGGTTGTTCATTTTAATGCTCCGGTTTTGGGAGAGAATGGAATTTTTGGGATGTATAGGTGCGGCCGGGCCGCGGGAGTGAATGATTATGCCGCGCGCGGCAGCACACTGACGACCACGACGAGTAGGCCGACGGCAAGGATGTGCGAAGAGGAAATATTCAAACTCATCTTATGAGGATTACATCATAAAGAAATAAATACTGCAAGAAGTTTCTCAGAAATTATAAGTTCCCCTGCTCTTGCGCGACTTTCAATTGGCGGGCGCGGGTCAGGATGGTGTCTTCCATTTTGCGGGCCGCATCGGGCGGCACGGCAGCGTCTTCCCAATTGCCGCGTACATCCTTGGTCTGGCGGAATAAGCTTACGCGCACGGAATCTGCCCGCAATTGCTGGTCGAGGATAACAATATTGGCCTTCAGCCGTTCATCCGTCACGTTACCAGGACTGTGCCAGTCGGTCAAAATTGTGCCACCAAAGGGATCCGCAGTTTGAATGGGCATAAAGGATACCGTATCGAGCGCCGCGCGCCACAAATAGGCGTTTACGCCAATGCCGTTGCCCTGCTGCTGTTTTTTCTTGTTGCCGAAAATGCTCAGGCCAGAATCGCCAAAAACACTTTCACCATGGTTAAAACGGCTGCCCCCCGCCTGGTCACTGGGATAGGACTTTTCCAGCTTTGATTCGCTAGAACAGGCGGAAAAAAGCAAAACAAGGCTCAAAACAAAGGGTAAGTAACGCATATTACACATGAGGCAGGCATCCAAAGAAATCGGGCTGTGACGGAAAAGCCACTATAGCCATAATCGCATGTCCCTCAAGTCCCTTGCTCGGATGCTAGATCTTGTGGGTAGGTAGCCGTAATCTACTAGGATGTGCGCCTATCAGACTTGTTTGGGTGAGAAAAATTCCGCCCAGCCTGTTTGTGCCTTTCTTGCCACAGCCCTGTGTTTTGATAGCCAAAGCTTTCCTTTAGCGTTGACCCAAGCAACGAATAAGCACATTTTGGGGGAGCAAACCCCGGACCCGGGTTTTGCGGCCATAGTCACCCTGCCCGTTGTTGCAATTAATGATGGGCATGTGTTCGAACAGACCTCGCCGCGAAACTCTTTCTGGGTCATTCAACCTCCTCAGCGCGCAAGCGCGGGACATATAAAGTGGAGAACACGCAATGAAAAAATTGCTCCTCGCTTCAGTTGCTACGTTAGCGGTCGCTGCTTTTGCAGCCGGCCAAGCCATGGCAGCGGACGAAACAAATAACGGCCTGAAATTGGGCCTGGGTGGTTATTACAGTGTACAGGGTGCCTATGGTTGGCAGTCTGACAAGACGGGCCAAGTGGCGCAAAACGTTCAAAGCGAAGGTATTTTCCAATACGGCGAAATTAACTTCACCGCGGAAAAAACCTTTGATAACGGTTTGACCGTTGGGTATAAAGGCGTTCTGGAAATCCCAGTGCAATCAACCGCTAGCGGTTCAAATGCTGTAACAAGCACACAAATCCGCCAAGATTACGGTTACTTCTCAGGCAACTGGGGCCGTTTCGAAATGGGTCAAAACTACTCGCCTCTGTACTACATGAGCATGGGCGCGCCTGCTGTGAATGACGAGTTCGATTCGATCGATCCTGATTTCGGCCTGGTGAACATCTCGGCTGCTGCTGTAGGTACGCAAAGCGCCGTTGCCAACACGGTAGGTACTGGCAACTATGCGACGATCGGCTTTACGCCTTTCTACCATAACACAAGCGGATTGTTGAGCGATAAGGTTGTATACTACACGCCACGTTTTAACGGTTTCCAATTGGGTGGATCTTACACGCCATCTGGTCACCGTACCGGCGATGGCACAAAATCTGCTATTGGCGGTTTCGTTCCAAATGGTACCTTTAATGCACAAGATCAGCGCCTTGAAGTTGCTGCTGGTTACGATGCTTCCTGGTACGGCGTTGGCGTAAAAGTAAGCGGTGGTTACGGCCATGCTGAACTTGCCAACAACGTTGTTTCTGGAACGACAGTTGATCACCAATTGAAAGATGAGCAATCCTGGATTGCTGGTGCGCAATTGAGCTACCTGGGTTGGACAGTCGGTGGTGGTTACCTTTGGGATAACAACGGCCAATCTTTCCATTCCGGTGCTTTAAATGCTGACGGCGAAAGCAATGTTTGGAATGCCGGAGTTGGTTATGAGCTTGGTCCTTACCATGCTGGTGTAACTTACTACGACAACGAAACAGATGTAATCCACACTGCAACTTCAGTCTTCAAGTCTAATGACAAATTGAAGCGTTGGGTTGTTGGCGGCGGTTACAAAGTTGCTCCTGGTGTTGACCTGGAAACAACTTTGCAGTTCCAAGATTACAACACTGCACGTTCAGACTTGAACGCAGTGGGCAACAACAATGCAACTGTTCTGACATTGGGTACAACGATTAACTTCTAATTCTGAAGTTATAGTTCGATAAGGAAACGGGCGCTTTCGGGCGCCCGTTTTTTCGTACTGTCATCCCGGGCGAACCACCGAGGGTGCGAAGACCCGGAATCCTAGGAAGGATAACGATTCTCAAATTTGAGGAGATCCCGGATAATAAGCCAAGTTACCTACTCATCGCCGGCTGTGCCGGACCATTCGTCCGGCATAGCCGAGGTTCGCAGATGCGGCAAATTTCCGGGATGATATTACCGTCTCACAAAACTGAGAATTTCCCCACTAGGTGAGGGTAGAGCAATACTCATTGATTCTTGCCGTTTCATCAATAAATTCAAAATCCGCGCCAGCGTTTCTTTCAATTCCTTGCGCGGCACCACCATATCCACCATGCCGTGATCGCGCAGATATTCCGAACGCTGAAAGCCTTCAGGCAAACGTGCGCGGATGGTTTCTTCAATAACGCGTTGACCGGCAAAGCCGATCACCGCGCCCGGTTCTGCAATATGAATATCACCCAACATCGCGAACGATGCTGTCACACCGCCGGTGGTGGGATCGGTTAAAATGACGATATAGGGCAGGGCGGCGTCCTTGACTTGTTCAACGGCAATCGTTGAGCGCGGCATTTGCATCAGGGATAAAATCCCTTCCTGCATGCGAGCACCGCCGGACGAGGGTACGGCGATCATGGCCGCCTTACGCCGCACGGCTTCCGCCGCTGCGACTACCAGACCTTCGCCCACGGCCATACCCATGGAACCGCCCATGAAATCAAATTCAAATGCGGCAATCACGGCTGCGCAACCGCCTACCGTGCCGGCACCGACGAGAATGCCGTCAATCGCCTTGGTCTTATGGCGGCTTTCGCGCAAACGGTCGACATATTTTTTACGGTCTTTAAAGCGCAGCGGGTCTTCGGCCACGCGGGGCAGGGGAATGACTTCGAAACGTTCATTATCAAACAATAATGCCAAACGGTCGCGCGCGGGCAGACGCATGTGAAAGCCACAATGATGGCAAACCATCGCGTGCTGTTGTAATTCACGGTGATGCAGCATGGCGCCGCACGACGGACAGCGCGACCACAAATGATCGGGCATTTCCTTTTTCGCATCTTGTTTGGCACGCAGCGCCTGAATTTTGGGGCGCACAAAATTGGTAATCCAGTTCATGGGCGTAATGTAGTGATTTTTGGCCACAGGAAAAGAAAAAAATTGCCTTTATTGCCTCATATCACTACTGTATCGGTATAATACAAGGAGGAATTTATGGATTTGACCCAAAGCAAAACAAGAAATTGATTACTGCCTGCTGACAGAACAGTTGAACAAATTTCAAACGCAAACAGGGCAATCCAGATTAACAATTTCAGTAGTAAAAAAAATAATAAAGCCCTTGGAGCTGTATTATCGCTTTTGGCAGCCGGATATGGCAGCTTATCTCTTACAGGTTCCCCAGGGACTATGGGAGGCAAGGCAAATCAAACTGGATCTTCTAAAATGGATTTTTATCCTAGGGGACAAAAAATCCATTTTGCGTATTGCTATAAATAATGATCACCAGAAGCATATTGATAATATTCTTGGCGTCATTGATCATCCAGATTTAAAAAGCGCGGGCATTACGTTGGACTGCCAAGTTTATACTAACATTGGGCTGAAAGAGCCGCAGCTGTTTCTGCAATATCCAAACAGAATTGTTGGGAATATTTTGGGCGTAGTCCATCATCCGAAATTGACAGAAGCAAACATTCTTTTGGATGCTCAGACATATATTAAGGTTGCAATAAAGCAGCCGGCATTATTCACGCAGTCTCCCAATACGATTGCGGAGCATATCATTCTCATTTCGCAAATTTATCAGATTTTTAAAAAAGATTTTACCATATCAAGGATATCGCCAACCAGGCTTTGTTTGGCAAAGAATAATTTGGAACTGCGCGTTCTGGCCAGCGCCTTGGGCTATGTTGCGGGTGTTACCCCTGCGCTTCAGTCCAGTAAAACAGAATTACGAATGGCGATTTGCAACGGATTTGAAGG
>Ga0207695_10000732_pt1 | contig 63757 bp, 55 predicted proteins | sample KBSC54metaG_FD_184354 | JGI IMG/M metagenome (GOLD analysis project Ga0207695, IMG submission 184354) | Corn rhizosphere microbial communities from Kellogg Biological Station, Michigan, USA - KBS C5-4 metaG (SPAdes) (version 2) | ecosystem: Host-associated > Plants > Roots > Rhizosphere > Soil...
TCGATCAGATCGAGTTGCCTAACGTGACGAACCAAGAAACAAAGGAACCCAAAAAACCGTAGAACTAAATCCGCCGCCTCGGGCGGCTCACAATCTCAAGCCTCCGGCTTTGCCGGAGGTCCTGACTTAGCCGATGGTGCCGGGCTGTCAAACGCATTATAACAGGTCGCCAACACAGTGCCTTCTCTCGAGCGTTCAGGGGTGAGGGAATCATTCAAGTGTCGAAGATGGACCCGGACCTGAGAAACGGCTTCACTGCCGTTTGAATAGCGGCTGCAATTCCTCGGAATTGCGGGCGATATCCCGCACAGTGGAACCGTCGAGCACTTCGAAAAAAGCGCGTTTGGCGCGATAAAGGATCGGCTTGAGCTGACAGGCTCGCGTGATCGGACAGGTATTGGTCCCGGCATCGAAACATTCCGCGATGTCCAAGGCGCTCTCCGTGAAGCGCACGATTTCTCCCACGGAAGTATCGGGGGTATGATCGGCCAGCATCAGCCCACCGCCTCCACCTCGCGAAGCGACCAGCCATCCCGCTTTTGTCAGGGATTTTGCCACCTTGGTCAGGTGGTTCAGGGAGATGCCATAGGCTTCCGCGACCTCTTTTGTCGTCACTTTGCGCCCGGGATGACTCATCAGATAAAGGAGCATTCGGAGTGCGTAGTCGGTGTGAGAGGTCAGCTGCATGTGGGTGTCAGACGATTTGCACGAGTTTCGGGAAAAGTAGCGATGCGATTTTTCTTGAAGAGGTATTTAAAATACCTATTCAATCCCGCTGTCATGCTGTCGTCAACTACTGTCGCCATCGTCAAATCCACCGTTCCGATCCTGGAACAACATGGGGAACTCCTCACCCGGCACTTCTACAAACGGATGTTCGAGAAGAACCCGGAAGTGGCTCCATTTTTCAACCGAACCAACCAGCAATCCGGTACCCAGCAAAAGGCCCTCGCCGCAGCGATCTGCGCGTACGCGGCCAATATCGATAACCTTGAAGTCCTGGGCGGCGCCGTGGAACTGATTGCGCAGAAGCACGCCTCCTTGCAGATCCAGCCCGAGCAATATCCGATCGTCGGAGAAAACCTTCTTGCCTCGATTCGCGAAGTTCTGGGTGCTGGGGCGACGGACGAAATCATCAACGCCTGGGGAGAAGCCTACGGCTTTCTCGCCAAGATTATGATTGGTCGCGAGAAAGAGATCTATCACCAGCAGCGGATTGCGCCCAACGGCTGGAACGGCTTCCGGCGCTTCAAGGTGGCGCGGAAGGAAAAGGAAAGCGAAGTGATTACTTCCTTCTATCTGCAGCCCGAAGACGGTGGCGCTTTGCCCGAATTTCAACCAGGCCAGTACATCACCGTGCGCGTGCCGAGCCCGTGTGGGCATACGACGATGCGCAACTACAGCCTGTCCGACAAACCCAGCCAGCCGTGGTTCCGGATCAGCGTGAAACGTGAATCAGGTCGGGATGCCGCCACGCCTGACGGCTTTGTTTCCGCCTTCCTGCACGAAGGTGTGAATGTCGGCGACGCGCTGGAAGTGGGACCACCGTGCGGCGAATTCTTCCTCGACCTCACTGAGCGGCATCATCGCCCGCTGGTGCTTATTTCCGCCGGTGTAGGCATTACTCCTCTCCTGAGCATGCTCCACAGCGCGGTCACAGCCATGCCGGAACGTCTGATCTTTTTCATTCATGGTGCACTGAATGGCGGCACTCACTCCTTCCGGGAAAATGTCCTCGTACTGGCGGCTTCGCATGCAAACGTGAAGGTGCACTATCGTTACAACGAGGCCACGGATCGTGATCGGCAGCAGGGTAACTTCCATAGCGAAGGGATTATCGATGCGGAACTGATCGAAAGCCTCATTCCGGATCGCGATGCGGATTACTATTTTTGCGGTCCGAAGCCCTTCATGGTGAACATCTATCACCAGCTCCTCGAATGGGGAATCCCGCCCGCGCAGGTGCACTTTGAATTCTTCGGTCCGCGGCAGGATTTGGAGAGGCCGAAAGCCTCGGCTTGCCCGGTGTAACCGACGCGATGGCCCGTAAGAATAAGTGACGCGCTACTTTTTCTCGTGGCGCGTCGCTGACTCGATGAGGCGATCCACTTTGGCGACGTAGCCTTTGATGTCACACTTGCGCTCCAGGCCCGACGCCATCATGCAGCGCACCGTGCCGTAGATGGGGCGTTCCGGCCAGGGACGGTCGTGCAGGCCAAAGATCCAGCCGGCGTTGGCGTAGGAGTTTGGATCGCGGCCATCGAGGAAATACTTGTTATTGAGTGTCAGCAACGCCGCGTGGGCTCCATGCGGGGTCTTGCTCCACTCCAGGATCTTCTTGCCCCAGTACATGCGCAGGTAGTTATGCATGTATCCGGTAAAACGCATCTCACGCATCGCCGCGTTCCAGTAGAGATCGTGAGTCTCGGCGTCTTCGAGTTGGCGCAAAGTATAGTGATGTTCGCGTTTGTCGTCCGCATGTGCCTCCAGAGTCGTCTGAGCCCACTCGGGAATGGCGTCGAAGCGATCATAGTGTGGTTCACACGAGACGAAATTCATGGCCAGTTCGCGCCGGATAACGAGCTCCTCGATAAAGGATTGCACGCTGAGTTTTGACTCACTCTCGAACTTGGCTGCTTCCAGCACGAGCCAAACGGGGGAGATCTGCCCGAAGTGCAGATAGAGACTCATGTGAGAGACCTCGTCATGTTCCGGATGATTCCGCTGCTCGGCGTATTCCGGCAGGCGCTGCTCGCAGAACTTCTCGAAGCGCTTCTTTGCCTCCTTCGTTCCACCGGCGAAAAACTGGCTTACGGGTTCCACAGAGTGGTCGATCTTGAGCTTCGCCGCGACGCGTGTGGGATCATCAAGATCGAAGTCTGAGGCGATGCGTTTCGACCATTCCACCTTGGGCGTGACCGTGCGGAGCGGTTGCAGAAACTTATCCGCCACGCGCCAGATCTTCGAGCGAATGGTTCGCGCGCCTACTTCGAGTTTTGGGGATGCGGTATCGACGGGGACAACCACGTCCGCTTCGATCTGCGTTACTGGGCACTGCGCATGTGTTGCCACCTCTTCGCGCCAGGCCCGCTGGTGGCGAAGATAGCCGCAATCGACGACGATTGAATGCGCGTCCTTTTCAAAGGAGAGCGCGACGCGCGGCGGGCTTCCGTGTCGCAAGGCAAATCCGATCCCGCGCTTTTCCAAAGCGTCCGCTACATCGTGCAACCCTTCGAGCATGAAGACGTAGTGCCGCGCATTCGCTTCCGGATAGTCATCCATGAGTCCGAAGACTACGAGTGTCGGCAGGCCGGCTTGGTTTGCGCTATGCACCGCATATTCCAGCGCGTGATTATACTCCACGCGTTGCGATTGCTGCATCCAGTAAAGCACGTACTTGCCGCCTTCGCGGGGCGGGCGATCATTGAGTGGATGAACTCTTTCGGACTGCCGGGGGGCTGACATGAGATGTACGAGGGTAACTATGCCTGCAAAAATGCATCGAAAAGCGCCTTAGTCTTGCGTTTGCAGGCAAAACCGGGTACGCACGGCGGCGCTATGGCCGACAACACTCATAAATTAGCTGAGAACGTGGCGGGTCCCTGGTACGTCGACGACACCTGTACACCTTGCCGGGTGTGCCTCGACGTGGCAGGCGCCGACCAGTTTCTCAAGTATAACGACGACGAGACATACGTTTATTTCTTCAAGCAGCCGGAAGGTGATGCGGAGATCGAAGCCGCCCAGGAAGCTGCCGCGATCTGCCCGCAGAACTCCATCGGCGACGACGGCGCGTAGCCGTCGCCGTACGTACGGGTAGGGGATCACTCGATCTTCCGGGCCATGGCCTGTGCCTGAAGGCATAGCTCCGCGGCTTGGAAGGCGTGTTCCTGAGTCATCGCGTTTTCTGTTCGATTGAGGCAATCGAGAATCAGTTGCCCGAAGTAGGGGTATCCGACCCGGCCCTGGCAACGGATGTGGTGTTCTCCCTTGTGATCGACGAGATAGAGCTGATCGCCTTCATATTCGCGTGCGACATCGACGTATTTCCGAAGCTCCATGTAGCCCTCGGTGCCGAGGATGAAAGTACGGCCGTCGCCCCAGGTCCGCAGGCCATCGGGATTTAGCCAATCGACGCGGATGTAATTGGTGGCGCCGTTGTCCGCGAGGAGATTGGCTTCGCCGAAGTCCTCGAATTCCGCGTGATCCTTGTGGTGATAGTTGGCCACAGAGGCGTTGATGACCTTCACATTGGTTGCTCCGGCGTAGTAGAGGAATTGCTCGAACTGATGGCTGCCGATGTCGGTGAGAATGCCGCCCGTTTTTTCCTTCGACCAAAACCAATCGGGACGCGAGGCCGGCGTGCAGCGATGGGGACCGAGGCCAAGCACCTGGACCACGCGGCCAATCGCGCCCTGTTCGATGAGTTGCCCCGCGCGAACGGCGCACTCCACGTGCAGGCGTTCACTGTAGTAGACCATGTATTTCTTGTTGGTCCGGAGAACAGCGGCGCGGGCCGCTTCGAGTTGCTCCATGGTGGTGAAGGGCGTCTTGTCCGTGAAATAATCTTTGCCGGCGTCCATCACCTTCAGCCCCAGTGGACCGCGTTCGCTCGGCACGGCGGCGCCGGCAACGAGCTTGATCTCGGAATCGTCGAGGATGGCTTCCAGGCTGGCGGCGGGTTTTGCGCTGGGGAAGGATTTGCAGAACTTTTCGACCTTCTCGGGATCCGGGTCGTAAACCCACCGAAGGTCGCCTCCGGCTTCGGTCAGGCCTTTGCACTGACCGTAGATGTGGCCGTGATCGAGCGCGACCGCGGCAAAGGGGAATTCTCCTTTGGCGACCACGGGGGCGGATTTGCCCTCGGGGGCGTAGTTCATGCCGTCAGATTTTTGCATGTGCGAATGAGTAAAAGTGGGGAAGGGGCAAGTAAATGACGAAGCCCGGACGGAAAATGAAGGCGGTTTTTAAGGCTCACGCGGAGGAGGGAGGAGGCAGAGGTGAAAGGGGGATTGGGAAAATGGCGACTTTGGGATGCTTGGGAAATTTTAAGGTCTCACGCGGAGGCGCGGAAACGCGGAGAAGGGGAATGATCTTCGATGTTGTGCTTCATGGAAAAATTCCTTCCCCTTCCCCGCGTTTCCGCGCCTCCGCGTGAGCTTCACTCTCTTTCAGGCTTGGACTTTCGCGAATCCCGGGCATTCGTCGGAGTTGCGTCCGAAAACCATGAAATCCATCCTTCTTCTCCTCCTGGCTTCCACGGTGGCGGCGAGTGCCGCGCTTACTTCCAAGGAACTTGAATCGATCGGCCATCGCGTGTGGCAAAATGAGTGCGCGGGCACGCGCGACGGGCTGACCTCGTGGAATCAGGGCGAAAATTTCGCGTCGCTCGGGATCGGCCATTTCATCTGGTATCCGAAAGGCGTTGACGGACCATTCGAAGAGAGTTTCCCAAAGCTGCTTCGGACCTTTGCCGAATCGGGTGTGAAATTGCCGGCGTGGTTGCAGCCCGGGATGAAGTGTCCGTGGCAGACGCGGGCGGAGTTTGAGGCTGCGCTGCACAGCGACCGGCTGAATGAGTTGCGCGATTTGCTGGCCTCGACCATTCCGCTGCAGAGCCGGTTTCTCGCCGAGCGAATGGAGCAGGCGCTGCCGAAGATGCTCGCCGAAGCGCCGGCCGCCGATCGCGAGAACGTGCGCCAGCAGTTCGAACGGCTATCTTCCAGCGGCGCCGGGATGTTTGCGCTGATCGACTATGTGAACTTCAAAGGCGAGGGGACCAATCCGCGGGAACGGTACAAAGGCGAAGGATGGGGGCTTTTGCAGGCGCTGTCCGGCATGCACGGCTCTGGGCCTGGTGCGGTGAAGGAGTTTTCGGTCTCGTGCGCAGCGATTCTGACAAAGCGCGTGCAGAATTCACCGCCGGAACGGCACGAAGAGAAATGGCTGGCTGGGTGGAAGAATCGCGTGCGGGCCTATGCGGAGTAGGGCGGGGGGTAAACATAGTGGAAGCGGCGTCCCGCCGCTTGGAAGGCGTCGATTGTAGGAATCGTGTGACTATCTTTCGAGCCTTCGTCGTGACCGAGATTGGGTTGTTTGGCCAAATTATATACGAGTTATGAGCACCGTTAGATTGTCACCCACTTTGAGGCGATTGTTACTGCATTGCCAGACGGAGTGCACGGCTGAATGCTGCCGGGGCAAGGCGTTTGACATCTCTGTACATGCAATCACATCGTGGCTGGAGGCTGAGCGAATCGATCGAGTTTCGCAATTGACCCGAGAAATCAAGGATATTGCCGAAAGGCTGGATCCAAAAGCCGGAAGGTTATGCTTGAATGAGCGAGATTTGTATTCAGAATGGTCTATCGCAGATTTCGCCGCCTTTTGGGTGCGATTTGAGAGGGCTTTTGTGAATGCGCGGGAGACATATGCAAATAACAACAAGAAAGAGACTGAGACGCATGAATGAGCTCCCATTCGATCCCAAACAGCTTGCAGATCTACTCGGGATCTCGCCCGAGGACGCTACGCAACTGATGAAATCGGCGGAGGCGGAGACAACGGATCAAGGAACGTTTTGGTTTTGACCTCCTTTCCCGAGGTACTCAGATAATCTATGTTTGTAAAACCACCAGGCCCGCGACACACGGCAACAGATGAGGCGGATGGCCTTGCTATTCGTATTCCGTCCAGGCGCAACATATTCCTTTTCGCATTTCTCACCATCTGGTTATGCGGATGGGCCTTTGGCGAGGTCTCGGCGTTGATTACCTTCTTCAAGTTCGCTCAGAAAGAGCCAGGCGCCGCGTCTTTCCTCATCATCTGGCTTTGCGGCTGGACACTCGGTGGCGCGTTCGCGATTTACACTTGGCTTTGGCAGCTCAAGGGCTGCGAGATCATCACGGTTTCGCCGACCGCTCTGGGTATCAAACGTGACTTATTTGGCCGCGGTCGTACGAAATACTATGACGTTTCGGAAATTCGGGAGCTTCGCGTTACGCCGCTTACTTATAGCCCGTTTGACTTCCGTTCCGGGATGGCCTTTTGGGGTATTGGCGGTGGGGCGCTTGCGTTTGACTACGGCTTTAAGACCTATCGATTTGGCGCTGGTGTTGACGAGGTCGAGGCTCGCATCATTCTTCAGATGATGATTGCGAGGTTGCCACGTTTATCCAACGCCGCAGTCACCTAGCTACGCTTCCAAGTGAATGATCCCACGCTGTACCGCCACCACCGCAGCCTGGGTCCGATCGGCAACCCCGAGCTTCGCGAGCGTATTGGAAATCTCCAGTTTCACGAGCGCTTCAGACATGCTCAGCGCAGCGGAGATCTCCTTGTTCGTCCGGCCGCCGACAATCTCGCGGAGGACTTTTAGTTCGCGATCAGTGAGGCTTTCGCGAGTTTGCCGCATCGACAGCTTGGCACTGATCGCTGCGGGAAAGTAAGTGTCGCCGCCGAAGATATGGCGGATGGCCTCGATGACGTCTTCGACATCGGCCGATTTCAGAACATAACCCAGCGCACCGGCGGAGACGGCTCGCCAGATATCTTCTTCGCCCTCAAAGACGGAGAGGATTACCACGCGCGCTTCGGGAAATTCGGCGCGGAGTTTGCGCGTGATCTCGGCGCCGTCATCGCCCGGGAGTTGGAAGTCCATCGTCACCACATCCGGACGATGGCGGCGATAATGTTCGATCGCTTGCGCTCCGTTGGCGGCCTCGGCAACCATGGCCATGTCGCGTTCGCCATCGATGGCTTCGGCCAGGCCGAGCCGCATCACGGCATGATCGTCAACAATGAGGACGCGGATTTTTCGTTTCACGAAGGTTTCTCGTTCGGGTGCGGGGTGGCTGGCGGAATGGGAGCGGTAATCCGGATGGTGGTTCCATGTCCCGGACGGCTTTCGATTCCCAATTTGGCGGTGAGTTTTCCAGCGCGTTCGTGCATGCCGAGAAGGCCGAAGTGACCGCGCGGCGCGGCGCTCGCCGGATCGAACCCACGGCCATCATCGCGGATCTCCAGCGATACGTGGTCGTGGGCATATTCCAACCCGGCCCAGATATTTCGCGGATTTGCATGACGGGCGGCGTTGGCCACGGCTTCGTGGGCGATGCGCAGGAGATGGAGCGAGGTCGTGCCAGGCAGCGGTCGTACTATTCCTTGCACCTGTAGATGAAACTGCGCGCCAGACTCGGCGGCCAGCGGCGCGACGAGTTCTTCGATCGCTCCATCCAGTCCGCGCTGTTCGAGGGCGATACTCCGCAGATCGCGAATGGAGGTGCGTGCTTCCATCCGGCAATGACGGAGCATGCAGCTCGCGAGTTCCAGCGCGGCTGCAGCCTTGCCGGGTGATTCCGAAAGACGCTGCCGCGCATTGCGTAGCTGCACGGAAAGACCGGCCAGTTCTTGTTCGATCGTGTCGTGCAATTCGCGCGCGATGCGCTGGCGCTCGTCCTTTACCGCCTCGCGTTCGATCTGCGAGCGAATGATTCCGGTCTGCTCCGCAACACGGCGGCGCAGCAGCGCGACCCAGGCCGTGGAGACGAAGGCGACGAATCCTACGATCCCGAGTGCCCACAACAGCCGTTGCAATGTCCACCATGGGGCGCGGTGGAGGATTTGGAGATCGTTCGCGTCCCGCAGATGCAGGCGGAAGCCATCCACCCAGTTAGTCCGTGGGAGTGGCCGGGACGTGGACAGCTCGCAAATGCCGGTGACGCGAATTTGATCATTCAGCTTTATCCCCGGAGGCAATTTAGCTCCGGGTGGAAGGGGCGCTTCGAAGACCCAATCGGCGCTGCGAAACTGGAGTACCACTTCTCCGCCAGGGCCGGTTCTCGTGCCCAGCAGATCGGCATCAACGAAGACAAGTTCCGCTTGTTGATCGGCAATTTTTTTACGATCGAGATTCAACGGCAGCGGGGTGGGCGGCTCTCCGCGTCCCAGGGAAGTAACGTGTGTGGCGCGAAGAATTGGTCGAAAAGGAGCGGCAGAGGCAAAGCCTTCGGCCTCGACCGAGATGCCAGGAATCAGCCCCTCCGTACTTGCCGTGCGGATGAGCAAGCCACCGCCCGTCCCGCGGATATACAGCGCATTGTCCGATGCCTGTGTGACCGTGCCCCGCACCCGTACGCGAGTTTGCGTGGTTGCCTCGCTGCGCAGCAATTCGTTCACGGCGCGCAACTGAGGTTCGGAAGTCAGGATATCGCTTTCGGAGGGAATGATCTGATCAAATGACGAAACGAAGAGATAACGATCCGTCAGTTGACGCTCCGAGTTATAGACCGTCCCAACCACTCCGCGAATGGTGACGGGCCGTTGCAAGAGTCCTGCGGCTTGAGCAGTGGCCCCATCTGTGAAAGGCATCTGCAGTTTGATAGTCCAGCCGGCGATGGTTGCGGCCATCGTGAAATACCAGCTACCGCTTTCCACTTCAGTAATCACCGCCGGCACTTCCACCCATTGGCAATCGAGAGCTGGGGAAAACAGCTCGGCCGGTTCGATGCGGACCGGTTTGGGCGGCTGGCCGCCGCCGAGGATGGTGTAACGTTGGCAATCGATGGACGGAAGAAATCCACCGGGTTGGGTCACTCCTTCGATTCGAATCCGGCTGCCGACTCCAAAGGCTGGCCGCTTTCCGATATCGTTCGGTAAAAGAGCAAAGATCCCTTGTGATCCGTCGTAGATGAAAAGATCGCGCTGCGTCGGATCGTAAAACGTGATCGTCGCCTCGACGGTCACTGGTAGATGGTGCGCGGCTTCCTCTGGCGTCAGCGACCGGACGCGGCTGATGGAATCGATGGGCGCGGCATTCGCCAGCGCGGTTGCGATCAGCAGGAAAATGATGGTGGAAAGAAAACGGACCAAAGTGGGGATCCCACTTATACACCAGCTCTCCGCCGACGGAATTAGCCATTTGGCTAGAAGACAGGCTGGGTTGCGTCGGGCAGTTTCGCCACCGCACCCCCAACCCCTCTCATTCCCCGTGAAGCCTCTCTCTTCTTCCCGCCGCAAGTCTCTTTTCCTTCCTTGTTCATGTTTGGCACTGGCCGTTGTTGCTCTATCGGGACCAGTGGCGTCCGCTGCGAGTGCCGTCCTTTTTTGGGATGCCGATGGTGACAATACGACGGCCACGGGCGGCTCGGGCACCTGGGATACCTCTTCGCTCCTTTGGCGTCCTGGTAGCGCGACGGGATCTCCGCTACAGAATTGGACGAACGATACCCCAAACACTTTCGCTGCTGATCTGGCCGGTACGGCTGGCACGGTGACGATTGCTTCCGGGACCACGATCAATGTGAATGCGATCGTCTTTGGCACAACCGGGTACACGGTCACGGGATCCGATGGCAGTTCGATCCTGAATCTCGACGGCACCACGCCGACCATCACGACTGGTGCGGCCAATACGGAAATGATCAGCGCCACTCTCACGGGAGTCGCGGGATTGGTGAAGGCAAACGACTCCGGGAAGCTGATTCTTTCGGGAACGAATACTTATCTGGGCACCACACTGGTCAGCGGTGGCACACTGCAATTCAACTCCGCGGCGTCGATTGGCGGCGCCGGCGCCTCGGTGACAGACAATGCGACCGTTGCGGCGGGGTACGCGATCGACCAGATCTTCCTCAGCCGCATTTCTTCGGCCTCCTCGGGTAACATCGCCCTTGCCGTCGATAGTGGAAACAATCTCGATCTCAGCACGGCGACGGGCTCGAATTTCAACGGGTTTCTGACCTCGGCTAATTCCGCGGGAGTCAATTTCAGCGGCACGATTATTCCGAAGACTACGACTTACAAAATCGGCGGTGGCACGGGCACAATGACTTTGAGCGCTGATAACGCCTTGAGCGGCGCCAGTAACGGCTTGGCCGTGGGCGGTAACCTAGTGCTCTCCGGCGGCAATAGCATCGGTGGCACGGTGACGTTCAGCGCCAGCAGTATTTCCCTGACGGTGAAAGATGCCGCGCCGGTGAATGGCGCCACGAATAATGGGATCGGCACGGCGTCCGTGACCGTGGGCTTGCTGCAAACGTTGAGCCTGAGAAACGATGGCGCGGGCGGTACGGCGGCGGGCACGATCAACTTCGGCAATAACATCCTAGCCAGTGGCGCCGGGTCCGTCCTGAGCCTCGGTGCGTTCACAGCCAGCGGGGTGACCAATAAGACGATAGCGCTTGGTACGTTGACTCTCGCGACCGGAAATATCTCGAACTCATTTACCATCAATAGCGCCTCGACGGGCTATCAGGCCTCCTTCAGTTCCGTGACCTTGCAGAGTGCAACCGGCCTCTCCATTGTTGCCCCCACTACCTTTGGTCCCATTAGCCAGACAGGCTCCAATCAGTTGCTGAGCAAGCAGCAAACCGGGACGCTATTCTTGACGGCTCCCGGTACTTATACCGGCGGCACATTCATCACTGACGGCGCCATTTCCGTGAATGGAATGGCAGATCTCGGAACGGGAACGGTCCATATCGGCGGAGCAGATCCGGCGGCGGGTGGTGGACAACATGCGGGCAGCCTCATTTACACAGGTCCTGGAGAAACCACTGGGCTGGTTATGGACCTTGCGGGTACCACTGGGGCCGCGACCATCGATACAACCGGCGCGACAGGTCCGCTGGTCCTCTCTTCCGACTTCACAGCCAGTGGCGCGGGAACGAAGACACTCACTCTTACCGGAAACACGAGCGGCAATATCGTCGCCGGAGCAATCGTCGACAACAGCACGGGCAACAGAACCCAGCTCACGAAAGCGGGAACGGGAAGCTGGACGCTGAGCGGTCTTAGCAATTACACCGGCGCAACCACAGTGAACGCGGGAACGCTGGTCGTGTCGGGTTCGATTACGGGCAGCAGCTCGACGATCGCCAATGGCGGCACCTTGACCGGAACGGGAGCGGTCGGCGCGGTGACGGTAAACAGCGGTGGTGTTCTCGCACCCGGCTCCACCGGCACTTCCACAGGGATTTTTGATGCTTTCGGCAACGTGACATTCGCCAGCGGGACCGCGCATCTGGCTCTCCTGCTTGGCGCGAGCTCTTCGGGAAATCCGGCGAGGCCTTCCGCAGGCACTGACTATGATCAACTGGTGCTAAGCGGCGGCGCGCTGAGCCTCGGTGGAGCGGATCTCCGGCTCACGCTCAGCTCCAGTTACACTCATGTGGACGATGCCCTGTACACCATCATGACCGGCGCTTCGGCGATTACCGGTACCTTTGCCCAAGGCGCGCAGATCGTGGTGCCGAATGGCGGAGCCAGCGGACTCGGCGATACCTTCCAGATCTTCTACAACGTCAGCCCCACGGACGTGACCCTTCCGGGTAATAGCATCGTGCTCGAAGCCGTGCCGGAACCGGCCTCCGCTTCGTTGCTCCTCGGTGGATTTGGCCTGCTTCTCGCCCGCCGGCGCCGTCGTACGAGGGCATAAGAGGAGGTGTAACCGCCGTCTTTTCCTCTAAGTTTCCCGGTTTGCGCCTGTTGACCGCACGGTGAATCTTCCAAATCCCATGCCCACCCGAATCCAGCGTCCTACCCGCCTTGTGCTGGCTGGAATCGTCTCGCTGGCCGCGATGGAGCAGGGGTGGGGACAAAACACCGGATTCCAGCAAGAGCTCCGGCCCGTTCTCGAACAGCACTGTTTCAAGTGTCACGACGAGAAAAAGAAAAAGGGTGGCGTCGATCTGGCGCGTTTCAGGGACGAGCACGCTGTGCTGGTGGAGTACAAGCTCTGGCGGAGGGTGCTCGAACAGCTGGCTACGGATCAGATGCCCCCGGACGACGAGACTCATTTCACCCACGAAAATGGCGCTCAACTCGCGAAGGGCATTCAGCAAACTTTGGCGCGACTGGATTCCAATGATCCAGCGATGTTCGATCCAGGCCCGTCGATACCGCGTCGGTTGAGCCGGTTGGAGTACAATCACGTGATCCGGGATCTGACGTATCTCGACTTCGATGTCGCGGAGGCGGTGGGTTTTCCGAAGGACACGACGGGCAGCAGCTACGATAACATCGCCGCCGCGCTGGGGCTTTCTCCCGCGCTCATGGAGAAGTATTTCACCGCGGCGGATACGGTGCTGAGCAGGCTGTGCGGTGACCCCGCGCAGACTGCCGAAGAGCGCGCCGAGGCGGAGAAGCGTCTCGACGGCAAGAGCAAGGTGGCGCGGGGCAAATTCTTCAACGGTCTTTCCGAGCAGCCGCAGCGTAGCGACGTCGAGGCATTTGTCTCGGCTTTTGCCCGGCGGGCCTGGCGTCGGCCGGTTGTGGCGGATGACACCGCGCAACTGATGCGCTTTTACGATAGCGCGGTAACGAAGGGGCAGCCGCCTCGTCTCGCGCTCCGCGCCGCGCTCAAGCCGGTGCTGGTGGCACCTGAGTTTCTTTTCCGGATCGAGGGGGACGGCACGACTTCCACGGGAAACAAAGCCGTGATGCGGGTCAGCGATCTCGATCTTGCCTCACGCCTTTCCTTCTTTCTCTGGGCATCGATTCCCGATGAGGCACTTCTCGCGGCGGCCGAGAGCGGGCAACTTTCCAAACCCGACGTGCTCGCCGCGCAAGTGCGGCGGATGCTGGCTGATCCCAAAGCGAAGGCGCTTACGGAATCGATGCTCCTGCGCTGGCTGGGTGCGGATAAAGTGCTCCAGGCCCGTCCGACGACGGAGTTCTTCCCGGCCTTCAACGATCAGCTCAAACACGCGATGCTCGATGAGGCGCGCAGCTTTTGCGATAATCTGCGCACGGAAGACCGGCCCGTTTTCGATCTGCTCGATGCCGACTATACCTTTGTCAATGCGGACCTGGCGAAGGCGTACGGTCTCGGCGGAGTGACTGGCAAGGACGCGCAGCGGGTCACGCTGAAACCGGAGGATCACCGTGGCGGCATCCTCGGCATGGGAGCGATCCTGGCTTCCACTTCGCACACCTTTCGTACGAGCCCGACCCAGCGCGGGCGTTGGGTGCTCGACGTGGTGTTTGGCACTCCGCCTCCGCCGCCACCGGCCAATGCGGGCATGTTCAAAGACGAGAAGAAGGAGAAGGAGCCGAAGGATTTCCGGGAAAAACTCGCCCAGCACGCAAGCGATGTGGCCTGCGCTGGATGTCATCACAAAATGGACCCGCTCGGGTTCGGCCTGGATAACTACGATGCCATCGGCCAATGGCGTCCGACGACTGCGGACCTGAATACGAAAGGGGAATTGCCGACCGGCGAACGCTTCGATGGGGCGGCGGATCTGAAAAAGGTCCTCTGGAGCCGGCGCGATGAATTCCAGCGCAATCTCATCGGCCAGACCCTGACCTTCGCCCTGGGACGTGATCTCCAGTATTTCGACGAAGGCCAGATCACGCGGATCAAGGCGTCCATGGCGCAAAACGGGAATACCTTTTCTTCTCTAATTCTCGGGATCGTGAATTCTTATCCCTTTCAAAACCGCCGCACGGAAGAGCCGCCCGCGCTCGCCGAGGCTGCCACTCCCCATTGATCAACCCGCCATGAATCCTCGCACTTCCCGCCGCAATTTCCTTCGCGGAGCTGGAGCGCTTCTCGCGCTGCCGTTTATGGATTCCCTGAATCGCGTCTCAGCCTTCGCCGCGAGCACTTCGGGACAGCCGCCCTTGCGCATGGGCATCTTCACCGTCACCGGCGGCACGGTGATCGAGTCCTGGAAGATGCCGGAAGCTGGTCCGCTGGCGAAGCTTCCGTCGATTTTGCGTCCGCTCGATTTCTGCAAGGACGACCTGCTGCTCCTCTCTGGGCTGGGGAATTCTGGAAAGACGGATGGGCTGAATGGCCACGAGTCCTGCGCCTTCTCGCATCTGACTGCGGCGGAACAGGCGAAGCGCGAAGGGGGACGGCCGGTTGCTTCCATTTCCGTGGACCAGGCGGCGGCGGAAGTCGCGGGACGCGAGACGCTTTTCCCTTCGTTGGAATTCGGCCTTTCGACCGGCGAAACGATTTACTCCTTCCGCCGCGACGGTTCGATCGTTCCTTATGAATCGGACCCGCGTTTGCTGTTTGAGCGGATGTTCCGCGGACGCAAGCCGATCGCTCCCAACTGGAGCACGCGGGCGGCGAATCTGGCCATGGCGACGCGGGAGAGCGCGAAGTCCGATAGTTACGACCGCAGTGTGGTGGATCTCGTGCTCGATCACGCGAAATCGCTGCAGCACCGCATGGGGCGAGGGGACCAGCAAAAGCTGGATGAATATCTCACGGCAGTGCGCTCGGTAGAGCAGCGGATTGATACGATCGAAGCACATCGGCGGCTCGACCTTCTCGAAGAGAAGAATCCTGGGCCGTCCAAGATTGTGATCGATTCAATGCTCACCGATGAGAAGAGCCGCTATCTCTGGCGGAATACCGAAGCGATCCGGCACGATCCGGAGCGGCATCGTGATTACATCGCGCTCATGGCGGATCTTATGGTGCTGGCTTTCCAGACTGATACCACGCGGGTGGCGACCTTTGCCGCAGGAAGTGACGAGGCCATGTTCCCGGGTGTGGTGACGGTGGGTTACGAACGGCACTGCCACACGCTGGAGCATCAGGGCAATGCGGGCCGGGTGGAAGATGCGGACCCGATTTCACGCGAAGCCTGCCGGCAGATCCATGTTTGGTACACGAACCTCTTTGCCGAGATGGTGCGGAAGATGAAGGCGATCGATGAGGGTGGCTCTTCACTGCTCGATAACACGATGCTCCTTTACACGAGTTACATGGCGGACGGGAATCATGGCCGCGATAACTATCCGGCGCTGCTTGTCGGCAAGGCGGGCGGAACGCTGAAGACTGGCCGGCAGATCGATTTCCAGAAGAAGACGCCGGTGGCGAATCTCTATATCGAGATGCTTGATCGCATGGGCGCAAAGACGGATCGGTTTGGCAACAGCCATACCGCGACGACGGCGGCTTACGATGGACGTCTTCCCGGGCTCGCGTAAATGGCTGGTCTCTTCATCGCGGCCGGACAGAACGGCCAGCGGATCATCTCGGAAAACGGCGTCGACTGGACCCACGCGGAGACGGGCAAGGAAGGAGAGACCTGGCGCACAATTACGGCGGGCAACGGCCGCTTTGTCTGCGCGGGCAGTTTCGGCGGGACGAATATCTTCGGCACGACCACTGATGGTATTACCTGGGAGTATTCCAAACACGAGGGGCATTACAGCCGCTTTGTGCGCGGGATCGTGTTTCATCAGGGTAACTTTATCGCCACGGGAGGCGATCCGACGACCGTCGGCTTTGCCAAGCCGTTTGCCTTGATTTCCTCCGATGGGAAGAACTGGGGCGAATTCATCGAAGTGCCGGGCAAGTTTCTGCTCCGCCGTTTTGCGGTGGGGAAGGGTGTGATCGTCGGAGTGGGTGATCGCGGGCGACGCGCAGTTTCCACGGATGGCAAGGAGTGGAAAGACGCGCCGGACGCAAAGGCGATCGATACGCTTGTGGATGTGGCCTTTGGCGCGGGACGCTTTGTCGGAGTGGGGTTGAACAGCCTGCGCATGGTGAGCGAGGAAGGGCTGTACTGGACCAATCGATTTATTGGCGAAGAAGGGGAGCATCTCAATTCGATCATTTGGACCGGCAAACAGTTCGCGGCCATCGGGCTCGGCGTGACTTACTTTTCGCCGGATGGCTTTTCCTGGCAGCGTGTGGTGAATCACGACGCACCACTGACCGCGGCTTATGGTAATGGCGTCTATGTGGGCGTAAACTGGAGAGGGCGCATCCTGCTTTCCACCGACGCCGTGGAGTGGAATGAAGTCTATAAGTGCCCGAATAACTTCGAGGCGATCTGTTTCGGCGGCGCATAGGGAGCGAGTAAGTCGAGCCGCACCGGACTGGGCGAAGAGATCTATTTCCAAATTTTCCCAATCATCATCCAAACTAACATGACTGCTTCATTCCCACGCCGTTTCCTTGCCGCCGCTTTCCTTGCGTTTGCAGGTCTCACCACGACGCTGCAGGCGGCTGACGGCCCGACGCCCTATCCCGATCAAAAGAACGAAGCCGCCTGGCCGGGCAAAGGGCCGATCCGCGTGATGAACTGGATGGTCGATAATCGCAAATGGTTTTGGACCCAGCGCGAGAAGGATCACGGGGCGGTGGTCTTTGTCGGCGATTCATTGACGGGAAACTGGAATGCCAAACTGATGGCGGAACTTTTCCCAGGGCTGAAGCTTGCAAATCGCGGGATCGGCGGAGATGTTTCGCGCGGGGTTTTGTTTCGGTTGAAGGAAGACGTGCTCGACCTCGATCCGCGGGCGATCGTGCTGTGCATCGGCACCAATGATCTCAGTGCCCATGCCGACCCGGCAGTGGTGACGTCGAACATCTCGTTGATCCTGGAACAGATTCGCAAACAAAGCGCGACGGTGCCGGTGGTTCTCTGCCAGATCCCACCGCGGGATAGCGCTTCCGCACCGACATTGCCGGGCGCGGTGGGGAATCTCAACACACGGATCGCGAAGCTTGGAGAAAGTCAGTCGCATCTGGCAGTGCTCGATCTGTTTTCCGCGTTGGACACGCTCGATGGCGGACCGAAGCTGGAGTATTTCCGGGAAGACAAACTGCATCTCGCGGATGCGGGTTACCGGAAGTGGGCGGAAGTGCTCCACCCGGTGTTTGAGACGCTCGGCGTGAAGTGAGGTTTCACGTGAAGCGGCGGAGGGGAAATATATCTCACGCGGAGGCGCGGAAACGCGGAGGAGGGGAGAAGAAGAGAGGAGATGGCGTTTCTTCCATCGCCTGCGTTGTTGCTATGTCCAATCCTCTCTTCCTCCGCGTTTCCGCGGCTCCGCGTGAGACTTCTACGCCGCGTTTCCCGCCGGCAGCGACAGCACGTTCTGCGACCAGTAGTCGATGATTTCGAGTTCCGCGAAACGGAAGACGATGAGCAGCGCGTCGTTCAACGGCACACCGATCCGCGGCGCGATCGCCTGCAACGGTTCCGTGCCATTCACCGCCGTTGCAAAGCGGGCTTCCACATCGTTCAGCTTCAGCGTCTGAATGAGATCATAACCCTTCCGCGTGTATGCGGGGCTGCCGTTCGGATCCCGCCGTTGGGAGGCCATGAGATTCTCGAATTTCACATGCCGCAGGCTGGACAGAATCCAGTTATCGGGATCCTCGGACGCGGGCGAAAAATTCTTCGCGAAATCAGGGAGCGTCTCGCGTTGCTCAAACTCGAAGTGCACGCGGCCCGCCGTCCAGAGATTCGAGAAAAGGCGCTGGCCATGCTCGCGGGTGATCTGAGCCACGTCGTCGTGCGGGAATCCGCCGCGTCCCGAGATATAAAGGAAAAGCGGGCAGCCGGTGTGCGATTGATGGATCTGGCTTTCGGTAATCGTGCCCAGGTTGGTGCTGGAAAGAATGATGGGCGACTCGCGGCAGTAGAGCGAATAGTTACGCGTCGTCGCGAAAAGGAATCGGCCCTTTTGCACATATAACTCGATCGGAGCGCGGTTCAGGAAAAAGCGCAGGATCCCGGTAAGTCTGTCGCCGGATGCCATCTGTAGCGCGGCGCGAAGGGAGAAGAAGCTGGTGTGTCCGCTGAAGACGCTATTCGACGGATCGTAGAACGGGAGTGATCGCGCGGGGTTTGGCGAGCAGCTGTTTTTGGGCAGCGTCGCATGGAAAAGATCGAGCATCGCATCCGCGGTAACTGGCCTGCCCAGGGTGCCAATGACGTTGCTGTACCGTCTTTCGATCAGATTCGCTTTGGATTCGCCGGCGATCAGCGCGACCGGGATGCGCGCGGTGGCCGGATCTGTGAGCAGCCGATAACATATCGTCTCTGCGTCCAGGTCCGGCAGCGTGTCGTTCAGCAGGATCAGATCGGGCTGCGCGAGGTGAAAGCGATCGAAGGCGTCGACTCCACGCTGGGCGACAAGTGTGTCCCCGCCATTGAAGTGCTGGGCAAGCAGACCTTCGGCCATCCTGGAGATGCCGAGGTTTTCATCTACAACGAGAACTTTGGAATGCATGGCGGGAGCGAAGTTCGCTGAGGGGCAGAAGTGGCCCGGAAGATAAGTTGGAGGAAAAGCTTTGTGTCAATCTCGGGACGCGGGATGGGATCCGGAAAGAGCGTCGCCGGATATGTGTGACCATAGCCATGCGCGTGCCAGTTCACGGTTCGGGATGTGAATTCTTATGCGACCCGTGGAAACCCCTCATTTGTCGGACTTGCAAGGAGCGATGATTCCCTTTACTTAGCGGACGCGCCATGAACCGCCGCCTTGTATTTTCCGGTATCGCTTTTCTTTCGTGCTTCGCTGTAGCAGCCCCCCTTGCTCCGGCGGCCAGCAAGAAATCCTCATCTTCGTCCTCTTCATCGAGCAAGGCTTCGGCGGCGAAGAAGTCCGAGCCGGTGGAGGCCTATCCGGCCACGGATGAAGGCGGAACTCCCACCATCCATGCGGCTTCCGCGGTGGTCATCGATGCCCAGACGGGCAAAATCCTTTTCGAACACAACGCCGACCAACTTCGCCCGGTCGCCAGCACACAAAAGCTCGTGACTTCACTCATCGTCGCTGAAGAGGGGAATCTCGATGCCAATGTGCCGGTGGAAATCTCCGATACCTGGGCGGAACCATCGATGCTGAATATCAAGCCCGGCGAAGTCTACCGCCGCGGCGATCTGCTGCGCGTGCTCCTGGTGAAAAGCATGAATGACGTGGCCCGGTGCCTCGCGCGGGACAACGCCGGATCGATCGAAGCCTTTGCGGCGAAGATGAACGCCAAGGCCGCCCAGCTCGGCATGAGCAATTCGCATTTTATCAATCCCAACGGCCTCCCAATGCCCGGACAATACTCCTGCGCTCGGGACATGGCGAAGGTCGCCTTTGCCGCCTATCATAACCGGACGATTCGCAGCATCGTTTGCCTGAAGGAGATCACCTGGCATTATCCGAACGGCAAAACGACGGTCTTCCACAATACCAACCGCGTGCTGAAGAACTACGCGCTCTGCAACGGAATGAAGACCGGCTACACTGAAGCAGCCGGGCATTGCCTCGTTTCGAGCGCCTCGAATGGCGGCGGGCGCGAGGTCATTTCCGTGGTGCTGGGCGATTCCCAGGAAGTGTGGATGGATTCGTACCGGTTGTTGGCCTGGGGATTGGCCGGACAAGGTGTTGCGGCAAATTGAGACCGAAACGGTCATTCCTAGCAATGCGGGCAATTGGGGATTGTCGATGCAGGGGCGTCATTCTTTGATTGCCCAAAGCATCGCTTAACTTTTCAATCTTCACCCCATCATGTCTTCCTTTGAGGACGAATTGACCGAATTGCGCCAGCAGGCATTACTGCGCAAAATGCGGTCGGTCGAGTCGCCGCAGCAACCGGAAATGGAGTTTTCCGGCCGCCGGCTGATCAGCTTTGCGTCGAACGATTATCTCGGCCTGGCTACCGAACCAGCGTTGCGAGAGGCGGCGAAACAGGCCATCGATGACTATGGCTTTGGCTCCGGAGCATCCCGCCTCATTTGCGGCACGCTTTCGCCCCATCTGCGGCTCGAGGAGCGGCTGGCAGAGTGGAAGCGCACGGAGGCGGCGCTGAGCTTTTCCAGCGGGTATGCGGCGGCGGTGGGAACGATCGGGGCCATCGTGCGCAAGGACGACGTGGTGATTCTCGACAAGCTTTCCCACGCTAGTCTCATCGACGGGTCGCGCCTGTCCGGTGCGCAGATCCGCGTTTTTCCGCACAATCATCTCGGAAAACTGGAAAGCCATCTGAAATGGGCGCGCGAGAATTATCCTGAAGCGCGGGTCCTCGTTATCACCGAGTCGGTTTTTTCCATGGATGGCGACTGGTCGCCGCTGGCGGAAATCGTCGAGATGAAGCGCCGCTACGGCGCGCTGCTCATGGTCGATGAAGCGCATGCCGTCGGAGTGATCGGCGATCATGGGCGCGGGCTGGCCGAAAAGCTGGGGGTGAACAGGGAGGTGGACATCCAGATGGGAACGCTGAGCAAGGCTCTGGGCTGTTCGGGGGGATACATCTGCGGAAGCCGGGCGCTGATCGATCTGCTCGTGAATCGGGCGCGTGCCTTCGTCTATTCCACGGCACCGCCACCTGCCATTGCCGCCGCGGCGCTGGCCGCGATTCAATTTCTCATGTCGCCTGCCGGCGAACGGCGGCGGCAGGATCTCCGGGTGCGCCTCTCGCTCTTTGCCGAAGAGATGCCGAACCTCTTTTCCGACGGCAAAAAGGTGCAGAGCGCGATTTTTCCCATTGTGCTCGGGAGTTCGGAGAATGCGCTCAGTGCCGCGATGCATCTCGCCGCAGCGGGCTTTTATGTTCCGGCGATCCGTTATCCGACGGTGCCGAAGGACCGGGCGCGCCTGCGTGTGACCATCTCGGCGCGGCATACGCCCGACCAGATCCGGGCGGTGTGCGCGGAGTTGCGGAAGATCGTGAGCTGAGGGGGGAGGGCGGGGATGGGACTTATGGGACGGATAGGACCTATGGGACTTATGTGTCCCAAGGGTGGCAGACGCTTATGGCGTTCCGCCGCTTGGAGAGCGCGGAGGTCACATAGGGCCGAAAACACCCAACTCCCAACGCTAAACTGCCAACATTTAACGGCATCGAGTTCGACGCCTTCTCGTAGATACTTACAAATTGCGGATACATGTGGGCGTGGAACTACGCGACCGCAAAACGTTGAATGTTGGGAGTTGGGAGTTGGGAGTTGGGAGTCGGGTGTTTTCGGTACTACCCGGCGGGGCTTGATAGTGCATCCCCCCAATGGGGCACGAGAGAGGGGTGTGGTCCTCGCCCTCACCGATACCGATCCACCATGCGCAGAAAGGCATCCCACTTTGCGCCCGTCCGCCAGCCGCCAGGCGCATGGCGATCGCGCTCCAGCAGGATCCGCGGGCAGGGCTTTCCATATTTAAAATCCCAGCGTGGCCAATGCTTGTGCGGCACGATGTTCGAGGTCGGGATGCCGTAGCGGTCCGCGAGCACGGCCGCAAGCCTTGCCGCCCGGTCGATGGCCGCCGCCTGGCGTCCCGCGTCGCGGAATTCGCAGATCTCGATCCCGATGCTCTCCGTGTCACCGGGGCCGCCGTAGTCGGCATGATCGCCCTGCTCGGTGGGCAGGAGGTGCTCGTAGCCTTCGCGGTCATCCACCGTGAAATGCCACGCGACCCAGCCCGAACGGCCGAAGCGCGGATTATTTTTGCTCTTCTTACCCGATCCGAGAAGCAGGTGGGCGTGGGCTTCGGCTGTGCCGCCGCGGTTCTCCGTGGAGTGGATGGTGATGTACTGCGGGTGCATCGTGCGGTTCACCAGCCGGCCGTGCACATTGGCCGGGAGCAGGGCCTGATGAATATTCAGCGTCTGGAGCCGGGAATCGACGACGGCGGACGGTGCAGAAGGTGTGGTGGATGTTCCGGGTTGCGTCGCGGTGCAGCCGGCCATGATAAGGGCGGCGGTGAGCGGGCAGAAAAGGCGAAGGAGTTGGCGCATGGCGAAATGGAAACTGATTTGCGGAAGATCTTTCATTACGGCGGATATCATGGCAATGAAGACGAGAGTTCCAGGGCCGATCGTGCGTCACCGCCGAAAGCGAATCCAGCGAGCGGTTCAGAGTTTTCGTCGCCCGATTTGGTTTTTTCCAACCCGAGCACTTTGAAACTCGCGCCCATCATGTTCGGGTGCATGAGAGTCTTGAAGGCTCGCAGTTCTCGTTCCATCGCGGGTGTGAGTGTCTCGGAATCGGAAAAGTGCAGGCGGCTGAGGCCCACCATGAAATGGTGCTGATCGGCGAAACCGCGAGCCCTCAGGCCGCCGGATTCCGCAGCTTCAGCAAGGCTCGTGAAATCCACGTGGGCGGTGAGATCGACGGCACCCGGTTCGGAAAGGAGTTCCGTGACGCGCTGATGCTTCGAATAGCCGGAGAGCGTCCCGCCGATGCGTTCGGGCCGGTAGAACTCGCCTCGTGGGTAACCGTAATCGATCAATAGCACCCAGCCGCGAACCAGCTTTTGGCCGAGAGCCTCGATCCAATCGAGAGCGGTGAGATTGATCTCCGTTTCGTATCCCTCTGGAAAACGTCCGTTCAGCCGGTCAAGCCGCACGCGGAGCAGGGGAATGCTCAGCGGCGCATCACAAAAGATGAAACGGCCATCCTGCCAGTCGACGCATCGTTCCACCCATGCACCGTCGTGGAAACGGACGCGATGAATGGGAAAAGCGTCCACGAGTTCATTGGAAAAATGGACGCCTTCGAAAGGTGACAAATCCTTCAGTTCCGCGTGCCAATTCACCCGCCCGTCGAACGTGGAGAGCCTGGCTTGTTGCGATTCGCGAAGAGCGGTCGAAGGCTCGATGATTACATATCGCACCGTGGCGAAACATTCCGGTGCGAAGGACTGCAGCCCGGAAAGTGCGTCATGGGCGAAGTCGCCGCGGTGTGCACCTTGTTCGATGATCGTGAACGGTGCGGGGCGTCCCATCCGGTCCCAGATTTCCACAAATTGTCGGGCGAGCAGCTTCCCGAAGAGCGGCCCGACGCTGACATTCGTAAAGAAATCGCCGCTTCGCCCAATGGCGGCCCGCCCGCCGGAATAGTAGCCGAGCTCCGGGTGATAGAGGGCCGCTTCCATGAAATCGCGAAAGGAGATCGGGCCGGAAGCCGCGATGCGGTGACAGAGAAGTGAAGTGAGAGGCGATTCGGACACGGGATATAGTGGAAGCGGCGTCCCGCCGCTTGGAACGCGCAGATTGCAAGTTTGCGGCGGCGTCTGCAAGGGGGAGCGATCCCTTCCTCTTCCTCATCATCCTCATTTTTGTCTTCATCCCCGAGAATGGGACTCATGCGGCCTGGCTGCTGGTCGAATTCGGAAGAGGGATGAAGACAAAGATGAGGATGATGAGGAAGAGGCTTTCCGTCATGCCCGGCTCTCCGCCTCCCAAAAAATCTTTGCGCTCCTTCGCGTTCTTCGCGGCCTTTGCGTTCAAATTCCTCCGCACATTTTTCCGACGACGCCTACGACTTTGGACGAATCCCGGGGTTTTCCAGGAGGGGTTTCTCCTCTGAAGTTTGTGGCCTGGAACCGGTTGCCGGACTCGTCATTGGCAATTGAGGGTTGCACGGGCTATGGTTTCATGGGAGTTAAGCCGCCGCCAAATGACAAGCTGGGAAGACTACCTCCCTCCGCACAAGCCGTTTTACCGCCGCGCTTGGTTCGTAACGCTGCTCCTCTTCGTCTTTGCCGGAGCTGGCGCCGCCGGACTTTTTGTCTGGTGGGAAATGGATAAATGGGACCACAAGGCGCAGAGCTTCGACTACGCCAAGCTCTCCGACATGGAATCGGCGAGCATTATCTACGACCGCAACAACCAGGTGCTCGGCCGCATCTTCATCCAGAACCGCGATGAAGTATCCGTCGACGACCTGTCGCCGAATCTCCTCAAGGCCGTCGTGGGCGCCGAGGATGCCCGCTTCTACCAGCACCATGGGGTGGACTACTACGGCATTGCCCGCGCTTTCGTGGTGAATTACCGCTCGGGCCGCACGCGCCAGGGCGCGAGCACGCTCACCCAGCAGCTCGCCCGCAATACTTTCCCGGATGAACTGCCGAGCAACGACCGGTCCTATGGGCGCAAACTTCTCGAAATCTCCGTGGCGAAGGAGATCGAACGCCGGTGTGACAAGCAGACGATTCTGCGTCTTTATCTGAACCGCGTGTTCTTCGGCTCCGGCTTCTACGGGGCGGAAGCCGCTTCGCGCGGCTATTTCGGCAAGCACGCCAAGGATCTCACGCTCTCGGAATCCGCCATGCTTTGCGGTTTGCTCAAGAGCCCGAACAATCTCTCTCCGTGGAGGAACCGGCAGGCGTGTATCGATCAGCGCAACTACGTGCTCCAGCGGCTGCTTGAGCTGAAGATGATCACGAAGGAGGAGTACGACCAGACTCTCACGCAGGATATCATCGTCAAAAATCGCCACCCGATCAGTCAAGAATCGTACGCGGCGGATCTCGTCTCGCAGCAGGTGAAAAAGCTCGTCGGTGACGAAAATGCGGTGAGCGAAGGCTACCGCATTTACACGACGATCGACGTCAACCTGCAGAAGACCGCCGAAGCTGCTCTCCGCCAGCAGCTCGATCGCACGGAACGGCACGAGGGGTTTGAACACCAGACCTACGCGCAGTTCGACCAGATCTTCCGCGCTTACCGGCGGAAACTCGCGAGCGAGGGCGATACCGCAGCCGGGCCCCAGCCGGAGCCGGAGTATCTCCAGGGCGCTGCCGTGGTGCTGGATAACCAAACCGGCGGTATTTTGGCGCTGGTGGGTGGCCGCGACATCGCGCACAGCGAATTCAATCGTGCCATCTCTTCGCGGCGTCCGGCAGGAACAGCGTTCATGCCGATCGTGTACGCCGCAGCATTCGAAAAAGGTCTCTTCCCAGGTACGCTGGTGCAGGATGCGGTGATCGATAACCGGCAGGTGATGATTGGCGGTACGACCGGCATCCTTGGTGAATGGGGGCCAGAACGCGTCGACAACAAGTACGAAGGGCCGATTTCCGCCCGCACGGCGCTCGTGAAATCGAAGAATGCCGCCACCGTGCGCCTGGGCATGATGACCGGGCTCGATGCGGTGACCAAGCTCTCCAAAACCGCCGGGATCGAGAGCCCACTCCGGCAATATCCCTCGACCTATCTGGGCAGCAGCGAGGTGTCGCTGCTTGAGCTAACGCTGGCCAATACGATCTTCCCCAATGGCGGCTGGCGGCCGACGCAGCCCTTCATCATCGATCGCATCGAGGAAAAAGGCGGACGCGTGATCTTCCAATCGAAGTCCGATAAAGTGCGGGTCGTTCATCCGACTACGGCTTATGAGGTTCATACCTGCCTCGCCGACGTCCTGGAGCGCGGCACGGCCGACAAAACCTTCACCGAGTATGGCGTTCGCCGCTTCCCGCTCGGTGGAAAGACCGGCACGGCTTACAATTTCACCGACGTCTGGTTCGTCGGATATTCGTCGGCGGTGACCTGCGGCGTGTGGGCCGGCTTCGACAAGGCGCGTGGTCCGATCTATCGCGGTGCATTTTCGAATGAGATCGCGCTTCCCGTCTGGTCGGAGGTCATGAAGTCGACTTTTGCCAACTATCGCCCGAAGGAAATCGAAATGCCCAAGGGGATCATCAAGTGCGAGATTTGTGCTGAGTCCGGATTGCTTGCCACGAATAAATGCTTCGAGATGGTCGATGACAAGACGACCGGCGAGAAGGTCCAGCGGCGCACGACTTACTTCGAGATTTGTACCGATGCCCAGGCCCCCAGAGATGGCTGTGACGTGCACGGACCGCCAAATGCGCACACGCTGGCGGCAAATACGCCAACAGCGTCCGGTGTTCCTCCGCCCGTAAATGGAGTGCAGGCTCCGAGGGCGACTCTGGTTACAGATACCACCACCCATACCATCGTACCGATGAAAGCGCCGACTGTGGTGGGTGATGATCCGTATAACTCCACGCAAGCGGTGAATAACGTCCGCGCGATGGCCAATCTGAAGAATCAGATCGCGCCGCTCGATAGCAGTGCCAACGTGCCCGCGCCCACGGAAGGACCTTCGGCAGAGCCCGAAGTGCGCCGGGCGACGCCGGTCGGGGCCATGGAGCAATCGAATGCGGTGGAATCCTCAATCAAGATCGACCCGCCGCCGCCGCTGGATTTTTGAGGATGGTGAATTGCGGTGGGCGGATAAATTGAGGCCTTCGCTGACGAAAAGGCGACCTAGGATTGAGCCTCAAGCGAGCGCTCTTCCTCAACTTGCTTACCGAGTTTGGATTCCGCAGCCTTGCGAATATACTTTCGGTCGGAGTTGCGGGCGTGCATCAACAAGTCCTTCGGGCAATCCGGATGTTTAAGGATGCGGACCATGATGGATCCGCCAAGAGACCGGTCAGGATCATCCAAGCCAATTTGATACAAATGCTTTGCATGGGCTGTCTCCAACCGCGGCTGCGAAGTCAGATAGGCAACAAACTTTCGCCACCGGATGTGTTCGATGTGAGGATCTCCATCTTGCTCAAGGGCCTGCAGTAAGGACGGACACTCGTCTACGGCGACGATCCCCAATTCCAGCCATGCCTTCGTGAATCCGAGGCGGGTTGGGAGATCTTGATCTCGCTCATTTTGGGGTCTCAAAGGGCTCATTGTCTGGCTTGATTCCGCGGCTGCCCCGCACCTTTGTCAACGGGATTGACGATAGAGTAGCGCTGCAGCCGTGGAAACGAGGGAAGTTTGAACCGGCGACTCCCATAGAAAACCAACCACCTTTCCCCGCCACGGAAAATTTCATTTGCATCACCAACTAGTTTGGCGCAGATATTAAACCAGATGGTTAAATATTCATCTCCATCCTTGAACCGCACATTTGCCGCGCTGGCCGACCCGACCCGTCGGCGCATTCTCGAAAGCCTGGCGCATGGCAACTGTTGCGTGACGGATCTGGCGAAGCCGTATCGCATGTCGCTCGCCGCCGTCTCGAAGCATCTGCGGGCGCTGGAGCGGGCGGGATTAGTCCGGCGCCGGCGACGCGGGCGCATCCATGAGTTGAAACTGGAGGCCGAACCGATGTGCGACGTCCAGCAGTGGATCGAAACGTATCGCCACTTCTGGGAGGCGAACCTGGAACGCTTGGACAGGTATTTAAGAGAACTCCAAAACACACCAAAAGAGCATGGCCACCAAAAATAACCCGGCACCGGACGTCACTCACAAACTCGTCGTTTCACGCGAGTTCAACGCAACCCGAGATCGTGTATGGAAGGCCTGGACAGATCCGCAACAAATAAAGCAATGGCTCGGACTGAGCGAGGAGATGACGGTTGAAGCGGTCATCATGGACTTAAAGGTGGGTGGAAAGTTTCGGATTCAGATGAAGATGTCGGACGGCGAATTCTTCACCGCGGCAGGCAGTTATCTGGAAGTGAAAAAGCCGGAACGGCTTGTTTATACCTGGGATTGGGAGAAAGACGGCGGAGGTACCGCATTCGGCGACCTGGAAGGTTACGAGACCCAGGTAACCGTCGAGTTTCAGGCGGTCGGAGAGCGGACGCGCCTGACGCTGACGCACGAGAGATTCCTCTCCGCCGTGCGCCGCGATCGTCACGAGGAAGGCTGGACGATTTGGCTCGGGCGCATGTCGCAATTCATCGAGGGCAAAGAAGGGGCCGCTGCCCACTAAGTCGGGAGAAGGCCGTGAGGAGACATCTCCTTGTCGTCTGTGCGGGGAGGGACTGTCTCCGCGGCGCTGCCTGCTCACTTCCTCAAGCTGGCGTGCAGCCTGTGCGTGTGACGGCGGAAAACATTTCACCAGTAAACAACAACCCATCACTAACCAACCACAATCAAACACGGCGGGACCCCGCAATCGCAGGACCCGCCAAAGAAAGGAAAAACCATGAGTACAAGTGCCATATTGTCCGAACCACGGAATCAGCAGCAGCAACAACAACCGAAACACAAGGTCGCTTCGCGAGCCGATTGGCTGAAGGCGCGCAAGGATCTGCTCGTCGCCGAGAAGGAATTGACCCGGCGCAGCGATGAACTGGCACGGCGGCGTCAGGAACTGCCGTGGGTTCGGGTCGATAAGAGGTATCAATTCGAAACCGAAGGCGGCAGGGCCACACTGGCCGATCTCTTCCAGGGGCGTTCACAGCTTCTGATTTATCACTTCATGTTTGGACCGGATTACGTGGCAGGATGTCCGTCGTGTTCGATGATCGCGGATGGGTTCAACGGCTTTGCCGTTCACCTCGCGAACCACGATGTGACGCTTTCCGCCGTATCGCGGGCGCCGCTGGCCAAGCTGCTGGGCTACAAGCACCGGATGGGATGGACATTCCCCTGGGCGTCTTCGTCCGTCGGCGATTTTAACTTCGACTTCAATGTGTCATTCACCGAGGAGCAACAGCGCAAGGGAGACATCGAGTATAACTATGAACAGAGCGGGCATGCGATGGATATCGCGCCGGCGCCGGAGCCTGTCGTTCAATTTGCAGCCTCGTGCGGAACGGATGCGCCGACTTACACCCGTGATCGGCCCGGAGTGAGTGCCTTTGTGCTGGAGAACGGTGTTGTCTATCACACTTACTCCAGCTTTGCGCGCGGGTTGGATGGTCTGTGGGGCGCCTATCAGTGGCTCGATCGCGCCCCTCTGGGACGTAATGAGGAAACGGGTATCTGGTGGAAGCGTCACGACGAGTACGGGGCGCAGTCTGCAAACGGCGGTTCGTGTTGCCAGTCGTGAACGCGCATTCCTGCTGTCAGGCAGCGCCGCGAAGCCGCCGCAATGCGCGGCGGCCCGCGTGGGGAATATGCCACGGTGGAGAAATCGCCGGATGGGCGGTCTCCAGCGCGACGCTGATCCTGCTGCCGAAGTGTCCCGCTTGCCTGGCGATGTATGTCGCTGTGTTCAGCGGGGTCGGAATCTCGGTGGCGACGGCGTCGTATCTTCGGGCGGTGCTGGTGATTCTGTGTGTCGGTGCGCTGGTCTGGCTGGTAGCTAGATGGGCGGGGCGGAGGGTTGGGCGAGTGGGGCGTTGACTAGTAACAGATTCCGATAAAAGGGGCGGGAGAAACTCCTAACTCCCATCGCTAACCCCCCAACATCTAACGACGCTTGAGTTCGTTGGTCGAAGGAACGTGGCTGGGACTAGTCCGGAGTTCCTGAAATTGCGCACTCCTGCCTTAAATATGCAGCATTTCGTTGCAATCCGGCGTTTCACGAACAAACGACCGATTTCGGTTCATTGAATGTTGGTAGTTTAGCGTTGGGAATTGGGAGTTTTCTCCCTCCCCTCCCCTCCCCTCCCTCCACCCGACACAGGAGCGTCGCCGAAGATGCGTTGCCCCACGGGAGTGGGGTAACGAGAAGTGGGGCAGTAGAACGATATGCGCTCGACACCAGCCCGCCGCTTCGCGACCACTCTCCACCATGACCGCCATCGACGAAATTGCCCCCGACCTCTTCCGGCTCTCGGTTTATGCCCCGGCATATAACATGCAATTCAACCACTTCCTCGTGCGCGACGAGGAACCGTTGCTCTTTCATGCCGGGCTGAAGGCCATGTTCCCAGCCTTGCGCGAGGCCGTGGGCCAATTAATCGATCCGGCGAAACTCCGGCACATTGCGTGGAGTCACTTTGAATCCGACGAATGCGGTGCGCTCAACGAATGGCTGCAACTCGCGCCGCAGGCCCAGCCGGTATGTACGCTGGTCGGCAAGCTGGTCACCGTGGATGACTTCTCCATCCGCCCCGCTCACGGCATGACCTCCAGTGACATCCTGACTACCGGGAAATATCGTTATCGTTTCTATCAGTCACCCCACATTCCACATGGATGGGATGCCGGCGTGCTCTTCGAAGAGACCCGCAAGACGCTATTCTGCTCCGACCTGTTTCATCACTTTGGAAATCCTGAGGCACTGACTACTTCCGACTTGATCGAACCCACACGAACGGCGATGAAGCAGCTACAGGAGGGCGTATTGGCCGGATACATGCCGTACACCCGTCAGACGGGCGGCGTGTTGCGCAGGTTGGCCGAATTGAAACCGGAAACGCTCGCCGTGATGCACGGCTCCTCTTACCAAGGTCAGTGCGATCGGCTACTCACGGAGCTGGCTGAGGTCGTTAAGGAAAACTTCGACGAAGTGTGAGGTGTAAGCCTGCGCACATTATTGCAACAGAAGCGCTTACGAATGTTTTGGATTGTCGCACAATCCGCCGTTGCGTTGTTCGCAAAGGCCACTACCGTGACGGCGGAATCATCACCCCTGTGAAAACAATTGCCTTTGTAACCATGGCGATTGCCTGTGCGGTCCTGAACGCGGCAATCGGAGCTCCTACGCCTCAACTTCCGTCCGAGCGTTTGTCCGCTTTTTTAAAAGTGCGCCTGGACACGATCGTCGCGCCCTTCGGTGGACCGGGGTATGGTAACGTGCAAGAACTCATCGACTTGCGGGAATCGTTTGCCGACGGCATGGTTGCCGCGCCGGCTGCCGGCAAACCTGCATACCGGGCGGCCATGGGGGTTTGTGAAGTGATTGCCCAGGCCATTAGTGAACGGGAAGACGCGGTTGCCAGGTTATCCGGCTGCAGTTCGGTCCATAGCGGGTCGGACCTGGGTGGGATTCGGCGGTCGAATCTCAAGGGCTGGGATGGCTGGGTCGAGGAGCATCGTGAGAAACGCGAAAAGAAAGAGCGCGAGCAGGTTGCGGCACATACCGATGCTTTCTTCATATCGGCCCTGCAGGTGCAATGGAAGCAGCGCACGATGCAATTGCGTCAGCTGATTCTGAATAGCTACCAGCGGGAGCGGCAGACGGAACGGGACGTGAATCTTCCGGGTTTGCTGGCGGCCGCTTCGGTTGCTTCAGCCCCAGTATCCAATGGAGCGGCTGCAACTGGTGCACCCGCCAATCCCGCTCTCGGTGAGAAGGAATTCCGCGCACGGCTCTGCGCACGTGTGTGGTCGTGGCAGCCATCGGGGAAAAAACCGACAACGCTTTATTTCGATCCCAGTGGTACGGCGTTCAATGACGACTGGGTGGCGCCGTATTCCATCACCGATACGCATTCCGTGGTGATTGGAACCTCGAGGAATACCGCAAGTCTTACGTTTGCTCCGGATTACTCAAGCTTTAGTGGGATTGATTTCGGTGGCCGTGGCAATGTTTCCGGAAAGCAGCGGGCGAATTGATGGTAAGAGGTTCAATTCTTTTCCTGCCATTTTAGAACAATTATTCCGGGCAATTCAGCCCGAAAGGGTCCACCATCCATCCAGCGTCCCTGTAGCGCGACAGCTCCTGCTTTTGTTGGCCGATCCTCGTTCTGGATTCGTCTTCCCGATGTCTGACGTGCGGCGGAAGTAAATATTCCGGGTCCTCGGGTGATAACGCGGAGCGCGAAATGCGGTGGAGTAACATCTCCCGATCCCGCTCATCGCCGGTCGTCCAGAAAGCAATTCCTTCCCGCTCGACCGAAGCAATCATGGTCTGCAGCCCCTGCAGGATCACCATGTAGATATCCATGGGCCTTTCGTCGATTCGTTCTGTATCCGCGTGTTCAGCCGCACGGTCGTTTATATTTCTCACGCACTCTTCAATGTGGCCCAATACTTCACCGCGCTGCTGCAGATGCTTGAGAAGCAACTCCTGCGCAGCGATGAGGAATGCCGCCGGATTTTCGCTTTCCACCGCGCCATCATGGTCGATCCGGCAACTCACGATATAGATTTGCCGATAACCAATTTCTTCATCCCAGTCGTCCCGATAATCATTGAGAAACCGTCCGTAACGGCACAGTCCCCATGCAGTGGCGAGAGGGGGGAGCACTTCGTGATTAAAGTAAAAGCGCTTCATTTGCGTGGTAGGCCGATGCGCAGGTTCAAAGCGATGGGCGTGACTTCAGATGAGATGCGGACAAATGCCATGGGAACTATTTTCCCTCGCTTCCGTTCACCAGCGTTTTGAGGTGCATCGCATCTCTCGATGGAGAGTTCCCAAACATACGGGAATACTCACGGCTGAATTGTGACGCACTGTGATAGCCGACCTTAAATGCGGAACTTTCGGCCGTTTCGCCGTCATCGACCATCAGGCGTCTGGCCTCCATCAGGCGGAGGCGTTTCTGATACTGGATGGGACTCATGGCCGTTGCCGCTTTGAAATGCAGGAAAAAGGCGGATCGGCTCATGTTTGCGTTTCTTGCCAGGGCCGGGACATCCACTTCTTCGTTAAGACCAGTGGTGAGCGTGTGAATGGCCTGGGATATCTTGTGTGTCTTGCTTCCGGAGCGGACGAACTGCCGGATGGCTGATCCCTCAGGTCCCGTGAGGAGGTAATAGAAAATCTCTTTGATGATCAGCGGTCCGAGCACGGAGGTATCTTCAGGAGTGTGAAAGAGTTTTGCCAATCGGACGGCGGCTTCCAGCATTCGCTCGCTGGCTTTTCCACGGAAGAAGGCGCGTGCCGTGCTGCCGTTTGCTTGCGGATAACGGTCTTCCAGCTGAGCTGTCACTTCGCTCAGGGTGAGCGGATCCAAATCGATGAGTAAGGCGAGGAACGGCTTTTCCAATGTGGCGGAAGAGATCCGGCTGATCACCGGCAAAACAATAGGTGTGGCGGAGTAGTGAACGTTGTCTAGCTGATAAGCTTTGCGGCCGAGGACGATTTCCTTGCTGCCTTGAGCAACGATTCCGAAACAGGCGCGCCAGGGTTGTTTCGCGCGCCGACTGGTTGTGGAGTGCTTGACGCAATAGACGCCGGCAACTGGAGAGGGATGGACCCCGTCTCGTGGGGAGAAATACCGGATGATCCTGGCCAGTTCGGATTGCAGATCTTGCATAAGCTATGGAAGAGCGGCGTTTGACTTCTCGCAATCATTCGCTGCCGTGCTTGGACGATTGGGCAAGGAGTTTGGACGATCGTGAATTTACGGAATGAAGCCCCGGCGGCATAGTGAAATCGAAAGAAGGAGACTTAGATTATGCGTATTTTTGTAACTGGAGCCACAGGCTTCATCGGCACTGCCATCGTTCTTGAACTGATCCGCGCCGGCCATCAGGTGCTCGGCCTCGCCCGTTCTGATGCGGGCGCCAAATCACTTGCTGCGGCGGGTGCTGAAGTTCACCGGGGGCACTTGGAAGACTTGGACAGCCTTCGCCGAGGAGCTGCGGAAGCAGATGGAGTGATTCACGCCGCATTCATCCACGACTTTTCGAAGTTCCAGGAGAACTGCGAGATCGATCGGCGCGCCGTCGGGGCGCTCGGTGCTGCACTGGCAGGTTCGGATCGGCCGTTGATTGTGACGTCTGGGACAGCTCTTCTCACGCCGGGCCGTGTTGGTGTCGAAGACGCGCCGCTTTCGAATTCGATTCCGCGTGTGGCCTCGGAAGAGGCTGCCGGGGCTTTGGCTGCGCAAGGTGTCAGGGTAGTGGTGCTGCGGCTCCCTCCGTCGGTCCATGGTGAGGGCGATCACGGTTTCGTACCGCTCCTGATCCAGGTGGCTCGTGAAAAGGGCGTCGCCGCATATATTGGCGATGGACTCAATCGCTGGCCGGCTGTGCATCGATTCGATGCGGCGCATCTTTACCGGCTTGCGATCGAGAAGGCTGCGGGAGGAGCGAAGCTTCACGGCGTGGCAGAAGAGGGTGTGCCATTCCGGGAGATCGCCGAAGTAATTGGGCGACGCCTGAATATACCTGTCGTGTCCCTGTCCCCGGAAGAAGCGGCGAATCACTTCGGCTGGTTTGCCCACTTCGCCGGAATCGACAGCCCGGCGTCGAGTCAGCAAACGCGGGAACAGATGGGATGGGAGCCGAAGGAGATCGGGCTGATTGCGGATATCGATCGGCCGAGTTATTTCGCGGCGTGAGTTAGTAATCGGCCTCTGTTGCTCCCAATTGGTAATTTGGTGAAAACATTATGGCCATATCTTCCGGTTGCGATCCTTTTTTCGAATCGTCGAAGACGTGCCGTTCAGTAACTCGAAAGGTTATAAGTAGGACCAAATTACCAAATTGGGAGCAGCCCTACGGACACTTTTTCCAAGGCTGCTTCAAGACCTTCCATTCCCCAAGCTCTCGGCTTTCAATACCGAAAATCCCGCATCGCCGTTTCCCACCGGCGAAGCGCGGGTTGGGAATCACTCAGCTTGTTCCATCCGTTCCAGGTCATATTTCCGATGATCCCGTAGAGCAGGAAATCGGAATAGACTGGCGTATCTCCAAAAAGAAATGGGGAGTGAGCGAGGATTTTGTCGAAGCGGGAGAGGAGCCGGTCGGCTTGTGCGCGCAGTGCCGGGGCGTCGTTCCGCCATGATTCCACGCAGCCGCGTCCGAATTTCCGCTCCTTGTGGCGGATGGTCATGGTGCGGCCGACGAGATCCGGGATCGAATCGACGTAATACGGATCGACGAGGCGGAAGGTGACGCCTTCGACATCGTCTTCCAGGTGATCGATGACGATGCCTTGCAGTCCCTCCAGGCGCTCAGGGAAGAGGTGGCCGTGGGCGAAGGTGCGGTCGACGTAGCGGGGGATTTCCTGTGAGTCGGGTGTCGATTCGTAGACTGATTTCCCGTCGTGCACGAGCAGCGGTACCTGATAGTACGCGCCGCTGGTGAGTTCGATGATCTCTTTCCGATCCCAGTTCGGGACATCGCGCATTTCAAACGGGACGCCGCAGGCGCGCAAGGCCGCGGTGATGGGAATGCAGAACGGGCTGTGCGGAAGCTGGTAGATGGTGAGGCTCATGGTCGAGGAGCGGATAATTTGCTGCGGCTCGCGGCCACGGGCAATCCGAACGTGGCGAATCCGCGTCGCTTATTCTTTGCAGCGAAGATTTGCCTCAAGACTTTGCCCGCGACATGGTTTTCGCTCCTATGCGCAATTTCCTCCTTCCCCTGGCCCTGGTTGCCGCGGTGGCGATCGCTCCTTCGCACGCGGCGGATTCGGTGGCCGATGAGTCGCAGTTTCTCTCCCATACGCGCCAGCTCACTTTTGAAGGCCGGCGGAGCGGGGAAGGGTACTTCGCGCCGGATGGCAATCTGCTCGTCTTCCAGAGCGAGCGGGAGCCGGGAAATCCCTTTTACCAAATCTATCTGCTCGACCTTCTTTCGGGAGAAACCGCGCGAGTTTCGCCGGGAACCGGCAAGACGACCTGCTCCTTCTTTCAGCCCGGGACGGGCCGGGTCATCTTCGCTTCGACACACCTCGATCCGGAAGCCGTTGCCAAACAGAAAGCCGAACTCGATTTCCGCGCCTCGGGGAAAGTCCGCCGCTACTCGTGGGACTACGATCCGGCTTACGAGATCTTTTCCTGCAATCAGGATGGCACACAGATGCAGCGGCTGACGGATTCGCCGGGATACGATGCGGAGGGTTCGGTTTCTCCGGACGGCAAGCAGATCGTCTTTTGCTCGACCCGCGGCGCGTATCCGCTCGAAAAGCTCAACGCACAGGAGCGGGCGCGGTTTGAGAAGGATCCCGCCTATTTCGGCGATATCTATGTGATGAATGCCGATGGCTCCAATGTCCGGCGTCTGACCGAAGCTCCGGGCTACGATGGCGGCCCATTCTTCTCGCCCGATGGCCAGCGCGTCATCTGGCGGCACTTCGACGAGAGCGGCATGATTGCGGACGTGTGGACGATGAAGGCAGATGGCTCGGACAAGCGGCGCGTTACGGATTTCAAATCGATGTCGTGGGCGCCGTTCTATCACCCTTCAGGCAAATACATCATCTTCACTTCGAACAAACTGGGCTTCGAAAACTTCGAGCTCTTCATGGTCGATGTAAATGGCGAGCACGAGCCGGTGCGCGTGACTTTTACGGATGGCTTCGACGGACTTCCGGTCTTTTCGCCGGAGGGCAAGCGCCTCTGCTGGACGTCGGGCCGCACGACGGACAAGACGTCGCAGCTCTTCCTCGCTGACTGGAATGATGCCGCAGCCCTCAATGCGATCGAAGCTTCACCAAAGCGGGCGCCATCGGCTCCGCCGGCTTCGTCGGCGGCAGCGGTGAGTGAGTCGAAATCGGCCTCGACTCAATCGACCGAGCAAAGTGCGGGAGGTTTTTCTCCCGACATCACGCGGCAGGATCTGCAGCACGAAGTGGAATGGCTGGCCGATCCGAAGCGCGAAGGGCGTATGACGGGCAGTCCGGGCGCACAGGCCTCGGCCGAATGGTTGCGCGATTACTACCAAACGAATGGGTTGCAACCCGTTGGTGGCAGTTATCTGGAAGATTTTGAATTCAATGCCGGCGAACGGCTCATAGCCGGAAAGAACAATCTCACGGTCACAGCGGAAGGCAGTCCGGCGCTTGATTTCAAGGTGGATGAAAACTTTCGTCCGCTGGCTTTCAGCGATAGCGGCGACGTGGAAGGGGAGGTGGTCTTTGCGGGATACGGCCTCTCTGTTCCGGAAGGTCACAACGAGGCGCGTTACAATTCATACGATAACCTGGATGTGAAGGATAAGATCGTGTTGCTCTTTCGCTATGTGCCGGAAGGTGTCGATGCGTCCCGGCGCGCGCAGCTCAACCATTATTCGGGGCTGAGATACAAGGCGATGCTGGCCCGGGAGCGCGGCGCGAAGGCGGTGCTGGTCGTCTCCGGGCCGAATTCGCCGGAAGCGGGTAAGTTACTCGAGTTAGTCGGAGACAGCACGCTGGCGAATTCCGGCATCGTCGCGGTCACGATTACGGATCAGGTGGCCGATGCGCTGATGAAATCCTCCGGCAAGACACTCAAGGAAGCGCAGACCGCGCTGGATAGTGAAAACCCGCATACCGCCGGTGGCTTTTTGCTGCCGAAGGTGCGGGTAAAACTGCAGACGGGAATCGAGCACATCAAACACACGGATCACAACGTGCTTGCGGCGATCCCAGCCGGCGATCCGGCGGCTCCGCAGGAGTGGATCGTCGTCGGCGCGCACTACGATCACCTTGGGCACGGTATGAAGACGAGCGCGCTCGACCGGGCCGGGGAAGAAGGGATGATCCATCCGGGCGCGGATGACAATGCCTCGGGCGTGGCTACCGTCATGGAGATCGCCGCATCGCTGGCTCACGAGCGCACGGAACATCCGGAGAAATTCAAGCGCGGTATCGTGTTCGCCGCATGGTCGGGGGAGGAGATCGGGCTTATCGGCTCCGCTGCCTTTTGCGAGCATCCTCCGGTGCCGCAATCGACGATTGCCGCTTATGTGAACTTCGACATGGTCGGACGGCTCCGTGATAACAAGCTCACGCTGCAGGGCGTGGGCTCCTCGCATTTCTGGCCGAAGGACATCGAGAAACGAAACGTTGCTGCGGGCTTCAGCCTCGTGATGCAGAATGACCCCTATCTTCCAACGGATACGACTTCCTTTTATCCGAAGCGCGTGCCGGTCATGAATTTCTTCACCGGAGCGCACGAAGATTACCATCGGCCGACGGATACCGCGGATAAGCTGAACTACGAAGGAATGGAGCGGATCGCGAAGTTTGCCCGGCAGATCGTGCTCGACCTGGCCTCGGCGCCCGAGCGTCCGGATTATGCGCACGTGCAGCGGAGTGATCAGCAAGCCGGCGGCTCGCGCGAGACCCTGCGCGCGTATCTCGGGACGATCCCCGATTACACGACGGAGGTGAAAGGCGTGAAGCTGAGCGGCGTTCGCGGAGATAGTCCGGCGGAGAAAGGTGGCCTCAAGGGAGGCGATGTCATCGTGGAATTCGGCGGCCAGAAAATCGCGAATATCTATGACTACACCTATGCGCTCGATGCGGTGAAGATCGGCCAGCCGGTGCCGATCGTGGTGGAGCGCGACGGGCAGCGCGTGTCGCTGACGGCGACGCCGGAGGCGCGGAAGTAGGGGAGGAAGCGGCAAGTGGCGGGGCGTGATAGTGGAAGCGGCGTCCCGCCGCTTGAGACGCGTTGGTTTCAGGACCGGCGCAGAGCCTACCTTCGCCGGAAAACACCCGACACCCAACGCTAAACTACCAACATTTGATGGATTCTGAGTTCGATGCTTTTTCTTGGCAGTACCCAACGAGTGAGCAGGTGAAGTGGGAAGGCGAGAAGCGGTCGATTTTTGGCGATGAAGGCTGGTAAAGGAGAGCGGGCTTGCAGCCTGAAGTGGATTGGACCGCGCTGGGCATTTGGTCTGATTTATGGCGCCCCTATTTGGTGCAACCGCCAATGACTGCGGGCTGCAAGCCCGCTCTCCTTTCCGTCATCGGTTCCTCAGAGATTCGTTGCAAATACATATCAGACGCGAATTCTTGTCTCAGAGAAGGATCGCTCAGGAAACTTAGGGATCCGTCTCAACGGTGCTGAAGAAGTAAACAAGCTGGAATAAGATCGCTATCTATGAATCTCAGCCAGATACTGGATGCAATTGAATGGTACGGAACGAATCCGGAAGAACAACCGTATGATTTCGGTGCCATTGTACAAATGCTGGCGGCTTGCCTGGACAACTTGCGAACGCATGGACTCGAGGCAGAAATCGAAGATATCGGAGACTATCTCGAAAATGAGCAAAAGGCGTTTCTGGCCAGGTTGGCGAGCGCTTGCGTGAAGAACATGTGACTGGAGCAGTGGAGAGGTGCTTCGTCTCTTGCGGGGAGTCCGGCCTTCTGCGAGCGTCATGTTTGTGACAACCGAAACGAACGATCCATGGCCGTTTGATCAGCCCCGCAATTGCACATCGATCACCATGCGGCAAGTCCTCGAACGCGTGGAACCGATTCTCTCAGTATATCACGATGCGGATGATCACGGATGGCAGTTTATCGGAATATCGGAAGCCTCAGTAGCCGACGGGCGAGTAGCTGCTTTAGAGGCAATCGTGCGAATGGATCCGACGGTTCTGGAAGTTGCAGATCTGCCGCCTGGCTGGCAGGCGATTCGTTGTAAAGTTGGTGGAGAGTGGACACGGACGCCGAGTGACCCCGATCAGGATGGCGGGTTTCCCGATCTAGCGAGGGATGGGTTTGCTCTGGAAATGGTTGAGCAAGAGGACGGGCCACCGCATCACCCTTTTCTAAGAACCCCAATTCCGAGTGACAAAGAGCGGTATGGTGTGAAGCCGGGGAACATCGTGAAGTTGATCTTCCGGTATCGCGACCATGTCGAGAGGAACGGCCAAACGTTTACCGGAGAGCATATGTGGGTGCTCGTGACGGGTTCTGAAGACGAGTGTTTGATCGGTACGATCGACAATGATCCGCAGTTTTCCCATCTCCTGAAAGCGGGTGATGAGATCTATTTTCATCCGAAACATATCGTCCACATTTGGCGTCGTGATGATGGGAAGTGAGGGGAATGCGTCATTCGGCCCATGGACTGGGTTCGATTTGAATCTTCCGGATTGAGCCGTCTGCGATCCGTAGTGCTTCTGAAAGGCTGATCGCAAAGCAGATTTTTCGCTATTCAGGTAAATCGTAAATGCAAAATGCATATCTGTTGCGTCGAAACCACCGTTGTAGTGTGGTGTTTGGAACCAATCACTTGCCTCTATACGGGCCCATTCAGCTTCGGATTTGTTTTCCTCTCGGATTTCCCCGCATATCCTTTGCAGTTCGCGATCAACGTTATATTCCATGGCTGTTAGTTTAGGGTCGTGCGATGGACTCGTTAAGTGTTGGTAGTTTGGCGTTGGTAGTTGGGTGTTTTGCTGGAATAGCCTCACTTGCAGGATCAACGTCAAATCTGCACTCCACCCCTTTCAAGCAGCGGGACGCCACTGCCACTCTATCTTACTCCAGCGCCAGCAGCGCGAGCATGCGGCCGGTTTTACCCAGCTCCAGCCGGTACGAATAATACCGCTCCGGATGACACGCGGTACACACGCCACAGTCATGGACTTCCCGCACTCCAGCTTCGCGGCATTGCGCGACGATGAGCGGAGCGAAATCGATTTCATAATGCGGCGGACGAATGCACGGGCCTAACTGCACCACCACGTCGCCTGGGTTGCAGCCAAAGGCGCTCTGCATCCGATCGAGCGTCGCTCGTGCGATTCCCAGTTCCGAGCCCTTCCTGCCTGAGTGCGCCAGGCCGATGACCCGGCGCTTTGGATCAGCGAAATAAACCGGGCAACAATCGGCCACATAGACACCGAGGCAAACCTGCGGATCTGCCGTGATCAAACCATCCACGTCTGGCACGACTTCGGTGGTGCGGGAATCCACCACCGCTGCATCGCTACCGTGAACCTGGCGGCCAGTGACAAATGTTTTGCTCTCCACGCCCAGCGCACGCCGGCAGATGGCGTGCGCTTCATCGAGACGCTTCAGCGCTTCCTCACGATCCACCTTCACGTCCACTCCGGGGACGCGAAGGGTGAATGCGTGACGGATTCCTTTCAGCGCGGAGAGCGCCGGGAAAGCCTCACTTGGAGGACTTAGTACTTCTGACATTACGCTGCACCTTCTCGTCCTCTCCCGGCGGTGGCAATTTCGGCAGGCCCGTCTCCGCGAGGCGCGCGAAGACGCCTTTCTCGACTTTCTCGAGCGGATCCTTGAAGCGTTCCTTGTAGACCGTGTCGGTCGCCGTCGCGAGGTCGAACTGAGCCAGGGCGATGTTATAATTCGCCCGCGCCTGGAGTTCGGTGGTGCGCGCCTGCGTGAGCTGCACTTCCGAGTTCAGCACATCGAGCTGCGTGCCGGCGCCGGCATTGAGCCGTTCCTGAGCAAGGCGCACAGCCTCCTCGGCTTCCTTCACGTTCTCCTGCTGACTGCTGATCGTTTCACGCGACTGCTGCATGTTGGCGTAAGCCGTCTGCACCTGCAGATCGACCTGTTGCACAGAGTCGTCGTAATTCAGCTTCGCTTCCTCGAGGCGAGCCCGGGCCTGCTTCACACGGCCGTAAGTCGCGAAACCGTCGAAGACCGCCCAGCTTCCGGAGAAGCCGAAGAACCAGCCATTCACCGTATCCGTCAGGCTGTCGGACGTGCCGCGGTTGCGGACTTCGTAACCGGCATTGGCATTGAGCTGCGGCTTATAACCCGCCATTTGCACGCGGATATCTTCGGCCTGAATGAGGATCGACTGGCGCTGGACCTTTAAAAAAGGGCGCCGGGCATGCGCAATGGAGAGCGAATCGCCCAGATTGACCTTGCGCTCGGGAACGCCGAGTTCGCCGACACAGGTGAAGGCCGGTTTGCCACCGGGACCCGGATCGAGGCCCAGCGTCTTGGCGAGCTGGATCTGCGCGATGAGATAGTTATTGCGCGCATTGATCAGATTCGGCCGTTGAATGGCAAGTGCGACTTCGGCCTGCAGCACATTGAAGCGGGGCACCGTGCCGGCCTCGAAGCGATTCTTCTGATCCTTGAGCTGCTGCTCGAGGAGATTGACTGACTCTTCCTGCACCGTGATAAGCGCGCGATTCAGCAGCACATCGTAGAACTGCGTCCGCACGGTGGAGATGATTGTATCGATCGTATCGCGGAGCTGATAGTAAGAGCTGTCCTGCTCGAATTTCGCGATTTTGATCGCGGCATCGATCTGGCCGCCGGCATAGAGGACCTGGTGCACCTGCAGGGTGATGTTCCAGGACTCGTTTTGAAAAACCTGGTTCTGGCTGTTGGCTGCGCTCTCGTTCCTCAGCTCCTTGAGCAATTGATTCACGTCGACCGGCGTGGGATCGGCAACCGTCGTTGCGCCATTGGCCGTAGTGGTCGTGCCAGTGGGAGTGACGACCGTGGCGCGAGTCGTGGCGAGGCGCGCAGAGCTTGCAGAACGCTCCGCGAGCAATCCGCCGCCCGAATTGCCGACCGTTGCCGCAGTGGCTCCGCTCGTAGTCGAGCCTGTGCCGGTCACGCCAGTACTGCCCGCACCGGCTGCGCCAATGGGCGCGATCGGCGTGATGGCCTGCGTACCGGTGGTATTCAATCCATTCGAAGTCGCCGTAGCGAGCTGGCCGGGTGCCGGAATGCCGGTACTTGGCAGCGTCCCATTGGCCGATCCGCTGGAGCCACCGCCTTTGAGGAGACGTTCGTCCTGGTGATCGTAAGCGCCGGTGAGCGTGATCTGGGGCAACGCAGCAGCGCGCGCCTCGATGATCTCGCCACGGGTTCGCTGGATCTCCTGGAGTTGCGTCAAAATCGCCGGATTCTGCCGCAGCGCGATATTGATGGCATGATCGAGCGTCAGTTCACCACTCAATTGCCGGACGGGTTGAAAACCTGCGGTATGATATTCCGTGGTGGTGACGGGTGCTTTGTGCACCGTCTTGGGTGTGGGGGCCGGTTTTTCGCCTGCGGAGGCAGGGAGGAGAGTGCCCAAAAGGACAATGGTTCCTCCGATGGTAATGAAGCGTGGGTTCATTCGTGTTGTTTCTGACAGAAAGCGAAGACCTTTTCGTAGATCTGGAGCCAGGCGCTTTGCTCGGCGGGCTCAAGTTGGCCCATCATCCGGAGCAAGTTATTCACCATGTCCTCGCGAACTTCGCCTACCAACGCCATTCCGGATGCAGTGATTTGAACAAGAATTTTTCGCCGATCATCTTTTGCATGAACCCGGCGCACGTGGCCGAGCTTCTCGAGACGATCCACAAGGCCTGTAGCGGCGGCTGTGGTGTGCCCCATGCGGTTTGCGATGTCGGTCATAGTCAAGTGCTTCTGCTGGGCGAGGAAACCAAGCAGACAGTACTGTGGGAACGAAACATTGCCACGCGCCAGCTCTTTAGACAGCGTCAGTATAAAACAGCGCTGGAGGGTGGTGAAGATATCGGCCAGCCGTTCCGCATCGGCGCGAAGACTGGGCGAGATTTGCGCAGTGATCATGAATTGTTAAGGGTGTGAAACGTAAATGCAGCAAACGATACGTCAACGTAGATTGCTGAAGCTCCTTTGTGTTAGGTCGGTGGTTTACGGAAAAGCAGATTTTTTATCAGAGGGCGTCTTTTACGATGGAAAATGCCTCTTAAGGTTTTTTGATAAAAATGCTGCTTTACGCAGCGCCCCAAGGATTTATGCGAAAATTGGCATGTAGTGTCATAAAAATATTGGGAAAAACCTTTCATCACTTAAGGATGAAAAATGAGGATCCCGGAGTGGAAAGCGGTGTTTCATTTTTTTCGTTTTCGGGTCGTTTATGGACCGCCGCCAGGACTTTTGAGGCTTCACTACCGGGTATGCCGTGTCATCCGCCGCAGATTTGGCTCGACCTTTTCCGTACTCTCGCCGCACTTCATTTCAGGCGCAGGTGGAGGGAGTGAATGCTCGTTCAACTGCGCATCTGACCAATTTTTCAAAAGCCCATCTAACTCTCCCAGATCATCATGGAATACGATGTCCTTCGTGCGGTTTCCATTCTGCGTGAACTCGACGACACGGAACTAAAGGCGTTTGGCGATCTCCTCGCCATGCGCGAGGTGAAGCCCAAGGAACGCATCCTAGAGGAAGGCAAGGTGGTGACGCATTTCCATATCGTGTGCGACGGGGTCGTGCACATTCGCCGCATGGCGCAGAAACGTGAGATGCTGCTTGGCCGGCTTGGACCAGGCGGTTTCTTCGGCGAGATCAATCTTTTTGATCCCGGCACAGCCACCGCGAGCATATACGCGATGAAGCCGACCCGCATGGCGGTGATCGATTACGATTCCTTCCGCAACTTCATGTCTTCGAATTCGACCGCCGGATACAAGATCATGTGCGGGATCATGAAGGAAACGGCGCGCCGTTTGCGCCAGACGAACGCGCGTCTCGTCAGTACAATTTATTGGGCAGGGAACGAAGGCGGCAACCCGAGCTGAGGCGGCAGCGCTTTGTCCGGGAGCGAAGCCGGTGAAGTCGGCGGCGCGACGGGAGTTCCGGGAGCAGGTATGCTCCCGGGTGCCCCGGGTGGTTGCTGGCCTTTCGGCACATCGTAGAAGACGCGGTCGCCTTTCTTCGGCGTTCCGCTGCGGATATCCGCGATGATGAAGGGATTCCTGCGCAGATCGGAGGCGAGCAATTCGCCCGAGCTAGTGTCGCCGGAGTAGGCTTTCAAGACCATCCCACTTGCCGGTGCGGGGGATGTGCCGTTGTCGATGAGCACGAAATGCTCCGCCTCATTAACGAGTGTAATGGTGCCGATGAAGAGGCTGTGCGGCGTGTACGACGGCTGTTTTTTCTTGGGAAACAACAAGCCGCAAGCGGTGCAGCCCACGAGTACGGCGACGAGAAAAAAGGTGCGGAGGAGGGGACGGAACATCGGCGCGGGAACGTAGACTGCCGCCCAGGTCTTGACGAGTCTGCAGATGCGTCGGGAAAGCGATGCCCTTGCGGCCCCGAGAGCGCGGCCTTTAACCTTCAGGAAAGCCGAGCCTTTTCGCGACCGCCTTATCCCCTCCTTGTCTCCGCCGCCGTCGCGGGGAAGACGCACTTCCAGCAAACATCGAGAATTCCCTGAAAAAGATTTTGACGCCTGCGAATCGCGAAGCATACTTCCGCTCTCGAATTGGTGAGGTGGCTGAGTGGTCGAAAGCAGCGCTTTGCTAAAGCGCCATACCTCTAAAGGGTATCGAGGGTTCGAATCCCTCCCTCACCGTTTCCCGAGTTTCAACGAAACCGGGGCGGAAAAACACGAAGTTTGCGGGTCCAAATTCTTTCTTCGGCAACCCGTTCGAATCATTTGTTAGGTCACTGTGTGATTTGATATCTCGAAGTGAATGGGATTGGCGTTTTTCGACTTTTTCTACCTGTTTGCCATATTCTTCGTGGCGGTGCTGGCGGCGGGCATTGTTGCACTTGTCACGCGCAGCCCCAGTCGATCGAGTGCGGTCTTTTTCGGCGTCCTTTCCGTCGGAGTATTGGGGTTTGTCTGGATCTGCTTTAGCTCCGATCCATATATAAGGAATCCCGTGGCTCACGAAAGCGTGACCGGGACCTACGTTATAACCGATAGTGCTTCGCAGGAAGTGCTCAGGCGGCTTGGTTATCGCGACTTTTCCGGCAGCGTTACACTGAAGCCAGACGGGACATTTTCTGGATTGCGGATTCCGTTTTGCTGCATCCGTGGACAGGCGGAAAAGGAGGATGAATCGAAGGCCAACTACTGCGATCTCAAGGCCAGATGGAAACTCACCACGGGAGATAACGGAATTGCCACGGTGGAATTCAGCGACTTCGCCGTCCTGCGATCCAGCGCTCACGAAACAGGAGAATGGTACTCAGGCGCGCCGCAACTTAGCGTAACGCGAGGTCATCCTACAGGGCTTGCCTTCTCTGTTTTCACCTCTGGGGACTTCTATGACGTGGAGTTCTCGCGGCCAGGGAAATAGAACCGGCGAACAGCCACGACCGTCGTAAAGTACCGGCATTCGATGTCCCTTCGCCTTCGGAATGCGCTCAGTAAACGAAAATCAATCGGGATAAAGCTGCATTTTCATTGAACTGCCACCCACACGAAGCGTAGACAAAGAGGCTTTTATGGCAACCTCCAGATTAACTAAGACCCAGCTCCTCACCACCCTTGCTACCGAACTCAGCAGCGACAAGAAAACGGCAACCGCTTTTCTCGATGCGCTGGTCGGCATTGCCTATACCGAGACAAAGAAGAAGGGAGAATTCGTTCTTCCTGGCATCGGCAAGCTGGTGAAGCAAAAGCGCAAGGCCCGCACGGGCATCAATCCCAAGACGGGTGAGAAGATCAAGATCGCGGCAAAGACCGTGGTGAAGCTTCGCGTCGCCAAGGCTGCAAAAGATGCAGTCCTGGGCGAAGTGAAAGCGCCCGCACCGGCCAAGAAGGCTCCGGCGAAGCCGGTGAAGAAGGCGGGTAAAAAGTAGGTTCTACGGATCTTCGCGGTAATGCCGATTCATCACGTCAGTGTTATTCGGTATTACCGCGATAGGCCCGGCTGGGATGGGGAACAGATTCAAGATCCAACCTGGGATGACGTTGAAGCGGCGATTCGCAGGATGGATAACTACTGCGTCCCGATCGTTCAGCTCAATCCAACCGAGTTCGAAGACTCCGAAGAGATCTTCAATGTGATCGGTGGCGATGGCCGATGGGCGCTATTCTCCATGATGAGTGACTGGCAGTATGAAGACCCGGCTGGCTCGGATGAAGAGGTTCGCCTGTGGGACAGTGATCAAGGATATTTCTGTAAAGGCAAGAATGTCCTGACGGATGTCGAAAAGGTTCTCCGGATAACGAAGGTATTTTACGAAACTGGATCGTATAAGAAATTGGACGCGGTACACTAACGGAATTACCGCTCGCCGAGCATTGCTCTATCAGATGGCCGGGAAATAGAGCCGTGGCGGGACTGCTCACGGCCAAGGAGTATCCGCGAGGACATTGTGAAAACCTCACCTAATATCGAGCTGATAGGAAAGAAGGGGACTGGGCGGGAGACCGCTTGACGAAGATTGGGCCATCTGTTCCGCGTTGAAGAGTTGGAGTAAGAATCTGTACGAACCTTTCGGCAGGGGTTTTCGTTTGGACCTCGAAACGTTTGCTTTCGTAAGGCAGGTAAAGTCCATGACGACATCAAACTCGGTATTTGGTGGTGCAAAATACATGAGACGCTGAGGCACTTTCTCGTGAGTGAATACAAAATTTCGTTCGAGCCAATCGCAAAGGGGACTCACGATTGCCTTGTTGGGGCGCGTTGTGAGTACCAAATCGGCGCGCAGGACTGGTTTTCCTGACCGCGTATCCCCGTTCTCGGTCAGAAATAAGACAGTCGCACCTGTATCATTCTTTAAGTGCAAAGTTGGTGTAACTCCTTTCAAAACGGTGAAATATCGCTCCTGGTCGTTGCGTTTAGATTCTGCGGCTATCCCGAGAGTTTCGACCGGGACTTTTCGGATCGGCCTGTCGCGAATGGCCGAGGTTGCCTTCGTTGCCTTTATTGCGGCTTTCGATTCCGATTCATCGGCTTGAAATGCAATCTCGCGCGCCGGCTGGTCGAGCGCTTCCAACACCGACTTGCCGATTTGGTAAGATGCTTCGGGGTCGGCCTTCACTAGTACATGTGAACCGGCACCAAAGCCATGGTCACTGAGTGCCTTGGAAATTGTCTCTATGGAATAGGTGCCTTTCTCGTAAAGAATCGAGCCGTCACGGAGCACGGTTATCACTGCTTCGCGCAAAGGGGGCTCTGCGTTTAAGCGGCTGCAAAAAGAAAAAGCGATTCCGACGATGAGCCACAGCCGAGTGATGGATGCGTTCATAAATCGCTAAGATTAGACATCAGAGCACTATGTTTGGGGCAACGATCTGTGTCGAGTGGGAGGAAGAGTCGGCTGCTGCGTGAATTGCGGCTTTGCCGCGTATCGCTCCTGTGCTTACCAAAAAGCGCTGTACCCTTTCATCCTTTCACGATGAGCACCTCCACCTCCCGCGTCATCCTCGCTCTTCTCTCCTGCATGGTCGCACCATTTGCCCACGCCGAATTCGCCTTGCATGACGGCGATACCGTGGCGTTTCTCGGCGACAGCATCACGGCGGCTCGCGGTTATACGAAGATCGTCGAGCATTACACGCTGATGCGATTTCCCGATCGGCGAGTGCATTTCGTCAATGCGGGGCAGGGGGGTGATACGGCTTCAGGAGCGTTGAAACGATTGGATCGTGATGTCTTCAGCCAGGGCGCAACGGTGGTGACGGTTGCCTTTGGCATCAACGACATCGGGTGGGGGATGAAGGCGAATGACGAGAGCAAGCAGCGGTATTTCGACGGTTTGAAGGAGATCATTGAGCAATGCCGGACGCATGGTGTGCGGCCGATTATTTGTTCGGCGGCGATCACGGCGGAGACGCCGGACAAGGCGGAGAATGGATATCTCCAGCACATGACTGATGAGGGGCTGGCCCTGGCCAAATCTCTCGGTGCGGAGACGATCGACATCCAGCGCGGGATGCGGGAGATTCAACGGCGGATTGTGACAGCGAATGAAAAAGAGAGTGATCCGAAGAAAAAGACACGGATGCACGTGGAAGACGGAATCCACTTGAACGATCTGGGGCACCTTGCAATGGCATATGCAATGCTAAAAGGACTCGGCGCACCGGAGGAGGTGTCATCCGTCGAGCTGGACGCGGCGGGGGCATCGCTGGTGAATGCGCAAGGTTGCAGCGTTTCGGAGATCCAAAAGCAGGACGATGGGATCGCGTTCGTGCGGGCCGATCAGGGGCTGCCGATTACCTTTGGAGGATTCAGCGCCTTCGATTTCCACTGGGTGCCGATTCCGGATGGGCTCGATCGCTATATGTTATCGGTGAAGAATCTGTCGCCGGGTGATTACGAGATTACCGTGGATGGCATGCGGCTGGGGAAAACCTCCGCTGCGCAGCTGGCCAAGGGGCTGAATATCTTCGCCATGACTGCCGAGCCATTGGAGCCGGGTGGACCCTGGGATGCCCAATCGCAAGTGGTGAAGGAGCTCGTCGATGCGCGCGACAAGGTATGGATGAGCAATCAGATCCGAAACAAACATCTGAAGCAGCGCACGGATCTCGAAGGTCCGGCGAAGGAGCTCGCGGATAAGCTATTCGAGCTTCAGCGTGCCGTGGCCCATCCGGTGGCTTATCACTTTTTGATTAGGAAGCAGGAAGCTGCTCCGCCGGCCGCGCAGTGAAGCCGTTGCGAGACACGGTGCGCGGTTGAATAGGTCTGCCCGAGATGCTGACTAGAATTGAGGGATCGATGCTTTCAATTCTTGTCCTTTGGCGGACTTTACTTCGGCCTCGTGCTTGAGCGACTGGGGTAGATCCAGGACGATGGCGAGGGGCATGGCTCCCATCGTGCGAGCGATTGCGCCGTCGTCGCGGATCCATACTTTCCCCGTAAGACCCGAAGTGTGGGCAATCTGGTTGGCCAGCAATTGGATGGGATCGGCGGATTTTTCGCCGATTAGCTTTTGGTGCCAGGACCGCGTGCCGACTTCCCCCTGCAGGATGGCATCGCGTTCCGCATCGGTGATGTAGGGGCCGCCCTGGGGGATGCCTTTGGCGGTCGATTTGGAGTATTCTTCGCGGACGATGTATTCCTTGCCGTCCGTGGCCGTCAGAAGGGCGCAGCGGATTTTCCAGCCCTGGTATTCGAAAGTCATTTCCCTTGCGCCGGGAATGAGCGCATGGACGTTGCCGAGTGGCAGGTAGGTTTTCTGGAGACCGTAACGGGCCTGGGCCTGCTCTTCGGTGTCGCCAAGCCGGGCGAATACGGACGAGCAAAGACGGAGCATCGCGGCAGCAAGGATGGTGGCAATCTTCATCGAGGGGCGGATGAAAGCCACATCCGGGCCGCAAGCAGATGGGATAAACCCGGATTTGGCGGGGTGGGAGAGTCCGCAGGAAGGGGGAGGGCTCACGCGGAGCTGCGGGGTTCGCGGAGAGGGGAATGGGGGCTGGGTCCGGGCTGGAGGAGGTTCTTAATCTTAATTCGAAGCCGTCGCATCTGACTGCGTGTTATGGGAGAGGAATTGAGTTCAAGAAGCCAGTCCGCTCAGGCTTTCCTTCTTCTCCTTCTCACGCACGCTCATTTCTCAGCAATTTGCGAATCTCGTGCAGGAGCTCTTCGGTATTCAATTCGACTTTGCCTGTGTGAGTTCCAAACCCGGGTTACTCACGAGTTCCTTCAACTGCTCCACGCTGGGAAATTGCGAGACATAGAAGCGCGGCGGGAACATCTCGGTGTCGAGCATGAGCGAGCCCAATACGGCTTGCGCCCGGTCCCAGGATATCTGGGCGACAATCATTTCCTCCTTCGGCCGCTCCGGGTCGGAGAGCATGATCAGGTCCGTCTTCGGCAGCAGCGTGCGGATGCCTCGCGACCATACCGAATAGGAGAGATAGCTGCCGTCGGAACGCTGCGTGAACTTGAAGCTGGCGACGAAATCGTCTTTCCTGGTCTTTTCGTAGAGTTTCTCCAGTAAATCCTTTTGCTGCGAATAATATAACATTCCAGCCAAACCTCGCGCGCGTTGTACGTGATTGAAAACGGGGGAGCCCTTCTCCGGCAGATAGTCGATGATTTGGCCGTCGTGGTAAGTCAGCGGGGCAGGATTGTGCGGGCGAGGTTCTTTATTCGCGATTTCTTCGGCCTTTTTGAACATCGCTTCCACGGCCGCGGGATTCTGGTCATCGGCGACGAGCAGTTTGAGCCGGGTCGGGACACACACGACAGGATTTCCTTCGATAGGCAGGTCCTGGAAGACCTGAGGCAACAGTGCTCGCGATGCATCGTAGTCGTCGTTCCACGTGCCGACGAAATATCCGTCCTCAGAACGAAACTTCGGCGGTGTGGAATCTTGCAATCGTTTGAGGCCGAGCGTGAACATGGCCTCGAAGGAGATACCCCATTTCTCGAGATCCGTCACATTGACAACTCTTACGTACTCCGGGAAATCGAGAACGATGACTTTGACGAACCAGTCACTGACGCGCTCGAACGCCGGGTCGAGATCTTTTGCCTGGGAGTCTTCGATTTTGAGATGAAGCTGGGTCAGGCTGAAGACGGCCCGCTCGCGGATGGCTGCAGTGGCGTGACAGAGAGCTTCTTCCGCGGTTAGTTCGGCCGCTTTGTTTCCAAAGAGCGCGAGAGCATTTTCAAAGACGCGCTTTTTGTGGTCGCCCTTGGCGTGACAATAGTCCTTGTAGAGATTCCCGAGGAAAACATGCTGCTGGCCCCGTTTGAGGGTGAAGTTTTTCTCGTCGAATTGGTAGTCGGCCGGGCGCCCCCGTCGCGCGGCTTCTTTGAGAAGCATTTGTGCGAATTTGGCCGGTGATGGCTTTTCAAAAAATCCGAACATGAAGGAACGACAGCAGAACGGCGAAACGGAGTCTATGGGGAATTGGACGTAGACCATAGTGGAAGCGGCGTCCCCGCCGCTTGAAGGCGCGGAATAGATGCAACGCGCGGCCCGAAGTCATGGTGGTGCTATAAAATGGGACAGATGGGACTCATAGGACGAATGGGACCTATGGGGAGAGAAAACGCCCAACTTCTGAAACAGGAATTCGTAAAAGGTAAACGGAGTCAGACAACAAATCCTGACGAATCATTCTTGAACCCGAGCGGCATCGGCCATCGGCAACTCCAGGATGACTACTCTCATCCGTGATTTCGCCGTTTCTTTTATACGGCGGGACACGCAATCTTCCCCGTAGCACAATGAATCACCGACCGAATCGCAAAGAATCCGAAACCGCACTCGTGCGCCGGGAAGCGGCAGAGGCCTGGCGCCGGCGGGATTTTGCGCGGTTTTTCAACCAGATGCGAAAGGCAGTGCGGCTGGCACCGCGAGACGCGGGCATCCTGCTTGATCTGGGCGCCGGACATGGTATGCGCACGGAGTTTGCCGAGGCAGAGCAATGTTTCGAACGAGCAGTGACTCTGGCGACAAACAAAACGGAAACGCTGGCCATGATCGGCCTGCATTGCCGGAATTTTCTGCGTTACGATCTGGCTGAACACTATCTTGAGCGGGCGGGGCGCGAATCCAGTGCGTCACCCGATATGCTGGCCAAGCTTGCCGAGATGAATGAGCGGTTGCGTCGGAATGCGGAGGCGGAGACCGCAGTCAGCCGCGCCTTGGCCAAAGATCCGGAATGCCAACTGGCGCTGCTCGTTCGCGCCCGCTTGCTCCGCTCTGCCAGACAATTGGAAGACGCTGAGCAGATCCTGCGCTCTTTTCTCTCCAGGACCGATCCGGATGGCTGGTCAACTCGGATCCGCGGTTGGTACGAGCTCGGCGCAGTGCTGGACCGCCAGGAACGCTACGACGAAGCGATGACAGCGCTGCTGACGGCGAAAAAGATGATTCTCCCACATGCCGCGCCTGCGATGACCACGCAGCAAGCAGTGCAGCAACGGCTGCGCGAAGCGGGGGCCGGACTTTCCCGCGATCTTCTGGAGAAATGGACGTCGGCTGATGCCGCTCCATCTGGACGCCGACTCGCGCTCATCGCTGGTCATCCGCGGTCGGGGACGACTTTGCTTGAGCAGTTGCTCGACGCGCATCACGGCATCGTTTCGGCGGAGGAAACGGCCATCTTTTTTGAAACGTATCTTGATCTCCGGCGGCACCATCCTGCCGAAGCGGGAATGATTGAGATCCTCGATTCGCAGACGCCATCCAGTGTTGCCCATGCCCGTACGGAGTATCTCCGGCTCATGGATCGGTTTGTCGGCGTTTCCGCGGCGGACAGGTTGTTGATCGATAAAAATCCGTCGCTTACGGCCCTCATTCCCGCGATCCTGCGCGTGTTGCCGCAGACGCAAATCATCGTCGCCTTGCGCGACCCGAGGGATGTTTGTCTGAGTTGTTTCATGCAGCCGCTGCCGATCAATCCGGCCAGCTCGAGTTACCTGACGCTGGAGGGAACCGTTCAGGAGTACTGCTCGCTGATGGGATTCTGGCAAGCGATCAAGCCGCTCCTGCCTTCACCTGCGCTCGAAGTGCGCTATGAGGATGTCGTCGACAACGTGCAAGGGGAGGCGGAGCGAACGCTTCGATTTCTAGGGTTTGATTGGGATCCAGCCGTGCTGAAGTTCGCTGAAAAGGCTCGTAAAAAGCTCGTCCGCTCGCCCACCTACGCCGAGGTGGCTCGCCCCATCTCCCGCGGAGCCATCGGACGGTGGCGGCATTATCGCAAACACCTCGAGCCATATCTCGCCATGCTGGCGCCATTCGTGGAGGCCTTTGGGTATGACCTGGATTGATTATCCTGAAAATGAAACGGGCTGCTTCTATGCGAAGCAGCCCGTGGAGAAAGGACGGTAAGTTAGATAACTCAGGCCTGGCGACGGCGGCGACGGCCGAGAAGTGTCAGACCGGCAACTGCGGCGAGTGCGAACGACGAGGGCTCGGGGAGTAACTGGAGACCGTTAAAGTCGCCTTCCGAACCGCCATCAGGGGCGGACCAATGTCCTACGATATCGCCCGGTTCGTTAAGGTGGATGAAGAATACGACATAATCCTGACCGAGGACATAACTGTCTAACGGGCCATTGCCTAGATTGTCTGTTGCCGTAATGCCGTCGAGAGCTGTTACCGTTCCGCTATCGATGCTAAAAACGGCTCCACCGTTGCCCGCCGCGTTTCCTCCGTAAAGATAGAGGGTATAGTCTCCCTGTGTTAAGTTTGACAGAGTGAAGGTGCCTTGCGCGCTGGTGACAACTGCCGCGGCGCTGAAAATCCAGGATGGCGTTCCTTGTACGGCACTGCCGGCAGCGGGGCTGTGACTATCGTGGTCGTACGACATACTCAAGGTGACCGGACTCAGTGTGCCGTCTGAATTGGCATTTCCCGTATCAGCTTGGGGATTGGTCGGCGAGAAGAGGCTATGGCCGGTGGCGGAAACTCCTGAATGCCACGCATAAGGTTGTCCCGGATTTCCGGATGGGACTACGCCGTGATTCGAATCTGGATTCCCGGGGCCGTAGAAGTCGAGGTTTCCAGCGCCATTATATTGACCGAAACCATTCCACACATTGTTTCCAGGGTCCGCAAGAGCGCCCTGTCCATACATCAAGGAGTTGTACCCATTGTAGTGAGCATACCCTTGGTTGGCATCGTGGAAATTGATGATTGTTGCCGCACCCGCAGCGAGAGGGGCGAGACCGAAGCCGAGACCAAGCACATGTCGTAATTTCATCGAAAAAAATTTGGGGTGACGCGTTGAGATCGGCCCTAGGGGTGGCCGTGATTGCGGAGGTGGGTAACAGGTCCCACTGTGCGATACAATATTAAACGATGGAAATCTAAAATCGCTTCTGGACTGGAGAAAGGACGTATGAGGATGGAAAAACTTTCCAAAAGGAGGGGTATTGAAATGTCTTAACATGCTGCATGAAAGGGAGATCCGTGAACGGATGATCTGCGGAAGATGTCTCAGCCTGAGAACCGGGCCGAAGAATCCGCAGAGAAGAACACGACAACGATTCGTAATCCAGTGGAGGAGGATTTGCCTGACGAATGATTCCGCGTCCATGGTTCAACCACTCTCTCGTAAACCTCGTATTTATACGAGGTTGCGAGCGGGAGTGCGGGCTTGCGAATGCGGCAGACCGTGCCATGAGAATGACACCACCACATGACATTGCCGGGCTCCCTCCATCGCGCTTTGCCCGTGCTCATTTTTACGCTCGCGGCAGTGCTCCTCTCGCGGTTGCTTTTGGGGCTCACTGCGGATCGGGGTGGGGGACAGCATTTGCCTGGGCCGGATGGGTCGGTGGAGTTTTTGCCGTCCGCAGGTGCACAGACGGTGGCGGAAGTCTCCGCCCTGCCGGATGACGCATGGCGCCGGCAGGACGGGCCCGGGTTTGTCCCTCCGCCTTTCGACAAGGACGTATGGGTCCGGGTGAAATTGAAAAATCCGCGCCAAACGGAAGCCCGGGGGATTCTCGTGGATGCAATGCCTTGCGTGGATAATGCCGATTTCTTCGTGCGCGATGGAGCACAGCTGGGAGGCTGGCGGCATCTTCATTCCGGCGAATGGACATCCGCTTCGGGAAAAGCCTTGTGGGGACGCGAGACGGCTTTTCCAGTTACCGTCGTCGCCGGTGGCGAACAAACGGTGTATCTGCACTATCGGGATTACTTTGCCGTCTGGCTCGCGCTGAAATGGTGGCCGGAGGAAAGCGCGTTTCAAGCGATGCTCGCCCGTGGTGCGCTGGCGGAGGGATGTTACTTCGGTCTTTTGCTGGCACTGCTCTTTTACAATGCGGTGCTCTGGGCGCGAATGCGTTTTCCGGAAACCGGCTACTATCTGCTCTATCTCGGAACGTTCGCGCTCTATGTCTTTTTGGGGCGCGACGGGCTTCCCGAAACGGGTCAGCCTTTGGGTTCGCCGTGGATGGAGCTTATCGGGACATTGCTCCTGACTTTTAGTGGCGTGTTCCTGGCGGAATTCACCCGGGCCTTTCTCGAACTTCCCACGCGGTTGCCGCGCGAAGATAGAGCAGTCAGAATCGTACGCATGGCCTGGCTGGCCATGGCGGCTTGCGTGCCCCTCGTGTACTGGACTCCGCATGTCTTGAACTACATCGTGCTCGGCAGTGCGATCGCTCATATCGTGCTCGTGGCTGTGGCAGTGATCGCATGGCGCAAAGGAGTGCCGCAGGCCCGGTATTTCGTTCTGGCCTTTGGTATGCTCTTCGCCGGGCTACTGCCGGCGTCTTTGGTCTGGCTGCCCGTCTTTTCGGCCACCGATACGGAAACAGCAGTGATGATCGGTTCGGCGCTGGAGTTTCTCCTTCTCTCCGTGGCGACGGCGGAGCGCTTTGCCCGGATTCAGAACGAGAAACTGGCCGCCCAGCAAAGCCTCCTGGCAGAAGCGGAGATGCGCCAGACGCTGCAGGAAGCCTATGCTGACGAACTGGCGCTCGAAGTGCGCGAGCGGACGAGTGAACTGGAACTGGCGAATGCGGATAAGGATCGCATGATCGCCGTCCTCGGCCACGATTTGCGGAGCCCATTGACCGGCCTGACTCAGATGGCTGAGCAACTCGCTGCGGCGCCGGACCTGGCCCCGATGGCGGAGTTCGTTAATGACACTGCACTTACCGGCCGGCAGATGTTGCTGCTCATCGAGGATCTGGTTCTCTGGGCGCGTCTGCGGGCGGGATCGGGGCATGTAGTGGTGCAACCCGCGCGCGCGATTGTCGCCCCTGCCGTGGCGTTGCACGAGACGCAGGCAAAGCGCAGCGGCATCGATGTCGCGGTGCACGTCGCGGAGGAACTCTGGGTCGAGACAGACCTGGTGCTGGCGCAGACGCTGGTGCGCAATCTTTTGGCCAATGCCCTGAAATTTGCCCGCTCACAGGTGGTTTTGGGCGCCACGCATCTTCCGGACGGTGTGCGCCTGACGGTGCGGGACGATGGTCCCGGCCTTCCGGAAGGGATGGCGGCCCGTCTTTGTTCGGAAGACTTTGGTCCGGCCGATTTGGAAGGTGGGGGGCTCGGATTGCGCCTTTGCCGGGAGATCGCGCGAGCCATGGGAAGAAAGCTGGAAGCCGCTTCACGTCCCGGCGAAGGGACGGAATTCGCCTTTGTTTTGGAGGCGGCGGTTCGAACCGAAGAGCAATGATACAAATGTCTGAGAATACGTCCCGCATTCGAACGCTGATCGTGGAGGACCAGGGAATGTTTCGCGCCTTCCTCACGACCTGGCTCAATCAACAGCCGCGCTTTTGTCTTGTCGGAGCGGTGGAATCCGGTGAGGCGGCCCTGACGTTGATCGCTTCCGCGCGGCCCGATGTTTTGCTCGTGGATCTGCAATTGCCCGGCATGGACGGACTCGAGTGCGTACGCGCCGCGCGGCAAGTGCGCCCGCATCTGCGCGCGCTGGTACTCTCGTCTCGTGTCGATCCGCTGGCCTTGACGCGCGTCCGCGAGAGCGGCGTGGAAGGCTATATCGAAAAGGACGCCACGCCGGCGGAGCTTGCCGAAGCCCTCGAGGCCGTTGCCGCCGGGAAGCGCCACTATTCCACCCGCTTTCGCGAAACTTTGGACCGCGAAGGAGCGAAGTCGCTCGCGTTGGGGAAGATTCTGTCGCGCCGTGAACAGCAGGTGCTCAGCCATGTCTTAACTGGAAAGACGAGCCGGGAGATAAGTGAGTTAATCGGACTTAGTTCGCGAACCGTGGAGTTTCACCGGGCAAATATTATGGCGAAGCTTGGAGTCAGCAATCTGGCTGAATTGGCTGCCAGCGCCCGGCAGCATGGGTTGGGGTAGCTATCTCCGCAGCGGCTATTCCATTGGTTCCGCGAGGTTGTTACGTGGCCCCGCTTTTCTGTTCATCTTCTTCGGCGATGGAAATACCTCTCCTGACTTTGATCCACGCGATAAGTTTCTGCGACGTTCTGCAGATGCGCTCGGAATGTTCCCGGAGCTGACCGCATTTCTCGAACAGCTCCCGCAATCCATTTTCAAGATCTGAGTCATTCATTTGTCTCACGACAGATGTTACGAATCGCTCCGGTTTGTTGGATGGATGCCGGAGTTGTGTAAAATTGGTGCCTCCGGAACTGCAACAGATCGTTGTTCTTATGCTCCGCCCGCGGACGACCGGGGAGCGATCTGCCAGCCGATCCACCCGATTCGAAAGACGGAGTTCGACGGGGAATGCCGCTCGTAAACTCCTCGGAAGTATCGCTTCTTGCGCTCCGCGCGGACACGGTTATGAAATGCGTCCATTCTGCGGATGCGCAGGACTCCCCAAAATGAAACTCCCTCCGTTTTCGGTTTTATCGCTCCATGCTTTTTTGGCTATTGGCATGAGCGCCGGCGCTGCCGTGCAGTCTGCCACGCCGGCTACATTCGAGGGGAAAGTGAAGCCATTGCTGGAAGATCATTGCTATGATTGCCATGGCGAGGAGACGCATAAAGCCGGCCTGCGTTTGGATACACTCTCGACGGATCTCCACGATGCAAAAGCTGCGGCCACGTGGGTCCATGTATTCGACAAGCTTCTCGCCGGTGAAATGCCACCAAAGTCGCGAGATCGCCCGCCACAGGCGGTCGTCGCTGGCGCCGAGCAGTTTCTCTATTTACAATTGCGCGCCGCATCGCTGGAGCGTCAGCAAAAGGAGGGTCGTGTCGTCGTACGACGCCTGAATGGAACGGAATACGAGAACACGATTCGCGATCTGACCGGCACGAATGTCTCGCTGAAAGAGATGCTTCCGGAAGATAATACCACTGCGGGCTTCGATAACGTGAGCAGCGGGCTGGATCTCTCCGCCACGCATCTGTTGCTCTACCAGGCAGCGGCGGAAAAGGCAACGCAATCAGTCATCCCGGTCAGCCCACCGCTCCCCTTTAGCGATACGCGTACCGGACTCGAGATGACGAAGAAAGGGCCGAACTTCAACCAAACGCTTGGTCACTCCTGCAAGCTCGAGGGCGATTCGCTGATCTTCTATAGCAAACTCCCGCGCTACGGGCTTTGCATGACGACGACGGTTCCATCCGCGGGACGTTATAAAATCCAGATGTCCACCTGCGCCGTGGGGGCGGAAGGGAAGGCGATCCCCGCCGGATTCATGACCGTGCAGGAGAGCGGACGCGAAGCGCCCATCCTCAAGGAAGTGCGCGAGATCCCGGCTGGAAAACCTGCGGTGATCGAGTTTGAGTTTGACCTCGCCCGGCATCAGGCATTTGCCGTGAATCTGCTGACGAACTGGGACATCCGCGGATTCAAGAAGCCGATCGATGAATATACCGGCCCCGGCTTGCGTGTGGATTGGATCAAGATTGAAGGTCCGATCGATGCCTTTCCTCCGCCAAGCTATGCGAATCTCTTCGCTGGCGTGCCGTTGAATCCGAAGTCGGTCGTAAAGGCGGAGGCAGCGGGCCAGAAGCCTCCGAAGATCAATGAGCGCCGCCCCGAGCCGCAATGGTTCGCCGATCCGCTTGTGCCCGATTCCACGGACCCGAAACCGGATGCAGAGCGTCTGATCCGCGCTTTCCTGCCGCGGGCTTTCCGCCGGCCAGTCAGCGAAGAGGTGCAGAAGCACTATGTCCAGAAGGTGATCGATAAGCTCGATCAGAAGTACACCTTCTTCGATGCGATGATGTATGGGTACAAACTCATCCTCTCATCGCCTGATTTCCTTTTTCTCACGGATGCGCCGCCAAATGGGGTTAATGCACAAGGCGATCTGTCTACGCCGAAGCTCGGTGACTATTCGCTCGCGGAGCGCCTCTCTTACTTTCTGTGGTCGAGCATGCCGGACGCGGAACTCCTGGCTTCGGCGCGAAAGGGGGAACTGAGCAAGCCCGCCATCCTTCACGCACAGGTGGAGCGGATGCTGAACTCGCCCAAGTCCCATCGCTTCACGGAGAATTTCACCGGGCAATGGCTGGATCTGCGGAAGATCGATTTCACTATTCCAGATCCGACGCTATTTAGTGACTTCGATAGTCTGCTCCTTTGGTCCATGCCGCGTGAGTCGGAGTTATTCTTCGAGGAAGTAGTACATAACGACTTGAGTCTCCTTAATTTCGTGGACTCCGATTGGACAATCATCAATGAACGCCTGGCGGCTCTGTATGGGATTCCCGGCGTCACCGGAAATACGTTTCGCAAAGTGAAGTTGCCGCCCGGATGCCATCGCGGCGGAGTGATGACGCAGGCCAGCGTCCTGAAAGTGACGGCTGATGGCACCCGCACCTCGCCGGTACTGCGTGGGAAATGGATTCTGGACCGCGTCATTGGCAAGCCGCCGGAACCGCCGCCGCCGGATGTGCCGGCAATCGAGCCGGACATTCGCGGTGCGACGACCATTCGCAAGCAACTCGACAAGCATCGCCATACGCCGGCCTGCGCGACCTGCCATACGCGCATAGATCCGCCCGGTTTCGCCCTGGAGAATTTCGACCCGATTGGCAACTGGCGCGATTTCTACCGGGTCACGACGCGGAACAAAGGAGCCCAGCCGTTGTCGCTGCCTTACAATGGAGGCCGTGGAGTCTATCGTGGCCTCGATGTCGAGCAGGGTAGCGAAACGCCCGACGGCAAGCCGTTCAGGGACATCGATGATTATAAGAAGATCCTCCTTGCGGACAAAGATCAACTCGCCCGCAGCCTGACGCAAAAGCTGATGATCTACGCGACGGGCGCGGATATCCAGTTCGCTGACCGGGAAGTCGTCGAGCAGATCCTCAAAGATATTCGGGGGAAAAATTACGGTTTCCGAACTCTTATCCACGAAATCGTCCAAAGTCGGGTATTCCTAAACAAATAGTCCATCAAACACTATGCCCCTCGAACGAATCGACCGCCGTACTTTCCTGCGCGCCTCCGGCGTCGCCATTGCGCTGCCGTTCCTCGAAGCCATGGTCCCCGCCTCCGCCGCCGAGGCGAAGAAGGCGCTTGGCCAGCAGCCGCGCATGGTGCTCATTGGCCAGCCGCTGGGGATGTATGGCCCGAATTTTTTCCCGGAAAAAGCAGGGAAGGATTACGAGCCGAGCCGCTATCTCAAATTGCTGCAGGCGCATCGGGATCAGTTCACCGTTTTCTCGGGGATGTCGCACCGTTACGCGGCTGGGCACTTTGCGGAAGTGGCGATTATGACCGGTGTGGCGCCGGAATTCGTCCGGGACAAGGATATCAAAAACGGGATTTCGCTCGATCAGGAGGTCGCTTCGCGCATCGGAAATCAGACACGGTTTCCATCGCTGATTCTCGGCAGTGGCGATGTGTCGTGGAATCGGCGCGGAGTTCGCATTCCATCCGAAGGGCGCGCCACACAGATTTTTCGCAAGCTCTTCATCGCGGGCACGCCCGAAGAACAATCGCGGGAACTGCAACGGGTGAAGGACGGCCAGAGCATTCTCGATGACGTGGGGGACCAGATCAAAGCGATCAATCGGAAGGTGAGCAGCAGCGACCGGAACCGGCTCGATTTATTCCTCACCTCCGTGCGCGAAGCAGAGCAATCGCTGCAGCAGGACGAGCACTGGAGCACGACGCCGAAGCCGCACGTGGATTTCCCGGCGCCGACCAGCGACTTTGGCGGACCTCAGTTACTGGAGCGTTCGCGGCAGTGGTATAATATCGTGCACCTCGCGATTCAGACCGATTCCACACGTGTCGTCTCGCTCTGGCTGGGAACACAGGAACGGCCGGATATTCCTGGCGTGACCCTGGGACACCACGACGCCTCGCACCACGGACAGGATCCCGGAAAGCTCGAGCAATTGGCGATCATCGAGGAAGCCGAAATCCAGATGTTCAGCGAATTCCTCGATAAGATGAGGGCCTCCACGGAAGGGGATCATACCCTGCTCGATCGCACCGCGGTCTTCTATACGAGCAATCTGGGGAATTCATCATCGCACGATAACAATAACCTGCCGATCATTCTCGCCGGCGGCGGTTTCAAGCATCAGGGCCATATTGCGTACGATGCGAAGAATAACACACTGCTCTCGAATCTCTATGTGCGCATGCTTCACCAGATGGACATCGAGGCAAAGTCATTCGGGGCGAGCAACGGCGTGATCAGCGAGATCTGAAGCATGGTGGAAGCGGCGTCCCGTTGCTTGAGTGCAGTGGTTGCAAAATCCACGCAGATCTTGCCATCAGTGCCGAAAACACCCAACACCCAACGCCAAACTACCAACATTTAACGGGTTCAAGTTCTACGTCTTCTTCGTAAACGCACCTATTCACGGAGCTATGCACGATGGAGCGTTGGACCTGGCGCATTAGCAAGCAGCGCCATGTGGAGTGCGGGATTAAGCCTCGGGCGCAATACCGCTTTCGAATGAAGGAAGGTCCGCAGGGTTGTGCACGGTGGGCTTCGTGCGAAGTCAGGAGGTAATATCGCCTGACCTGCCATGCCCACGATAGCCCGCAAAATCCGAAAAGCGTTTTCAACCTGTCCTCTGCCGCCTCACAAAGCGCCACGCCAGCCATAACAACCACGCAAACAGGCACCCGGCGACAACGATTCCGAACTGAATCGCCCAGCGGATTCGCAACTCCAGCCGCGCCTCTTCAAACCTCCGCAGGACTTTCGCCGACTCCGTATCAGTCAGATGCGTGGCCCGAATGCGCGCTTCGATACGGTGGGCGACGTCCATGGATTCCGGGAAGGATTCATCGGTCCAGAAGCGAAGCGACGGCCTGAAATAGCCCAGCTCATTCAGCAGCGAAACCGGAAAGAGATATGAGGAGCCAAGGGTATCTTCATCCATCATTTTGAATGAACCGTCGGGATTCATCGTTTTGTGAAGACAAAAGTCCATCATCCGGTGCATTTCGGCGTGGGCCTCTTTTCTCTGGTCTTCACTCATATACGGCCATCCGATGCGGAAAAGCCGCACGACGTCATAGTTATGATGATTGGACGGTACCCGCTTCTCTATCCAGCCGAAGGGGTATTCTTCGTTCTTCATCGCGAGAAGTGTGCGCATCATTTCCGGGATGTGCCGAATCGAGTCGCGGCGGTAGGAAACGATATGAAAAGTAACGCTGAGATCCGCCGTCTTTCGAATGGAGCCGTCCGGAAGGCGATAAGATCCGCCGAAGAAGCCGGTCGAAGGATCCTGCCAGACCTGGTCTTCAAAGTCGAACAACGCACGCTTTAGATCGGGATGAAACGGATAGTCCGTCGCAACATGGCCAACGATGAAACGCTCGATCGCCGTGATCGCGATGTTGAGTTCAAAGCGATTGTCGATCCCGGTCTTGCGGACTTCCGATGCGAGCAGCGATTCCAGGTAGGTGCGCAGCTTTTCAGGGCTGTTAATGCGATCGAGCAGTTTCAGAGGGTAGCGGATCTTTTCACCTTTTTCCGTCCGGAATTCGACCTCCTCAATTGTCGAATCCAGTTTCAGAAACCACGCATGGCTGCAGTGATCGAAGCTGCCGTCTTCTGCGACCTGCTCGCGTGCATCCGATGGATCCGCAGGCCGCGCGAGCATTTCCCGCAACGCGCCCAGTCGCTCTTCCATCTGGTCCCAATGCGCGGAATAAAACACGAGCCAGCGAGCCTCGAGAAAGAGTTGTCTCGAACAGGGAGTGACGCGGCCTTTTGCCGACTGTTGCGCGAGATCGCGTTGCAGGTCTTCGAGTTCCGAGACGTACCGCGCATGCTTCGTTTTATACAACGGATCGAACTCGATGAATTCCGCGAGAGGATCGTAGCCGAATTTTCCTCGAGACTTTACCCGGTCATCAGCCGTCATCTCTGCTGGAGATCTGCAGGAATAGCAGAGCGCAATACCACAGGCCAGCAAGGCAAGGTAGCGGGGGACTTGCATGCTCGCATATTAGCGGGCTTTGTAGAGAGACCCAGCGGGATTTTTAGAAGCTTGTTCCAATCGCGTTTACAGCCGCACCCCTGCCGGGCTAATGGCGCTTAAATAAGGATTTTCCGCACAACACAGGCCCGGAGGGCCGCCGGACAGTAGCTCCGGGCGACAGCCCGGAGAAGCGAAGACGAGCGGGCAGCCCCGGATGGGGCGTCGGATTCCTGTGCGCTCGTAACTATACAGGCTCTATCCTTGCAAAAACATCACGTGCGTTTTTGCTGCGTCCAGTGTTCCGACGCCCCTCCAGGGCTGGCCCGCAGCCAACCGATCTCCGGGCTATCGCCCGGAGCTAGTGCGCTGCGAAGCAGCGCGATCCTGTGGGATGCAAGAGCCCACCCGGTTGGAGCCGTTGTCCAGCCGAGAACTTGAAGTAACTGCGCTGCCGCGAGGTAGTGTGGAGAGCAACGGAAAGAACCAGAACGACCACAACGAAAGTGAACACGATTCGGCCACAGCAACCCGGCGAG
>Ga0207695_10000733_pt1 | contig 63714 bp, 41 predicted proteins | sample KBSC54metaG_FD_184354 | JGI IMG/M metagenome (GOLD analysis project Ga0207695, IMG submission 184354) | Corn rhizosphere microbial communities from Kellogg Biological Station, Michigan, USA - KBS C5-4 metaG (SPAdes) (version 2) | ecosystem: Host-associated > Plants > Roots > Rhizosphere > Soil...
TCTCGCGCTGGCCGCCGGGGCGGGCGAACACGAGGCGCGCGCCGACGATGAGCGGCCAGAAGAATTCCCAGACCGAGACGTCGAAGCTGAACGGGGTTTTCTGCAGCACGGCATCGTCGGCGCCGAGGGTGTAGGCGTGCTGCATCCAGAGGATGCGGTTGGTGATGGCGCGATGGGTGTTGAGCGCGCCCTTGGGCCTGCCGGTCGAACCGGAGGTGTAGATCATGTAGGCGAGGTTCTCGCCGCTCAGCGCAGGCGCGGGGTTGGACGCGGGCGCGGCGTCGAGGTCGAGCGCGTCGCGATCGACGACGATCACGCGGGCGTCGGTGTCGGGCAGCGCGTCAAGCAGATGCTGCTGGGTGAGGAGCCAGCGCAACTGCGCGTTATCGCTCATGAAGCGCACGCGCTCGGCGGGGTAGTCGGGGGCGACGGGGACGTAAGCGCCGCCGGCCTTAAGGATCGCGAGCAGCGCGACGATCATGTCGAGCGAACGCTCCATCGCCACGCCGACGAGAGCATCGGGAACGACACCGAGTTCGATGAGCCGGTGGGCGAGGCGGTTGGCGCGCAGGTTGAGTTCGGCGTAGGTGAGCGAGGCGTCGTCGCAGACGGCGGCGACGGCGTCGGGCGTGCGCTCGACCTGCTGTTCGAACAGCCGATGCAGCGGTTGTTCGGCGTCGGCGCCGAAATCCGTTTCGGTCCGGTTCCATTCGACGGTCAGCAGGTTCCGCTCCGCATCGCTCAGCAACGGCAGCCGGGCAACGGCAGCCGACGCATCGTCCGTGAGACGCATCAGCAAGGTCCGGTAGATGGCGAGGAAACGTTGCACCGTGCTCGCGTCGAACAGATCGGTGTTGTAGTCGCAATCGATCAGGAGTTCCTGCCCCGCGTCGAGCACGTTGACGTTCAGATCGAACGCGGTATAGCGGATCAGCGGGGCGACCAGGCCGACCGTCAGGCCGGGCAGTTCGGGCAGTGCCGATACGGGTTCGAGGTTGAAGACCGCCGATACCAGCGGCGCGGCGTTGAGATCGCGCTGTGCGCCGATTTCGCGGACCAGCTCGGCGAACGGATAATCCTGGTGCTCGAGCGCATCGAGCAGGTTCTGCCGGGTGCCGGCCAGGAAGCTGGCCACGGTGGCTTGCTCGGGCAGCGTGGAGCGCAGCGGCAGCAGATGTGTGCAGTAGCCGGCGAGGCGATCGCTGCCGGCCACGGAACGGCCGGTCACCGGGATGCCGGTGACGATCTCCTGCTGGCCGGCGATGCGGTGCAGGAACAGATTGAAGCCCGCGAGCAGCATCATGTAGAGCGTGCAGCCGTTCTGACGGGCGGCGGCGCGCAGCGACCCGGCCTCCGCCGCGTCCAGATGCAGGGACACGCGCTCGCCGTGAAACGTCTTCACCGCGGGCCGGGGGTAGTCCAACGGAAGATTCAGCGGTTCGGCCCGGCGCGCGCATTGCTCGAGCCAGTACGCGCGATTCGCTTTCGTTTCCGGGCTGTGGCGCTGGCCGTCGAGCTGCTTCAGGTACTCGCGGAACTGCAGCGGCGCCGCGGCCGGTGCCGCACCGGCATAAGCGCGGGCCAGATCCTCGAGCAGGATGCCGAACGTCGAGCCGTCGCAGATGATGTGATGGGCCGTCATCACCAGCAGGTGACGCTCGCTGTCCAGGCGCACGAGCGCGGCGCGAAACAGCGGACCGTTCACCAGGTCGAACGGCTGGCGGCTTTCTTGGTCCCGCCACGCGTCCTGGTCCGTGTCGATCAGCGGAATCTGGAGTGTCAGCGACGGATGCACGATCTGGCCCGACCCGTCCGGCGTCAACGTGGTGCGCAGCGCCTCGTGCCGATCGACGAGCCCCTGGACGGCCGCGCGCATCGCGGCCTCGTCAAGCCGGCCATTCAGCTCGAGGGTGGTGTTGACGTTGTAGGCCAGCGATCCTTCGGGATCGACTTCCGACAGGATCCACAGCTGGCGTTGCGCTTCGCTCAGCGCGGCCACCGTGCCGTGCTTCGAGTGCGGCCGGATGAAACCGCCCCGGCGCAGGTCGGCGACGCTGTCCTTCACCGCCCGGATGAACCGGTCGATGTCGGCATCCGTATGCGCGGTGGAGAGGAAGCAGGTGCGCCATTCCCAGATGTAGATGCCCTTTTCGAGCATGTGATAGAAGAACAGGTCGAGGTTCTCGGTGAATTCGAAGCGGAACATCGAGCCGAACCACGTGACCTTGATCGGCGCCTCGGCCTCCACGAAGAACGCATTCAACGTCCCGGCGATTTGCGCGGTCCGTTCGTTGAGCGCGGCCTGCAGCGCCGGACCTTCCTGTTCGATCTTCTCCAGCACGGCCAGCGCGGCCGCCATCGCGAGCGGATACTGGCAGAACGTGCCGCCGAACGCGGTGCGGTCCGCGGCGGGGAACGAGTGGTCGCCGTAGGCCCACATGCCGCCGTCGATGGCGTCCATGAAGCGGCTGGTGCCGGCGATGACGCCCAGCGGCAAGCCGCCGCCGATGATCTTGCCGTACGTCGCGAGATCGGCCCGGATGCCGAACATGGCCTGGGAGCCGCCCGGGTGAACGCGGAAGCCGGTGATCATTTCGTCGAAGATCAGCGCGACGCCGGCCTCCTCGGTGATGCGGCGCAATTCCTTGAGGAACGCGACGGGCTGCAGGGACGGGTTGCGGCTCTGCACCGGCTCCACCATCACGGCAGCGAGGGTCGACGCCATGCCGCGAATGGCCTCGAGCGCGGCGTCGCTGCCGTAGTCGAGCAGGATCATGTTCTCGACCGAACCGAACGGCACGCCGGGGGCGATGGTTTCCGTCACGCCTTCCGCGTTCGCCGCGGCGAGCGTGCCGTCGGCATGGCCGTGATACGAATGCGTGAACATCACGATCTTGTCGCGCCCGGTCACGGCGCGCGCGAGCCGCATGGCGGTCATGACGGCCTCGGTGCCGGTGTTCGAGAACGCCACGCGATCGAGGCCGGTGACGCGGGCAAAGCGCGCGGCCACTTCGCCGACGAGGCTGGAGCGCGCGCCCAGTTCGAGCGGGCGTTGCCATTCGCGGGTGACCTGCTGCTGGATGAAGTCCGGCGTGTGGCCGAACAGATGCACGCCGAAGCCCATCGTGAAATCGATGTACTCGTTGCCGTCGATATCCCACAGCCGCGAACCGGCCGCGCGATCGCCGACGATCGGATACAGCATCTCCTTGGTCGAAAAGCGGAAGCCGACCGTGGCACGGCTGTCGGCCAGCACCGGGCGGGACGCCTGCACCGAGTCCTTCGATTTCCGGGTGCGCGTCGTGTAGCGCACGATCAGCGCTTCGAGATGCTCCTGCTGCACGGCGGACAAGCCGCGCGCCCGCTGTTCGACCGGGCTGCCCCACGGCATCATCGGCTTGGGCGGCCGACCGTCCGCCGCGGCGGCAGCTGCAGGCGCGGGCTTCGTTGCGGGCGCGGCGGCCGGGACCGCGATCGCGGCCGTGGGCGCAACGCTCGCCGTGCTCGCGACGGCTTGTGCGGCGACCGTCGTCGGCCGGACGCCGGCCTGGCCGGTCAGCGACGTGCGCAGCAGTTCCATCTGCTGGCTCATCACGCTGGACAGCAGCTGATTCTGCTCCCGCAACACGCGCTCGACCGCGGAGCCGCCTTCGGCCGCCACCCATTCCGCCGGAGCGGCGGCGAGCGGCGCAAGCACCTCTGCAGACTGCGCGACCGCGACCGTGGACGGCCCTGCGACGGACTCGGCCCCGGACGGCGCGGCGGCCGCCGGCAGATTGTCCGCGACATATTCGGCGAGCGCCTGCACCGTCGCCAGGTCTTCGAAGAAGCGGCGCATGGCCAGCTTCACGCCGTACTGCTTCTCGATGTGCCGGATGGCCTCGATCAGCACGATCGAATCGGCGCCCATTTCCAGGAACGGCAGGTCGATGTTGATGGTGGCGGGATCGGCCTGGATCAATTCGCCGATCTTGCCGCGAAGCCATTCGAGAACCTCGCCGCTACGGTTGTGCGCCGGCGTGGCGGCGATGGGTGATGCGCTTGTCTGAGTCATGGACGTGTCCGCTTTCTGGAACCAGGTACGGCTGCGTTGGAAGGGATAGGACGGCAATGCGACGCGCGTGGGCGCGGGTGTTTCGGTCGAGGCCCAATCGACATCGACGCCGCGGGCATACAGGCTCGACAGCGTTTCGATCAGCGCTTGCTGCTCGACTTGCGGCCGCTGCAGGCCAAGGAACTGGATCCCGGCGTCCGGCGCACAGCACGCGCGGGCCAGGTTGACGAGCACCGGCTTGGGGCCGATTTCGACCAGCACGTTGAAACCGGCTTCGGCGAGGCGCTCGACGCTGCTCGCGAACTGCACCGGCTCCCGGCAGTGACGGCGCCAGTACGCGTCGGTGGGCGCCTCGTCCATCACGGCGCCCGTGAGATTCGAATAGAACGGGATCGCCGGGCGCACGACGCGCACGGCTTTCGCGACGGCCTGGAAGCTGTCCAGCATCGGCTCGACCAGCGGCGAGTGGAACGCGTGCGACGTATTGAGCAGCACGGACCGGATGTCCTGCGCGGCGAACGCGTCGACCAGCATCGCGATACGCTCGCGCTTGCCGGAGATCACGATGCTCGCCGGACCGTTGACGGCCGCCACCGCGACATCGTGCGGATAGGCCTCGATCGAGCGCTCGACCGTCGCGAGGTCGGTGAAAATGGCCGCCATCTCGCCGTCGCGGGGCAACGCCTGCATCAGCCGGCCGCGTTCGGCGATCAGCCGCAGGCCGTCTTCCGGCGAGAAGACGCCGGCCGCGCAAGCCGCCGCGTACTCGCCGACGCTGTGGCCCATCACGGCGTCGGGCACCACGCCGAACGACGCCAGCAACGTGGTGAGCGCGAACTGCAGCGAGAACAGGGCCGGCTGGCTGTAGCCGGTCTGGTGGATCTCCTCGCCCTGGGCGGACAGCACCTCGAGCAACGGTTTGTCGAGCAGCGGATCGGCCACCGCGCGGCAGCGGTCGATGGCGTCGCGGAACACCGGATACGCGTCGTACAGACGGCGGCCCATGCCGGCGTATTGCGAGCCCTGGCCGGTGAACAGGAATGCCATCTTCACGCGGGGGGCGGGCTGCGCCGCGCCGGCGGGTTCCTTCGCCTGGAACGCGCGCAGCTTGTCGATGGCGTCCTCGAGCGACGTCACCGGCAGCGCCAGCCGATGCGCGAAATGCGAGCGGCCGGTCGCCGCCGAAAACGCCACGGCTGCGATATCGAGACCGGGTTCGGCTTCGAGCCGCCGCTGATAGCGCCCGGCAAGCTCTCGCAATGCCGCCGGCGTCTTGGCCGACAGCACCAGCGGATGCACCTTGTGTTTCGACGGCGTCGCCGGCCGCGCCGGCGCGGGCGCTTCTTCCAGCACCAGGTGGGCATTGGTGCCGCTCGCGCCGAACGCGCTGACGCCGGCTCGCCGGGGCCGCTCGCCGCGCGGCCACGCGCTCGCCTCGGCGCAGATCTCGAGCGGCAGCGCGTCCCACTGCACCAGCGGGCTCGGGTGGCGGAAATGCAGGTGGGCGGGAAGGCGGTCGTGGTTCAGCGACAGCACGACCTTGATGACCCCCGCGATGCCGGCGGCGGATTCCGTGTGGCCGATGTTGGTTTTCACCGAGCCGACGCGCAGCCGCCGGCCCCCGTCGCGGCCTTCGCCGAACACCGTTGCCAGCGCCTGCACCTCGACGGGATCGCCCAGCGGGGTGCCGGTGCCGTGCGCTTCCACGTAATCGACGGACGCGGCGGGAAGCCCGCCCAGCGCCTGGCGGATGACGGCTTCCTGCGCGCGTCCGTTCGGCGCGGTAAAGCCGCTCGACGCGCCGTCGTGGTTGACGGCCGAGCCGCGCAGCACGGCCAGCACGCGATCGCCCGCGGCGAGCGCATCGGACAGGCGCTTGAGCACCAGCGCGCCGCAGCCTTCGCTGCGCACGAAGCCGTCCGCCGCCGCGTCGAAGGTCTTGCAGCGGCCGTCGGGCGCCAGCGCCCGCGTGCGCGAGACGGCGATGGAGTTGTCCGGCGACAGGATCAGATTGACGCCGCCCGCGATCGCGAGATCGCACTCGCCGGTGCGCAGATTCTGGCTGGCGGTATGGATCGCGGTGAGCGACGACGAGCAGGCGGTGTCGATCGCCATGCTCGGCCCCTGCACGCCCAGCCCATAGGAGATGCGGCCGGCCGCCGTGTTGAGCGGATTGCCGGTGAAGAAATAACCGTCGATGCCGCTGCCGCTGCCGTTGCGAAGCTGCAGGTTCGCGTAATCGTTGGTGGTGATGCCGACGAAGACGCCGGTCCGGCTGCCCTTGAGACTGTCGACGGGAATGCCGGCATGCTCCAGCGCTTCGTGACTGACTTCGAGCAACAGGCGCTGCTGCGGGTCCATCGCGGCCGCTTCGCGCGGCGTGATACGGAAAAAGGCCGGATCGAACTGATCGACGTCGTCGAGAAAACCGCCGAAGCGACAAACCATGCGCCCCGGCGCTTCCGGATCCGGATCGTAGTACGCGTCGACATCCCAGCGCTCGCGCGGCACTTCGGAGATCGCATCCACCCCGTCGTTCAGCAGCCGCCAATAGGCGTCGAGATCGTGCGCGGCGCCCGGAAACCGGCAACTCATGCCGACGATGGCGATCGGTTCCGGCGTGCCGGCCTCGCGGGCCTCGATGGCCGGCGTGACCGCCCGCGGCTGCGCCGGCACGGCCTGCGTCGGCGCCGCGTGCGCGTCCGGCGCCGTGCCGGACGACTGTTCCGCCAGGAAATCCGCGAGGGCGTTGACCGTCGGATGATCGAACAACAGCGCGACCGACAACGGGATGCCCAGCGCTTTTTCGAGGTGAGTGCGCACGTCCAGCGCCATCAGCGAATCCATGCCCATCTCGAAGAAGCCGAGGTCGCGATCCAGCGTCCCCGCTCCGTAGCCGAGCACCTGGGCAACCGCGCGATCGATGCTGTCCGCCAGCAGGCGCTTTCGCTCGCGCGGCGATGAGCCGCTCAACGCCGGCATCGCCGGCGCGCTCGGCGGGCTTCCGCCCACCCGCACGCGGTCGAGGAACGGCTTGGGTCCGCGCGCCTCGTAGGAGCCCTGGAACAGTGCCAGGTCGATGTCGACGACCGCCACCTGTGGCACGGCGGGGAGGTGATCCAGCACGTCGAGCGCGCGATCCGCCGCCAGCGAACGGATGCCGACACGCCGCAGCAGTGCTTCCGCCTCGGGGAACGTCATGCCGCCTTGCGCCCAGGGCCCCCAGTTCACGCTCAGGGCCGGCAGGCCCCGGCTGCGGCGATGATGCGCGAGCGCGTCGAGGAATCGATTCGCGGCACTGTAGTGCGCCTGCTCACGCGAACCCCACGCGGACGCGATCGACGAGAACAGGATGAAGAAATCGAGCGGGAAGTGCTCGCTTTGCTGATGGAGCAGCCACGCGCCGGCGACCTTGGGTTGCAGGACCGCGTCGAGCTCCTCGCGCTCGACCTGCATGATCGGCTTGTAGCCGACGATGCCGGCCGCATGCACGATGCCCCGCAGCGGCGCGCCGTCGCGCCGGAGCGCGGCGAAAAAATCGGCGACCGCCACCGGGTCGGCGATATCGAGGCGCTCGCAGCGCAGCGACACGTTCCGCTCGCGCAGTTCGGCGATCGCCCGCTGGCTCTCATCGCTCGCGGCGCCTTGCCGGCCGACCAGGATCAGCGTGCCCGCCCCGCGCGCCGCCAGCCACCGGGCGGTGTGCAGCCCGAGCGCGCCGAACCCGCCGGTGATCAGGTAGGCCGCGTCCGGTTCGACCCGCAGCGCGGCCGTTTCGGCTTGCGCGAGCGGGCTCAGGCGCGCGACATGGCGCGCGCCGTGCCGCAACGCCACCTGTTCTTCGCGGCTCTCGCCGAGCATCTCCTGAAGCAGCGCCTGCGTCTCGTCTTCCGGCGCGGCCGGATCGAGATCGATCGCCGTTCCGAACCATTCCGGATGCTCGATCATCGCCCCGCGTGCCAGGCCCGACAGCGCAGCCTGTGCGAACCCGGATACGTGCGGCGCTTCGCCGGCTTCCACCGCGTCGCGCGTGACTACCCAGATCCTGGGCCGGGTCGAAGGCGTCCACTCGCGCTCGCTGCCGACCAGCGCGTGCACGAGATGCAGCAGGGCAGTGGACATGCGCGTCTCGCCGACGGCTTCGTCCAGCGCCCATAGGAAGACGATGCGCTGGCCGGGCGCGGCGGTCTCGTTCAGCAAGCGGACGAAATCGTCCGGCCGCTCGGGCGCGATCTGCCGGCTCGCTTCCGCGCAGGCGCCATGGTCAGGGCCGGGGCGCACCAGCGAGCAGGATGCGCCGCGTTCCCGCAGCAGCGCCGCGAACCGCTCGCCGACACCGCTCTCGTCCGCGAAGATCAGCCACGGCGACGCGTCGGCGGCGAACCGGGCCGCCGGCAACGCGGCTTGCGGCTCCCACACCACGTGATAGAGCGGGTGTGCGGTCGGGGCGGCGGTTTCGGCGGGGGCGAACGCAGTCCTGAGCAGGTCCGGAAAGGCGTTCAGCACGTCCTCCGAGTACTTGCCCGACGACTTGAGGTGCCGCAACGCATCGTCGATGCTGCCGGCATCCATCCCGACGATCGGCGACTGGATCTTCTCCAGGCTGAAGCGCTGCCGCTCGAACGGGTAGTTCGGCAGGGTCGTGGCGGGCTGGGCGGGCGCCTCGAACAGCGCGCTCCAGTCGAACTGCCAGCCCTGCACGTACCGCACCGCGAGTGCGTGCTCCAGTGCATCGCCGGCGCATGGCGGCGGCAGCCAGCCGTCGACGAGCCCCTCCGGCGCGTGCGGCGCGTCGGCTTGCTCCGACGCCCCGGCAAGCTGCAGCCAGTACTGCGGATGCGTCACCTCGTCGGTCGCTTCGGCACCGAGGCAGCCGGAGATCAGGCGGACCGACGGCCGTGCGAGCGGCGTGTCCTGAAGTGTGGCGCGCAACGCTTCGGCATCCGACCGGGCGGCCACGAGGCGCAGCGCGTCGGCAACGCTCACGACGCCCGCCACGCAGGCCGCCACATATTCGCCGATGCCGTGGCCCGACACGACGGACGGGTGGATGCCCCATCCCTTCCACAGTTCCGCCCACGCGAACTGGATCGCGAAACGGCCCGCGTCGGTATCGAGTGCCTCCAGCGGCACCGAGCAACGCGCGAACGCGTCGCGGAACAGCGGTTCCGACGCGTGGAGCTCGCGCGCGACGCCGGTGTCCGGCGCGCCGAACCTGAAGCCCATGCGCAACGCCTTGCCCGTGCGCGCCGCGGCCGCCGACGCTTCCCTCACGCCCGACACATAGGCCGCGCGAAACGGATAGTGACTCCGTCCGGTGGCCGCGGCGCGGCAGATGGCGGCCAGCTCCCGCGGCGTCGCGCCGGCGATCGCGCGCTCGTAGCGTTGCGCGAGCGCTGCCAGCGCCGCTTCCGATTTGGCCGACAGCAGCAGCAGCCCGCGCTGCGCGGCGTGCGCCGGCGCGACGGGCGGTTCCTCGACGATCGCGTGGGCATTGGTGCCGCTGAATCCGAACGCGCTCACCCCGGCGATTCGCCTGCGTTCCCCGCGCCGCCACGCGACCGGATCGGCCGCGACACGGATCGGGATGTCCTGCCACGGCGTATGCGGATTGGGCTGCGTGAAATGCAGGTGCGCCGGAATCCGGTCGTGCTCGAACGACAGCAGGACCTTGATCAGGCCGGCGATGCCGGAGGCCGATTCCAGATGCCCGATATTGGTCTTGACCGAACCGATCACGAGCGGCTCGGTCGCCGCGCGCCCGGGGCCGTAGACGCCGGCCAGCGCTTCGACCTCGATCGGGTCGCCGAGGGACGTCCCGGTACCGTGGGCCTCGACATAGGAGACGTCGCCGGGCGCGAGGCCGGCCTGGTTCAGTGCGCGGCGGATCACCCGTTCCTGCGAATCGCGGCTCGGAACGGTCAGCCCGCCGCCCGCGCCGCCCTGGTCGACCGCCGTGCCGCGCACGATGCCGAGCACCCGGTCGCCGTCGGCGAGCGCGTCGGCGAGGCGCTTGAGCACCACCATGCCGCACCCTTCGCCGCGCACATAGCCGTCCGCCGTCGCGTCGAAGGTCTTGCAGCGTCCGTCCGGCGACAGCATGCGCGCTTGCGAGAAACTGACCATCACCTCGGGCGACAGCATCAGGTTGACGCCGCCCGCGAGCGCCATGTTGCTTTCCCGCGAGCGCAGGCTTTCGCAGGCCAGGTGCAGGCAGACCAGCGACGACGAGCAGGCGGTATCGATCGCCATGCTCGGGCCGGTGAGGCCCAGCACGAACGACAGCCGGCCCGCGGCCATGTTCAGCGCGCTGCCCGTGCCGGCGTAGCTGCTCGACGGCATCGACGCATTGGACACCTGGATCGCATGATCGAAGCAGGTAATGCCGACGTACACGCCCGTGGCGGACTGCCGGAAGCGCTCGGGCGCGAGATGGGCGTTCTCGAGCGCCTCCCAGGCCACTTCGAGCAGGAGCCGTTGCTGCGGATCGAGGTAGGTCGCTTCGCGCGGCGCGATCCCGAAGAACGCCGCGTCGAATTGATCCACACGTTCGAGAAAGGCGCCGTGGCGGGTCGCCATCTTGCCGGGCGTGGACGGATCGGGGTCGTAATAGCGATCGATGTCCCAGCGTTCGCCCGGCACTTCGGTGACGGCATCGCGCGCGTCATCGAGCAACTGCCAGAACGCGTCCGGCGTATCGCTGCGGCCGGGGAAGCGGCAAGCCATGCCGATGACGGCGATCGGCTCGTTGCGGTCCGATCGCAGCGCCGCGATTTCGGCGCGCCGCAGGCGCAGTTCGTCGAGCGCGGCTTTCAGTGCATGCGTGGCCTTGGCGTTCATTGGGCGCCTATCTCCTGGGCGATCAGTTCGGAAAGGTCGTCCTCGTCGAGGTCGTCGGATGCTTTGTCGACGACAGGCGCGGGGAGCGACGGCGACAGTTCGTCGAGAACGAACCGGGCGAGCGTTTGCAGGTTCGGATAGGAAAAGAACAGCGTCGCGCGAAACGGCCTTCCGAACACCTTGTTGAGGCGGTCGGTCAGTTCGAGCGCGATCAGCGAATCCAGGCCGAGATCGAGCAGCGATTGCTCGGGCGCAATGGCGTCGGGGCCGGAGAGCCGCAGCGTCTCGGCCAGCATCTTCGCGAGCGTGTCGGTGATGAGCTCGATCCGCTCGCGCGGCGCGCACGCATGCAGCTGGCGCAGCAATGCCGTCTCTTGCTGCGCAGGCTGCGCGGCCGGTTGCGCCAGTTCGGAAAACAGCGCCGACCCGGCGGCCGGCGCATCGACCCGGAACAGGGTCGGCCAGTCGATGCGCGCCACCCCGGACTGGGCGACGCCCGACGCCATCAGCCGTTCCAGCGTCGCGATGGCGAGTTCGGGCGGCAGCGTGCCCACGCCGAGCGCAGCCAGTTGTTCGTGCGCGCGGCGTCCGTAGTCGGTGGCGGCATGGCCGATGTCCGCCCACGGCCCCCAATTGACGCTGAGCCCCGGTTTCCCCTGCGCGCGCCGATGCTGCGCGAGGGCGTCGAGGAAGCTGTTCGCCGCCGCGTAGTTGCCCTGGCCCGGCATGGTGATCAGCGCGGCCATCGACGAGAACAGGACGAAATGGTCGAGCGGCAAGTCGGCCGTCAGCTCGTGCAGATACCAGGCGCCGTCGGCCTTGCCGCTTCCGGCGCGATGGAAGAAGTCGTCGGCCTGGCGCGTCAGCAGCGCATCGTCGAGCGCGCCGGCGAGGTGAAAGACCCCCTTGAGCGGCGGCATCGAATGCGCGATTTCGCCGAGCGCTTGCGCGACGTCCTCGCGACGCGACAGGTCGGCGCGAACGAACCGCGCGTCGAGCGTCCGCAGGATTTTCTCGGCTGCCGGGGAGGGCGCGCCACGCCCGAGCAGTACGACTTTGCCGGCGCCGTTGGCGGCGAGCCAGGACGCGAGCCGCAGGCCGAGCCCGCCGAGCCCGCCGGTCACCAGATAGGTCGCGTCGTGCTGGAACCGAATCGGACGGTGGCTGACGAATTCGCGATCGTCGCGGGCGATACGCGCGACGTAGCGCTGTCCGCGGCGAAACGCGATCATGTCTTCACGGCCGCCGGCCTGTACCGCTTGCACGATGTGCGCCGCTGACGGCTGTGCGGGATCGAGGTCGACCAGTCCGCCCCACATCGCCGCATGCTCCACGGCGATCGCGCGGCCCAATCCCCACAGGGGGGCCTGCGCGACGGCGGTCGATTCGCCGTCCAGCACATTCATCGCACCCGACGTCACCAGCCACAGACGCGCCTGCCGGGCTGCCGGTGCGCGTGACGCGAGCGCCCTGACCAGTTGCAGCACGCTCGCGCTGGCACGCCGTCGCGACGCGATGTCGGCGGGCGCGAGATCGAGACTCCACAGGTGAATGATGCCCTTCAGCGGCCGGTCGAGCGCGGACAGTTCCGGCGTCGCGTCGGCGAAGCGCAGCGTGCACGTATCGCCCGCGGTTTCCAGCAGAGCCGACAGTTGCGCGCCGACGCCGCCACGGTCCGCGAGAATCAGCCACTCGCCCTGCGCCGAACCGCCGGTTGCCGCGTCGACGCTCGACGGTCTCCAGACGCGCCGATAAAGCAGCGCGGACAAGTCGTGCCGCTCGACGGTTCGCCCGGAACGCACATGCTGCAACCGCAGCGCATCGATCTCGATCAGCGGTCGCCCGGCGAGGTCATGGACGCGGATATCGCCCTCCAGTGCGCCTTGCCCGCTCGGCTTGCGCAGCGTGGCGTGACTCCACGCATCCGCTGACGACGGCGGCTGATGAACCCGTACCGCGCCGATCGAACTGGGCAGGTACAGGTCGCCCGCCTCCAGCGCGTCCGGATCGATGGCGGCGGCGAGCACGCGGCTGCACGCGTCGAGAAAAGCGGGGTGCACCTGGTATTGCGACGATGCCAGCGCGTCCGCCGGCAGGCTGATTTTCCCCAGCGCCTCGCCGGCCGTGCGCCAGATCTGCTGGATTGCGTTGAACACGCCGTCGATCTGCACGCCGTGCTGCCGGATTTCGCCATTGAAGTCGGCGCCCGAAGTCGTTTCGGTGCAGCGGGCCTGCACCTCGGCGGCATCGAATCTCGTCGGCGCGGCGGATCGCCTGGGGGCGCACATCTCCCGTAGTCGACGCAACTGCGGAAGATTGCCGAGGATCAGCTCGACCGGCGGACCGAAATCGAGCAGGCAGGCCACTTCGTCCACGCCGATCGACTCGAGATCCCGCACCAGTTCGACGCAGGTTTCCGGCGTGCCGATGAGGCCGCGCGATTGCGCGAAGCGTTCATAGAGAAACTCGACGAACTCGTCCAGTTCGCGCGCGCCCATCGCGCGCACGTCCACCGACTGGCCGCGGCTCTGCGCCAGCCCGTTCAACAGCCCGATATTGCTGCGGATGTAGTTGCAGAACGGCGCGCGCGCCTGCTCGCGCACCCGCGCCGCATCGTCGCCGACGAACGTGTGCAGCATCACGGACACGGTGCCGGCCGCCGGATCGAAGCCATGCTTTGCACGCGCGTCGCGGTAGAGGGCGATCTTGTGCGCGAGCTGGTCCCGATCCTGGTCGAGCACGTGGGTCAGCAGGTTGGCGCCGACTTCGCCGGCGCGCACGAAGGTTTGCGGATTGCTCGCGGCAGTCACCCAGACGGGCAGTTCCGGCTGCACCGGCGTCGGATAGATGCGCAACTGCACCGGCTTGCCGACGCCGTTCTTCGCATCCAGCGACCCGCCGCGCCACAGATGCTGGACGGCGCGCATCGTGGTCAGCATGTCGTCCTGCCGGGTCGCGTATTTGTCCGGCGCGAACACGAAGTCGTCCGGATTCCATCCGGACGCGAACGACACGCCCACGCGGCCATTCGACAGGTTGTCCACCATGGACCATTCTTCCGCGATCCGGATCGGGTTGTGCAGCGCTGCGACCACGCTGCCCGCGACCAGCTTCACGCGTCGGGTGGCAGCGGCAAGCGCGGCGTGCAGGACAGCGGGATTCGGGTACAGCGAGCCGAATTCGGTGAAATGGCGCTCCGGCACCCAGACGCTGGAAAACCCGTTCGCATCGGCGAAACGCGCGCTTTCCATCACGAGCTGGTACTTGTTGCCGGACAGCGCTTCTTCACTGCTGGCGAAGAACATCAGGCCGAATTTCATGCGTGGCTCCGATCCGATTCGTGAATTTCGGCACTCGCGCACATCTGCCATGTCGCGGCGGCGCTGGTGTCCTCGATCCGGTGATAGACGGCAAACGAAAACGGTCCCCAGGACTGGCGACTCAGCACGGTCTGCACGGTGCACGATTCATGCGGATGCAGCGGCAACGGCGCATGCAGTGCGAGGTCCTTCAACGTGGTATGGCTGGCGGCGCCGATTTCCGAAGTTGCCGCCAGCGCCATTTCCACATAGGCGGAATAGGGCAGCACGGGCGATCCCTTGACGCGATGACCGCTGAGAAAGATGGTTGCCGGAGCGTCAAGACGCGACTGCCAGATCCACGTGGCCGGCGCATGCGCGTGCGGCTCCATGAGGCGCCCGAGCAACGGATGCCGAGGCGCGCGTGGACTGATCCAGAAGCCGCGACGCTCGAACGGGTAGGTCGGCAGGGCGAGCCGGCGGCGCGGTGCGTCCTGCTCCACTGCATCCCAGTTGATGGACGCGCCGCGTACGTAGAGCTCGGCGAGCGTGTGCAGGATCGTGTCCCACGCGGCCGTGTGCGAGCCGATTTCGATCACGATGCCGGGGTTTCCCGCCGCACCGCCGTCCGGCGCCTGCGGCACGCCCGCCAGCGAGGCTGCGGCGCGATGCCCGTCGCCCGTGCTGCTGACGGCGAGCGGCGTAATGCCGAAGGACATCCACAGTTGCGCCAGCGCGCGCTGGAATGCCGTGAACCCGGCCTCGGTGGAGACGTGCCCGGGCGCGTCGGATTGCCGCTGCATCAGCGCGCCGAAGGCGGGGCTGGCTGAACGCAATTGCCGAACCGCGTCGGCGCTGCCGCCGTCGTCGGCGCAAAAGTGGAAGGTCACCGCAGGCGGTGTTTCGGCGGGCTCGCCGGCCGAAACGGCGTCCAGTTGCGAACGCAACGTATCGAGACTCGATGCGACGACGGCCGCTCGCCGCGTGAAGTGGGTGCGCCCGGTATTTGCCGTGAACGCGACATCCCGTACACGGGCCTCGGGATGGGCGTCGAGATACGCCGCATAGGACGCCGCCAGCGCTTGCAACGCTTCGGGCGTGCGCGCGGAGAGCGTCACGACGCGCGCCGCGGGCGCCGCCGAGTCGGCTTCGATCTCCGCGGGCCTCGGCGCTTCGGACAGGATCATGTGCGCATTGGTGCCGCCGAAGCCGAACGAACTCACGCCGGCCATGCGCGGCCCGTGTTCCGAATGCCAGCGCGTGACCTGCTGCGGAATACGGAAGGGCGTGCCGTCGAGCGCGATTTGAGGATTGATCGACCGGAAATGGAGGTTCGGCGGAATGGCACGATGGTGTAGCGCAAGGGCGGTCTTGATCAGGCTGGCGATGCCCGCCGCCGACTCCAGATGGCCGATGTTGGTCTTGACCGAACCGATCCAGCAGTGATCGTCCGGCCGACGAGATTCGCCCAGGACCGCCGCCAGCGAGTTCAACTCGATCGGGTCTCCGAGCGGCGTTCCCGTACCGTGCGCTTCGACGAAGCCGATGTCCTGCGCGCGTACGCCGGCATCGCGCAGCGCACTGCGAATCACGGCCTGCTGGGCCGGGCCGTTGGGCGCGGTCAGGCCATTGCTGCGTCCATCCTGATTCACCGCGGAGCCGCGGATCACGGCGAACACGGTGTCGCCGTTCTCGAGCGCATCGTCGAGCCGCTTGAGCAGCACCATGCCCACGCCTTCGCCGCGCACATAACCGTTGGCTGCCGCATCGAACGCCTTGCATCGTCCGTCCGGCGAAAGCATGCCCGATTGCGTGAAGGAGGCGCTCAATTGCGGCGCCAGAATCAGGTTGACCCCGCCGGCAAGCGCCGCATCGGACTCGCCGCGCTGCAGCGCGCGGCACGCCTGATGAACCGCGACGAGCGAGGACGAACACGCGGTATCGACCGCCCAGCTCGGGCCGCGCAAATCGAGCGTGTAGGAAATGCGGTTGGCGGCGACGCTGAGCGCATTGCCGGTCGCGACATAAGGGCCGACATCCGCGACTTCTTCCTGCGCCAGGCGGATGTAGTCCGAATTGCTGATGCCCACGATGACCGCGGTGCGTCCGCCGGCGAGACTCCGGGGCGCGATCCCCGCATGCTCGAGCGTCTCCCACGCAACCTCGAGAAGCAGACGCTGCTGCGGATCCATCGATTCGGCTTCGCGGGCGCTGATGCCGAAGAACGCCGCATCGAACAGATCGACCTGTTCCAGCAGTCCGGTGGGCGGAAGGCCGCCGGCGCGCTGCTGCGACGCGCCGACCGCGTCCCGGCCCTCCTGCAGAAGCTGCCAGAATGCGTCGGGATGACTGGCGCCGGGGAAACGGCATCCCATGCCGACGATGGCGATATCCGCGCGTGCTTCGGCCGAGCCGGGCGCCTGGTCCGGCATGGCATTCCCGGTGCCGCTCAAATGGCGCGCGAGCAGGGCAATACTCGGAAAATCGTAGACGACGGTAGGGGAAACCGGCAGCCCGAGCCAGTCCTGCAACTCGCCCGAGAGCATGATGGCATCCTTCGAATCGAGCCCATAGATGCTGAACGGCGCGTCGGGGTCGATATTGCCGGAATCGATTCCCGACAGACGCGAGACACGCTCGACGCACCATTGCACCAGCGCTTGCGTGTCGCGTGCCGCGGCGGTGGAGGGCGCGGCCTCCGGGGAAAACGAACGCCGCCACTCGCCCGCGATCGCGAGCCCCTGTTCATCGAGGAATGCCTGTCTGATTCGGCTCCTCTGGATTTTTCCGCTGGACGTGCGCAGGATCGTGGCGGGCTTCAACAGGATCGCCGCATACAGATCGACGTCATGCTCTTCGGCGAGCTTGCGCCGGATCTCCGCGGCGACGGCTTCCGCGTTCAGGGTGTTGAGCGCTTCCCGGCGCACTTCGCATGCGATAACGACCCGCTCCACGTCATCGACGTTGATCGAGAAAGCCGCCGACGCGTTGGGCGCCAGCGCGGGGTGGCTTCCTTCGGCGGATTGCTCGAGATCCTGCGGGTAGTGATTGCGGCCGGCGACGATGATGAGGTCTTTCAAACGGCCGGTGACGAAGAGGTTATCGCCATCGACGAAGCCGAGATCGCCGGTGCGCAGGTAACGCGCGTCATCGCCATCCAGCTTCGCGCGAAAGGTGTGCTCCGTTTCCTCGACGCGGTTCCAGTAGCCGACGCCGACGCTCGGGCCCGTCAACCAGATTTCGCCGATCCGGTCGGGCGGGCAGCGCTCACCGGTATCCGGATTCACGATCTGCAGGCGGTGCTCCGCCCAGGTCCGACCGCATGAGACCAGCGCGTGGCGCTTGCCGCGGTCGCTTCTCGTCGCCACGCCTTGTGCCAGGCCGTCGGCGTCGTAGTCCGCCACGAGCGGCAGCGAGCGTGCCGGCTGACCGGAGATGAACAAGGTCGCCTCGGCCATGCCGTAGACGGGGCGCATGGTTTGCGCGTGGAAGCCGCACGCGGCGAATGCGCGCGAAAAACGTGCCACCGACTCCGCGCGCACCGGTTCAGCGCCGTTGAATGCGACCCGCCAGCTGCTCAGATCCAGCTGCGCGCGGGCTTCATCGGATATTTTGCGCGCGCACAGGTCATACGCGAAATCCGGCGCGGCGCAATGCGTGCCGCGATACTTCGTGATTGCCTGCAGCCAGCGGATGGGCTTCTGCACGAACGCCGCGGGCGCCATCAGCACCGACAGCACACCGAGATAGATCGGCAGCAGCACCTTCCCGAAAAAACCCATGTCGTGAAACACCGGGAGCCAGCTGACGAACACCGCCGACGCATCGGCATCGCTCGCCTCGGCGATGACCGCCATATTGCTCAGGATGTTCGCGTGGCTGATCATCACGCCTTTTGGCGTACCGGTGGAGCCTGACGTGTATTGCAAAAGCGCCAGCGTCTGCGGCGTGATTTCCGGTGCGCGCCATTGTTCGGCCGGTGCGTCGAAGCTCCGGTCCGTCGCCAGGATCTTCAGTTCCAGCGTGTCGGAATAGCCGTCCGCGCGATGCACCATGCCGTCGAGCGTGGCTGCGTCGGTCAGCGCGACGACCGGCCCGGCGTCGGCGACGATGGCCTTGAGACGATCCGCGGGACGATGCCTTCGCGGAGGATAGGCAGGCACGCCGATCAGGCCGGCATACAGGCATCCCACCCATGCGCAGATGAATTCCAGTCCGGGCGGATAGACCAGCAGGACGCGATCGCCCGGTTGCGCCATGCCTTGCAGCCTGGCGGCGATGCCGCGAGCCCGCTTGTCCAGGTCGCCGAACGTGAGCCGAGTCAGTTCCGATTCGCCGTTCTCGAGAAAAATGAATGCCGTCTTCTCCGGTTCGACCTTGCCGCGAAATATCAATATTTCCGTAACAGTCCTGAATTTTGTATCGGGAAGCATACTCAACCTTCGTTGTCTGCCAAACGTTGAATTCATCAGGACCAGTTGCGGCGATCCCGCCAAGCTTGCTTGTTGAATTGGATGGTATTGAAATTAGAGCATCGCTCTAATCCGACGTCTGCCCCGTAATCCATGGACATGGCGTTTCGCGCACTTGATCAATATGGATTTTTATTAATTCGTACGCTCGCGCTGGCTAACGGTCGGCCATTTCTTCGCTGTCGGGGGAGTACGGGTCCAGCAATGACACGACGACCTTGCGCTCGCCTTCGAATGGGTTGCGGCCATGCGCGAAGCGCATGTTGTCGACCAGCAGGACGTCGCCTCGTTGCCATGGAAACGTGATGGCGCAGTCGCGGAATGCGTTGCGGATCTGCTCGATGTCGGCGAGATCGAATGGACTCCCGTCGCCATAGAAAGCGTTGCGCGGAATTCGGTCATTGCCGAACAGGCTGACGATCGAACTGGCGAGCGATGCTTCCAGGTTCGAGATATGGAACAGATGTGCCTGATTGAAGAACACCCTGTCGCGGGTTACCGGATGGTAAGCCACACCCTGGCTGATCTGTGCGGTGCGTAGCGTGTCGTCGTCGAGCCATTCGAGCTCGATGCCGTTGTCTGCGCAGAAGGCCGCAACCTGGCTGCGGTCGCAGGTCTGAAAGACGGTTTCCCACGGAATGTCGACGTGCCGCCGGTAGTGCCTGACATAGCGGACCTGTTTCGACTCGAAGTTCTGCAGGATGCGCGGTCCGATCCTGCGGCTCACCTCGCGCATGTCGGCAATCGGCGTTTCGCCGCCGGTCGCGGCCGGAGCAAGGCAACAGAATGCCACGCTCAGCGGCCAGCTTCGTTGATACGCGTTTTCGCAATGAAGTGCGATTGTCTCGCTCGGCGGATACTCGGTTGCGGTGAATATGCCATTGCCGATCGAGGTGCGCGGAGTGGAACGATAGACGTAGTCGGACTTATGGGCCGAAATCGCGTCAGCAAACGCTTCGAAGCTGCCCACGGATGACACGTCGAAGCCACGAAACAGGAGCGCGCCATGTTCGAGAAGCCGGGATTCCAGCGCCACCCGGTTGTCGTTCACCGCCAGCACGATATCGCGCCCGTTCGACGCAGGCTCCAGCAGCCACGGAGAACTCCCCTCGGCAAGCAGCTTGCGTTCCGTCATGCCCAGCATGGTCAATAGTCCTTTTCCGAACGTGGATCACGGCGAAACCCGAACCGGTCGGTCTGCATGGTCGCGCCGCGGTGCGGCTATGCACGGCAAGCCGTTTCCACCGCATGCTCGAAGCGATTGAGAATCTCGTGGATATCCGCTTCCGAAACGATCAGCGGCGGCAGGAACCTGAGTACCGCGCCGTTGCGGCCGCCGGTTTCGATGACGAGTCCGTTTCGCAGGCAGTTCAGCTTGATGGCTTTTGCCCGTTCTGCATGGGTCGGGCCTGTTTGGCCATGTGGGCCGGGTATGACGACTTCAACGCCGATCATCAGGCCGCGGCCGCGTATCTGGCCCAGACAGGGGAAGCGTTCGGCAACCGCTTCGAGGCCGGCAACCAGTAGTTTTCCGACTCTGTCAGCGTGCGCCGACAGACCGTCTCGTTCGACGATGCGCATGGTCGACAAGCCGGCCACCATCGCGATCTGGTTGCCTCGAAAGGTGCCGGCGTGCGCGCCGGGCGGCCAGGTGTCGAGGCGCTTGTCATAGACCACCACCGATAATGGATAGCCGCCGCCGAATGCCTTCGACAACACCAGTACGTCCGGCTGGATGCCGGAATGTTCGATCGCGAACAGCGCGCCGGTTCGACCGAGTCCGGTCTGCACTTCATCGACGATCAACGGGATTTCATGCCGCAGCGTCAGGTTGCGCAACTCGATCAACCAGGCGTCGGAAGCGGGGATGCAACCCCCTTCGCCTTGCACGACTTCGACAATGATTGCCGCCGGTTTCGTTATCCCGCTCTCGGGATCGGACAGGACGGTCCGAATATAGTTGATGCTGAGTTGATCGGTCGCCGAGCCATCGGTGCCGAACGGGCAGCGAAAAGCATAGGGATAAGGCAGGAAATGAACATCGCGTCCATTGCCGCCGGCCGATTTCGGCGTGAGATTTCCCGACACGGCGAGTGCGCCGGCCGTCATGCCGTGGTAGGCGCCGTGGAACGCCATGATCGTCGAGCGGCCCGTATGGTGCCTGGTCAGCTTGATGGCCGCTTCGACGCCATCCGCCCCACTGGGACTGCAAAACTGGATCTTGCCGGATTCGGCGATCTTGTTGGGCAAGAGCGAGAAAAGCTGCTCGACGAACGCGTGCTTTGCCGGCGTCGCCAGGTCGAGTGCCTGTTGAATTTGATCGGACGACAGAAACCGCATGACGGCTTCATTGACTTCCGGGTGATTATGTCCGAGCGCGAGCGTACCTGCATTTGACAGACAGTCGATGTATTCCTGCCCCTCGGAGTCGCGCACCCGTATGCCTTTGGCATGGGTAAACAGCCGTGGGAAAGATGTCGCGTAGGTTCGCGCCTTCGATTCGACATGCTTCAGATACTCAAGTTTTTCCATGCGCGGAGATCCGGCTTGCGAGGCGGATTGATGAACACTGGCATCGCTTCATCCTGGCCAATGGCGTAACGGTACGGCCTGATTGGAGCATGTAGTCCATATCGCGTCTGTCACGTAAAAATGGGACACAGGCGATGCAACGTCACTACGTCATGCCATCGCATCCCGATCATCGAAGCGTGGTTTCCGGACGCGGCGTCAAGCCGGCATGGTCGCGCGAAAATAGTCGATGGTCCGCCGGAGCCCCGCGTCGAGCCCGACCGTCGGCTCCCAATCGAGGTGGGCGCGCGCGAGGCCAATATCGGGGCAACGTTGTGTCGGATCATCCTTCGGCAGCGGACGGAATACGAGCCGCGACTTCGAGCCCGTCAGGCGCAAAATGATCTGCGCAAGTTCGCTGACCGCGATCTCGTGCGGATTGCCGAGATTGATCGGGCCGGTGAGGTCCGCGGGCGTGGCCATCATCCGGATCAAACCGTCGACCATATCGTCGACATAGCAGAACGCCCGGGTCTGGCTGCCGTCGCCATACAGCGTGATGTCCTCGCCGCGCAGCGCCTGCACGATGAAGTTGGAAACCACGCGGCCGTCATTGGGATGCATGCGCGGCCCGTACGTGTTGAAGATGCGTACCACCTTGATTCGCACGTTTTGCTGGCGGTGATAGTCGAAGAACAGGGTCTCCGCGCAACGTTTTCCTTCGTCGTAGCAGGCGCGCGGCCCGAGCGGGTTGACGTTGCCCCGGTAACTCTCCGGTTGCGGATGCACATCGGGGTCGCCGTACACTTCGCTTGTCGAGGTTTGCAGAACGCGTGCGTGCGTGCGCTTGGCGAGCCCCAGCATGTTGATCGCGCCCATCACACTGGTCTTGGTGGTCTGCACGGGATCGAATTGATAGTGGATTGGCGAAGCCGGACAGGCGAGGTTGTAAATCTCGTCCACCTCGACGTACAACGGAAAGGTCACGTCGTGGCGCAGCGCCTCGAAGCTCGGGTTGCCGAGCAGCGCAGCCACGTTCTGCTTCGTGCCGGTGAAATAGTTGTCGACGCACAATACGTCGTGACCGAGTTCGACCAGGCGCTCGCAAAGATGCGAACCGAGGAAACCCGCGCCACCTGTTACGAGGATTCGCTTTCGATTACGTTGCACAATTGCACTCCAAGTATCGCGCGCAAGGAAGCGACGCGCGGCCTCCAGGCATGCTTGACCGGCCCGCGGCTCCGGCATGGAAGCCGATAGGGCGCACGAGCCTCTTCATTCGACATGGCACCGGTCGGCACGCCGATCGCGAGGATCGGCCCGTCATGCCTGCAGTGCGCTCGACGCAACGTGTTCCGCGCGCCGCAGGCGCGCCGCGATGATGCCGGCCATCGCCCGCATTTCGCTTCTCATGAAGAAATGATCTCCTTCGATGACGTGAAAATCGAACCGCCCGGTCGTCTCGGCGCCCCAGCCTGCAACGGAATCAACGGGGACCTGTTCATCCGCCCGGCCCGCGAACGCGGTGATGTCCACCGCCAGCCTGCGCCCGGGCACGGGCCGGTAGTTTTCGATCATCGTGAAATCCGCCCGTAGCGCCGGCATCAGCAGCGCCATCAGTTCGCTGTTGTCCAGTACCGGCTTCGGCGTGCCGCCCATCTCGTGCAGTGCATCGAGGAAGGCGCGGTCGTCCAGCACCTGCATGCGTCGAACAGGTCGCTCCTTGCCCGGTGCGGCGCGCCCGCTCACGAACAGATGCCGCAGATTCGGTTGCGCCTGGGCGGGAAGCCGCAGCGCCAGTTCGACGGCAATAGCCGCGCCCATGCTGTGTCCGAGCAGTGCGAAGGGACGATCGAAGCAGTTGTCCAGGTCGCACAGCAACACGTCGATCAGCGTCGACATGTCTCGTACGGCAGGCTCGGACAGGCGGCTGCCTCGGCCTGCAAGTTCATGACGGCACACTTCGATGCCGGGCAACAAGGCTTGCAGACCACGATAAACGGCGGCCGAGCCGCCCGCATAGGGGAAACAGATCAGACGCATGCGAGCGGGTACTCGAGCGGCTCGCTTGTTACTGGCGCACATGAGATCGCGCTGCGGAAATTCACGTGTTCGGTGTTTTTCACCATTAAAGTTCCGGTCATGATTGCCATGGCGATGCATCGGCAATCTTCACTTGGAGAGAAACGGGCGCGACAGCCAGGCGCCGCGGTTCGCACGTCGATAGCCGGTTCGTCATCGCGGTACAAAGGCAGTGCGTGAAGCACCCCGGAAGTCATGGAAGCATTGATTTGCTTCGTGAACATTCAAGATGCGCGCCGCTCGGATTCGGAATACGCCCGATCCGGTTTGGCATGAGTTAAACATGAGGCCGCGTGGATGTATGTCGTAGGAAAAGGGGACGCGCGTAGTCGAAAATGTCGTCCCCTGATTTCACACCTAAAATACCGTGGTACGGGCGGGTACGGAGTCGCTGTTGCAATACAGGAATCATCTGGAAGCCTGCTATTGCATCGCAGGTCATGGCGAAGTAGAGGACGTGGACGGGAACGTTTACCCGATCCGGCCGGGAGATATGTATGCACTCGACAATTCGCCGCTGCGTGGCACCGAACGGCACACGCTCGACGGCGCATCCGGATCGACACATTGAGCGTCTAGTGAAGCCGACACTTGCGACGTCGGCTGCAATAGTCACCGGTGTGTTTCGGCAGTCCGACGGTTTCTATGCCGGACTGCAGGTCGCGGGTGCCGTCGCGACGGTCGCGATCCTGTTGTTCGTCGCGCGTATCGAGGTATCGCGCGTGCGGCTCGGAATCGTCGCGTTCGTCGCGATCGCGGCTGGCGGCCTCGTGATGGGCATGTCGGGTTCGATTGCGATGTACGTTGCCGGTTTCCTGATGGTCATCGGTTTCGACAAGATGTTCAACGTGTACATACGCAGCGCACGACAGGCCATCATCCCCCCTCGGGACTACGGCAAGACGACGGGCGTCATCGTTCTGCTTAATAACGCGACGCAGCCGCTTGCCGGGCTGCTTGTGGGGCTCTTTTCCGGTCACGGGCGCGTTGCGCTCGTCGTGACGCTGACTTCGATCGGCATGGCGATACTGGGTGGCATGATCGTTGCCGTTGGCGCGGCCCGGACGCGATCGACTGCACGTGTTTCGGACTGACACCTGACACGCCAAGGCATCAGATGCTGCTCGATCACGGCTTCTACGACCTTTACACGATCCAGCTCCCGCATGCTCATGGTGATCAGTCCAGGATGGCCCACGATGCGCTCCGGCAGTTCGAACCGCTGCCAGCATGCGCTGAAACCCTCGAACTACGACATTTCTTATATGGTCGCCTCCCATTTGCAAGGCGATTTTGATCGCGGCGAGGAGGGTGGTTGCGGACTTATATCCGGACTCGATTGCAGGACGTGCCTGCCGGCCCCGATGGATTTCGCCGCAAGGGTCCTAATCTAACTAGCGGACTCGAGGTCCGAGAAATGTCTCAGGCTTGCCCTTGCGCGGTCCAACCTGTCTTGCCATCGTTCAATATCACCAGTGCAACCGTGGATGAGTTTGATGTTCGTTTATTGGGTCTTTAGCTCGGTAGCGCCGCCGCTGGTTGGTAAGTTCGGCCGTAAGCCAGCAATGCCCAGATCGTGCGGGCCATCTTGTTCGCCAACGCGACGGCGACGACATTCGTCGGCCGTCGTGCCAACAGATCCCGCATGTGCGCCGGCAGATGCTTCGAACTCGAGATCACGGCTCGTGCGCCGTGAATCAGCAGGGTCCGTAGATAAACGTCACCGCGTTTGCTGATTCCGCCAAGCCGAACTTTTCCGCCTGAACCGTTTTGTCTTGGCACAAGGCCGAGATAGGCCGCGAACTCCCGTCCGGAACGGAAGGTTTGCGCTTGACCGATGACCGACACTGCTGCGGTTGCCGTCAGTGGACCCACGCCCGGAATTTCCGAGATCCGCCGGCAGGCTTCGTCACCGCGTCGCCACTCGATAATGCGCTGCTCGATGCGTTGGATCTGGTCGTCGAGCAGGTGAAGCCGAGACAGTTGATCACGCAGGCTATCGATCAGCATTCCCGGCAGTTGATCGGTTAGCGTCGCGATCGCCGCTTGCGCGGCCTGGATCGATGGACGTCGGCCTTGTGGCAAGACGACGCCGAATTCATAGAGCAATCCCCGCAGCTGGTTGACCTGCATGACGCGGATCCGGACCAGTTGCTGGCGCATCCGGTGTAGCGCCAGCATTGCCTGTTGGTCCGCCGATTTGACGGCAACAAAGCGCATGCCGGGGCGCAGAGACGCCTCCCAGATCGCTGCCGCGTCTGCCGCATCATTCTTGTTCGACTTGACGAACGGGCGCACGAACTGGGCCGCTACGAGCCTGACTTCGTGCCCGAGCGCTGTCAGTTGCCGGGCCCAGTGATGGGCGCTGCCGCAAGCTTCCATGACGATCCGGGCTGCAGGCCGGTTGGCGAAGAATGGCAGCATCTGGTCACGCTTGAGCACCTTGCTGTGAATTCTGCCATCCGGATCGACAAAGTGAATCTGGAAAACGCGCTTGGCCAGGTCGATGGCTATCGTCGTGGGCTCCATGGAATCTCTCCTGAACGGAAGAACGGACAAAGCACTGTCGCACATCCACACCAGGAGCTGAGAAAGCACGATCAGGCGCTGGAACGGTCGTTGTGGCGGGAGGCGACCATTCCATCTAAAAAGCTACTACAGATTTTCCGTGCGCTAACTTTCATTATGTCAAATTATGGCGCTATCCTAAGTACGAGTCGGCATGACATCAATCACACCGCTCGTGCGAAGTCTGAGCCTGATGATGAGTACCCGCCCGATCCCGGCGTCGTGCTCCACCTGCTCGAGGTCGAGCATCTGTCACACGACGCGCTCGGTCGGATCCTGTCGGCCACGAGCGCGGTGACGGTCGTCGTCGAGCCGGCCAACGAAGCGTGGATCGTGGCGCGCGATGCGGTACGTCTGTTGCGACGCGACGGCGCCGCTTGATCCAGACCAGCTCGATCGACGCCGCACTGACGCTTGCGTCGGAATCGAGCGCGCGGCTCACTCACCGACGCCGCCGCGAAGCGCATCGCTGCGCGCGGCGTAACCGGCACGCCGAAGATCGCCAATGTCGAACCGGGCGGCGAAGACGTCGCGCAGCGGATCCCGATCGTCGCGGAGGAAGCCGGCGCCGACCTGACCTGGTATCACACCGGTTTTCAATGCAGAAGCTGCATGGCAGGATCTGCCGTGCGATTTCTCACACGAATGGCGTGCCGCCCATAGTAGCGATCGACTACCCGAGCGTGTTGTCGCCAAGATCCAGCAACTGGTGACGTAGTGCAAAACGAATCATGTCCGATTCATTGGCCAGGTCCAGTTTTTCCATAATGCGCGACTTGTATGTGCTGACCGTTTTGATGCTGATGTCCAGGCTACCTGCCGTCTGCGAAATGGATTGTCCGGATGCCAAACCAACCAGGACCTCGAACTCCCGCGCAGTCAGGCGATGATGAGCGAGCGCCTCACCGTCGCCGTTAATGACTTGCGCCAACAGATCGCCCACCATCGTGCTCACGTATACCCCGCCGTCGGCAAGCTTTCGAACCGCATCGGTCAGATCCGAGTTCGAGCAGGTCTTTGAAAGAAATCCCGAAGCCCCGGCCCTGAAAACGCGCACTGCATGGGTCTGTGCGGAATGCGCGGTCAGAACGAGCACCCGGACATTCGGGTGCTCGTTCTTGATTTGCCTGATAAGGTCGACTCCGTGAATACCGGACATCATCAATCCGAGCGACAGCACGCGCGGCTTCACAGCGCACACGAGTTCGAGTGTGGCGGCCCCATCTGTCGCTTCACCTGCGACATCGAAGCCGTCGGCCTCCTCGAGGACGTTGCGCACACCCGCCCGCATGACAGCATGCGCGTCGGAAATCACCACCTTGATCATGACAAACACCCATCCACTCGGCAGGTGAACGAACCCGGAACGGCGTGCGATTCACTGGCGCCGATTTGTTTGAAAGCATGGGGCCATGAACGCGTCTCGTCTGCACGCTGTCGTACAAAGCTCAGCGACATGGCCGATCGCCGCGGCACGCGCGCTTCCGGCAAGACAAGGCCCGTTCGAGCCCGGTGCCGAATGTCGAGCGATACCCCGACGTGGTACCCCCTTGATCCAGATCAGCACGCAAGGCAGCCCAGTGCCGATGCTGTTCATACGGCGTCAACGGTGTTCCCGCCTGCCGTACAACGTCATCCATACACACGCCAAAGGAGTTGCCATGCGTGCCGAACGGGTAAAGGAGCTGTGGGCCGAATTTGATGACCTTGCTTCGAAAAGCGAAAACGAGGATGTTCAATTTCTGATCCGGGCGATCAAGCTGCATGCGGAGCTGATGGATGCCCGACTCGCCGCGCTCGAGGCGTCGGGCGGCGTCAACGTTCAAACCAAACCGACGTGATGTGAGGCCGGTTGCGGAGAGCCGGGCCGGGCTCATCGCGGCCCGGCCGCCTGTCCCGATCCGCAACCGCTTGCCTAGCTGCGGCGGCTACCGAAGAGCCGTAGCAGCATCAGGAAGAGGTTCAGAAAGTCGAGATAGAGCGCAAGCGCCCCCATGATCGCCTTCTTGCCGGCGATCTCGCCCTCTTCGCCTGCTATGTAGATACGCTTGATGCGTTGCGTGTCGTATGCGGTGAGTCCCGTGAACACGAGCACGCCGATCACGGAAACGACGAACTGCAGCGCCGAGGAAACCAGGAAGAGATTCACGAACCCCGCGATGATGATGCCGATCAGCCCCATGAACAGAAAGGAGCCGAAGCGGGAGAGATCGGCCCGTGTCGAGTAGCCATAGAGGCTCGTTGCACCGAAAGTGGCCGCGCTGATGAAGAATACGCGCGCAATGCTCTCGCCCGTGTAAACGAGGAAGATGCCGGAAAGGGAGAGCCCGACCAGCGCGGCGTAGGCCCAGAAGCTGACCTGCGCCGTGCCGAAGCCGATGCGCTCGATGCGGAAGCTCAGAAACATGACCAGCGCCAGCGGTGCGAACAGCACGACCCAGAAAAGGGGCGTTCCGACGATCGACCGGTAAAGCCCGGTTGATGCGCCGAGGTAGGCAACGGCGCCCGTCAGCGCCAGGCCCCCGGCCATATAGTTGTAGATGCGCCGCACATACTCCCGAAGGCCGACGTCGTCGCCGCCCGATACGCGCTGCGACTCTTCCGCTCGCATCTCCTTTCCAAGATCGTTTCCCATGATCAATTCTCCCCGGGCCGCAGTCGTGGCGGCCGCGCTTCGTCGTGGCCGTCCCCGTGATCAATCTCGCCCCTCGGGTCACCGAGCACCTTGACGCACATCAAGCTCATCGGTCGACCACCGCGTCGATCGACACCCGCTGCCACCGCTCGCAGACAGTGCGCACCCGGACGCCGGAAATCGGGACGGCGGGCGCGGCGCTCGCGATCAGCCCGCGCAACGTCCGCCAGTCCGCTCGACAGGCGCCCGAGACCGGTTCGTGTCCTTGAGTTGAATCAGGCGGGGCCCGCGGGCGGCCCCGATTCCCGATGCGCGGCCGGGATGGCCCGGGTGCGGGCGCGCAGCGCACCGATCTCGTCGAGCAGATCGAGCGCGAGCGCGATGCCGGGCGGGTTGATCATCAGATCCCGGGACAGGCGCTGCGCGATCGCGACACGGCGCAGCACTGCCCCGCTGAAACGCCACTCTCGCGGATACGCGCCGATCGGATCGAGTGCGCCCTCGGCGACCCACAGCGTCAGCTCCTCCTCGGACGCGCCGCTGATCCGGCACAGCTCGACGAACGTCAGTTCGACACGCTCGTCGATGACCTGTCCTTGCAGACAGGCGGTTTCGGATTCTTTCATGATGCGTCACCCGTAAAAATGCGCGCGCGGGTCGAAATCGAACGACTGGCGCATGGTGTCGTAGGCGGCCTTGCTCCGCTCGCTGTCGGCGGGCGGCAGGACAATATTCAGCTTCACGTACAGGTTGCCGGGCGGATCGCCGGGAATACCCTTGCCTTTCAATCGCAGCCGTCTTCCGGATGGCGAATTCCCGGGCACGGTCACCGCGACCTCGCCGTCGGGCGTCGGCGTCGTGACGGTTGCGCCGAGTGCCGCTTCCCACGGCGCGACCGGGAGATCGACCGTCACATCCCGGTCGTCCACCTGAAACCGCGGATGGTCGCGAAACACGATCTCGAGATACAGATCGCCGGGCGCACCGTCGCCGTGCCCGGCGCCGCCCTGTCCCGCCAACCGGATGTACTGTCCGGCCCGGATGCCTTTCGGGATGGAGACATTCAGCGTCCGCGGCTGCAGCCGCACGTGTCCCTGCGGGTCGACGACCGGCACGCTCAGCGAAATGACGCGCTGCGCGCCGCGATACGCGTCTTCCAGATCGACGACGAGCTTTGCATGGTGATCGCGCCCGGCGTTGAGCGAACCATCCGGCCTGGCCCGCCCGGCGGCGAAGATCGACGCCAGATAGTCGTCGAAGTCGGGCGGCGCGCCGGCTCCGCTGAATTCGAACCCTTCGTCCCAGTTCGGCTGTGGGCGAAATGCCTCGCCGCCATGCCAGCCGGCGCCGAGTCTGTCGTAGGCGGCCCGCTTCTCGGGATCCTTCAATACCTCGTAGGCCTGCCCGACTTCCTTGAAATTCGCTTCGGCATCCTGATGCTTGCTGACGTCGGGGTGATATTTGCGCGCGAGCTTGCGATACGCCCGCTTGATGTCGTCCTGAGTCGCGTCGCGCGCCAGGCCCAGCACTTCGTAATAGTCTTTGTATTCCATGAGAAAGATCTGGCGGTAAGAGCGATGGACCGGTCGGCGCATGCGTCGCTGCAGCCTTGCCGAGGCCGCGCTCCGTGCCGCGAATCCCGGCATGGCGCGGCACGGCGGTGCGAACGCGTCGTCCGCACGCGTTCAGGCACCCTCCTTCGCAGCGTATTCAGCGATCCTGCAACGGGGATTGATCCATCTCAACGCGTCCGCCGATGTCGCGACGGACCCGGGACGCGCGTGGACGAAGCTTCCCGGGCGGATTCGCCGCAGTGGCGCATGACCCGGGCGCCTGCGCGTGCAACCGGCCGGATCGCGTCCGCCCGGGCGATACCTGATCCACTCGCATGAACTCGATCCGGCCCCGCGCCGTCGGCTCGTCCCGAGCGGCCCGGGCGATGCTTGACCCATGTCAACGGCCCGCCGGCCAGCGTGGCCGACGATGTGACGACACGGAACGGGGGGAGCCACTTTGGAGCACCATGCGGACATCCTGCACGGCGGACACTGGTACCCGCGCGCGCCCGACTGGCGCGACCCGCTTGCCGTCTTGCTGGTGCTCGGCCTGGTGGTGCTCGTCGGCGCCGGCGCGCGGCAGATGGTCGGCCCGCTCGTGATCGCGCAGCACGCAAGCGTCACGCTCGCGCCCGATGCATTGCCGGGATACACGCTGCGCACGGTGATGCGCATGCTGGCCGCGCTGTTCGCCTCGCTGTGTTTCACCTTCACCTACGCGACGCTCGCCGCGAAGAGCCGCCGCGCGGAAATGGTGCTGATTCCGCTGCTCGACGTCCTGCAATCGGTGCCGATTCTCGGTTACCTGTCGTTTACGGTGGTGTTTTTCGTGTCGCTGTTTCCCGGCAATCTGCTCGGTGCCGAACTGGCGGCGATTTTCGCGATCTTCACGAGCCAGGCATGGAACATGGCTTTCAGTTTCTACCAGTCGCTGCGGATGGTGCCGCACGATCTGGACGAAGCGAGCCGCAGCCTGCGGCTGTCGGCTTGGCAGCGATTCTGGCGGCTCGAAGTGCCGTTCGCCATGCCCGGGCTGATCTGGAACACGATGATGTCGATGTCGGGCGGATGGTTCTTCGTGGTTGCCGCCGAAGCGATTTCGGTCGGCAACCTGCAGATCGCGCTGCCGGGCGTCGGTTCGTATGTCGCGCGGGCGATCGAGCAGCGCGATCTCCACGCGGTCGGCTATGCGATTCTCGCGATGACCGTCGCCATCGTGCTCTACGACCAGTTGCTGTTTCGGCCGATGGTCGCCTGGGCCGACAAGTTCCGCTTCGAGCAGACGGCCAGCCGAAGCGCGCCGCACAGCTGGGTGCTCGATTTGCTACGTCGCTCCAGCCTGATTCGCCAGGCAAGCGCGCCGCTCGGCTCGATCCTGCAGCGGGCCGCGCATGCGCGCCTCACGTTGCCGCGGCATGCGCTCGCGCCGCGTCTGCCCTTGTCCCGGCGCGCGGGCGACGCGATCTGGCTGGCCTCGTGCGCCGCCGGCCTCGCTTGGCTGGTCTCGGTCTTGCTGCGCGTCGCCGTGCCGCGCCTGATGTGGAGCGATGTCGCCGTCGTCGCGCACGACGGCCTGCTGACCTTGGCGCGGGTCGTCGTGCTGATCGCGATCGCGTCGATCATCTGGGTGCCGCTCGGGGTGCTGATCGGACTGCGGCCAAGGATGACGGAGCGCGTGCAGCCGATTGCGCAGTTTCTCGCGGCATTTCCCGCCAACCTGCTGTTTCCGATGGCGGTGTTCCTGATCGTGCGCTTCGGCCTCGCGCCGAAGATCTGGCTGAGCCCGCTGATGATCCTGGGCACGCAGTGGTACATCCTGTTCAACGTGATCGCGGGCACGACCGCGCTGCCGAACGATCTGCGGGAAGCCGCCGCGAGCTTGCGCCTGCGGCCGCATGCGTGGTGGCGCAAGGTGGTGCTCCCCGGCATTTTTCCGTATTACGTCACGGGTGCGATCACGGCGTCGGGTGGCGCGTGGAATGCCAGCATCGTGTCGGAAGCGGTCAGCTGGGGGCCGACCGCGCTCGACGGAGGCGGGCTCGGCGCCTATATCGCACGCATGACCGTTGCGGGCGACTACCTGCGCATCGCGCTCGGCATCGCGATGATGTCGATCCTGGTGATCGCCACCAACCGCCTGCTGTGGCGTCCGCTCTATGCGTATGCGGAACGCCGCGCCCGACTGGATTGAGTCCGCCCATGTCCGAGCTTACGCCTGCTTCCATTCAGCCCGACGCCGCGCCGGCCATTCGCGAAGCGCCGCCCGTGATCGAACTGCACGATGTCTGCATGTCGTTCGCGAAACCCTCGGGCGCGCCGCTGCCGGTACTGGCCGGCGTCGACCTGACGCTGCGCGAAGGCGAGATTCTTGGCTTGCTGGGGCGGTCGGGGTCCGGTAAATCCACGCTGCTGCGCATCGCGGGCGGCCTCGTCCAGCCCACGTCCGGCCAGGTCCGTTATCGCGGCGCGCCGCTTGCGGGACCGGCGGAAGGAATCGGGGTCGTGTTCCAGACGTTCGCGCTCTACCCGTGGCTGACCGTGCTGGACAACGTCGAGCTGGGACTGGATGCGAGCGGCTTGCCGCGCGACGTGATTCGCCAGCGCGCGTTGTCGGTCATCGAACTGATCGGTCTCGACGGCTTCGAGTCCGCGTTTCCACGCGAACTCTCGGGCGGCATGCGGCAACGCGTCGGGTTTGCGCGCGCGCTGGTCGGCGAACCGGCGCTGTTGTTGATGGACGAGCCGTTCTCGGCGCTCGACGTGCTGACCGCCGACACGCTGCGCATGGATTTCCTGGATCTCTGGGCCGCGCGGCAGTTGCCGACCAAGGCGGTATTGCTCGTCACGCACAACATCGAGGAAGCGGTCCAGATGTGCGACCGCGTGCTCGTGCTGGGCGCGCATCCCGGTCATATCGTCGCCGAACTCGGGATTCCGCTGCCGCATCCGCGCCAGCGTCTCGACAGCCAGTTTCAGGCGCTCGCCAACGAAATCTACGCGATCCTGACCGCGCGGCTCGTCGAATCGCTCGATGCGCAGCGCAAGGGATCGCCCGATTTCACGCAACGGTTGCCGGTGGTGTCGAGCCACCGCATCGACGGCTTCATCGAGACGCTTGCCGCCGGCTCGAGCAACGGCTACGCCGAGCTGTCGAAGATCGCCGGGCCGCTGCTCAAGGTGAACGAACTGCTGCCCGCCGCCGCCGCGCTGCATATCCTGGCGTTCGCGGAACTGCACGACGGAGCGATACGGCTGACCGCCGCCGGCCGGGTCTATGCGCAGGGACGTGCGGCCGACCGCAAGCGGCTGTTGCGCGAGCATCTCGAGCACTTCGTCCCGCTTGCCGGCCACATCCGGGCCGTCCTCGACGAGCGTGACGGGCATCGGGCTCCGCGCGAACGTTTCGAGCTCGAGCTGGAAGATCACCTCAACCGGCAGGACGCCGCGGATACGCTGCGAACCGTCATCGACTGGGGCCGTGCTTCGGGGCTCTACACCTACGACGACGCGACCCGCATGTTCGGCGCCGGTGATGACTAGCGCAGGCAGCCTTCGTCGCGCTCCTGCTTAACCGATCGGCGACGGTCGTCCCGATCGTCACGTCAACCTGGACGGGGTACCCGTGATGCGCCAGCGTCGTCATATCGGGCCCATCGAATTTCCTGAAAATCCTCCGACACTTCAATCCATGGCGGATCCGGGAGACATGCCACGAATCGATCGCGTTTCTTCGCGACGCACCGACCCTGAACGTGACTGCGCTTGACCAGGATCAAACCGGGACAAGCCGTACGTGCGAAAAATCACGTTATGCATGACCTCGGGTTGCCACCAGGAGACATTCATGAGCACCAGCACCCCAACCTTACCGGCGGGACGCCCTCCCCAAAGGGTAGTCATCGCGATCGACGGCACGATCGCAACCGAGCATGCACTCGCCTATGCCAAACGTATCGTTCCGTCGAATGCATCGGTACAGATCGTGAGCGTTGCGGAAAATCCGAGAACACTCGTTCCGCTCGGATCGCAGACCATGGCGTTTCTCGAGGCAGCGCGCGACGAATTGCTCAGAGACGCGACCGATTCGCTGTCACGCGCAAAAAGCGAAATGAAGCGCGACGATATCACCATCGACACGGAAGTAATCGACCTGTCCAGGCATGGCGGGGATGTCGTGCATGCGCTGATCGAAAGCACGGAAGCCCGGCAAGCCGAACTCCTGATCGTGGGCGCACGCCAGCACCACGGCTTGCGCAGATGGATTGAAGGAACGGTTTCCGGTCCGCTTGCCAAACTTGTTCGTTGCCCGCTGCTTATCGTTCCGGAAGGTTTCTCGTCGGTTGCCGAGCATCTGCCGCGGCGGATGCTGTTTGCCGTAGACGGAAGCTCTCCGGCACGCCACGCATTGCAGGTCGGGATGCAATTCTCGAGACCCGATACCGAGTTACGCGCGATATATGTACTTGATCCCGCCGTATCGTTTGGTGACTTCGTACCTGTCGAGACACTGGAGGATGCGTTGGTCAGCGAAGGAAAACATGTACTGCAAGAAGCCACGGCCGTACTCGATGGCGTAGCCGGGCACTCACAGTCACAACTGGTTCATACCGATCGAACCGACGCCGACGTTTCTTACGTAATCGTGCGCGAAGCGATCAAATGGAATGCGGACATGATCGTAATGGGCACCCATGGACGGCGCGGCACCGCGGGCTGGATGGTCGGTAGCGTTGCCGGGCGCGTCGCGCGGATCACGAAGACACCGGTCCTTCTCGTGAATCCGCCTCGTGCGTGACGCATCTATCGTCAAGCGTCTGCTACGACTGCGTGGAACAGCTCCTCCTCTTGAGCACAATGCAGGCGGACGATTGCATCCAGCCCGTATAGCAAGCGTTGTATCACCTGCATCTGCATGACTTCCGGTCCGTCATGCGGTATGTCAGTGACCGCCTGCCTGAGCGATCGAACTATCTTGAAAATCTCCCTGTGCGCGCTGCTCATTGCCGCAAGCGGATCCTCGCCGCCGAGAAGTGACGCAAGACGCGGGTAGACGTTGATTTCGTCAGATCGTTCGTGAGGCAATAGCCGTTTTTCCAACGCGTCGATGACATCGGCAAGCTCGCGGGTCATTATTTCACCGGGCAGCTTCGGTATGCGATCTGCGAGATCCCTGATCTGGCCCAGCAGCGGTGACAATTCCGCGTGCTCGCGTTTGAGCTGTTCGACATCGACATTGACGTCGGCCAGGCGAGCTTCCGTCGACCTCCTGCGCACAATCGACGCCCGTAACGCATTGACGATGACGACGACGTCGATGATCTCCTGAATCACCGCACCGGCGATTGGCTGCAGGAATCCCAACGCGGCAATCGTCATCGCGGCGACCGACAATGACATGCCGATCACTACGCTCTCGAGCGCAATCCGGCGCGACCGTCGAGCGATACGCATCGCATCCACGAGTCGATCCAGCCGATCCACCAGCAGTACCACGTCGGCCGCTTCCGACGACGCGGCCGCGCCCCGCGCGCCCATCGCGATACCGACATCGGCGGCCGCGAGCGCCGGCGCGTCATTCACGCCGTCGCCGACCATGATCACCACGCCTTCCTTGCGAGCTGCCTGGATTGCGGCAAGCTTGTCCGTTGGCGTTTGCTCCGCGCGCACATCCGTTACGCCCAATAGCTCACCAACGGCTTCCGCAATGTCCCGTCGGTCGCCAGTCAGCATGATGAGGCGCTCGACGCCTTCACGTTTCAGCAGCCGCAATGCCCTCGGCGTTTCCAGCCGCACCTGGTCGGCCATTTGAATTGCGCCGATCATGACGCCATCCACCCCGACGAATACCGCGGCCCCACCCTGGCTGCCGACCCGTCGAAGGAAGGCGTCGCTCCAGGGCACGACCGTCGAGCGGGCAGATACGTAGTCGAACTTGCCGATTGCGACAGTCCGGTTGTCAACCTGGCCTGTCACGCCTTCGCCGGCCGTTTCCGTGACGGCCGACGGCGGTGAAAGTTTGATGTGACGTTCCCGCGCTGCGACCGTCAACGCATCCGAAATGACATGACCCGAAGCTTGTGCCAGGGATGCTGCGACATGCAGCACATCGTCTGCCTCGACATTCGGGCCGCACTCGATCGAAACGATACGCGCCCGGCCGCCCGTGAGGGTCCCGGTCTTGTCGAAGAAAAGAATCGTTGCTTGCGCAAGACGTTCCAGCGCGCCGCCACCTTTGACCAGAACGCCTCGTTTCGAACAGCGCGACATGCCGGAAACGATTGCTACCGGCACTGCCAGGATCAGCGGACATGGCGTGGCTACGACGAGCACGGCAAGCGCGCGCGCGACGTCGCCGGTCACCAGCCAGGCGATACCCGCGATAAGCGACGAAACCAGTACGAAGAACGCTGCATAGCGATCGGCGAGGCGTACGGCCGGACTGCGCTCGCGCCGTGCACTTTCGACCATGCGGACAATGCCGGCAAACGTGCTGTCGCCGACGCTCGCGCGGGCGACCATCTCGAACGGAGCGCCGGCGTTGACCACACCGCTGCATGCGCCCTCCCCGGATCGTCGTCGCTGGGTCGATGACTCGCCCGTCAGCATGGATTCGTCCAGTTCCGCATCGCCGGTCAGCGTGCCGTCGACCGGCACGAACTCGCCGCTTCGCACGAGAAGCCGGTCACCGGGGCGGATGGTTTCCGGAGCGACAGAACGCCATTCACCATCCTCGAATCGGGTTGCCTGCCGGGGGGCACGGTTGAGCAGCGCGGTCATCTCGCGTTGTGCGCGGTTTTGCGCATACTGTTCGAGGGTACGCCCGCTTGCCAGCATCAATGCAATGACTGCCGCGGTGAGCGTCTCGTCGAGCGCCATCGCCAGCCCGATCGCCAACCATGCGAGAACGTCGATGCCGGCCTGCCGCCTCACGATTGCCTTTGCGATGGATACGGTCAAGGCGAGCAAGACCGGCAACGCGCCAAGCAGCCAGACAACTCGCGCGAGCGAAGGCAGACCGAACGCAACGCACATGCCTCCTCCGGCGAGCGTAACGGCCGCAAGGACCAGCAACACAAAATCGATTGACCGCGGAATTCGTGACATGCCGATGTTTCGGATCCTCATGCAGGGATGTAACCGCCGCGTCCGAATCCGGTCGCAGCTGGAACTGCATCAAGTCTAAGAAGCGCCTCTGCTCGATGCTTGACATGGGTCAGGACGACGTACCTCCGGCGGAATACCAGGCACGTCTTCTTGCTTGATGTGAGTCAAGTTGACGATTCCTTTCGTCAGCACAATGACACTGTGATGCCGGATGGCCTGGAGTCGATATCGTGTTAACGCTGGCCGTGCTCTTCGTCGTGATTCTTCTGCTGAATCTCATACCGGCGTTTGCCCCACCGACCTGGATGGCGATGTCGTGGGTCGGGTTCAATCTGCCCGACGGAAATCCACTGATCTTTGCCGTCGTAGCGGCTGGCGCCGCGACAACGGGCCGTGTCATTCTGGCGACCTTCGCGAGGTCACTCGTCCGGTCCCGCTGGATAATGGAATCCGATCGCGAGAACATCGACATCGCCACCCGCTGGCTTCGGAAGCACAAGACGCTGACTGCCGGCGCGTTCTTTTTCTACGCATTGAGCCCGCTTCCATCCAACTACCTCTTTATTGCGTATGGCCTTTCCGGGTTGCCGCTCAGGGTCATCGCTGCGGCATTCTTCATCGGCCGCGCAATGACCTATGCGATCTGGGCGCACCTCGGCCGCTTTGCATCGACCCGGCTGGACGTGGAATCCCAGCTCGAAGGGACTTACCTCGGCGGATACTTCGTCGTCACGCAACTGGTATTGCTCGCCTTCGTCTTCGCACTGATGAAGCTCGATTGGAGCACACTGGTCAATGAGCGTCGGTTGACGTTCCGGCGTGGCCATCATCCACACCGCTCTGAATGACGTCAGCGCGCGCGGCGTTTTGAACGAAAGCGCCGCCGCCCGTTTTTTGTCTACTCGTTTCGAATCTCCGACGCAACTTCGGTGACGCTTTCCCGCTTGCGGGGATCGACGTGCGTCATCACGTTCAGAACACGGTGATGCCTCATCACGCGAGCACGCGCATCGACAGCGATATCGTGCCCTTGTGCGACGGTGAGATCGGCATCGATGTCGAGATGCACGTCGACGAGGATCAGATCGCCCGCCTTTCGCGTGCGTAGATCGTGCAAGTCGAGCACGCCCGGTGTTGTACGCAGTGTCGCGAGGATTGCCTGTACATCTTCGGCGTCGGCCGATCGATCCATCAAATCGTGCAACGCATCCCAACCGAACGTGGCGCCCATTTTCACGATCATCCCGCCGACGATCAGCGCGGCGATGGGATCGAGAAGCGGATAGCCAAGCAGGTTGCCGACAATGCCGAACGCGACCACGAGGGAGGATGCGGCATCCGAACGCGCATGCCACGCGTTGGCGACCAGCATGCTCGATTTCACCCGGGTTGCAACCGCAAGCATGTAACGGAACAGGCCTTCCTTCGCGACAAGCGCGATGATCGCTACCGATAGCGCGGCAACGTGGACGCGCGGGATTGCTTCCGGATGCTCGAGCTTCTGTATCGCTGACCAGAGCATGCCGCCCCCGACCAGCAGCAGGATCAATGCAAGCGCGAGCGATGCGCCTGTTTCGAAGCGCTGATGTCCGTACGGATGCTTTGCATCAACGGGCTTCTTGCTGTGGTGACTGGCCACCAGGACGACGAAATCCGCAATCAGATCGGATAACGAATGAATGCCGTCCGCCACGAGACCCTGCGACCGGGACAGGATGCCTATCCCCACCTGTCCGATGCTCAGCGCGAGATTCACCGCGACGCTCACCCATGTGCTTCGAGTGGCTGCCACGGCCGTCGCCGGTGTCGCTTCAGCGACGGTTTCCGGAAAAACATCGGGGTTCTTTGACGTCACGATTCAGGTCATATTCCAAGGTTGAACAAAGTCGAAAGTCGCCCGCGCGGCGGCGGAACGCATGGCGTTCCGGCACGGCCGAACGCCGGCATTCGGGTCGAAAGCTCGTCGAACGCGATCGCCGGTATGCATTTCGATGGTATTGACGCCCACCACGGGGGGCTTGATCTGAGGCAAAGGATTTACCGCCCTTCCGTGTACGGTTGAACACGTTCAACCGGCTTGGAGACCGTCATGTCCAGAGCGAATACGTTCACCGTTACCTGTCTGCTCGGCATCGCGATCGCGATGACGGTCAGTTTCGCCGATGCCCAGCCACGTCAGCCTGCTGGCAGTCCGGCAAGCGAGGCCGGCGGCATGATCTACGGTAGCCAGTTGATGACGCCGGCCGAGCGGAATGAATACCGGACCCGTATGCTTGCCGCGGCGTCGGATGCCGAGCGCGAAAAAATCCGCGACGAACATCATGCCGAGATGCAAAAGCGCGCGAAGGCGCGCGGCATCAAGCTCCCGGACGTGTCCCCCATGTGGGGTATGCATCGGGGGCGAGGCATGGGCATGGGCACGGGAATGGGCCCGGGCTACATGCACGGCCAGCCCGGCGGTCCGGGAAGCGGCGCGCTCGGTCAGTGATCGCATGGTTCTGCTCGTCAGGTAATGAACGCACCGTTTCGGTTGCAACCGAGCGATTTCGCGAGCTCCGGCCGAGCGTTGAAATTGTCCTGTCTGATCGGCAACGCGCATGATCGTCTAACGCATGGTCGCACCGGTTGCGTCGGCATCCGGCCACGAAACGCTCACCCGTAGTCCGCCAAGCGGGGGCGATCGGTCTACCTGAATGTCGGCGTCATGCGCCGACGCGATTCTCCGCACGATCGACCATCCAAGGCCGCTCCCGCTCGGCCGAGTTCCCGTCGGCCGAAAGTCCGTTCGGCCGGGCCGCGCACGGGCGCGGGCCTGACGCACCGCCCCCGGCCGCCGATCCTGCCACCCGTTGACCTGCATCATGAGCCGCGCCGCATGCCGGCCACACCATGGCACATCACGAGACAGCACGGCCCGTCTCTCCTTCGCAAGCCTCCATGCGACACACGAACATGTCCGGAACGATCCTGATGGGCGCTGACGGCAAAGCCGCGACCGACCGGCCCGAGCGCGGCCGAGCGGGTGTCCGGATCGCGGTATCCCGCGATCCGTTCCGCACGACCCGCGCCATGCTCGGCCGGCTGCTGGTCGTCGCATGCTGGCTGGCACATCCGGCGACGGCTTTCGCACAGGCCGCCGAATCGAGCGCGACGATCCTCGTGTATCACCGGTTCTCGGCCACCGCCGACGATTCGATGACCGTGCGCGTCGTCACCTTCGAAGCGCAACTGCGCTATCTGCGCGAACACGGCTATCACTTCGTGCCGCTGCGCGACATCGTGAACTGGATCCGCGATCCGGCCGCCGTGCTGCCGTCCAGGCCGGTGGCGCTGACGCTCGACGACGGCCATCGTTCGGTGTTCGAAGCACTCCTGCCGATCGTCTTGCGTGACCGGCTGCCGGTCACGCTGTTCATCTACCCGTCCGCCATCTCGAACGCGTCGTATGCGCTCACCTGGGACCAGTTGCGCACGCTCGGGAAAACCGGGCTGTTCGACATCCAGTCGCATACGTACTGGCATCCCAACTTCAAGGTCGAACGACGCCGGCGCAGCGCGGCCGATTTCCGCCAGTTCGTCCGGACCCAGCTCGACCGCTCGCGCAAGCGTCTCGAAGCGGAGACCGGCGCCCGCGTGGACATGCTTGCCTGGCCCTTCGGCATCTACGACGACGAACTGATGTCGATCGCGGCGGAACAAGGCTATGCAGCGGGCTTCACGCTGGTGGGCCGCCGCGCCGACCGGCACGCGGCACTGCTCGCGCTGCCGCGCTTCCTGATGACCGACGCCCATGGGCCGGCCGCGCTGGCGCGGCTGCTGGACGACGCGCCTGCGCAGCCGGCCCGCACCGAGGAGCAGCAGCCATGACCCGCGGCGGCTGGCCGGTGCGGCTTGCGAAGTGTGCGGTGCTGGCGCTGGCCGCGATGTCGGCCAGCGCGGGCACGCAGGCCGTGACCGGCATCGTGATCGACGGCAGCACACAGCACCCGATCGCCGGCGCGATCGTCACCACGGCCGCGGGCACCGGGCGCACGGACGACCACGGCCGCTTCGACGTCGCGCAAGCGGGATCGACCGTCGCCGCCCGAGCGCCGGGCTATCTGCGCAGCACGCAAACCGACATCGACGACGGCCGCCCGGTCACGCTGAGCTTGACGCCGTTCCGCCCGAAGGCCGTCTACCTGTCGGTCTACGGCGTGAACAGCGCGGCCATCCGCGATGCTGCTGTCGGTCTGAGCGGGACGACCGCCGTCAATGCGCTGGTGATCGACGTCAAGGGCGATCGCGGCCTGACGCCCTACCGGAGCACCGCGCGCGAAGCGATCGGCGCGGCGGCCCGGCTCAGCGAACATGCGCCGGTCGACCGCGACTTCCCGGCGCGGCTCGCCGACCTGCATCGCCGGCATCTCTATCTGATCGCCCGCATCGTCGTCTTCAAGGACGACCCGCTCGCCAACGCACACCCCGACTGGGCAGTACGCGATGCAGCCGGGGCGGTCTGGCACGATCGGGAGCACCTGCAATGGGTCGATCCGTTTTCCCGCGACGTCTGGCAGCACAACCTCGACCTTGCCGAAGAGGCCGCGCGCCTGGGATTCGACGAGATCCAGTTCGACTACGTGCGCTTTCCCGATGCGCGCGGCTTGCGCTTCGCGCAGCCGAACACCCGCGCCAACCGGACATCGGCCATCGTCGGCTTCCTGCAGGCGGCGCGCACGCGGCTCGAGCCGTACAACGTCTTCGTGTCCGCCGACATCTTCGGCTACGTGTGCTGGAACCTCGACGACACGGCGATCGGGCAGCAGATCGAGTCGCTGGGCGCCGCGCTCGACTACATTTCGCCGATGCTCTATCCGTCGGGCTTCACGTGGGGCCTGCCGGGCTGCACCAATCCCGTCGCCGATCCCGGCCAGATCGTCAGGCGCTCGCTGGCGGAAGCGCGCGAGCGCACCGGGCTCCCGGGCGTGCGCTTCCGTCCATGGCTGCAGGCATTTCGCGACTATGCGTTCGACCGGCGGGCCTTCGATGCGAACCAGATCCGCGCGCAAACCGACGCGGCCGACGCCGCGGACACCGATGGATGGATGCTGTGGAATCCGCGCAACCGTTACGACGCCGCGCAATTGCCGCGTTGAAGCGGCATCTGGTGCGGACCTGCCGGGCCGTGGGCTTCGCGTGCGCATGCGTTGCCTGGGCCGCGCACGGCGCGAACCTGGACGCCGGCGCCCGCGCGCAGCTCGACCGGATCGTCGCGGCACAGATTGCGGCGGGCCGAGTGCCTGGCGCGGTGCTGGCGTTCGGCGACGCGCATCACGTGTTTTATCGGCAGGCATTCGGGCAGCGCGTGCAGGTGCCGGGCAACGAAGCGATGACCGTCGACACGGTGTTCGATCTGGCATCGCTGACGAAGGTCATCGCCACGACGACCGCGGTCATGCAACTGGTGGAGCGCGGGCAACTCGATCTCGACAGCCCCGTCGCCCGCTATTGGCCCGCCTTCGCAGCCAACGGCAAGCAGGCGGTGACCGTGCGCCAGTTGCTGACGCACCAGTCGGGCCTGCCGCCGGATCTGCCGCTCGGCCCCGATGCGGCCACGCGCGACGGGGTATTGCGCGAAGTCGTCGCGCAGCGGCTGCGCGCGCAGCCGGGTGAACGGGCGATCTACAGCGACATCAATTTCGTCGTGCTGGGCGAGTTGGTGCAGCAGATCACGCATCGCACGCTGGCCGCGTATTGTCGCGATCGAATCTTTGCGCCGCTTCGCATGCACGACACGATGTTCCTGCCCGACGCCGCGCGGGCGGCACGCAGCGCGGCGACAACCGTGGATCGCAACGGGATGCGGCGCGGGCGGGTGCACGATCCGACCGCCGCCCGGATGGGAGGCGTTGCCGGCAACGCGGGCCTGTTCTCGACGGCCGACGACCTGGCGCGGTTCGCGCAGATGCTGCTCGACGACGGCCGCGCGGGCGCCGCGCGGATTCTACAGCCGCAAAGCGTCGCCGCGTTGGCGACGCCGGCGACGCCGCTTTCGCCGCCGCCGTGGCGGAGCCTCGGATGGGTGTCGAGCGGACCGCTGGCGGCCAACCGTGACCGGCTGGTTCCGGTCGGCGCCGTCGAGCATACCGGCTATACCGGCACCGCCATCTGGATCGATTTCGTGTCCCGCCAGTTCGCCGTCATCCTGACGAACCGCGTGCATCCGGACGACCGCGGCGATGCTCGGCCGCTTCGCGCACAGGCGATCGCACTGCTGGCCAGCCAGTCGCCGCCGCAATCGGCCGCCGGGCAGGAACTGGCGCTGCCGTCGGCCGGACCGGCGATTGCAGCAGCGGAGCGGCTACCGAACGGGGCCGGGCCGGTGGACACCGGTATCGACGTGCTGGAAGCGCTGCACTTTGCGCCGCTCGCGGGCCTTCGGGTCGGCTTGATCACGAATCGCACCGGATTCGACCGCGCAGGCGCGCGCACCATCGACCTTCTCGCGCACGCGCCGAATGTCGAACTGGCCGCCCTGTTCGCGCCGGAACACGGATTGGGTGCCGATCAGGACGCGCGGGTCGTCGATGCGCGCGACGGGCCGACCGGGCTGCCCGTGTACAGCCTCTACGGCACCCGCCGACGGATTCCGGACGCCGCGCTCGAGGGGCTCGATGCCTTGGTGTTCGATCTTCAGGACGCAGGGGTGCGCTTCTTCACCTACGAGACGACGCTGGGTTACGCGCTGGAAGCCGCCGCCGCCCATCGCATTCCGCTCTTCGTCCTCGATCGCCCCGATCCGCTCGGCGCCGACCGTGTCGGCGGCCCGATGCTCGATCGGGGCCGCGAATCGTTCACCGGCTATTTCCCGCTACCGCTGTTGCCCGGCATGACGGTCGGTGAGCTGGCGGCACTGTTCGATCGCGAGCGCGGCATCGGCGCCGATCTGCGCGTGATCCCGCTGCGCGGCTATCGGCGGTCGATGCGGTTCGCGGACACCGGGCTGGGATGGACGCCGCTGTCGCCGAACCTGCGCACGGCGGCGCAGCTCGATCTCTACCCCGACGTCGCGCTGCTCGAAGGCGCCAACGTGAGTGTCGGGCGCGGCTCGCCGCATCCGTTCGAATGGGTGGGCGCGCCGTGGCTCGACAGTGCGCGCGTGGCCGCGATGCTGAATGCGCTGGATCTCGGCGTGCAGGCCGAGCCGGTCGACTTCGTGCCCACCGAGTCCACGTACCGGGGAGTGCTGTGCCATGGTGTCAGCCTCCGCGCAGGCCGCGAGCCGCGACGTCCGGCGCGGCTCGGTCTCGCCTTGCTGTCCGTCCTGCATGCGCTCTACCCGGCGACATTCGATCTCGACGCGACGCGCGACTCGATCGGGGATGCGCAGGTGTGGCAGGCGATTCGCGACGGCGACGGCCTCGATGCGATCGAGGCCGTTGCCGAACGGCGGAGTGCATCGTTTTCCGCGTTGCGGAGCCGCTATCTGCGTTACTGACGATCCCGCCGCCGGCCCGTGCCGGGGTTGGCGACGGCGTGCATGACCGGGGCGGAACCCTCCAATCGGCCAGCCGTATGACGGATTCGCCGGCGATCGTTGCGCCGGCTTGATGACGATCAAGCGCCGCCGGGCCACTCGACGTACGGTGGGTGCTGGGCGATTCGCCGCGAATCGCGCTGTCTTCCATGCGGCACGGCCGCTTTCAGGAGCGTTGCATGAATCAAGCCGACCGGACCTCCCCCGCCCCGCTTTCCGACGCGCTGCTGCATCGCATGAACGCGTGGTGGCGGGCCGCCAACTATCTGTCGGTCGGGCAGATCTATCTGCTCGACAATCCGCTCCTTCGCGAGCCTCTGCGGATCGCGCACGTCAAGCCTCGCCTGCTCGGTCACTGGGGCACGACGCCGGGGCTGAACTTCATCTACGCCCATCTGAACCGGGTGATCAACGCGCGCGACCTCGACGTGCTGTTCATCGCCGGCCCGGGCCACGGCGGTCCCGGCGTGCTCGCCAACGCCTGGCTCGAAGGCGTGTACAGCGATACCTATCCGAACGTGCCGCAGAACGCCGAGGGCATGGCGGCGCTGTTCCGCCAGTTCAGCTTCCCCGGCGGCGTGCCGAGCCACGTCGCGCCGCAGACGCCGGGCTCCATTCACGAAGGCGGCGAACTGGGCTACTCGCTGTCGCATGCGTTCGGGGCGGCCTTCGATCATCCCGGGCTGATCGTCGCCTGCGTCGTGGGCGACGGCGAGGCGGAAACCGGGCCGCTCGCCACCGCCTGGCATTCGAACAAGTTCCTCAATCCGGCATCGGACGGCGCGGTGCTGCCCATCCTGCATCTGAACGGCTACAAGATCGCCAGTCCGTCGATCCTCAGCCGCATCGGACAGGACGAACTGGAGAGCCTGCTGACCGGCTACGGCTATCGGCCGCTGTTCGTCTCGGGCGACGAGCCGATGGCCGCGCACCAGCGCATGGCGGCCGCGCTCGACGACGCGCTGGACGACATTCGCGGCATCCAGACGCGGGCGCGCAGCGGAGGCAAGCTCGTCCGCCCTCGCTGGCCGATGATCGTGCTGCGCACGCCCAAGGGCTGGACCGGCCCGAAGCGCGTCGACGGCCTGAAAACGGAGGGGCACTTCCGTTCGCATCAGGTGCCGATCGCCGACCTGAAACAACCGGGACACCTGCAATTGCTGGAAGCCTGGCTGAACAGCTATCGCCCCGACGAACTGTTCGACGCGCACGGGCGTCCGTGCGAGGCAATCCGGTCGCTGTCGCCGGCCGGACCGCGCAGGATGAGCGCGAATCCGGTGGCGAACGGCGGCAGCGAAGCGCGCGAGTTGCGGATGCCGGATTTCACCCGCCACGCGGTGGCGGTGCCCGCGCCCGGGCAGGTCGACGCGCAGGCCACGCGCGTGATGGGCGGCTTCCTGCGCGACGTGATGTCGGCAAATCTGGCCGACCGGACGTTTCGCGTGTTCGGCCCGGACGAGACGGAATCCAACCGCTTGTCGGCGATATTCGACGTCACCGCGCGCACCTGGATGGCCGCGACCGATCCGGACGACGTCCAGCTCGCACCGGACGGCCGCGTCATGGAGATACTCAGCGAGCATACCTGCCAGGGCTGGCTCGAAGGCTATCTGCTGACCGGGCGGCACGGGCTGATGTCGTGCTACGAGGCGTTCATCCATATCGTGGATTCGATGTTCAACCAGCACGCGAAATGGTTGAAGGCCTGCCGGGAAATCCGCTGGCGGCGGCCGCTGCCGTCGCTCAACTACCTGCTGACATCGCACGTCTGGCGGCAGGACCACAACGGCTTCAGCCACCAAGACCCGGGCTTCATCGATTTCGCGGTCAACAAGAAGTCCGACACGGTGCGCGTCTATCTGCCGCCCGACGCGAACACGCTGCTGGTCGTCACGGATCACGCGCTGCGCACCTGGAACCGGATCAACGTGATCGTCGCCGGCAAGCAGCCGGCGCCGCAATGGCTCGACCTGGATGCTGCGATCCGGCATTGCAGTGCCGGCGCGGGCATCTGGGAGTGGGCGGGGAACGACGACGACGGCGACGGCGAGCCGGATGTCGTCATGGCCTGCGCGGGCGACGTGCCGACGCTCGAGACGCTCGCGGCCGTCGACCTGCTGCGCACCCATCTGCCGGCGTTGCGCGTCCGGGTCGTCAACGTCGTCGACCTGATGACGCTGGAGCCTGCCGACGACCATCCGCACGGATTGAGCGACGCGGATTTCGACGCGATGTTCACAACCCACCGGCCGGTGATATTCGCGCATCACAGCTACCCCGCCCTGATTCACCGGCTGACCTATCGCCGCACGAATCACGCGAATTTCCATGTGCATGGTTTCATCGAGGAAGGGACGACCACGACGCCGTTCGACATGACGGTCCTCAACCGGGTCGACCGCTTCCATCTGTGCGAGGCCGTGCTCGATCACGTGGGCGAACACGTGCAGACGGGCGCGCATTTCCGGCAGTACCTGCGCGACAGGCTGGTCGAGCATCGACGCCACGTGGACCGGTACGGCGACGACCTGCCGGAAATCCGCGACTGGCGCTGGCAGGCGACGCCGGGCAGCCGGAATCCGATGCTGTGAGTCGCTCGCATGCACCGGGGGCGGCCACGGCTTAGCGCCGATCGAGCCCCCCGGCCGCGCTATCCGGGCGAGATGCCCGTCGATGGCGCATGCACCCCGGTTTCGACTGTATTGCCGCGCCGACCGGTGCGCGTGACACATTTCAAGCGCACCGCGGAGTGCTGCCGGTGGGTGTCGCGGGCATCGCGCGGCGCATCGTGGCGTCGCCGGCGGGACACGACTGCCGCGCGTGCAGCGTGTCCGAACCGAACGACGCGGCGATGCCCCGGCTGCGCCGCGAAAGCCCTGTCATCCCGTCTGGCTCTCTCGTTGCTCAAGGTCGTCTTGCCCGGAGCGAACTGGCGCTCCTGGCACAAGCCCTTGTGCCGGCGCACAATGTACGAATTGAAGTTTTGCCGACACGGCGAGCGATAGCGCCGCGTCATAGCCCCGCACACGATATCGCGGTTGCGCCATGCCCCGGGAGTACAGTCACGATGGCCAGCCGGACCTCCCGCAGCCCGATACCGCACCCGGCTCACCCCGGGCAGGCGCGGGCCCCTGGCGGTTCCGCTCGTCTTCATCGTGGCTCCGGCCGCCGCGCCCGGCCGTTTCACGAGGGCGGGCGCGTTGCCGCTTCGGGCGGCGCAACAAGGAGCCATGCCGCCATGATCAAGGTACTCGTCGCAGACGATCATGCGCTCGTGCGCGACGGCCTGCGACACATCCTGCGGGGCGCCAGCGGCTTCGAGATCGCGGGCGAGGCGTGGGACAGCGTCACGACCGTCGCGCTCGTCCGCTCGACCGAAGCGAACGTGCTGGTGCTGGATCTGTCGATGCCGGGCCGCAACGGCATCGAGCTGATCAAGCAGATCAAGGACGAGAAACCCACGCTGCGCGTGCTGGTGCTGACGATGCACGCGGAACAGCAATATGCGGCGCGTGCGTTCCGCGCCGGCGCATCGGGGTACATGACCAAAGAAAGCGCCAGCGCCGAACTGGTCGCGGCGCTGTCGAAGATCGCGGCGGGCGGCGTTTACGTCAGCCTGGCGATGGCGGAGCAACTGGCGCAGCGCCTCAACGAGCCCCCCGGTTCGCTGCCGCATCAGCGCCTGTCCGACCGCGAGTTCGACGTGTTCCGGCGGATCGCGGCCGGCGAGACGATTTCCGAGATCGCTCTGGCCCTATGCGTCAGCACGAAGACCGTGAGCACCTACAAGGCACGGATCCTCGACAAGATGCAGATGCCGCACGATGCGGCGCTCGTACGCTATGCGATGCAGCACAAGCTGTTCGACGACCAGGACGGCATCTGACAGCCGACGGTAGGCGCTTACCCCCGCTGGAGCACCCGGGCGACGCCAACGAGGGTTTTCACCAGACGCAGCCGTTGTCAGCATCCTCCTACAGCCGTTCTCCAAACCCTACCTGACTTTCCATCCCCGCCGATTTCAGTCCGGCCGCGCGCGAACCATACTGCTTTACATGGATGCCCGAGCGCCGATCATGCCGTCGTCAGTCTGCCCGTCGATTGCGCTGCACCGTTCCGCGTCCCGGGTCGTCGCCGTCGCACCGACGAAATCGCCAGGTTCCACGCCGTGCACGGCCGACAAATGACCAGGAACGAATTTCCCGACCAGACCGACCGCGGCATGGCATGACGCACCATCCATGCCGCGGCGCCGCACCCAACCGAGTGACCAGGAGCAGATCATGCTGACTGCCCAATCCCGCGAAAATACCCACCCCGCCGTCGCGCATGCGATGACGATCGCGCTTCGTCCCGTCGATCGGGACGAGCGAGTGAAGCGCCCCGGCACGCGCTGTTCGACCTGCTCGGTCCGTTCGGCGTGCATGCCGGAGGAACTCGACGCGGCCGACCTGGCCGTTCTCGACGAGGTGGTCTGCACGACCCGCTCGGTCAAGCGGGGCGAGTCGCTGTTCCGGGCGCACGATACGTTCCAGAGCCTCTATTCGGTCCGCACCGGCTCGTTCAAGACGATCGTCATGCATCGCGACGGCCAGGAGCAAGTGACCGGATTCCAGATCGCCGGGGAAACGCTCGGTCTCGACGGCGTGTGCAGCGGGCGTCACAACGGCGATGCGATCGCGCTGGAGGACAGCACGGTCTGCATCATCCCGTTCGGCCAGCTGGAGAAGGTTTGCGCCAAGGTGAGGTCGATGCAGCACCACCTCCACAAGATGATGAGCGGTGAGATCGTGCGCGAGTCGAGCCTGATGATGATGCTTGGCACGATGTCGGCGGAACAGCGAGTCGCGGAGTTCCTGCTGAACCTGTCCGAACGCTTCAGGGCGCGCGGCTATTCGCCGGCGGATTTCAACCTGCGCATGACGCGCGAGGAAATCGGCTGCTATCTCGGGATCAAGCTCGAAACGGTCAGCCGGATGCTGTCGAAATTCCAGCGCGACGGCCTGATCGACCCGCACGGCAAGCAGATCCATATCATCGATCTGGCCGGGCTCGCCCGCGTCTGAGCGCTGGCCGCCCGCGCGGCGCCGAGCCAGGTCCGGCACCAGGAGGGATCCCGCAGGCTCGATCCCGTTCCGTCGAATACCCGCACGCGCATCGCCTATCGTCCCGGTTTCGGTCGCTCCGGATACCCGCCGGCGGCGTTCAGTGACCGCATGCGCTGCCTCAGGCGACGGATCGCGAATATCCGCAGGTAATCATGCACGCGGGCATCTTTCGTCAGCGTCGCGATTTCGTCGTCGAGCATCCGCCGCAACGCGTCGTCCGAAATCGACAGGTCGCGCGCCAAGGCCGCCAACGAGGCGAACAACCGATCCTGATTCATCACCGCTCTCCCGCGAGGACAAGGCCTTCATCCGAGGTCGTCCCGGCTGAATCCATTGGAACGCGCGGCGCCGCCACCGCGCTTGACCTGAGTCAACACGCCCCGGATGCGCGGCCCCATCGCCGTGGCGGATCGACTCACGCCTCGCGAACCGCGGCGGGCCGGTGCATCGTGCCATGGCGAATCGCGTCCGATGCGCGGGACGCGTCAGCGCGGGTTCTCGTGGGCTTCAGCAGCCACGATCCCGGCAAGTTGCCGCTCGGCGATGTCGAATGCCCGCTTCAGCGCGTCCATGGGGTCCACGCCCGTCATATGCGGAACGGGATGGAATTCCCCCTTGCGCGTGATCAGATCGAGTCGCACGTCATACTTCGGCTGGCGAGTCGACGCGCCCATGGCCTCGATCGCGAGATGGCAGCCGGCCAGTTGCGTACCGAACGGTTCGAGACGCATCAGCTGGATGCTTGCTTCCGCCTCCAGCCGAGCCGACCCGGCGAAGCCGAAGTAAGCGATCTGCATCCCGATTCCCATGTTCCGCTCCCGTTGATCGCGTCGATCGATGGCGAGAGCCGGTTCATCAGTGTGGTGCGCTCGCAATACCTGATTTCGTACTTCCATCTTCCGTAGCGTCGGCCTTGCCTCGTTGATGTGCGTCAACCGACGGGCATCGTCGCACGCTGCCCGCCAACCGGCACCGGTTTCGTGAAACCGGCGCCGACCATCCAGCCGGCCAGCCGGGCGACGGCGACCCGTTCGTCCGGTTGGAGACGAGGCAGACGTCGACGGTTTGCCCGGGGAACAGCCGCGGGCCCGCCCGGATGGAGCGCGGCGCGGAAAATGACCGGCAACACCCGCACATCGACCGCCCGGTGTGCGGGGCGGACAACTGAATTTTCGGTGTCACGCAAGGCTGGGCCTGCACGGACGTCGGTGCGGCTTCGACCAGGATGCCATCACGCATCTTGCTACGGGTGATCGCGCCGGACCCGCACGGTTCGCGGGAGTGCCGGTTGCCGCATCGCGACCAATCCCGCGACGCCCGAACAACAGGACAGCAGGCCCACATAAAGCGCCGAGCCGTCGTGGACCAGCATGGCGTGCACCGTTGCGATGAGCCCGGCTTGCGACGCGAAAATCGCGACGGTGGCAAAACACTGGCGAAAAACGTTGGGAAACATGCCGCTCTCCTGGAAAGGGATGACGACTGCGACGCTTCAGGCATCCGCATCGTTTGCCCGGGCGGCGGAAATCATCGGCACCGGACCGTGGCCACGCGCAGGAACCGTTCGGCCACACTGCCCGGCACCGCGCGCCGGATGCCGCCGCGGTCTCCGGGACGGCAGGTCGGACCATGCCTCTGCCCGCGCCGCCTGCCGCACGAAACCATGCATTCATCTTCGAAGCTTCGGATTCCGCGGCGTTGACTTTTATCAAGCGTCGGCGCGGTTCCGACTGTCCCTCGAAAAAAACAACGGCGCCGCCCGGATTGCCCGGCGCCGCCGTCGACGACGCGCAGCGTCCCCCGTTCGCGCTAGGCGACTTCGACGATGAATTTCAATGCATGGGTATCGGCCGCGCACGCGAACGTGGCGATGCTCCGCTTCGTTGACTGACGCATTCGCACGACGACGACCTTCCCGTTATCGCATTGCCGTCGAGATTCGGCGATTCGAGTCGCGGCCAGGTTCGCACGTCCCGATTGATGCGATATGGAGCGTGCGCCGCGCACACGGCCATCAAACGCTGACTTGCCGTAGCGTGATCCGGGAAAACTTCTCCGGCGGCAACGATGCGCTCGTCGGTTGCCACCGTCGGGCGCTGGAAGAAATCGCTTCGGAGATCGTCGCCGGTATTCGGTCGGTAGCCGCGAAACAAGGCGCCGAGATACGCGTCGCCCCACGCGCGATCGCACTCAGCAACGAAGCGTTGCGGACTCTCGGCACCTACGGCGAGGAGCGCCGCCTCCATGCGAAATCGACGATCGACTTCAAAATATTCACGGGCCGGCCAGTCATGTCGTGCGGCCAGATCGCGTATTGCTCCTCGTAATTGACGACCACCTTGAAAACGGCGTCGTTTTGCGGCGTTTCGGCCTCCATGCCTCTCTCGTTTCAATAGTCGATCACACGCATCACATGATTCGATATTTCGATAAGAACTGCATGCCCGTTCGTGCCGGACAACGATTCAATTATTTTCAAATCGAAGCCAGCAGACTTTGCCGGAAGCCATCTAAAATTAATTTCATTTTCATTACATTGAAGCCGAATAAATCATCGACGCCGATAGCCAATAATCTCGATCATTGTTTCGTAAATATGCGAACCGATAGATTGCCGGCCGCGACGACACGTTGCCGAGCCCCGCCGGGCAGCGTGACTGGTTGCGCGCGTCGCAGCATCCGGTCAGCTTCCGCGAGTTCGACGGCGGGCACTTCCATCTATTGGAAAACCGGCCGTCGTTCAGCACGCGATCGGCCAGGCGTTGGCCGATGCGCGGCGATGCGACACTGCAGTGGGCGAGATGCTGTCGCTGATGTAATGGCCAGTGGCGTAGCGGGGGGGTGCGTGTGGAGACGGCGCCCGCGCGACTGCCGGCATCGCGGCGCGCGTCGATGTCAGCGGCACCGGCTGGCCGAAGACTCAGTTTCTCACCCACCAATCAACGAGCGTTTCGTCATCCGGATCCTCGAAGTTCTTGTCGATGTTGGTGCAATACCATTCGATTCCCGTGCACTGCTTGAAGTCGTCAACCAGGCGATTGATCGCCGCCGCGCCGTTGCCGGACGGAACCGACAGCGCGAGATTGCCGCCATTCATGCCGTCCAGACTTCCCCCGTGTTCCGTCGTGACGTCAACATTGCTCTCCATGCCCAACGAGTGAATGGAACTGCTTCGTCTGCACGACAAGTGTCCAGCATTGCTTGCGCACGCCCCGGACAGCACTTTTGACCACCTCGAAATAATTACCATTAAAATTCATCAACTTGGCCTTCGTCGGACTTGGCCCTTGGGCCAAGCTCGCTCAGTAGCGATGGACTCAATAAATGCTGCGGATAATGCTGCCGATTTGCGAAAGTCGTTAGATAGTGACGTGGCGACCCAGCTGTTCAGCCTCTTGATTGCTGCACAAAACACGCCAGACCGACCGCCTCCGGCACTTATGAATTTCCTATGCGTCAAAAGTTTCAGCTTAAGTTGACAGGATTGGGTATAGTTACGCATCCGCCCCACGTAACGAGATCGCAACATTCCAAATGGGCACTGTCGCTCGCCGCCGGCCGGAAAACAACGGACGAACCTGTTTTTTCGTCTTCCAGAATAACTAAATTCTTCCGATTATCGAGGGTCTATGGATTTGCTGGCGGCCATGCGAATATTCGTGCGGGTTGTCGAGCGCGGCAATTTATCGAGGGCCGCGAAAGATCTCGGCCTGGGCCAACCTACCGTTAGCGACCGCGTCGATCGGCTCGAACGGTTTCTCGGCGTCAAATTGCTGCTCCGGAACACGCGTGCGGTGTCGTGCACCGATGAAGGCATTCTGTTCTATCAGCGAAGCAAGATCGTGCTCGACGCGGCCGACGAGGCGCGGGCCGTCGTCACGCTCGGCAACAAGATCGTGCGTGGGCGCATTCGCATTGCCGCGCCGCATGGGTTGGGCGAAGTCGTACTGCCGGAAATCCTCACGGTAATCCGCGAACATAATCCGCAGCTCTATATCGATCTCGTCCTGAATGACGAAATCACCGACCCCGTCACCGAGGGCGTCGATATTTCATTGCGGCTCGGCCAGATCGGCGATGGCAATTTCGTCGCGCGTCGGTTGGGTTACGTACGACGCGTACTGGTCGCGTCGCCGCGTTATATCGAAAAGCACGGGCTGCCAGAGGAACCGACCGACATCGTCGGGCACCCATTCATTCGCGTCACGGGGCTCTTCAACGACGGCCAGCTTCGCCTGATGTGCCCGTCGAAATCGGTGCGGCCGACGCCGATCAACGTCGTCATCAGCACCAGCCACTGGCGGCCGGTCTACGAGCTACTGCTGAACGGCGCGGGTATCGGCGTCCTTCAGGAACACGTCTGCATCGACGCCCTGGAATCCGGCCGGCTCGTCAAGCTGCTGCCGGATTACACGGTACCGGGATTCGACCTGCATGCGCTGCTGCCGGTCACGCGGCCCGTCCCTTCGAAGACACAGGTCGTCGTGAAGATCATCGAGGAGTATCTGCCAAAGGCGATGGCGCGGGCTGCGGACGGCGCGCTCGACATGTAGCGCGCCGCGCCGAAACGATCGGCCGCGCATCACGCGCGGCTGGCAGGCAACGGCACCGACCGCGATTCCGCCGGGAGGTGCCGCAGTCAGGACGGTCAGATAAGCTGACGACATCAAACGGAGCGCGAGCTGATGAAGCCGATGCCGGATGCGAGTCTGAGACGGGTGTTCAAACGCCGCATTATCCTTTCGATGTGATGCTGCGGTGCGTGCGCTGGTACGTGGCCTACCCGCTGTAGCCTGCGTCACCTTGAGGAGATAATGGCCGAGCGCCGTCTCGCGGTCGGCCATTCGACGGTCTATCGATGGGTGCCGAAGCTGCTGCCGAAACTGGAAAAGACGTTCCGCTCGCGCAAGCGGCCGGTCGGCAAAAGTTGGCGGATGAACGGGGACCTGCATCAGGATCGGCGGACAGCGGGTCGGGTGGCCGCAAGCAGCGCGGCGCCGATGGCCATGATGGCCACCATCAACAGCAGGCACGCGCGGAAGCTCCCGGTCGACGTCCGCAGCCAGCCGATTGCCGCAGGACTGAAAAAGCCGCCCAACACGCCGATCGTATTGATCAGCGCGATGCCGCCCGCGGCGGCGGGCCCTTTCAGATAGGCGGATGGAATGGTCCAGAATACCGTGTAGGCCATCCACATCGCGGTCGTCGCGACCGTGATGCAAATCAGCGAAACATCGAGCCTGTCGCTCGACACGGCAGTAGCGGCGAGCGAAATCGCGCTGACCAACGCCGGAATCGCGCTGTGCCAGCGCCGCTCGTTGCGGCGATCGGAACTACGGCCGGCGACGACCATGCCGACGGTCGCGGCAACGAACGGAATCGACGAATAGAGGCCGATCTTCATCGGATCGGTGACGCCGCCGGCCGCCAGCAGGCCGGGCAGCCAGAAATTGATCAGGTAGATGCCGCAAATGACGCAGAAATAGGCGGCGCTCATCAAATAGACGTACGGGTCCTTCACGACTTCCGCGAAACCGTGCCGCTCCGCATGTTGAGGCTTCGCGGCCATGTCGACGAGTTCCTGCCGTTCCTCGGGCGACAGCCACGACGCCGTCTCGGGGCGATCGGCAAGCAGCACGCGGGCCATGATGCCGAGCGCGACGCACGGCAGCCCTTCGATCAGGTACATCCACTGCCAGCCGGACAGGCCGCCCAAGCCTGCGAAGGTCGTCATGATCCACATCGACAGCGGGCCGCCGAGCACGCCCGCGAGGGGGCCGCCGATCATGACCGCGGCGATGGCTTTCGCACGGCGCGATTCGGGATACCAGCAGGTCAGATAGAAGAGGATGCCCGGCGTGAATCCGGCCTCGAAGACGCCCAGGAGAAAGCGCAGCACATAGAACGTCGTCGCATCGCGCGTCGCGACCATGGCTGCGGACGTCAGGCCCCACAGCACCAGGATCCTGCTGATGGCCTTGCGCGCGCCGATTTTCGGCAGCAGCAGGTTCGACGGCACCTCGAAGAGCGCGTATCCGATGAAGAATATGCCGGCGGCCAGGCCGTATTGCGCATCGGTCAAGCCGATGTCGGACTGCATGTGCAGCCGGGCGAAACCAACATTGAGCCGGTCAAGGCATGCAAACAAATAACAGATGAGCAGAAAGGAAAGCAGGCGGCGGTCGAGTCGGCGATAGAGCGCCGACGTGCGATCGCCATTCTGGATCGAGACGACAGTGGACATGCCAGTCCATATGAACGCGTCCCGTTTGCAACAGTTTTCATGTGTTTCGACAGGCAGGACGGGTTGCAGCGCTCCATATCGCCCGTTGTTCTCCTGGTGCAGGCATTCAGGTTTGGCGAACCCCGGTCCTGCCTCGCTTGTCACCACACTCGATTACTGCGCAACCTTTCGACGTTCACCCTGTATTGAACGTTGATCTTCTCGCTCGCGTGTGCCGTTCCGGCCGGTTGCACGCCAGCGTAGCCTTTTCGGTACAACCTGTCGTGAGCCGGGCGCCTTCGCATGAGTCAACACCGCTCGCGCGCCGTGAATCCGGCATTCGATCCCGGCAATCCGCTTTCCCCTGCCGACCGTGGCGCAGCGCCCGGCATCGGACCGGGCGCAGCGTGGGCGCGGTTTGTCAGGCGACTTCGGACAATTCGGGCGCCTCCTCCTCCTCCTGGTATTGCCTGACGCGCGCACGGAACGTGTCCGAAAGCGGCACCGTCGATTCCGTCACGTAGTCGTAAGCAACGTGCGTCGACGCGCCTCGCGCGATCACGGTGTCGGCGTCGCCCGCGAGCGTGATCAGGTATTCGAGGTCGAAGCTCTTCGTGCCGAGGCGCGTGATTCGCGCGCTCAATTCGAGCGATTCCCCCCATTTCGCGGAACGGACGTATTCGCACGACGTCTTCAGCATGATCTGCGGAATGCCCTGATCGAGCGGCACCTCCAGCAGTTCATGCGCGTAAGCCATGTATGCATTCAGCATGTACACGTAATACATCGTCGCGCTGACGTGGCCGGCGGGATCCTGGTCGCGATACGTGACGTCGAATTTCTGTGTGAAGGCTCGGGTCATCTTGGCACCTGTGGGTTGAGGTTGTGCCCGCCGGTCTGCCCGGCGGGTCGGGTCAAGCAAACGTTGAATGCCCGATGGCATCCGCGCATCGCGCGAAAGCTTGCGGCGCGATGCCGGACGGGCCGGGGCATGCGCTACGACAGCACGCACTGGTCGAGGTAGGGTTTCCCGCCGTGCGCGTGCACGATCGAGCCGCCGCGCATCTCGACGATCGGCAACTCGGCGAGGGCATTGACGACGTGCGCCATCGTCGGCAGGTCCGACCAGCTCGCGACGTTGAAGCGCACGCGCGCATCTCCGACGTGCCGCCGGTCGACCGTGACGTACGGGTCGTGGACCGGCGTCAGCGTGACCTGGCACAGCTCGGTCTCGCCCCAGTCGCCGGTGCGCGGCGTGTACTTCAGCATCAAGGTGCCGTCGGACCGGGCCGGCGGCGTGTCGGCAACCGGTTCCCGCAATCCCGTCACGCCGAGCTCGAGAAAGCGAAAGCCCATCCAGCTCGCTTCGCAATGCTGTTCGCCGTTGAACTGCCGCGGCGCCGCGACGTCCGCATAGAGCTTCGGATGACCGATCTCGTCGCGGCCGGTGATGATCGGATCCGCGAGGTTTTCCCATACCGCCGCGAGAAACTTTCCGGCAGCGCGGTCGCGCGCCCCCGCAAAGATCGCGGGCCAGCTCACGTGAACCATCGTGTAGCCGCGTCCGGCGAGCCAGTCGATGCCGGTCAGGTAGTGGAACTCGACGGTCACGACGGGCTCGCCGGCGAGCGTGAAACGTTCCGGAAGATGCCGTTCCAGCCGGGCGGCATCGGTGAGAAACGACGCGGACACCGTCATGCGCGTCGGATTGCGGTGCGGGTCGACTGCGAGCGCGTTCGGCACCTGCCGGGGGCCCGGTGCCGGTCCGAAGTGCGTGGGCATTCGATAGATGCGCCCCTTCTCGAACGTGTAAGCCAACGAACACCTCCTTCGTCTGTACGCGGGCCGGCCGCCGTGTGCGGCCGGCCCGCGCGTCGTTTTACCGATGGGATGCCAGACCCGCGCCGGCATAGATGATTTGCAGCTCCCCCTGGATTTCGCGCATGAGATTGCCCGAACTCGCGTTCTGCGGAAGGTTCTGCAGGCGGAACAGCACGAACGGCTCGGTGCCCGACGGGTTGCCGATGGCGTGATAACCCCAGGCGGGCACGAACACCGTGTCGCCCGGCACGAGTCGCTCGCGCGTCTGGTCTTCGCCGAACGCCATTTCACCGGAGCCCGATTGAACGATGTACAGATGCCAGAATGAATGGCGATGCCGCTCCGTCATCTCGCCGGGCTTCAGTACCTGGATGACGAGCGACAGATCGGGAGCGACTGTCCCGTGCTCATCGACTCTGCCGCCGGACAGCGCAAGCGTGCCCTGCGGGTTGTGCGGGCGGCTGAGCGCCATTGACTCGATCGATTGCCACTTCCAGACCACCGGGTCGGCCGGGGGTTTCGACGTCAGTTCGAGATATTCCGAGAACGAGAGAATGTCGCCTTCGATCGTCTGCATGGTTACTCCTTGTTGTACGCAGGGTGGGATGAACAGGTATCCGGATGGGCATCGCGGAACGCCGCGAGCTGCATGCATGCGTCATGAATGCGCGATACGGTCGGATACGGCGCGATATCGATGTTGACGTTGCGGGCCGCGACGATTTGCGGCACCAGCGCGAGGTCCGCGAGCGACGGGCGATCGCCGTGACAGAACCGGCCTGTCTCGGCACTGCCGGCGAGCATCGTCTCGAGCGCGCCCAGGCTCGTGGTGATCCAGTGCTGCTTCCAGCGGAGCACCACGTCGTCGTCGCAGCCGGTCGCCTCTTTCAGGTACTGGGCGACACGCATGGCCGTGATCGGGTGGGTGTCCGCCGCGACCGTCTGGAACAGCGCGCGCACGCGCGCGCGTTCCTGCGTGCCGGCAGGCAGCAGCGGCGGGTCCGGGTATTCGTCGTCGAGATACTCGACGATCGCCGACGACTGCGTCAGCACGCGGTCGCCGATCCGCAGCGCGGGCAGCAGGCCTTGCGGATTGATCGACAGATACGGATCGGCGCGGTGGGCGCGCGCATCGAGATCCTGAACGACTGCCGTGTAGGCGACGCCCTTCAGATTGAGCGCGATACGCACCCGGAACGATGCGGACGAGCGGTGGAAATCGTGCAGGGTCAGCATGTTTAGTTACCCTCCAGCGCCGCTGTCAAGGCGGCTTCAGGCGCGGCTGCGAGCGAATCGCGCGCCGCGGTGGTGTCGTCGCCCGGCACGCCGATGCGGGCCGGGCCGGTGGCCTGTTCGGCCGCGATCATGTCGAGCAGTTCGAGCACGCAGCGCTCGGCGTCGCGCGTCTGCCGCGACGCGATGCCCGGACGCGGCAGCGCATGCGTGTAGAAGTGCGCGCCCTCGATGGGAAAGCCGATGGCCCAGAGGCGCGACTGCGCTTCGCCGTCGCGGCCGAGCGGATGCATACCCGTATCGACGTCGAGTCCGCCCGGGTGGTAGTCGCCGTTCCGGTACGGGCGGACGATGCCGCGGCCGAGCAGCGCGGTCGAGAGCGGCGAACCGTCGGTGGCCGGCGAATACGGATCGAGCCGCGCGACGACGAGCACGTCCGCGTAGCGGCGCTCCACCCGCTCGCCGTATTGCGCCTCGATGCGGAAATGCGCGCACGTCTCGTCGGCGACAAGCCGCGCGCCGGGGCCGCCGGCGATGTCGAGCAAGCCGGCGCGGTGCAGCGCGAGGTGCTCGCGATTGCGCCGCAGCGGCGGGCCGAACGACACGCGGTTGGTGATGGCGTTGAATTCGTCGACGAAGTAGCGATGCGAATCGGGCGTCAGCCCGCCGTATTCGACGGCCGCGCGCAACGCGTCGCGCGTATCGCGCAGCACGTCGGTCGCCGCCTTGACCGGGCTCGTCAGGTTGCCGAGCAGCGCGTGATGCAGGTCGTCGCGCATGAGCGCGAAAAAGAACGTGCGGAACGCGTCGAAGGATTCGAACGTCCTGCCCTCGAGCGGCCACAGAATCTGGCCGATCGCGTGCAGCTCATCCGGGCGCGGCTCGAACCCGTCGGCATCGACGTTGCCGCCTTGCAGCGCGAGCCGGTACGCGTAAGCCATTTCCTTGATAATCAGCGGCAGCACGTCAGCGCGGAAATCGATCAGGCTGCTGCCCGTGGTGTCCAGCGCGGCCGCACGCAATGCCGCCACCGCGTCCGGCGTGAAGAAGCGCGGGCGGTGGCGCCCCGTCAACCCCTTCTGGTTGATCCCGCGCGCGGCGAACGGCAGGCAGTTGCGGGAGAACAGCAGGATCTGCGGTTCGAGCCCGGACTTCTGGTATTCGAGTTCGCCGTCGCGTTCGACGTAGCGTCCGCCACGGCCGATCGTCAGCGCGGACACGACATCGTGTGCGGTCAGGCCGAACCCCTGTACGGCGACGGTCGCGGTGGGGGCGATATCGTTCAGCGTCTCGATCGGGTATGGCGACGGCACGTATGCGAGCTGCCCGTTGTTGACCCGATGCCGCTCCGCGAACTGCGCGAGGCGCTGGTCGCTCTCGGTGGGGCGGCGCGTGCCGTGGCCCGTCGTCAGGAACACGTAGTGCGCAAAGGCCGGCGCGCTGTCGTCGACTTGCAGTTCGTAGCCGCGCTTGGCCGGCACGAGATCGACCACGCGGGCGCGGCGATGCGTCACCGCGACACTGCGCGGCAGCGCGGCGACGATCCGTGCATAAACCCAGGACAGGTATTCGCCGAGCAGGCTGCGCGGCAGATGGTCGGCATCGTTGAGCGGGCGGCCCGCATCGACCGCCGTCTTCCGGAACGCGCCGTCGACGTAGCGATATCCGCTGTCATGCGCCCATTCGACGAGCGACGGCGCGCCGTGCCGGCCCAGCTCGCTAGACGGCGCGAACATCGTCACTTGCGAAGCGACGGTGTTGATCATCAAGTGATCCGGCTGGCTCGACGGATGAGCGCCCTGCCCGCACTCGCCGGCGTCGAACACCGTGATGTCCAGCGCGACGCCCGCCGGAATACTGCGCGCATGCTCGACGAGGCGCTCGAGCACGGTGACGCCGCGCGGCCCCAAGCCAATGATCGCAATCGAAATCGTGTTCGTCATTGCGTTTCTCCCGTTTCGAGTTGAACGTCGGCCGCTGCTGTCGCCGGGTTCGATACCGCCGCGCGCGACGCGTCGGCGGCGAGGTGCGCGTCGCTCAAGGGCGGCGCGTGCAGCGCCACGATGTCCGGATGCCCGTTCCAGCGCGGGAAGCGCTGGCGCACCGCCGGATCGTGGCCGGGAATGATGTGGTCGGGGCCGTCCGCCAGCGCTTCGATCGCCGCATGCCCGTCGAGCATGCGCGCGACGTTGAAGACGATCGGGAACGGGCGCTTCGAGCGGATGTGGTCCCAGTAGTGCGCGGCGTCGCTGGCCAGCACGACATGGCCTCGCGCCGTGCGCACCCGCACCACCTGCAGGCCGGCCGTGTGGCCGCCGATCAGGTGCGTGTGGATGCCGGATGCCACCGCGTGATCGCCGTCGGCGAATCGCACGCGGCCCGCGTGCAACCGTTCGATCGCCGCGCACACGTCATGCGCCTCGAACGGCTTGCGAATCGCTTCGTGACACATGCAGCGCCCGGTGCAGTACGCCATCTCCGCATCCTGGATATGCAGCGTCGCCCCGGGAAACGCGCGGATGTTCCCCGCGTGGTCGTAGTGCATGTGCGTGATGATCACGTCGTCCACGTCGGCCGCGTCGATGCCGAGCTCGCCCAGCAGCGCCACCGGCGAATGCAGATAGCGGCGCTTGCGCCGGGCGGCCGTCGGCGCGTCGAACCCTGTGTCGACCAGCACCGTGCGGCCCATGCCGCGAATCACCCAGACATAGAAGTCGAGCGGCATGGAGATGTCGTCGTGCGGATCGTCGCCGAGATAGTTCTCGCCACTGCGCCGATCGTCGTGCGTCGCGTAACGCAGCGCAAAGACTTCGTACTCCGCGCTTTCCTGATCGAGAAGGCTGCTCATTCCACGGCCTCCAGCAAATCGGGGCGCACGGCGTCGTGACGGGCCACGGCGATGGTCCGGCCCGATCCGCCAGCGCCATGCTCCATCGCGGCCAGTTCGTCCTGGAAGAAGAAGGTTTTTTCGCCGAATGCGGGGACGAGCTCGTCGAACCAGGTCGCTTTCGGATCGAACTTCGCATAGAACGGCCGGCGCACCCATTCGGGGTTGCGGGCCTGCAGCAGTTGCAGCGCGAACACCTTCTCGCCGGCCAGCTCGACGATGCCGTCGACCATCACCTTGCCCGGGAACGCGCTCATCGACGGGCCGCGCACGGTGCGGGCGAGGCCCGATATCGAGCGGTAGGCGGCCTGGAAAATCTCGTAGGCGCGTGCGAGCGGCAGCTTGAAATAATCGCTCGGCCCGGTGTCGCGCTCGACGAACATGTAGTACGGGATCGCTCCGAGCCGCACGCCCGTCGTCCACAGCTCGGCCCAGGCGGCCGGATCCTCGTTGATGTGCCGGATCAGCGGTGCCTGGATGCGCACGCTCGCGCCGGTGCCGATGATGCGCCGCATGGCCCGCTGCGCGATCGGATGCTGCAGTTCGCGCGGATGGTTGTAATGGCCCATGATCGCGAGATTGCGCCCGGACGCCACCACCTTTTCGAACACGCGCAGCAGGTCGTCCGAGTCCTTGTCGCTCACGAAGCGCTGCGGCCAATAGGCGACCGACTTCGTGCCGATCCGGATGTTCTGCAGATGGTCGAACTCCGGCGCGAGCAGCGGCTCGAGGTATTCTCCGAGCGCGCGGGCACTCATCACGAGCGGATCGCCGCCCGTCACGAGAATGTCGGTGACTTCCGGATGACGCCGCAGATAGGCGGTGAGCTCCTGCGACGAGCGAGCGTCGAACTTGAGCTCGTCCATGCCGACGAACTGCGGCCAGCGAAAGCAGAACGTGCAATACGCGTGGCAGGATTGCCCCGCACTCGGAAAGAACAGCACCGTCTCGCGATACTTGTGCTGCAGGCCGCTTAACGGCACGCCGTCGAGATAGGGCACGTTGTGGGTCAGCTGCCCGGCGGGGTGCGGGTTCATCCGCAGGCGGATCTGGCGGACGACGGCTTCGATGCGCGCTTCGTCGGCACCTTCCTGGATGAGATCGCGGATCGCCGCATACTCGTCGTCCTTCAGCATGTCGCGATGCGGGAACGTGAGCCGGTAGATCGGGTCGTCGGGAACCTTGTCCCAATCGATCAGTTCATTCAGCACATAGGGATTGACTCGAAACGGCAGCACGCGCGAAACGACGTCGACGGCTTCCCGAAGCTCGCCCGGCAATAGCTGCCATTGCGGCGATTGGGAAACGGTGTGCCTCGTATACGGCTTGAACTTCCACATCTGATCCTGACTCATGACGGCCCTCTCCAGCAGATTAGATTTATGAATGTGACGACATCTGAATCAACTTCCTGGTGATAAATGTGATGCGTTAAGTACAGCGAAACGACTAATGCAAATCGAAATCGATGGAACGGCGTGTTGCTTTGCCGTTCGCCGCCGATGCTCAGGACACGGCGCTTACATCGAGCGGCGCGCTGGTCTTCGCCTTGATCTCGCCGACGCTCACACCGTCGGCGAGCTCGACGACCCTGAGGCCGGCCGGCGTCACTTCGATCACGCCGAGATCGGTGATGATCAGGTCGACCACGCCGACACCCGTCAACGGCAGGTTGCATTCGTCGAGGATCTTGTGCTGGTCGCCCTTCGCGACGTGCTCCATCAGCACGACGACGCGCTTCACGCCCGCGACGAGGTCCATCGCGCCGCCCATCCCCTTGATCATCTTGCCCGGGATCATCCAGT
>Ga0207695_10000735_pt1 | contig 63549 bp, 44 predicted proteins | sample KBSC54metaG_FD_184354 | JGI IMG/M metagenome (GOLD analysis project Ga0207695, IMG submission 184354) | Corn rhizosphere microbial communities from Kellogg Biological Station, Michigan, USA - KBS C5-4 metaG (SPAdes) (version 2) | ecosystem: Host-associated > Plants > Roots > Rhizosphere > Soil...
TTTCACCCTGGACAACGGACTCCCCCGTGGACTGCGCCGCCCTTCATCAATCCCTCCGTTTCGAACGGCGCCAGCGTTGCCTGGTTCCAGGGCAATGAAACGACCAAGCTGCCGGCCTTCGACAATTTGAACTTCTCGATTCAGCGTCAAATCGGCAATTCTATGGTTGCGGATATCGGTTACAGCGGCGTGTTGGGATCGCATCTTCAGACTCAGCTGCTGCAGTACAACACATTGAACCCCAGCGTGCTGACTAAGTTCGGCACCGTTGCACAGAGCATTGTAGTGCTCAACAGCCAGGTTGGTTCGGCCGCCGCCAATGCCGCCGGCGTCTTCGCCCCTTACCCAACTTTCAAGGGAACGGTCGCGCAGGCGCTGCGCCCGTTCCCGCAATACAACGGTATAGACACCTATGCTGGTGAGGGCGACCACAGCGGACACTCTACTTATCACGCGTTGATCCTGAAGTTCCAGAAGCGCTACTCGGCGGGTCTGACCTTCACATCTTCGTACGTTTTCTCGAAAATCCTGACTGACTCCGACACGGCGTGGGGTTCGGGATATGCCGCAAACCAGTTCAATCGCCGACTCGAGAAATCCATCGGTCAGTTCGATATCACGCATGATTTCAAGTTCGCCGCCACTTACGATTTGCCCTTCGGCAAAGGTCAGAAATATCTTTCTTCAGGGCCCGTCGGCTGGGTCATCGGCAATTGGCGCGTGTCATCGATCAACCTGTACGCGAGCGGCCAGCCTATCGGTGTCAGCACCAGTCTGACGCTGCCGATTTACGCCAGCGGCTTCGGCGGTCGCGTTCCGGCGTACGTGAACTCGTATGACGGATGGCAGCCTTCCAGCTGGAAGAACGGTAAGTTCGATCCTTCCGTGGATAACTTCTTCGTTCCCTACGGCTCGGGTCCCTTTCCGACGCAGGGCTCGACGACAGCTCTCAACAGCCTTGGAAACGAAACGCGCTTAAACCCGAAGCTTCGCTTGTTCCCGAACCTGAACGAGAACCTTTCCATCACGCGCTCCTTCCCCATTCATGAGAAAACGCGTCTGGAATTCCGCGCGGAGGCGTTCAACGTCTTCAATCGGGTTCGCTTCGGTACCGGGAGCACTCAGTTGCAGAGCACCACCTTCGGCGTCCTCACCGGAGCAGGCAGCCAGATCAACTCACCGCGAAGCTTGCAGTTGGCGCTTAAGCTCTACTTCTGACGTGTATAGTTTAAAAAAAGGCCGGGCATGGATTCAATCCATGGCCGGCCTTTTTCTATGTGTTCCGTAAGGCGTCACTCTCCGGGAAGCCGATCGGCAGCGGAACCGGGCTTTAATGACGCACCGCCACCATTGCCGCCCAGGCATACGCGTTCCTCTCATCCCAGGCGCGAACAATTATCGTGTTGGTCCCCACAAAAAGGGGAACGTTTTGAGCCACCCAGCTGTTCGTACCCAGAGCGGTCCCGGTCGCCCCCGCGGCGGTTTGCCACGTCACGCGGGTTAGTCCGGCCCCGCCGGCCGCTTTACCCGAAATGGTAAGGGTTGTCCCACTGACCGTCGTCACCGCGGAGGCGGGGCTGGAGATGGTTATCGAAATGGGCGGACTGCTCCCTGCGGAAGGCGATGCAACCGGCAGCGAATATACCGTGGATATTGTCTGCGATGCCGCCTGCTGTGCCGCGTCGAGCGCGGTGACCGTCATGTTGTTCGGTCCGGTCGTCAGCGTGATTCCGCTCGCACTCCACGCATTCCCGGCGAGTGTCGCGCGCCCACTGTAACCCCGGTCCGTCTGCCACTGGATTGACCAGGGCGCTGTTCCGCCCGAAACACTGCCGGTCAGGGCGACGCTGGAACTTTGCGTCGTCTGAGGCGCCGCGTCCAGGGTAAGGCGCAGTGGGCCCGGTGCGATGGGGGCTGAGACGGGCGACGCCGACGCCAATGCCCCATACAGCGTCCGCGCCGCGCCGATATCATTCGATGAAAGGGCCCGCCCATTCCTGTAATACGGATACATCACGTCGCCCACTTTGTCGGAATGGCCGAGCCCAATGGCATGACCGGCTTCATGAAGCGCAACGCTGTAGATATCCAGATCGCCCCCCGCGTGCCAGTTTTCATCGGCATCCAGATGCATATCCCCCGCTGCCGGTTCCGTGTTGACGGGCACGGGATAAAAAGTATGTGCAAGCACGCCACCCGGGCCATCGAACGGCCATGCATCGCCATGCGCCCCGCTCACGAATTTCACCACGACACTCCTCGGGGACGAAGCGCTGGCGGCGGGCTGAAACACCAGGTTGGTGATCTTCGCCCATTCATTGAATGCGCGGACGATTTCGCTCTGCACAGTGGACGCGGGAACTTTCGGGGTGATCGACCCGAAAAAGTATCCCAAATGAGCCATGTTGTCCGGGCCCAGATCCCATCCGTGGACGATATTCGCGTATTGACCCACCGGACCCGACGAAGTAAGCATGCCTAAACAAGGAATCAGGTCTGTATTGGCGTCCATCAGGGCCGGATCGGCAGGGAAGATGTACGCCACTGCGTCATGGGTGGCAAGGGCCTCGAAATCCTCCATTGTCCCGTTCGCAATCGCATGGTCGGGCCGCAGCACAGCAGGCCTTTGAAGCACCATTCCCTCCGCCGCCGCGACAGCGTCCTGCTGCTCGCGACTCACGTCAGAATGAAACTCAACCACTACATCGGACAATTCGGCCGCATCTGGAAGTTCCGAACTGACCTTGTCGGAAGCCTGCAGCAATCCGGTCCACGTGCGCCCGTTCCGGAGCGGGAGATCTTCGGCGGAAGCGCCCAAAACAACCGCATTATCGGGAAGCGCGCCCACAACCTGAAACCCATCCCGCAGCAGGCGATCCAGGTCTTCCACGCCAGGCGCATGATCGAACTGAACAATCCGGTGTCTCGCGGTTCGAATCGCCGGCTCCACTGCCTCCGGACTATGCACTGCCGTCTGCAGCGTCCGCGTCTTGAAATGAATATCCTGCGCAAACAATGCTCCTCCGAGCATGAGCACGAATGCTCCGGTACTCCTGTTCATGCCCCTCCATCGGCGGAACCCGGAAGGTGCTGCATACCACCGCGCGTTAATCTGGTGGGGCATATGCCGCCAGTCGCTCTCACAATCGCGGGTTCCGACCCCGGCGGCGGCGCTGGCCTTCAGGCGGATCTCAAGACCTTCCATCAACTTGGTGTGTACGGAACCTCGGCCGTCACTCTCGTCACTGTGCAGAACACGGTGCGAGTGGCGAGAGTTGAACTGCTGGCCCCTGACCTGGTTGCCGGGCAAATCCACGCGGTGCTTTCCGATTTGCCGCCCCGTGCGGCGAAAACCGGCGCGCTCGGTTCTCTCGAAATCGTGGAAGCGGTGGCGGGCGCATTAGCGGGCGCAGCGTTTCCCCTCGTTGTGGACCCCGTGATGATCAGCAAACACGGAGCGCCCTTGCTCGATTCCGAAGCGCTATCCGGCTTTCGCGAGTTGCTGTTGCCACTGGCATCTTTGGTCATGCCGAATCTTCACGAAGCCGCCGCGCTAACAGGAACTCCGGTAACCACCGTGGCCGAAATGCGGGAAGCCGCCAGGCGTATTGCCGGCCTCGGCCCGCGGGCCGTCCTCATCAAGGGGGGCCACCTGGCAGGTGCGGCCATCGACGTTCTGTTCAGTGAGGGCATCGTCACAGAATTCGAAAGCGCCAGGTTTATCACGCGCCATACCCACGGCACCGGCTGCACCTACTCGGCTGCTACCGCGGCTTATCTGGCGAGGGGCTTGGGTATTGACCAGGCGATCCGGGCGGCCAAAACGTTCATCACCGAAGCGATTCGCACCGCGCCCGGCATTGGAATGGGTTCCGGGCCGGTGAACCACTGGGCTGTCACGCCCGATCCGCTATAATCGGCTTTCCCTGATATGACTAAGGTTCAGAAGCACTTCCGCCTGGAGCGCCCGCTCGACGAAGCCCTGATGCAACAGATTGTCGACGCGCACGCCCTGTATGGAATCGAGTGGATCAAAATCGCGCCCTCCGCCACGGAACTAATCGTGGAGTTCGACGCGACACGCCTGAAATCCGCCGATGTGGAGTCCGCGCTACAACGCGTTGGCATTCCCGCCGTCGCGTAACATCGCGATCGCGAAGGCGTATTCAAAGGCCTTTTCGCGCAGTTTCTCATAGCGCCCGGATGGTCCGCCGTGGCCCGCCCCCATATTGGTTTTGAGGATAATCGTGTTCCGGTCCGTCTTCAAATCCCGGAGTTTCGCCACCCATTTCGCGGGTTCCCAATAAGGCACCCGCGGATCGTTCAGCCCCGCGGTAACCAGCATATTCGGATAATCGGCGGCCCGCACATTCTCATATGGCGCGTAGCTTCGCATGTACTCGTAAAACTCGCGCTCATTCGGATTGCCCCACTCCTCGTATTCAGTCAGCGTCAAAGGAAGCGTCGGGTCGAGCATGGTGTTGATCACATCCACGAAAGGCACGTGCGCAACAATGGCGCGGAACAGGTCGGGCCGAAGATTCGCGACGGCGCCCATCAGCAGGCCCCCCGCGCTGCCGCCCGCAATCAGCAAACGGTCGGGCGCAGTGTAGTCATTCGCGATCAGGTGTTCGGCGCACGCAATGAAATCGAGGAAGGTGTTTTTCTTTTTCAGCAGTTTGCCGTCCTCGTACCAGAAGCGGCCCATGTCTCCCGACCCGCGAACGTGCGCAATCGCAAATATGAATCCCCGATCCAGCAGACTCACCCGTTCCGACGAAAACGACGGCTCGGTCACAATGCCGTACGATCCGTATCCGTACAGGTAGAGCGGCGCGGGCGCGGTCCTGTCGAAGTCTCTGCGGCGGACCAGCGAAATGGGAACCAGAGTGCCATCGTGCGATCTTGCAAACACACGGTTCGACACGTAGTTATTCGGGTCGTATCCGCCCAACACAGGGTATCGCTTCTTCAATTCGCGGTCCCGCGAATTCATCTCGTAATCGAAGACCGAAGGCGGGGAGGTGAGTGAGGCATACACGAACCGGAATTTTGTCGTGGCGTACTGCTCATTGCGGTCCCGGAACAGCGTATAGACCGGCTCTTCGAAGCTGACGTAGTGCTCAGCGCCGCCGGCGCTTTCCACTATTCGCAGGCGCTTCAATCCTTCCGCCCGCTCCATGAGAACCAGGTGATCCTGGAACGCCTCCATGCGTTCCAGCGTGACGTCTGCCCGGTGGGGAATAACCTCCGCCCACTCTGACGGCTCTGTGACCGGCGCGCGCAACAGGCGAAAGTTCTTCCCGCCTTCATTCGTTCTCATGTACAACCAGTCGCCCTGGTTTTCGAGGAAATACTCCACGTCCTGTCTGCGCGCACGTACTAAGCGGAGTTCGCCGGCCGAATTATGCGCATCGATAAGCCGGGCTTCCGTTGTGGTGTGACTGGCCGCCGTCACGAACAGAAACCTGCCGCTGCGGCTGCGGTCTACCGACACGTTAAACCGTTCGTCGGGTTCCTCGAACACCAATTTGTCCGCCGCGCCCGAGCCCACTTCATGCCGCCACAAACGGTGCGGACGTTTAATCTGGTCGAGCGTCGTGTAGAAAAACGCTCTCCCGTTTGCATCCCACGCCGCCGAGTAGTAAACGCCGGCAATCTCGCCCGGCAGAATCTGCCCCGTCAACAGGTTCTTAAACCGCAGCGTGTAGACTTCCGACCCGTCCGTATTAATTGCAAACGCGAGTATCGCGCCATCGGGGCTCACGTATTCGAAAGCCAGAGAGAAATAGTCGTGCCCTTGCGCCACCTCATTGCAGTCGAGCATCACCTCTTCGGGGCCGCCCGGTTCGCGCCGGCAAAAGATCTGATACTGCTTGCCGCGTTCCGTTCGCGAGTAGTATTCGAAGTTGCCCGCGAGCCACGGACAGGAAGTATCGTCTTCCTGGATTCGGCCCAGCATTTCGCTGTAAAGCTGGTCTTCGAGGGGCTTTGAAGCCTTTGTCATTTCCTCCATGTAGCGGTTTTCCGCTTCGAGATACGGGATGGTTTCCGGGTGCTGCCGGTCTCTGAGCCAGAACCAGTTGTCGACCACCGTGTCTTCGTGAATATTTCGGATATGGGGAATCTTGGGAGCGAGAGGAGAATCCTGCACTTACAAAGGTTTACCGCATCCCGACGTGTGCGGTGATAAATTGCAGTTGTGCGCATCCTTATTGTGGATGACGACGAAGAACTCTCCAGTCTTCTGACTGAGCTGCTGATCCGGGAGGGCTTTCGCGTCGATACCCAAAACGACGGTCGCCGCGGGCTTGCCGCGGCTCTGAATGGCGGCTACGACCTGTTGGTCCTGGACGTCATGCTCCCCGGCCTTGACGGCTTTGAAATCCTGAAGCGGGTCCGGCGTGAAGCCAGGATTCCGATTCTGATGCTGACCGCGCGCGGCGAAGACGAAGACCGGATCATCGGTCTCGAACTCGGCGCCGACGATTACCTGCCTAAACCTTTCAACACCCGCGAACTGGTTGCCCGCATCCGGGCCATCATGCGCCGTCTGGAACAGCGGCAGCCGGGCGGAGTTCTGGAAGTGAACGGCATCTCCATCGACCCCGGTACCCGCGAGGTGCTCCGTAACGGAGACCCCGTGGAAGCGACTACTTTTGAGTTCGATATTCTCGAGACCCTGATGCGCTCAGCCGGCAGAGTGGTTTCGCGGGACGAGCTTATGGAAGAACTCTACGGCCGAAAGGCGACCCCGTTCGACCGCTCGGTCGATATGCATATCAGCCATTTGCGGAAGAAGCTGGAAGGCGACAAGCCGCTGATTAAGACCGTGAGGGGCGTTGGCTATCAGTTCGTCCGTACACCCGATGAAAAAGTGCCGGACGAGGTGGTGTTCGCATGATGAGCCGGCTCTTCACGAAAATCCTGCTCTGGTTTCTGCTGACGGTCGTGGTGAGCCTCACTGCAAGTTTCTATATCTGGAATGCGTTCGTTCGCAATACGCCGCCGCGTCAGTTCAACGGAATGTTGTTCGAACTGCGCGAAGCGCGTAAAGCCTGGGAGTCCGAAGGCCGCGTGGGCCTCGAACGCGTGCTCGGCCAAATCAAAGACGCGATGGGCGGAGAGCCTGCCTTGACCGACGGCTCAGGGCGCGACCTGCTGACCGGAAAAGATTGGTCCAACGACATTCACGAGAGCGCTCTCCGCAACCGCAATGGTCGCGGCGGTCGCGGCGGACCCATGTCGCCGATAATCCGGATCGAAAGCTCAAAGCCCGCGAATTTCATCATGACCACTTCCACGCGGGATGGAAAGTACCACTTCATTGCGGTATTTCCCAATCGTGAGGCGAGAGCGAGCGGATGGAGCATCGAGGTGCCGCCACAGACGTGGTGGATGATTGCGATTTTCGCATCTCTTTGCTATCTGCTGGCGCGGCACCTAACCTCGCCTTTGCGGCAGATGCAGAAGACGATCGAGCGCTTTGGACGAGGCGATTTTTCGGCGCGCGTGAATTCCAAACGCGGCGACGAACTGGGACAGCTGGCGCGTACCGTCGATCAGATGGCGGAGCGCATCGATCTGCTGTTGAAATCTCAAAAGCGCCTTTTGCAGGATATTTCGCACGAACTGCGGTCGCCTTTGGCACGCCTTGGCGTTGCGGTGGAACTGGCGCGCGGCGGTGGTGACCCGGCAACCGCTCTGAACCGCGTGGAACGCGAAGCGGACCGGCTCAACACCCTTGTGGGCGAGCTGATTCAGGTCACGCGCGCCGAGGGCGACCCCGATGGCCTGGCTACGGAGGCCGTGCAGCTTGACGATTTGGTTCGCGTGATCCTCGACGACGTTCATATCGAAGCCGATCGCAAACAGGTCAAGCTGATTCCCTCCATTTCCGAAGTGGCGCTGCGGGGCAATCCCGAACTGCTTCGCCGCGCCATTGAAAACATTGTTCGCAATGCCATTCGGTATTCGTCGGAGGGCGATACCGTCGAAGTCAGTCTTGAAACTCGTCCAGGAAATTTGCGGGTGATTGTTCGGGATTACGGCCCCGGAGTTCCGCCTGAAGCTCTCGCCAATATTTTCGATCCCTTCTACCGTGTGGAAAAGGATCGGGGACGCACCAGCGGCGGCGTCGGGCTGGGTCTTGCGATAGCCAAGAGGGCCGTGGAACTGCACCATGGCACCATGAGGGCTTCGAATGTGAATCCAGGATTGCGGGTGGAGATCGATATCCCGGTCATTACACCCGCGGCAGCCCTGGAACCGGCTTTAGTTTCCTAACCAGCGCCTGAAGCCGCTTACTGAGGAATGGTTCCCTTATTCTTCAGCACAGTAACGCCCGGCGGAAGTTCAAAAAGCGAGTCCGGAAGGTTCTCACCGATAATCACCTTTTCGGAATAAAGTTCAAAAAGCTTCTCGCCGTCGCGTTCCTTCTGGGTATCCCAGGGCCACATCACGCCATTGCCCGAGTCCCTGTACTTCGTGTAACGGGTCACTTCATCCCGCCGGTCGTTAATCGTCGGATCCCAGCGCTTGTAACTTTGTTTCACCGGCAGCATGGTGCTCGAATGAATCCAGACCGTGAGCGTCCGGTTCTCGGAATCGTTGAACTCCACAATCTCCACCGGCAGGTTCTGCACTACATCGCTGCCTTTGGAATCGATCGCCATACCGGGCTCGTCGAGCCGCATTCTGAGGATATAGAACACATCGTTCAGCGTGGAAGTGGTGAACTGCCTGATGCGATCCGCGCCCAAAGGCCGGGCCCCGCGATACGTCACATCCCAGGCGTCAGTACCGGTCAGGATCACCGCCTCCTCTTCTTTCTTGCCGAAGATCTGCCGCTGCGCCAGCCGGATGGCGCCGATCGGTTTATCCAGATATTTCGTGAGAATCCGCGCGGTAGATAAGCCCGAGAGCTGTTCACGGTAAAAAGAATAAGCCCTGCCTTTCTCGCTGCGCGACTGCAGAAATCGGAATCCATCGCCCCCCAATGCCTGAAGGGTCTGGCCTACAACTTTCTTCGCGCGTTCCTGAGAAGTTTCCGCGCGGAGCGTAGTGGCTGCCGCGGCGAGGCTGACAAACGATCTTCGGGTCATGGTTTCTTAGTTGGAGACGGCATTGCCGGAGGCTTCGATATCTGCTCCGGCGTAATACCCGTGTTGATACCGATCGACGAAATAGTGACATCGGCGAAATGCTTCCCGCCCCGGTTGATGGCAACGATTCGGGGCAGCCTGATCCCGCCGGTCTCTTCCCAATTCGAAAAAACTTCCTCCACGGGACCGTTCGGGTCTCCCGGCGTGGCGTACGTTTCGCTTGCCGGCAGGCCCGTCTTCGGATCTAACCTGAGCGTGACCAGGTGCCCGTTCCTGTCGGAAATTTCCAGTTTCCCCTCCGCATCATTCACGGTCCGTTCCGGGTCCATATCGCTGCGCAGAAGCGAAAACCAGATCCGAAAATTCTCGAATGCGATCTGTTGTAACTGCGCTTCAGGCGCGGGAGCTACGCCCTGAGGGGTTGCCGACCACCCGGTCTTTCCATCGCCGTACGTCGCGATCATGCCGAACGGCATCACGTTTTCCTGGCGGAATTGGTTGGGGGCAATCCATTGTTCAGTTTGGCTCACCTTCAGCCCCCCCACCGATTGATCGAGCTGCACGGTTGCCTGCTGCGTCAGGTCTGTAACGGCGCCCAGCTTGTCGCCGCCGACCGCTTCGCGCGCCTTCGCGAGCATGGCCCTGCCGCGGGCAACAGTTTCAGCGCTTGCGGCAGTCTTCTCCGGCTTCGGATGCGGAATCGTCAGGTCAATTTCAGAGACAGGAAGGCCCAGGGAACTGAGCGGCGTGCCGAATTCTTTTGGATTGCCCGTTGCCACGATGACGAATTTCGCGGGGTCGATATATTCTTTCGCTACGCGCAGCACGTCGTCGCGCGTGACGGCGGCCACGCCCTTCTGGTACTCAAAAATAAAGTCGTCCGGATATCCGAAATAACGGTAGGTAAGCAGCCGGTTCAAAGTCTTGGAAGTCGTGTCGAAATTGAAGACGAAGCTGTTCATCACGGTGTCTTTCGCCGTGGTCAGTTCCTGCTCCGTGACGGGCGCGGAACGAATGCGCTTCACTTCCTCTTCAATCGCCTTTAGCGTATCGGCGGTACTGGGGGATTTCGTGCTGCCGGAAATGCTGAACAAGCCCGGGTGATCGTAGTTGGCGGCCCAATCGGCGCCCACTTCGTACGCATAGCCGAGCTGCGTTCGAACTTTCAGGAAAAGCCGGCTTTTGAAGCCGCCTCCAAGAATATCGGCCATCACCTCGAGGGCCGGATAGTTTTTATCCGAGAGCTCGCCGCCCAACTGGCCCATCGCGAAATAAGTCTGCGTCACGTCGGTCTTCGTCGCGACATAGATACCCGGCTTTGGCGTGTTCCGCACCTTGGGAAACGGCGGCACCGGAGGTTGCTGATATTTCCAGGTTCCGAAGATGCTTTCGAGTTTCGTTTTCATTTCCGGCGCCGCAAAATCACCCTGCACGGCAAGAATGATATTTGCCGGGAAATAGTAACGCTTATAGAAATCGACTATGTCCTGACGCTTGATCCTGTCGATGGTGGCAAGCTGCGTTTCCCAGCCGTAAGGCGTGTCGCGACCATAAACGATATTGGTAAATTCGCGTTGCGAAATGCCGTGCGCGTCGTCATTGCGGCGCTCGATGCCGCCCCGCATGCCCGTCTTCGCAAGCTCGATCTTTTCCTCGCGAAAAGCCGGACTGACCAGCACATCGTGGAATGTAGCGAGCACCTCGTCGCCCCGTTCCTTCAGCGTGTTGAATGAGACGGTTCCAAAGCTTTCGCCAATCTGGCTTTCCACGGAAGCGGCTATGTTTTCCAGCTCTTCATCGATCTGATCGCCCGATTTGTGTGCCGTGCCACCGCTTCGAATCACTTCTCCGGTGAGGCCCGCCAATCCGACCTTGTCGGCGGGATCGAAAAGATTACCCGTGCGGATCAGCGCGAGTCCCCGGATTACAGGCAGTTCGTGGTTCTCCAGCAGATAAACCTTCATCCCGTTCGAGAGCGTGACCTCGTCAATTTTCGGAATCCTGATTTCCCTGAGAGGCGGAAATTTCAGCGCCTTCCAGGAGGCGGGTGGAACCGCCTGCTGAGCCAGCAAGGGAAGCGCGGTCAATATCGGCCAGAGGAAACGCTTCATTTCGCGGCTCCTGTCTTTTCCGATGAGTTTTCCGGTTCAGGCTGGTAAGTAAATGCCACCGTTCTGTTTTCCGGAGTGAAGTACTGTTTGGCAACTCTCTGCACGTCGTCGGCGGTTACCTTTTCGATGTCGTCAATGGAGGTGAACAGTTTGCGCCAGTCTCCATAGTTGACGTAATAGAAGGCCAGAAGTTGCGCCAGCCCCGCGTTACTGTCCAGTTGGTTGATCAAACTGGCCCGGGTCTTCGTCTTCACCCGCGCCAGCGACGGCTCGTCGATCCGGCTCTTTAGAAATTGGGCCAGCACGGTGTCGAGTTCCTTTTCGTTTTCCGAAACCGTATGGCCGGGGGCGGGAACCAGGTAAAACAGGAAGAGGCCGGGGTACTTGCCGCCGGGCACCGTGGCATCCGCGCCCGAGGCGAGTGCAATCTGCTTGTCGCGAACCATATCGCGATAAAGAATGCTGGTGCGCCCGCCCGCAAGCAGGCCGCTGATAACGTCGAAAACCGGGTCATCCTTATCGTTCTGATCGGGCCGGTGATAAGCGAGCAATTCAATGGGCTGAGCCGGCGATACCACCTGCACGCGGCGAGGCCCTTCCTGCTCAGGTTCCACAGTCCTTACGGGCGCCGGGAGAGGCCGGGCGGCAAGGCGCCCGAAATACTCCGTCGCCAGAGCCCTCATCCGGTTTGGGTCCACATCCCCGACAATCGACATTGTCATGTTTCCCGGAACGTAGTACGTCGCGAAGAAGGCGTTTGCATCTTTGACGCGAAGATTCTCAATATCGCTGGCCCAGCCAACCGGCGGATTTCGGTACGGATGCGCCTCCATTGCGGCCGCCAGCATCTGTTCGAAAAGTTTGCCCTGGGGGTCGGATTCAGTGCGCATGCGCCGCTCTTCCCGCACTACGCTGCGTTCCTTATAAAATTGCCGGGGCACCGGGTGCAAAAAGCGCGCGGATTCCAAATAAAACCACAGTTCCACGCGGTTTGCGGGGAAGTTATAAAAATACTTCGTCGAATCTTCGCTGGTCTCGGCGTTCATGCCCACGCCGCCGTTTTGCTCGATGATGCGCGGATAAAGATTCTCTTCCGCATACGAATCCGCCTTCTCAATAGCGGCATCGAGTCGGGCTTGCAGCGCCTTCAGCTTTGCGGGGTCGGCTTTTGAGAGTTTGTTGCGCTCGGCGTCGAACTGGTCATAAATGCGTTCCACCTCGGCGAGCGCTTTCTGCTCGGCCACAGGGTCGGTTGAACCGATTTTTTCAGTACCTTTGAAAGCCATGTGCTCGAACATGTGCGCGACGCCCGTTTTGCCTTTGGGGTCGTCAACGGAGCCTGCGTTCACATAGGTATGGAATGAAACCACCGGGGCTTCATGCCGTTCCAGCACGATGAAGTGCAGCCCGTTGGGCAGGGTGAACTCGGTAACGTGCTTCTCAAATTCTTTTAGGTTCTGCGCGGATGATGGCGCCGGCGCGAAAACCAGAAGGGCCGCGGCGATTAAAAAATATGCTGGTTTCACAGGTGTTGGTCTACATTACCTAATTTAGACCCACAGTTTGTTTGGTATGGATTCAAGCGGGGCGGCTGTGGTTCATTCGCACTTCAGAGCCTCCACCGGATCGGAACCGGCTCCGCGCCGGGCTGGAAACGCCATGGCCAGTGTTGCCGCCGCCACAAGCAACAGAGCGGCCGCAACATAAAGCAGCGGGTCTGAGCTATCGATGCGCAGTGGCCCGGTATCCAGTGTCTTGCGGAGAGATGCGGCGGTAGCGAGCGAAAGCCAAAGCCCAACCACAAGGCCATGAAAGACCGGCTTGCCTCCCGATAGAAAAACAAACCGAACGATATCGAGGCTGCGCGCCCCCAGCGCAACGCGAATTCCAAGCTCGCGCTTGCTCTGGTTCACCGCGAATGAGACCGCGCCGTAAATACCGGCGGCTGAGAGAATCGTCGCGAGTATTCCAAGCAGCAGGATCAACGAAACAAAGTTCCAGATCTCGCCGGTCACCTGATCGATCCACGCCTGCATCAGCCTCACCATCACCGGCACATTCGGCTCCACCTCATGGATGGCGGCGCGGACGGCCACCGCGGGACGCGACAGCCGCTGATCGAAGCGAACAGCGATCACGTTTTGCCTGTCATTCATGGCGCGGGAACGATAGAGCGCCGGGTTATCCGAGCCGCCGAACCGCAACGGCTCGATATCCTTCGCGATGCCCACAATCGTGAGTGCCGTTCCATCCGGAAGTTCGAGTTGTCTGCCCAGTGGACTGGACCGCCTCCAGAAAAGGCGTGCCAGTGCTTCGGAGACGATCGCGGCGTTCGTATCGGCGGCAATGAATTCGCGACCGCCGATGAGCGGAATGCCCATCGTTTCCAGAAAACGCGGCGAAGCACTGAAGACCGCTACAGTCTGCACCGCATCGCGGCGCTCAGGCGGGCGCATCTCGACGGTATCGGGGTAGAAGAGCGGAATCTCATTCGACAACGCCACCGAATGAACGCCCGGGATATTGAGAAGTCTGTTTGTAATCGCGGCCACGCGGACGGCGCCGGTGCGCTGAATGGGAGCAACCACCACATGGCGCGGATCGTAGCCGGGATTGCCGTGCAAATTGCGGCTCTCGGCCTGGCTGAGCAGCCCTGCGCCGACAATGAGCACCATACTCATTGCAACCTGTGCGCTGACCAGTGCGCCCAGCGCCCGCTTGGTCCCCGCGGCCCCGCCGAACAAACCGCCGAAGCCCTTCAGCGAATTTACTAAGTCCACTTTAAGGGCTTCCAGCGCAGGCGCGAGGCCGGCCAGAAACCCAGTCGCGAGAACGATCGCGGAGATCCAGGCAAGCACGCGCCAGTCCGGATTCAGCGGGAAATCGGGTGACCTCAGGATGATGTAGCGCGCGAGCGGTTCGGGCAATTTGTTGACGACCACCCAGCTAAGCCCGCCCGCGATACCGGCGAGAACCAGGCTTTCTGTAATGAGCATGCGAACCAGGCGGCTGCGCGGCGCGCCGAGCGAGAGGCGAACGGCGATCTCACGATTCCGCGTGGCCGCGCGCGACAAAAGCAGCGTCGCGACGTTCGCGCACGCAATGAGCAGCACCAGATTGAACGCGCCGAAAAAGAAGGTGGAGAGCAGAAGTCCGCGACCGTTCCAGGTGAGTTCCACCCACTGAATCCAGGAGCCATCTGTCGTCAGGATGCGGGTGACACGGCCGAAATTCAGCTTGTCCTGCGCGCGAACGAGCGAAGTGAGTTCCGCGCGAACGGCGGCATCGTTAGAGCCAGGAGCCATGCGCCCCGCCAGCTCCAGCCAGAAATATTGCTCCTCTTTGAAGAGATTGCGGGTGGGGTCGAACCACGGCTGCGAAGTGTAAGGCACCCAGACGCTCACGGCTGGCCCCACCACCCAGCCGGATGTGCCGCCGCGAACGACTCCAACGACAGGCACCGGGCGGTTATTCATCTGTACGACACGGCCAATAACGTTCGGGTCCGCCGCGAAGCGGCTGTGCCACATAGCCTCGCTCAGAACGGCGACAGGAGCCTGTCCGGGCGTGCGGCAATCGTCTTCAACAAACAGACGCCCCAGCAGGGGGCGGCCCGCGCCTTCCACGTCGAAGAAGTTGCACGTCACCGCAAGCGTTGGCGTGCCTGTCTCTTCTTCACCGAGCATCACGGCGAATTTCGTGAACGCTGCGATCTGGCGCAACGAGCGCGCGGCGTTCCGGAACAATTCGTATTCGGCGTATGAGGCCTCGCGGGGGATGTCTGTGGAGGCGCTCGCGGGCGTAATCCCGATGAAAGTGTCAGGGTCTTTTGAGATATGCGGGCGGAGCACGTAACCGTTCACAACGGTGAAAACGCTCGCGTTGATACCAATGGCGGCTGTCAGAGTGGCGACGATGACCAGCGAGACGATCGGGTCGCGGCGGATGAGGCGCAACCCGTGGCGGAGGTCGTCGAAAACGCTCGCGAAGAATGTGCGGTTGTGAATCGATTCGGCGATTTCGCTGGTGACAGATTCGGGCACGAAGGATCTCGAGGTGCTCAGGTTGAAGGCGAATTCGGGGCCGGGGGTGGTGGCGGATGAAGTACTCAGCACAGGCGGCTCGAGATGCCCGAGTTCCAGCGGTTTGACTTCTGGCTCTTCGATATCTTCGTAGAGGATCGGGCATGCGGCCCAGCCTGCCCGCCGTTTGCCGCGCATGCGCCAGACGCTCCATAGAAGCAGTGAGAAGAGCGAGAGAAATGCCGCAGGTTCGATGGAACAATAGAGGATGAGACCGGCGATTCCCGCGAGTAATGTGCTCGCAATGCCGTAGCGAACCAGCGTGACGGCGAGCGGGCGTCGCGCAGGCAGGTAGGTGCAGGTGAAGGGCAGCTTGCGCCAGTTGCGAAAAAGTGCCTCGAACCAAAGCGCCGCGGTCAGAAATAGCAGCGCGGTAACAACGATGGCCCGCTGCCATCCGAGGACTGCGACAGACGCTGGCAATCCGGCGAGGCAGACCGGCGCAATACCGCACCAGACGACAAAGCGCTCGACCGCGGCGAGCCACGCGGAAGCGCCCCGGTGCTCTTCGATTTCGAAGATCCATTTCGCCGCGTGCGTCACCGGGAGTGAGAAGAGATGGCGGAGGGCGATGACGGCAAGCAAGGCGAGCGCCAACGGCGAGACCGTAACGAGCATTCCATAGAGTCCCTCGTTTTGAAGGGAGGGAGTCGGCATATCCAGAATGCCTTCGACGACCCATCCAAGCGCGAGTCCCGACCACGCGAGCAGCAGAAGTCGATGCCCGCGGCTGCGCACAAGAGTTTTCCAGATGAACGCGAAAGCCGCTTGTTCCGCCGGGCGCGGGATCCATGCTTCGAGCATCCGTGAACCTGAATTAGATTCGCTGGTGTCGCCATGTCCCGGCGAAGCCTCGAGAAGGATGCGGCGATGGCGGTGGTAGCCCGCAAGATACGCGGCGAGTGCGAAAACCGCGGGGATGGCGATTCCGAGCAGCGCGGTGCGGGCGCGCTTTGCATCGCCAAGAGCGATTGCATCCCAGAGATCAACGAACCACGCGCCGGGCCACCACGCCGCGTTGGGCTGCCTGCCGATGAGCGGTAGCGAACCCAGAATCGAGATGAAGAGGGCGCCTTGCGTCCAGAGCGAGGCGCGATCGAACACGCGCGCGGGCAGCAGGTTCAGAAGAAGACCCTGCAGCGCAAGCAGAAGGAAGAACACAAAGCAGCACGCGGCTGAGTTCGTGAGGAACGTCGCGGCAATCAGAATAAACGTATTGGGATTCAGCTGCCAGTGTCCGGAAGAGGCAGTGGTGAACAGAATGGCCCACGGCAGGTTCAGCGCGAAAAGATAGCCGGTAAAGATGACCAGAAGCGCACCGGATTTCGCGAGGAAAACATCCCGTGCGCTGATGGGCAGACCTGCCAATGCGAGGCAGTCGCGCCTGTTGGGGAACAGGGACTGCCATTGCAGCAGCGTGAGCAGACCAGTGGCGGCCATAACGACTCCGGCGAAGAGCAGAAGATCGGAATGGAGTTCCGTCTGGTAAATGGCGCGCGTAGAATGGTCGAGCGACTGGAGCGCCGAATACCGCTCCCAATATGTGTCGAGCACGATATAGCCGACGGAAATCAGCGCGGCGAAAACTCCAATGACCGTCTTCTTCCAGTCGCCCGAGACTGCAAGGGCCTCGCTGTCGAAGAACGTGTCGAGAAAGTGCCGGAGCAGTTCGCGCCGCGTGTTCATGCAGCCACCACCTCAAGGATTCGGGCGGCTGTGCCGACTGCGTCTTCAGTCTGCGTGAGTTCGGTAAATACTGCTTCAAGGGAAGCTTTATCTGTTCGCTCCCGCAGGCGCGCAACGGAATCGTGAGCGACCACACGGCCTTTGCTCAGAATAAGCACTTTGTCGCAGATCTTCTCCACCACTTCCAGAACGTGCGAGCTATAGAGGACCATCTTGCCGCGCTCGGCAAACGCTCGCAGCAAACTGCGCAGGATCATGGCCGCATTAACGTCAAGCCCTGAGAACGGTTCATCGAGAATGAGAATCTCAGGATCATGCAGCAGGGCGGCCATCAGAAGAACCTTCTGGCGCATGCCTTTGGAATAGCCCGCGAGTGAAGAGTGCCTGTCTTCCCAGAGACCCACCAGCCGCAGAAGTTGGTCCATCTTCAGTTCCAGCGTGCGGCGGGGCATTCCGCGAAGGCGGCCGACAAGCTGAAGATATTCGCGCCCGCTGAGATGCGGATAAAGATGGGGCTCTTCGGGCACGTAGCCGATACGGCGCTGGAATGCCTTACGCGCATCCGCGTCTTTGTGGATATTGTTGCCGTCGAGTGAGATCGCGCCGGAAGTGGGCTCAAGAAGCCCGATTATCATCTTTACGGTGGTGCTCTTGCCGGCGCCATTAGGGCCGAGATATCCGAGCGTTTCACCGCGCTGAATAACGAAGCTCACGTGGTCCACCACCGGAATGCCGGCGTAGCGCTTGGTAAGGTCAGTGACTTCAAGCATGACCGTTGGACTCCGGGTCCGGGCTGCCGGTTCCCGCACAACGCATAAGGGGCTTGGTCCCGGGGGCTTGGCTCCCGCTTTGTCGGACGGACGCTCGGGACATCAAGGCCTCTCACACAACCATCACGGGCAATCACGATGCGTCTGTATGGCATAACAGTAAAAGCGTGTCAGTGACTCCCGTCCTGGAACCGTCGAAGAAGAAAAAGTCCGTTGCCGACTGGCTTCTCGCCGAACTTCGTTTGCCCAAGGGCGTGCTCGGTCACGCCGAATCCCAACACCCGTGGTGGCGCGTGATGTGCCTCACCGGAGTCGATTACTTCTCCACACTCGGCTATCAACCCGGCATTGCGTTCCTTGCGGCAGGTTTTCTTTCTCCGGTTGCCACACTAATCCTCGTTCTTGTGACAATCTTCGGCGCACTGCCCGTCTATATGCGCGTTGCGCAAAGCAGCCCCGGCGGGCAGGGCAGCGTGGGCATGCTGGAAAACCTGTTCCCCCAGTGGACAGGCAAGACTTTCGTTCTCATCCTGCTCGGCTTCGCCACCACCGATTTCGTAATCACCATGACGCTCTCCGCCGCCGATGCCGCCGCTCACTTCACTCAAAATCCCTATGTATTCCCGTGGATGAAGAGTCAGATGGGTGTCACGCTGGCGCTTCTTGTCATTCTGGGCGGCATCTTCCTGAAAGGCTTCCGGGAAGCTATCGGCATCGCTGTCGTCCTGGTGGCGCTTTATCTCACATTGAATGGGATCGTAACCGCTGTCGCGTTGCGCGAAGTGTTTCGGCATCCGGATTTGATACCGAACTGGAAAACCACGCTTTTCGCCAATCACGGAAACCCATTTCAGATGCTGGGAGTTTCACTGCTGCTGTTTCCGAAACTGGCCCTCGGCCTCTCCGGTTTCGAAACCGGCGTCGCCGTCATGCCACTCATCAAGGCGGATGATTCCGCCGCGCGCGTTCGGAATGCCCGCAAACTGCTCATCACCGCCGCGATCGTCATGAGCCTTTTCCTGATTTCCACCAGCTTTGCGACAACACTGCTCATTTCCCCTGAGAAGTTCAAAGAGGGTGGCGAAGCAAACGGGCGCGCTCTCGCATATCTGGCGCATGGTTACCTTGGTAATTCCTTCGGCACGCTCTACGATGTCAGTACGATTCTGATCCTCGGGTTCGCGGGCGCCTCGGCGATGACCGGGCTATTGAATCTGATACCGCGTTATCTGCCGCGCTACGGCATGGCGCCGGAGTGGGCGTGCGCTTCGCGCCCCCTCGCGCTGATCTTTATGGGGATCGCAATTGTGGTTACCCTGTTGTTCCACGCAAGTGTCGATGCTCAGGGCGGCGCCTATGCGACGGGCGTTCTCGTCCTGATAACCTCGGCGGCATCCGCGGTCACTCTCTCCGTCTGGAAAACCGCCCTGCGCTGGCCCTTTCTCGCCATCGCGCTCGTCTTCGTCTACACCACGGCACTGAATATCTACCAGCGGCCGGAGGGAATCAAAATCGCGTCGTTCTTTATTGCGACCATGGTCGCCACTTCGCTGCTTTCACGCGCTCTGCGCTCCACCGAATTACGCATACATGCCGTGGAACTCGACCAAAAAGCAGCCGAGCTGCTCACGAAAGATGAGGACAGGGTAATTCGCCTGGTCGCCCGGAAGTCGCGCGTCGAGACGGAGGAGGAACTGGATCGCGTGGATAGCGAGGTCCGCGAATATCATAATCTGGGGCCGGATGAACGACTGTACTTCTTTGAAGTGGAGCGCGGCGACGCTTCAGATTTCGCGCAAACTCTGCGCGTGAAGGGTGAGTGCATTGGCAAACATTGCGTGCTCCGCGCGCGCAGTCCGGTTGTAAGCAACGCTATTGCGGCGATGCTTATTCATCTCGAGAATGAAACGGGGAAAGTCCCGCACGGGTATTTCAAATGGAACGAGGGCAACCCCGTCTTCAACCTGTTTCGCTTCCTGTTCCTCGGAGAAGGCGACGTGGCGCCGATCGCCCATGAAGTGCTGAGGCGCGCAGTACCGGACCCGGCGCGTCGGCCTGTGATTCATGTGAGCTGATCGATTTCAGCCCTCGTTCGCGAAGGGGCTGCGCTTCAGAGCGTAATCCACCGCCTCTTTCGGAACGCTGAATGAGGCCATTGCGCCGTTGCCCATAAACCCGATATCCTTCACGCCGGCCGGGCTCGTGTAATACGCGTCCACCACCATGTTTCGGAGCCACGTCCAGAAGTTCCGCCCGCCCGCGGTTTCGGGTGTATAGTTCTTCCGATATGCCAGCTTATCCAGCACTTCAGTTTGCTGCCCCGGTTTGGCGGTCAAAAAATCCGAGCCGTACGTGCGCTGCATATAATCGTCCAGCCAGCCAAACCCGCCATTAAAAATGGCAGCCAGTTCGCCGTTGCGGCTGCTGAGAAAATCGATGAACTCCGGCGCGCCCGCGTCCGAAGCTCCTCCCGAATTTGCGTCCGCCGGAATCACCGTATCGGCCAGCTTCTTGAGCGTCAGGTAATTGTGCTTCGTAAAGCACAAGGGCTGATAATTCGGCCCCTTGCTCAGCGATTTCACATCGGCGAGCGCCATATGAACATGCTGGGCGAGGGCGGGGGAGAGCACCCCCGAACCCGCGCCTGTCAACACTATTGAAGTGCCGAGGATGCGGAATAAATCCCGCCGGCTTACGTCATCCAAATGGTTTTCCATTACAGATTCCCCTTCTTCATTTCACCTGCAAGATGCTCGGCCGCCCGCCAGGCATTGGCAACAATCGTCAGCGTCACGTTCTTATCCGGATTTCCATTAAATGGTGCGGCATCCGCCACAAAGAGATTGTCCACTTCGTGCGCCTGCGACCACTTGTTTAACACGCTGGTCTTCGGATCGTCACCCATCCGCACCGTGCCCGCCTCGTGGATGATCTCGCCACCCACGGAAACCGCGCTGGCCGCGCGTTCCGGCAATTCCCGGCTGGTTACCCTGCCGCCCATCGCGGAGATCAAATCGCTGAAGGTCTTATGCATGTGCTTCACCATGTTGACCTCATGCTCGCTCCAGCGGAAGTGGAATTTCAGCACGGGTATGCCCCACTGATCCACCTGTACCGGATCGATCTCGCAGAACGAATGCTCGTTGGGAATCATCTCGCCGCGTCCCGCAAAGCTCACCGTGCTGCCGTAATACCTGCGGATGTCGTCCTTCAGTTTCGTCCCGTAACCTTCGGCGTTCGCCGCCACGCCGCGGAACGACCCGATCTGCGGCATTCCAAAGCCACCGCCGATCTCAATGTGATAACCGCGCGGGAAGTCCTTGTTCTTCTTATCGAGTTCCCACCAGGGCGTATAAACGTGCATGCCGCCGATGCCATCGCAATTGTGCCGCGGCAGCCCTTCGAGCGCGGGCACAATCCCGCTCACCGCGTGGCCAACCGTATCCGTAAGATTTCGGCCTACCTGCCCGGAACTATTTCCAAGACCTCCAGGAAATTTTGTCGATTTCGAATTCAGCAACAGCCGCGCCGATTCGCACGCGCTCGCCGCCACAACCACAGTACGGCAGCGGATCGTCTTCTCGGTTCGCGTTGCCTTATCCACGTAAGAAACCGCCTTCACGCGGCCTTTGTCATCCACCAACAACTCGCGCGCCATCGCATTCGTGATGATGTTCAAATGCCCTGTCTTCATGGCCGGAAAAATCATCGCCTGGCTCGAAGTAAACGCGGACGCCGTCTGACACCCGCGCCCGCACTGCCCGCAGTAGTGGCAGGCGGCGCGACCGTTCAACGGCTTGGTTAACATCGCCATGCGCGATGGAATTACCGGGATGTTCAGCTTTTTGCCCGCATGCATCACCAGGGTTTCGTGTACGCGCGGCGGCACTGGCGGAAGAAACTTTCCGTCGGGCGCGGAACGCAGGCCCTCAAGCGTTCCCGTGACTCCGATAAACTCTTCGGCCTTGTCGTAATACGGGGCCATATCGTTATAGGTGATCGGCCAGTCGTACCCAAGCCCGTCGAACTGATACGGCTTGAAATCGTAATCGGCGAACCTCAGCGTGATGCGCCCGTAATGGTTGGTTCGGCCACCCATTATGCGGGACCGGAACCACTTGAAATCCTGACCTTCCGCAACCGTGAACGGCTCTCCGGGTATGTTCCAGTAACCGTTCGGCGCGAGGAAATAGCCAAACGGATAGATGTCTTTGCCGAAATAATTTTCGGCATTCGGCCCCACCCCGCGATGGTCCACTTCCCAGGGCCACATATGCTCCTTGAAGTCCTTCGCCGGGTTGAGCATGGGCCCGGCTTCAATAAGGGTCACATTGATACCCATGTCCGTGAGTACCTTCACCGTGGTGCCGCCACCGGCGCCGGATCCGATCACGACAACATCATGTACTTCGGGTGACCGCTGAACCTGCAACATGCTAAAAGACTATCACCGGACGCAGTGTGCGAGAGGGTGCCACGTGCATCTCTGGTCCGCAAAAGCATTGCGGCAAACGAGGTGCGCGCCAACGCGCGGCAGCAGTGACATAGCGGCTCGGAAATTCGTTTGCCTCATCGTTTCTTGTATTGATCGGTACGGTTCAATGGCCTCATTTTCAAAAAATTGTGCCATCCGGCACGGCACAAAAATTCTCATCTTACGCACTATTGCGGCAAGCAACAGATTTAACGTGAAGAGGCCATTTTAACCGTGATTGCGCCACCTGAAAGGAATCATCGGAATGCTGTAATAGTCAGTATATTCATGCCTCGAATGGCCCAGTTCGTATTAGCGCTGCTGGTTGGCCTGGCTCTTCTGACCTGGGCCGCTTCGGCTGTCGTGCAGACCACCGCGCGCGAGTGGTTCGAACGCGATGTAAACTCGCGGGCACAAATAATTCTTGTAGGAGCGAGCAAGTCTCTTGCGCACGTGTGGGAAGGCGATTCGAGCGAGCTGCAGAAGGAACTGAATACTCTCGGGCGCGACGAACACGTAATGGGCGTTCTGGTTTGCAACGCCGATTTCACTTCCCGGTTAAGTTCCCCCGGGTTTCCCGACGACTTTAATTGCCCGGCGCTCGGGAGTCGCGCGCGTGTCCCGTCAAATCCCGCCAGGCTGCGCGAATGGAGCACTGTCGCGACGCTCCCTTTCGGTCCCGTCCACGTAGGCGTCAGGCCAATTGTGGTCCGGGACGAGCAGGTTGGCTTTGTCGTGCTGCTGCACGATCTCAGCTACATTAAGCAACGGGAAGCGCAGGCGCAGACCTTCCTGCTGTTTGCCTTCGGTGTGCTGGCGGTGATGGCGTTCGGCGTGCCGATGTTCGCGGCGAAATGGGCGCGCTACGGCTGGAGCACCGAACTTCGCAGAATGCTGCGCGGCGATTCGGCGGTGCAGAAACGCGAATTTCAGCCCATCCTCAGCGATGTTCGCGAACTGGTGGGGCGCATGGCCAACGAGAGAGAAGATTCGCCCGGCCAGTGGACCGCCGAACGCCTGAAGCAAGCGCTCAACCGGCACCTGCATGGCGAGAAGATCGTGATTCTTTCGAACCGCGAACCGTACGTGCATCAGCGGACGGCGGATGGCGGCATCGAAGTCCAGCACCCCGCGAGCGGCCTGGTTACGGCGCTTGAGCCTGTGATGCGCGCCTGTTCCGGCGTGTGGATCGCCCACGGCAGCGGCAGCGCCGACCGCGAGACAGTCGATCGTAACGATCACGTCCGCGTGCCCCCCGGCGAAGAGTCTTATCACATCCGCCGCGTGTGGCTCACCGAAGAAGAACAAAACGGCTATTACTACGGCTTCTCGAATGAAGGCCTGTGGCCGCTGTGCCATGTGGCCCATGCGCGACCGCTGTTCCGGGCGGACGACTGGAGACAATATCGCGCCGTCAACCAACTGTTCGCCGATGCGGTTTGCGAAGAAGTCGATTCCGAAGATCCCATAATCCTCGTGCAGGATTATCATTTCGCGCTGGCGCCCGCGATGATCCGAAGGCGTCTGCCCGCCGCAACCGTTATCGTGTTTTGGCACATTCCGTGGCCCAACGCGGAACGCATGGGAATTTGCCCATGGCGCGACGAACTGCTGGAAGGCTTACTGGGCAGCAGCATCGTCGGGTTTCATACCCAATTGAACTGCAACAACTTTCTGGATTCCGTGGACCGCTACCTGGAAACGCGCATCGATCGTGAGAACAATGCGATTGTGCGGAGCGGCCATCGCACGCTGGTTCGCCCCTATCCGATCTCGCTCGAGTGGCCTGTTCACTGGGCCGATGAGGCGCGGAGCCCTGAGGAGTGCCGGTTACAGGTATGGCGTGAGTTCGGGCTCAAGCCTGGAGCGCTTTTGGGAGTGGGAGTCGATCGCCTCGATTACACAAAAGGAATCGAGGAGCGGCTGCTGGCCGTGGAGCGCCTTCTCGAACATCATCCCGAATTTCGCGGGAAGTTCAGCTTTGCCCAATTGGCCGCGCCCAGCCGAACCAGGATCGAGCGGTACCAAAAACTGAATGAACTCGTGGAAACGGTGGCAGCCCGAATCAACGACCGCTTCGGTTCGCGTGATTATCAGCCCATCATTCTGCTTCGCTCCCATCACGAACCCGCGGAGGTGTATCGGTTCTACAGGGCCGCCGACGTTTGCTACGTCAGCAGTTTGCATGACGGCATGAACCTGGTGGCCAAGGAATTCGTTGCCGCCCGAACGGATCTCAGAGGCGTACTGGTGCTCAGCGAATTCACGGGCGCTGCCCGCGAACTCACAGAGGCGCTTATTGTCAATCCGTACGATCTGGATGACAGCAGTGAAGCGCTTGCCGCGGCGCTCAACATGCCACTTGACGAGCAGCGGGATCGTATGCGCTCCATGCGATCGCTTTTGGCGCAGTTCAACGTCTACCGCTGGGCGGGGAAGATGCTGGTGGACGCGGCGCGGGTGCGCAATCAGGATCGGGTGTCTGGACGTTTGGCGTCTCGTTCCACCGTGGGCGCGTCGCTTTAAGATGCGTTATCTTCTCTCCCGTGCCTCAAAGCCTGTTCTGAAGCAGCTGGCAAGGGAGCGGACGCTTTGCGCGTTCGACTTCGACGGAACCCTGGCGCCGATCGTTGAACATCCCGCGCAGGCCGGGTTACCGGACCGTACGCGAGAGTTATTGCGAAAGGTTACAGCGCTCTATCCGTGCGTCATTCTCTCAGGGCGCTCAAGAGCTGACCTCTGCCCGAAAGTGGGCGGCATCGGCTTCCGGCGAGTAATCGGCAACCATGGCGCGGAAACGGAATCCGGCACACAAACGGGCCGAGGCCAGATATCGAAATGGAAGGCCGCCATCGAACCCGGGCTTCGCGCCATACCCGGCGTGTGGGTGGAAGATAAGAACCTGTCGTTGGCCGTCCACTACCGCCGGTCCCTCAAAAAATCGGAAGCCCGGCATCGCATTATCCAGGCAACGGCCAATCTGGAGGGGGTTCGCGTATTCGGGGGCAAGGAAGTGGTGAATCTCGTAATCGGCGGTGCTCCCAACAAGGGACAAGCTCTGGCCGCCGAACGCGACCGGCTGCATTGCGCGTGGGTGCTCTATGTGGGCGACGACGAAAATGACGAAGACGCGTTCGCGCTGGAAGGCAATCTTATACCTGTGAGGATTGGGCGGAAACGTCGATCGGGCGCGCGATACTATTTGCGCACCCAGGCTGAAATCGATAAACTTCTCGAACTGCTCGTGATGTTTCGCCAACCAGACTAACCTTTCGGCGCGCGCCGTCATGAGATGCTCTGGAAATGTCGATGCTGTCGCGCACAGTAACCCGCAACGCAGGCCTGACAGACTGGGCCGATTCTCTCCGCGCAGATGTGGTTTTCGGTTGGCGGCAACTGAAGAAGCGAAAACTGACTTCCATAGTTGCTATCCTCTCGCTCGGCATCGCCCTTGGCGCCTGCGCCACCGTTTTCCGCCTCGCCGACGCGCTGTTTCTGCGGCCTTTACCAATTAGCAATCCCCAAAACGTCTACGAACTCGCCCACCCAAATGGCCAGGACTTTTGGGAACATACCCGCTTCGTGCCACTGCGGGACTCGCTTGCGAGCACAGGCCGGGCGAACAATGCCGAACTCATCGCTGTCTCCGGGCCGGAACAAACGGATGTTGCATACCCGGCTCAGCCGCAAATGGAAAAAGCGTATGTCCAATATGTCTCCGGCTGGATGTTCGAATCGTTCGGGCTCCGTCCGGCACGGGGTCGTGAGCTGAACGCCGACGATGATTTCCACCCCGTTGCGGTTCTCTCTTTCGATCTCTGGACCCGCCGCTTTGGGCGCGATCCGAAGGTAGTCGGATCCACTGCTGCTCTTACCTCTAAATACGGCATGGGCAGCACTCTTTTCGAAATCGTGGGGATTGCCCCTGAAGGCTTCAGTGGCACCGAACCGGGTAGTTCAACCGATATCTTCGTGCCCGCTACGATGCATCCGCTGGTGAATCTTCCGGTGGCGCAAATCTTTCGAATTTTCGTGCGAGTGCCCCCCGCCTTTGCGCCTGAAGCTGTGCGCGACCGGTTGACCGCGGCACTGCGGACAATCGACCTGGCGCGGGCGAAGCAGCTTTCCAATCGGCCGAACAGCGAGCCGCTGGTCATGGAACCAGCCGGCGCCGGCATCTCGGGATTGCAAAAGAAATACCGCCAGTCACTTGCGGCTCTCGGCATTCTGGTGGGTCTGGTGCTGTTGATCGCGATTGTGAATGTAGCCAATCTGATGTCCGCGCAGGCGGCTGCCCGCACACGCGAGATGGCGCTGCGGATATCTATAGGCGCGGGTCGCATTCGCCTGATTCAACTCGTCGTCGTGCAAGGCGCAATCGTCGCCTGCTTGGCGGCCGCGGTCGGCTCGCTCCTGGCATGGTGGGCCGCCCCGTTCGTAGTGGAGCGAATCAATCCGCCCGACAATCCCGCACACCTTGCACTTTCGCCCGACTGGCGCCTTTTCGTGTTCGGTCTCGCACTGACGTCCGCGGCCACGCTGCTGTTCGGGTTGTTACCGGCGCTTCGCATATCTGGCGTGAAGCCCGCCAGCGCACTCAAGGGCGGGGAAAATCCTCGATCCATCGGCAGACTTATTCACGGGTTGATCGCCGCGCAAGTGGCCTTTTCCTTTTTTGTGCTTTTTATCGCCGGGCTCTTTGCCGCCACCTTCCATCGCTTATCGCATCAACCTTTGGGCTTCCGTTCCGACGGGCTGTTCGCCCTTGACACGGTCACCCCGCGCGATGAGCCTCCGTCGGCCTGGCAGCAGGTTGCGCAACATCTGCGCACCGTGCCCGGCGTCGAAGCCGCCGCGCTCTCGGAGTGGCCTCTGCTTGATGGCCATGGATTTCGATTCAACGACGTTTCCATAGAGGGCGCCCCTCCCGACGAAACCAATGTCCGCTTTCTGCTCGTCTCGCCGGGCTGGGTCGATGCCATGAAGATTCCCTTGATCGGTGGGCGAGATTTCCGGCCAAATGAGACAAGGGTCGCAATCGTAAATCAGGCGTTTGCGGCCAAATTCTTTCCCGGTCAAAGCCCGCTTGGACGGAATTTCGAAGCAAAGCCGGGCGGCGACTGGGGACGTCGTTTTCAAATCGTGGCTGTCGTCGGGGACACGCGCTATCGTCTGGTCCGCGACCCCATTGCGCCCATCGCGTATGTTCCCTACAACTCGCCGTGGCATGCGGAGACGTTGCTTGTAAGAACCTCCATCTCTAACCCCCCTTGCGCTTTTGCGGGTGCTTCCAACGGAAGTTTCCCGTGCCAAACCAGGCTTTCGCGTCACCGGCATTCGCACACAAGAGGGAATGTTGCAGGCTCAGACCGTGCGTGAGCGCCTGCTCGCCATGCTGGCGGTCTTCTTCGGAATGTGCGCTCTTTTGCTTGCGGGTATCGGGCTCTACGGTGTGCTCGATTACTCAGTCTTCCAGCGGCGGCGCGAGATTGGTATCCGAAGGGCCATCGGGGCCCCGGCGGGCAACATCGCGCGGTTGGTCACGCTGCGGGTCTCGGGAATGATAGTCGCCGGCGCGCTTGCCGGGGTCGCCTTCGGGCTGGCCTGCGCAAAATATATCCAGTCCCTTCTCTACCAGGTCGAGCCGAGCGATTGGAGTTCGATCGCCTTTCCGTTGGTGGCCATTCTGGCGGTCGGGCTTATTGCCGCCGTTCCGGCGCTAATTCGCGCGATCGGAATCGACCCGGCCACAGTGCTCCGCGCGGAATAGGCTGTCGTTATCTTAATTGAGTTATCCGAATGAGTTACACGGATGAGTTGTGCGCGATGAGTGCTTAGCTGACCGTTGACGCAAAGAAGTCCGAAGGGCCATCGGACTCGGGGAACATTCTGAATCGCCAAACAGTCTACAAGTCGAATTCGTTTTCAAGACCGCGAACTTTATTTCATCGCGCGCGTATAACTCATCGTCCGCCGCCGTGAGAGGCGGCCATACTGAGCGCGAGTACGCACACCTGTGCTTGTGTTTCATACATGGGATGTCCGAAAACGGGCATTTGTTGAAGATTAGTGTGCGGTGTTGGGATTGCCGGTTCAGTTAGACGTCGTAAGTCGATATTTGTAGTTACAAAACGTGAGAAAAAGAAAAAAAGTTCTGGCCCGGTAATAAACACTTTCTTATTCGGTTCGTCTTAATGACAAGAATGAAGACTTTCGCGATCCTCCTGATGTCGTTCACTCTCCGTATCTTCGCGCAGACTCCGGCGCCAAAGTCCGTGCTTGGCACTGTTTTATCCGTTCGCGCGGTCTCCGCGGAAATTGAGGTAAAGCCCGAAACCGGTGACTCCGTCCTCATCAGGATCAGTTCAGCGACACTGGCGAAAAAGGTTGCGCCGGGCCAAACAGATCTGAGTAAAGCCGAGTCCATAGCCGTGACAGACGTGATCGTGGGCGATCGCGTACTCGTCACAATGGGGGCTCCCGATCCCGCTGAAGCCCGGCGCATCATTGTGATCCCCGCGAGCGATCTGGTGAGGCGGGATGCCGCGGATAAAGCGGATTGGCAGAAGCGTGGCGTCTCCGGAGTAGTAACAGCCGTAAACGGTGCTGAGGTGACGGTTGAAGCTCGCTCGCTCGGTGGCGCGGCAAAATTCACCGTCGTTACCGGACCCAAAACCACTTACAAACGCTACGCCTCCGATTCAATTCGTTTCGCCGATGCGAAAAATAGCGGTCTAACCGAGATAACCGTTGGCGATCAGCTCAGAGCACGGGGGCAAAAGAACCCTGACGGCACAAAGATAGACGCGGAGGATGTCGTTTTCGGAACCTTCCTGAGCCGCGCCGGAACGATCACCGCTGTTAATCCAGCTGCTCGCGAAATCACTCTCAAGGATCTGGCAAATAACAAGCCGCTCACGGTGAAATTCCTGGCCGACTCGCAAATCAAACGTATGCCCGAGATGGCCGCGGGCGGGCGAGGCGGCACGCCGCCTAACGGCCCCGGCCCGTCTCCGCAACAACCTCCACCCGCGCCTGCACAGGGGCGAGGCTCCGGACCCTCTGCCGGGGCCGCTCCGGGGCGCGGGCCGGGGCGCGGCGCAGCCACCGATATAGGGCAGATGCTCGAATCGCTTCCTGCTCTGAAGTTCGAAGATTTGAAAAACGGCGAAATTGTGGTCGTATCGGCAATTCGCGGCGCGCGCCCCGATCAGATAACAGCCATTACATTCCTGGCCAACGCGGAGGTGCTCGTTCAGCTTGCGATGCAGGCCCGCGGTGTTGGCGCTAACGGCCCCGCGCCAAGTCTGGCGGGCTTGGCCGGCAGCATTTCGAGCGTTCCTTAATTCGGGATTCATAACCGCCGGACCACGCGGCTCCGGTTACGTCAACCTCTAAAAAATCCGGGTGACCGGTTGAAAGAAAGTGAGTTCTCAAATGACGCTCATGCGAATGAGGCGCTGCAAAGCTGTGTCTCTGTTGCTGCTGATCCTCTCCATGGTCCCCGCCTTCATGTCGTCGGCGCTGGGCCAGACGCAATTACCCGGTTTGCACGGCACGGTCACGGACCCATCGGGCGCAAGTGTCCCCGCGGCGATCGTTCAGGTGATCGGCCCGAAGGGTGAGCACCGGCAGTCCACTCAGGCGGACGGGCAGTACGCCTTCAGCCCCTTGCCGGCCGGCAAATACCGTGTGCGATTCATTGCAAAAGGTTTCTCCGTCGGAGAGAAGCAGAGCGTGGATATCAGCGCTCCCGTGAGTCTTGACTATCAGTTTTCGATTGAGGCAAATGCCCAGGTCATCAACGTTGAAGACGAAGCCAACAGCGTGAGTACAGACCCTGCGCAGAATGGCGCGGCGATTGTAATCGGCCAAAATCAACTCGACGCGCTTTCCGACGATCCGGATGTGCTGCAGCAGCAATTGCTGGCACTGGCCGGACCCGGCGCGGGGCCTAACGGCGGTGGAATCTATGTCGATGGCTTCAGCGGCGCCCAGTTGCCTCCCAAAGCGTCCATCCAGGAGATTCGCATCAACTCAAATCCGTACTCGCCGGAAAATGAATATCCCGGCGGATCGGGAATTCAAATCATCACGAAGCCCGGAACCAGCACTCTGCACGGCAATGTGTTTGGGATGTATAACAAGGAAGCGCTCAACTCGCGCAGCCCTCTGCTCACGCAGTCTAAGCGGCCTCAATTCAAACAGGAGCGCATCTTTGGCAACCTGTCAGGGCTTATCAAAAAAGATAAGGCCTCATGGACCCTCAACGTCACCGCGCGTAATGCGACCACAGAGAATTCCTTCATCTACGCGACCATTCTTGACGCTAACCTGAACCCGGTACCGGTGAACCAGACAATACTAAGTCCGCGCGGGAATTACAATTTCCAGCCCAGAATCGATTATGCGATTACCAAAACAAACTCACTCACGGTAAGTTACTTCAACGGTCATAATCATGCCGAAAATCAGGGCGTCGGTGACTATTCGCTTGCCTCCCGCGCTTACAAGAACCACGGTCGCAACGATCAGTTACAGGTGTCCGACACCACGATCCTGAGCTCTCACATGGTCAGCGACACAAGGTTCCAGTTCTTTCGCGGCGTGAACGATAATGTGGGCGATAACAGCACGCCGTCCATAGTGGTTCCCGGTGCGTTCATTGGCGGCGGCGCGCAGATAGGCACCTCTGGCACCACCACCAGCAGCTTCGAGCTGAACAGCACCACCAGCTATGGCTACAAGACGCATACCTTCCGTTGGGGCGGCCGGCTGCGGGAAGCCATTGTCGATAACACGTCGGTAATTAACTTCGGCGGAACTTACACGTTTCAGGGCGGTTCCGGCCCGGCACTCGATGCCGAAAATCAAGTCGTTCCCGGTACCTCTGTAACTTTGACGGCCTTCGACGTCTACAGGCGCACTCTGCTGTTTCAGCGCCAGGGCTTGAGTGATGCCGATATCCGCGCGAATGGCGGCGGCGCGTATCAGTTCAGTCTCGCGGCGGGCCAGCCCACCATTCGGGTGAAGCAGTTTGACGCGGGTCTTTTCGTCGTCGACGACTGGCGGGCGCGACCCACCGTGACATTCAGTTATGGACTCCGGTACGAAGGTCAAAGCAACATTTCAGATCATGCCGATTGGGCGCCGCGCGTTGCCGTGGCATGGAATGTGGGCACAAAGAAAGGAAAGCCCGGAAAAACCGTGCTCAGAGCGGGCGCCGGGGGCTTCTACAGCCGAACTCAAACCACCGTCACCCAGAACGCCCTCCGATTCAACGGCGTCACGCAACAATCGTTCGTGGTTTTTGCTCCGGCGTTTTTCCCCGCCATTCCTTCCGTGAGCTCGCTAATATCTGCGAAGCTCCCTCAGCAGATACAGATTGTCGATGCGCATCTTCAATCTCCCCAGATCTGGCAGGTCAGCGTCGGCGTAGACCGGCAGATTGGCAAAATGATGCGGATCAGCGCGAATTACAACGAGAGCCGCGGCATTCATTTGCAGCGCCCGGTCGACATCAACGCGCCGGTTAACGGGGCTTTTCCGTTCGGCGATCCGCAAATTCGCCTGCTTACGGAAGCGAGCGGTTTCAGCCGGACCCACCAACTGACCGTTACGCCGTCTCTCAATTACAAGAAGACGTTCATCGCCGGTTTCTACACGCTGTCATACGGTAAGAATGACTCGGAAGGACAACCTGCCAATCCGTACAATCTGCGCGCCGAATGGGGACCCTCCATGTTTGCCGATATACGTCACCGCGCATTCATCATTCTCAACACGCCGCTGCCGACCAAACACCTCTCGAAGTTCTCACTGTCGACCCAGATCCAGCTTCAAAGCGGGACGCCTTACAACATAACCAGCGGGCGCGATCTGAATGGCGACTCTTTCATCACGGAAAGGCCAGGTCTCATGCCCGGCGCAGCCTCGGCCTCATGCGCGGGCGCCACGCTGATCTACAAGCCCGGGTTCGGGTGCTTTAACCTTGCGCCTGCGCCAGGAACCTCCATAGGGAGAAATTTCGGACGCGGGCCGAGCCAGTCATCGATAGCCTATGCGTCGCTGTCGCGCACCTGGGTGCTTAATCCGACCAAAGAAGTGGCCGGTAAAGAGGCAATGATCACTGTGCCGGGTCCGGGCGGAACCAGCGTGCAGGTGCCCGCCTCCATGATGAACATGGGCGCTTCCGGCACTGGAAAGCGCAAATACAACCTTACGTTCAGCATCAATGCGCAAAATCCGCTGAACCACACCACCTACACGGCCCCCGGAGGAGATCTTTCGTCTCCCTATTTCGGAGTTTTCAGAAGCAACTCATTCGCAGCCACCTGGAACCGGCAGGTATCGATGCAGCTGCGGCTTGCATTCTGAAACGGTACCTTTCAGAACCACTCCTGTCGGCCCCTAATTCACCCAGGGGCCGCGGTTCGAATCGTGCTTTTTCATATATACCTGAAACTTCTTCTTGGCCCGCTGCAGCTTGTACTCTTTCCAGCGGCGCCTGAGGTCCAGGCGAAAGCCGGGCGACGAAGCTGCCACGCGCCGGCGGCCAAACTGCGTCCGAATATAAATATACCCGAAGATCATGCCGCCCATGTGCGCCAGGTTACTAACGGTGCTGCCGCGCTGAAATGAGAATACGAAGGCAATGCCGCCAAACAGCATCACCATGTATTTCGCCTTCATCGGAAACAGGAAGGCCACCAGGATCTCCTGATCCGGAAACAACATCCCGAAGGCGAGCAACAGGCCGTAAATCGCGCCAGAAGCTCCCAGAACCGCTACATTCGGGTTGCCTGCCGCAAGGTTCGCGAGCACCACGCACACACCCGCGCCTGCGCCGCAGAGAAAGTAGTACTGAACGAACCGCTTAGTCCCCCACGTTTGCTCAATTGGGGCGCCAAACATCCAGAGCCCCAGCATGTTGAACAGAATGTGGCTCGGGCCGCCCAAATCGTGCAGAAACATGTACGTGACAAGCTGCCAAATCTTGCCGCGGACCACGTCGGCGGGAATAAGCCTGAAGCTGAGAAAAATCGGGCTTTCCTGAATGAGGGAGCCGAAATAATAGACCAGATAAACCGCGACATTCGCGATAATCAGCCATTTCACACCGCTGGGAAAAGATGAGTAGAAGAGCGAACTGCGACTTCGGTAACGAGTGTCGTAGCGCATGAGGATCGTCCGGGATTACTGGTGCAAGAATAGCAGACAACTCGCCAAACCAAGTTGGCCCGAGATACCAATGTGATGAAACGAACCCATGCCGTTAGCTTGGCGAAGCCGAGTCAAGCCTTGGCCGTTACGCCATCGGAAACCGGCGTTTCGGAAACAATTTCCGATTCAGCAATGTTTTTTCTGGCTGTGTGGGCGTAGCGATTAAGCCACCACGCAATGTATTGCGTGCCTACAGCGGCAAAAAGCCAAACTTGCCAGTGGGATAGAAGCCCGTCCGCAAAAACGAACCCGCCGGCCAGATCCACATCTTCCGCAAGCCGCCAAAAGCCGAGAGATGCGAAACACACCGCCACCAGAGTCAGCAGGCTGGCAGCGAGAATAGCGATTCGGCCGTTTTTCCCCTTCCGTCGGGTCACCACCGGTCCGCGCCCGAATCGGATCTTCACCACCATAAATGCGGTCTTCGTCTCCACTATACCGTGTTTAGTGGCTTTAACCTAAGCCCCGTTACCGTGAAAAACCCAATTTCGCGGGGGAAGTTTCGCGGTCGCCCGAAAAGTGTTTGAATTAGGTATAAACACCACACAGGCCCTGCCTGATTGCGGCCTTACGCCATGGCAAGCCGGATCTCAACTTCCAGCCCCGAAGGTTGCCGATTCCGGCAGCGAACGGAGCCCCTGCATGACTCCACGCAGCTTTTCACGATGGCGAGCCCCAGGCCCGAACCGCCATATTCACGGTTCCTCGACGCCTCTACGCGATAGAACGGCGTAAAGATTCGATCAAGCTCCTCCACAGGCAGGCCAGGCCAGTACCTGAATCAGACACGGCGATTACGGCTTGCCGATGTTCGCGGCGGGCCGAGACCGTGATCGGACCGGCTGTCCCGGCGTACCGGACGGCGTTCCTCACCAGATTCGAAAGAGCGCGCAGCAGGTATTCTTTGTCTGCCAGAACCATCAGCGGCTCGCCAATCGCAACGTGAATCGCTCCGTAAATCGACTGGCCGCTTCCACCTTCCCTTTCGACGGCCTGACGAGCGACCTCCGCCACATCTACCGGCTCGAGATCCCGCTCTTTTCTCTGAATGCCGGCCTTCGAGAATGACAGCAGCTCCTCCACTAAAGTGGACATCTGTCGCATTTCATCCTGCACATCTTCAAGAGCCGGCCGTACATCCCCGTTCGTCTGTTGTTCCAGGATGCCGAGGCCGAACTGCATCCGCGCAATCGGCGCGCACAGTTCGTGGGCGATATCTCCCAGGAATCGCTTTTGTCCCGTTACGAAGCCGGAGAGCCGGGCGGCCATGCGATTGATAGCGACGGACAGTTCACCCAATTCGTCTGCGCGATTTTCATCAAGGTGACGATCGAAGTTGCCTTTCTCAATCTCGCCCGTTGCCTTCGTAATTTTCGAGATCGTGCTTGTGAGGCCCCGAACAAATGGCAGCCAGCAAAGAAGAAAGACGCCAATCACGGCGGCAAGGGCGGCCAGCCACGGTTTGAAATCGAAGAACAGCGGCGTTCCATAAAACGATTTCGCCGCAAGGATGAGCGTGCCCCGGATCGCTTCCTCTCCGCCGGGTTCCGTTACGGGAATGCGTGTTCCCACCCAGAAGAGATCGCCCGCGGATAGCTGGAAGGTTTGACGGGCGATTTGCCCGCCCGGTCCTGGCCCGCGTCCCGCCCCGCGGCGCAAAGCAGGCGGAACGCGCGGTTCTCGCGGCGGCGGTCTGCGCCGGCCTTGCGGAGGGCCCTCTCTCGCTCCGCCTCGCAGCGATTCCAATACTTCCGAAGGCAGCCGCACAGGGCGCCCTGCGAGCTGCGGTCCGGTGTTATCGAACAGGAAAAAATCAACACCGTATTCCGCCGCGTAACGGCCCATCAAAGTGGTGCGCTGTCCGACGGGTGTCTTCCCCAGATCGAATGCGACCGATGCGCCGACATCTTCCAGCCGGTCCCTCACCGGCGCCAGCAGAAACGAGCCGAATTCCAGATGCAGCTGATACCGCGCGAACAACAGAAATACCGCCAGCAGAAGAGCGACATTGACAAGCGCCAGCAGGAATATGCGGCGCGGGAGCGAGAGGCTCTTCATAGCTCGGCGGCCACTCCCGCTTTCAGCATCATATAGCCGACCCCGCGAATTGTCTGGATCAGGCGCGGAGTCCTGGGGTCGTCGCCAAGCTTCTTTCTGATGGACGAAATATGAACGTCGATGGAGCGATCGAACGCTTCGAAATCCCTCTCCGCCACTTCGAGCAGCAGGCGTTCACGCGTCTTCACGCGCCCCGCCGCGCGGGCGAGACTGAGCAGCAGATCGAATTCCACCGCAGTCAATGAGAGGATCGCGCCGGCGAGGCGGACCTCGTGCGATTCGGGGTCGACACGGAGTTCGCCGACCACCACGGCGCTGCTCTCCTGTTCGTTTCCGCGAGCCGCCGTAAATCGCGAGCGGCGAATGACGGCGCGAAGCCTGGCCAGCAGTTCCCGAGTGGAAAACGTCTTGGGCAGATAATCGTCCGCGCCAATTTCCAGGCCGACGATACGGTCAGACTCTTCGCCAAGCCCCGTCAGCATCAGTACCGGAACATCGGACTTGGCGCGCAGCCGTTTCAGCACTTCGAAACCATCGAAGCCAGGCAGCATCACATCCAGCGCCATCGACAGCCCGTCGGGGCCGTTGTGAGCGGTTGAAACCGTGTAGCCCATCGGCTCAAGATAACCGCGAACCAACCGGCAGAGTTTCAGGTCATCGTCCACCAGAAGAAGTTTCGTGCCGATCACATTCGTCATCGGGATTCGGGCAAGCCGGAAATCAATTATTAGCCCATTATGCGGCTCGGCTCAAACGATTTACCTAAGCTTTACACTCGAAACAATTCCCATCGCAGAGACTTAACATTCCGCTGTTGTGCCCGGGAACTAACGCTTAGGCCAAACCACTCCCTGATCTTTCTTGCTAACCGCCGCCATTCCCCGATAGTCGAATTTCTGCACGCGCTGCCCCCGGTAAGTCTCGGTCGTAAATACGTTCCCCTTCGAATCGGTGGCAATGCTGTGTACCGCATAAAACTGCCCCGGCTGCCGCCCGCCGTCCCCAAAGGCTGTTAACTCAGTCAAACTCGCGCGTTCAATCACATGGATCTTCATGTTCGATCCATCCGCAAGATACAAATACTTCTGCCGCGGGTCTTTCGAGAACGCCAGATCGAACGCCGAACCATCGCCCAGAGTATTCTTCGCAACGAACATCTCTTTCACAAACGTTCCGTCAGTCTTGAAGACCTGGATGCGATCGTTCGTCCGGTCGCAGACATAAAGCAACCCGTCGTTCGCAAGCGCTACGCAATGAACCGGGTTTCGAAACTGCTGTGCCGGCGGATCGTTCGGATTGTAAGGGGGCAGTTGCCTGTCATCCGGCTTGTGCCCATAAGCGCCCCAATGACGCTTGTACTTACCCGTATCCGCATCGTAAACAATCACGCGCCGGTTGCCATAACCATCCGCGACATAAAGCTCATTGGTTTTCGGGTCCACAAGCGTTTTCGCAGGCAGTCGCAGGTTGTCGGTATCGTTGCTGCCCTTGCTTTGACCCGCCTTGCCAATCTGCATGAGGAACTTGCCCGCCTGCGTGAACTTGAGAACCATGCTGTCGTGAACCGAACCCGCCGCCCCCATTTTGCTTTCATCCGCTCCGCCCACCATCACGGCGCCCGTCCTGCCATTCCCGCCAATCCACACGTTGCCTTTGTAATCGACATCGATACCGTGGTTAGAGGTTGGCCACTCGTACCCTTCGCCCGGACCGCCCCAGCTGGCGATCAAATCGCCGGCTTCATTGAACTCCAGAACCGGAGGCGCGGGAGCGCAGCATTCCGCCGCCGGCGGTTTTGTCGTCGCGTACTGCTCCATGCGCTCGAGCGAGCCCTGACGATGGATGATCCAGATGTGATCGTTCGAATCCACCGTGACACCGATTACCGACCCCACCACCCAATGGTTCGGCAGCGGTTTCGGCCACATCGGATCCACTTCGAATCGCGGCGCCTGCACGCTCGCGGCCTGTGCGGTGGACCAGCGCCGCAGCATCGAAGACCCCATCGCCAATGCGCCCACCGTAGCCAGAAACGTTACAGTTATGAAAGTCTTACGAGCCATGGTGTTTCCCTCTTAATCTTTACCAGGGTAAGCTATCATACTCGGTCTTGCGCTTACTCTCTCCGATATCGCTCGCGTTGCTCGTTCTGCTGTCCGGCCCGGGCGCTGCCGCCGCCCACGATATTCCAGCCGACGTGGCAGTGCATTCCTTCGTTAAACCCCTGGGCGACAGACTGCTGTTGCTTGTCCGCGTGCCCCTCGGCGCCATGCGGGATGTCGACTTCCCCGAACTGCCGGGCGGCTATCTCGACATTCAGAAACTCGCGCCCCAACTACCCGGCATTGCCAACCTCTGGATCGCGAACTTCGTCACCATCCGCGAAGGCGACACGGTTCTTTCCAGCCCGCGCGTAGTCGCAACACAGATTTCAATTGAGTCCGACCGGTCGTTCATCTCGTTCGAAGATGCCCTGGCGCACGTCCGCGAACCGTTGCCCGGAAATGAAACCCGCTTGGTTTGGAACCAGGTACTCTTCGATGTTCTGGTGGAATTCCCAATTCATTCCGACCGGTCGCGCTTCTCCATACGCCCAGGTTTAGAGCGATTAGGCGCCAGAGTCGTAACCGACCTCCGCTTTCTGCCACCTGGAGGCGCGGTTCGCGCCTACGAATTCCCGGGCGATCCCGGCCTGGTGCCACTCGACCCGCGCTGGCATCAGGCCGCCTGGCGTTTCGTGAAACTCGGTTTCTCTCACATCCTGGACGGCGCCGACCACTTGCTCTTTCTTCTCTGCCTCGTGATTCCTTTCCGTCGCCCGCGGGCTTTGATCGGAGTAGTCACCGCCTTCACCATCGCCCACTCCATCACGCTGATCGCATCGGCCTGTAACTTCGGGCCCAATGCGCTCTGGTTCCCGCCCTTAATTGAAACCCTGATCGCCCTTTCAATCGTCTGCATGGCGCTTGAAAACATCGTCGGAGGCGTTACGGCGCATCGCCGCCGGGCCATGGCATTCGCCTTCGGTCTGGTGCATGGCTTTGGATTTTCGTTCGCCCTTCGCGAGACGCTGCAGTTCGCCGGCTCCCACCTGCTCACATCCCTCCTCTCCTTTAACATCGGAGTGGAACTCGGGCAAGTGCTCGTGCTTCTGCTGCTCATACCCGTGCTCGATGCCCTCTTCCACCGGGTCGTTGAAGAGCGAATCGGCGCCATAATCCTCTCGGCACTGGTGGCCCACACGGGCTGGCACTGGATGCTGGAACGCTGGGATCGCCTCCGTCAATTCCGGTTCGATTGGGGCGCGCTCGATGTATCCACGCTCGCCCGCGCAATGAGTGCGCTCATGTGGGTTCTGATTGTCGCGGCGGCCTTCCTGACGGCATTCCGCCGGCGTCAACGCACGCGCCGGATCTAACGCCACCGGATGCTACCCTCGAATTTACCCACATTTCAACCATGGCCAAACTTTCGATTCAGGATCTGAACCTCACTGGCAAGCGTGTCTTCATTCGTGTCGACTTCAATGTTCCCCTCGCCAACGCGGGCCAGGAAATTACCAGCGATAAGCGTATTCGCGCCTCTCTGCCCACCATCAATTACGCCCTCGAACACGGCGCGGGCGTGATCCTCGCATCGCACCTCGGTCGCCCCAAGGGCAAGCCGAATGCCGAGATGAGCATGAAGCCGATTGCCGCGAGGCTTCAGGAACTTCTGGGTAAGCCCGTGAAACTTGCGCCCGATTGCGTCGGTCCCGCGGTCGAAGCCATGCTGCCCGCCCCTGGCGAAGTGTTGCTTCTCGAGAACCTGCGATTTCATCCTGAAGAAGAAGCCAATGATCCGGCCTTCTCCGAAAAGCTCGCCAAACTTTGCGACGTCTATGTGAACGACGCCTTCGGGTCCGCCCATCGCGCGCATGCTTCAACCGTCGGCATGATTCAGTACGTGCCGCAAGCCGCCGCCGGCTTGCTGATGAATCAGGAACTGAAGTACCTGGGCATGGCGACCACGAATCCTGAACGCCCGTGCGTGGCAATCCTGGGCGGCGCAAAGGTTTCCGACAAGATCGAAGTCATCGAGAACATGGCCAAAGTTGTCGATCGCGTTCTTATTGGCGGCGCAATGGCATACACGTTCCTCAAATCGCAGGGCCACCCGACCGGCAAGTCGCTCGTGGAAGACGACAAGCTCGATCTCGCCAAACAGTTGCTCGCGCAGTACGGGTCCAAACTGGTGTTGCCCGTGGATCACGTCGTGTCCGCTGAATTCAAAGCGGGCGCGGACCACGAAACCGTGACGGAGATTCCGGAAGGCAAGATGGCTCTCGATATCGGCGCGAAGACAATTGCGGAATACCAGGGTATCATCAAGACCGCGAAGACGATCATCTGGAATGGCCCCATGGGCGTGTTTGAAATGCCTCCGTTCGATAAGGGCACAGTCGCTCTCGCAAAGGCGGTGGCGGACTCCCGCGCAATCTCCATCGTAGGCGGCGGCGACTCCGAAAAGGCCATCAAGAGCGCCGGCGTCACGAGCAAAATCTCCCATGTGTCCACAGGCGGCGGAGCATCGCTGGAGTTCCTGTCCGGCGTAGAATTGCCCGGCGTCGCCGCTCTGACCAACGCTTAGTGCGCTCACGCAAATAACCACCGCGGGACCGGTCCAATCAGCGCGGCGCGTGCCGGCAAGAGGTACTTTGCCCGGTGCGATAGAGTATTGCGCATGAACCGATTTACCACGGGATTGCTGCTGCTGGCGGGCTGTCTGCCCGCCTCCGCTCAGGTCGCTACCCTCACACGCGAGCAGTTGATGAAGTACACCGAGGCCTGGAAGGGCGAGCGCTTTCCCGATGGACGTCCCAAGGTCGGCGAAAAGCTCATGAAGAAGATGGACGGCCTCTCCGCCGAGGAGATCTGGGCCGTGCTTCCTGGCGAAGGCTACCGCAATCAGTACGAGGGCGATTTCCGCATTCTGCACCCCGAGAAAAAGCTAATCGGCAGGGCATTTACTGTTCAGTTCATGCCCACCCGACCGGATATCAAAAACCCGAACGAAGCCGATGCGAAAGCCAGGGGTTTGCGTGACAACGGCAATCAGCGCGCGCTCGACATGCTCCGGGAAGGCGATGTCCTGGTAGCCGATATCTTTGGCAAAATTGAAGGCGGAACCCTCGTTGGCGATAACCTCGCAACATGGATCTACGCCGTCACCCACAGAGGCTTCGTGGTCGACGGCGCCATTCGCGACCTCGATGGAATCTTTCCGATTGATCTCGGCGTCTATTACCGCGGCGTACACCCTACGCCCATTTCGCAGGACGTGATGATCACCGGCATCAATGTGCCCGTGCGCATCGGGAATGCAACTGTACTGCCGGGCGACGTCGTTTTCGGCGATCGCGAAGGCGTCTACTTCGTTCCGCCGCATCTGGTAGAGAAGGTGCTTGCCAAAGCCGACGAAACCCACATCCACGATGAATGGACGCAGGACAAGTTCCTGCATGAGACCGGGAAATACAAATCAAGCGATATCTACGGTTCTCCGCGGGACCCTAAGCTCCGCGCCGAATATCAGGAATACCTGAAGAAGAAGCTCGAGGCACTGCACGCCAAAGAAGCCAAAGAAAACTAACCGGGGTACACGCGCCCCGTGTCCCCTACAGCACCTGTAGGATCACGCACTTCAAATAATGCGTCTCCGGCACAGTCAGCAGGATTGGGTGATCCTGCGACTGCGTCCGGCGTTCCAGCACCCGCACACTCCGCCCGGCATCGAGTGATGCCTCAGCCACAATCTCCAGCAGCATCGCTTCGCTCATATGATGCGAGCACGAATTGGTCACCAGTATTCCGCCCCGCGACAAAAGCCGCATAGCCCGCAAATTGATGTCCTTGTAACCACGCGCCGCGCCTTCAACCTGTTTGCGCGATTTCGCGAATGCCGGAGGATCGAGCACAATGGTATCGAAACTCCGCCGCGCCGAAGCATAACTGGAAAGGATCTCGAACGCATCCGCCTCACGGAACGAAACATTAGTCAGGCTATTCGCCGCGGCATTATTTTGGGCTGTCGCCAGGGCAACGGCGCTGGAATCGATCGCCTCCACGTGCTCGCAGACGCGCGCCAAATGCAGCGCAAACCCTCCCGTACACGTGAAGCAATCGAGAGCCTTGCCGCTCGCATAATGGGCCGCGGCCATGTAATTCTCCCGCTGATCGAGAAACACGCCCGTCTTCTGCCCGTGCATCAAATCGGCTTCAAGGCGAAAGCCATTCATCTCCACCGGCACAGGCTCGCCGAGAGCCCCCGACAGCATACGAATCTCACGAGGCAGCTCCTCGAGCGTCCGCACCGCGGCATCGTTGCGCGCCACGATCGCGCGTGGCTGGAACAGCTCTGTCAGAGCCGCCGTAATCTCCGGCAAAGCCCGATCCATCCCCTGATCCAGAGCCTGCGCCGCGAAACAATCGCCGTAGCGATCGACGATCAGGCCTGGCAAAAAATCCGCCTCGGCATGCACCAGCCGATACGCGGTCGAACCGCCCACAACCTGCTCCCGATAACTCTGCGCGTCCGCAATACGGGCCGCAATATCCACCGGTTCGGAACTTCGCGTCAACATGCGAAGCGCAATTTGCGAAGCCGCGCTGTAGTGAGCCTGCCCGATAAAGGTATGACGATGATCCAGCACCCGCACGGTGTCGCCCGCGGCCGCCTTCGAGGCGTCCGTTACATCGGAGCGAAAGATCCAGGGGTGCCCGTTACTGAATCGGTCCGCGCCTTTGCGGGAAACGCGGACTTCAGGTAATGCCAGCGATTTTTCCAAACTTCTATGGTCGCAAAGAGGCATCTGGCAAACTGAACCTGATGGCCTTTCGCTACGCAATGTGCAACGAAGCTTTTGAACGCCGGCCATTCGGCGAAGTCTGTCAGGTTCTCAAACGGCTTGGATATCAGGGCATCGAAATCGCGCCATTCACCCTTGCCGAGGATCCTCTGCTAATCAGCGCTGCTCAGCGCAAGGAATACCGCGGAATTATGGCCGCGGAAGGCATCGATTTCGCAGGTCTGCACTGGCTTCTTGTGACTCCGAAACAGATTCACGTTTCAACGCCGGACAAAGCGCTGCGTGAGCAAAGCTGGCAATACGTGCGCAACCTGATAGATCTCTGTGCCGATCTCGCGGGGCCGGGCGCCACCGACTCCGTGATGGTCTTCGGCTCCCCCAAACAGCGCTCCACAACCGGCGGAATTACCGCCGCGGAAGCCACGCGAAATTTCATCGAAGGCCTCGCCTCCATCGCACCGCACGCGGAAACCAGAGGAGTGACCATCCTGATGGAAGCGCTCCCTCGCTCCCAAAGCGACGTTGTGAACACTCTCGCGGATGCTGCCGGCGTGGTGCGTCAAATCGCCAGCCCCGCGGTGAAAACCATGTTCGACAGCCATAACTCGGAAGACGAAACCGCGCCGCACCATCAACTCATCGAAAAATATTTCGATATCGTCCGTCACGTTCACGTCAACGAAATGGACGGTCGCCATCCTGGCACCGGCGATTACGATTTCATCAGCATATTCCGTACCCTGCAAAGCTTGAATTACCAGCATTGGGTGTCTCTTGAGGCCTTCGACTTTAAGCCCGGCGGGGAACGCATCGCAGCCGAAACCATTCAGTATCTTAAGAAGCAAGAGGAGATCGCTTTGGAGAATTTGCAGTGAGCGGCTTTCTGGTAACCGGCGGAGCGGGGTTCATCGGATCCGCCCTTGTGAGGGGCTTGTTGGCAAGTGGCGCCAGCCGCGTTGCGGTGGTTGATAATCTGCTCTCGGGACACGAACGGAACCTCGATGAGATTCGGGGGCGGGTCGATTTTCACCAAATCGATATACGCAACGCCGCCGCACTCCGAACTGCGATGAATGGCGTGGAAGCAGTTTTTCACGAGGCCGCCATCCCTTCCGTGCCGCGTTCCATTCGCGACCCCGAGCCTTCGCACGATGTGAACGTCAACGGCACGTTCAACGTGCTTCAGGCAGCGAAGGCGGCCGGAGTCCGTCGCGTGGTTTACGCCGCATCCTCGTCGGCGTATGGAGATACCCCGGTATTGCCCAAAGTAGAATCCATGAAGGCGAACCCGAAATCGCCCTACGCGGCGCAAAAGCTTATGGGGGAATACTACATGTCGTCTTGGGCCTCGTGCTTCGGTCTCGAAACCGTAAGCCTGCGCTACTTCAATGTGTTCGGACCGCGTCAGGACCCCTCCAGCGCTTACTCCGGAGTCCTGTCGCTCTTCATGAAGGCTATTCTCGAACGCAAGTCCCCTACCATCTTCGGGGACGGCGAACAGTCACGCGATTTTACTTACGTGGAAGACGTCGTCGCCCTCAATCTAAGAGCGCTGCAAGCCCCCCCAGACGCATCCGGTATGGTGTTCAACGGCGGAAACGGCTGGCGCATTACTCTCAATGAAGCGTGGTCGCTGTTGCAGCGCATCGAAGGCGTGCAGGTCGCTGCTCATTACGGCCCTGACCGGGAAGGGGATGTTCGCGATTCACAGGCGGACACAACACTGGCCTCCACCATCCTTGGCCACACGCCCAAATATTCGTTCGAAGCCGGTATGCGCGCAACGCTCGAATGGTACCGGTCAACACTTCCGGCCCGGGACTAAATCCACCATGCGACGAACCTGCCTGCTTCTCGCGTTTTCGCTGTCCACGTTATTTGCCCAGACGCACCCCGTTCAGCAATTGATCGAAGCCGCCCGCTCAGGCAACACCACTCGCCTGAAGGAAATCTTTGCATCGGGCTTGCCCTTGCTTCAGGGTCGCGACGGGGCCGCCGTCTGGGGGCAGGATTTCCTCTTCGCGGTGGAATCCAATAAGCCCGCCACCGTCTCCATCGACCATCAACCCGCTGTCCCGCTCACCAACATCCCGGGCACGAAGTACTGGTATCGCCTGATGACCCTGCGGCTGGGCGCCACTCACAATTACAACTACTTCGCCGACGGCCGCTCTCTCGGCACGTACGACGTTGCGGGCTACAACCCCGATTCCTATCCGCTCCCCGGCGTCGCGCACGGCACGCTCTCGGCGATGCGGACGCTCCAAAGCAAGATCTACCCGGGCATGTCCAGCAATTATTGGGTGTACGTGAACGACGGCGCGGATCTCACGAACGGCGCTCCGCTCATGGTCTGGCAGGACGGCGAAACCCTCGTCGGAAATCAGGATCTGCTGCGCCTCCGGATGCAGACCGTTTCCGACAACCTGGTCGCAAAAAAACTAATCCCCCCGATGGTGCATGTTTTAATTCAGCCCGGCACGGGCGGGGAGGCTTCCGGTACGCGTATGCGCAGCATCCTCTACGACACTGTATCGGACCGTTATGAAAAATACCTGATGCAGGAAGTTCTCCCCGAGGTCGGGAAGACTTACAAGATCCGGCAGGACGCGTATTCCCGTGCCATCGCCGGCGCGTCCTCAGGGGCCATCTGCGCGTTCAACGTCGCGTGGTACGCGCCTGATCGGTTTAGCCGCGTGCTCTCCCATATCGGCAGCTACGTGCCCTTGCAATGGCGCCCCGAACAGAATCTGGATGGCGGCTACATCGTCTCGCAGAAAGTGCGCCGCGACCCGCGCAAGAACCTCCGAGTCTGGCTGTCGGATGGCACTGACGATCAAGAGGCAGCGGGCGGCAGCTGGCCCCTCAACAACCTCATGCTCGCGAATTCGCTCAAGTTCAGAGGCTACGATTTTCACTTCCGCTTCGGAGACGGTATGCACGCCATAGCGCAGGGCGCGCTCGACCTGCCGGAATCTCTGGTCTGGCTCTGGCGCGACTACGATCCGTCAAAAACGGAACAAACGTACCAAATGGAAGAAGCCGAAAAAGCGAAGCCAATGTTCCGGGTGAAGGTGGCGAATCGGGATTCCTGGTAGCAGCCTTAACTCTTCACCAGCTGAGGAATCAGATTCCCGTACACATCGGTCAATCGCATATCGCGCCCGTTAAACCGATACGTCAGCTTCGTGTGATCCATCCCCAGCAGATGCAGCATGGTCGCATGCAGATCGTGGACGGCAATCGGCTGCTCTTCCGCCTTATACCCAAACTCATCGCTCGTCCCGATCGTCTGCCCGCCCGCAATCTTCGCCCCCGCCATCCACATACTCATCGCGCCGGGGTTATGATCGCGACCCAACCCGCGCTGTGAAATCGGCATCCGCCCGAACTCGCCGTGCCAAACCACCAGCGTCGAATCCAGCAACCCGGTAGCCTTCAAATCGCTGAGCAAACCCGCAATCGGCTGATCCACTTCGTAGCCGTGCCGCCGGTGATTGTCATCCACGTTTTCATGCGCGTCCCATGTGTCAATGTTCTGAATCCCCAATCCGCCGTGATACAACTGCACAAAACGAACGCCCCGCTCCACCAGCCTTCGCGCCATCAGACACTGTTTTCCGAACGGCTCTGTTCGCGGGTCGTTTAGCCCATAAAGCTTCTTCACCGCATCGGACTCCGCCGTCACATCCACCGCCTCCGGCGCGCACCCCTGCATCCTGTACGCCAGCTCATACGACGCGATTCGTGCCGTAAGCTCCGTATTCCCCGGATACTTTTGCGCATCCATCTCATTCAGCTTTCCGAGCAACCCCAGCCGTGCCCTCTGCTGCTCCGGAGTCACGCTGTCCGGCGGCTTCAGATCGATAATCGGCACGCCGGACGACTTGAAAACTGTGCCCTGATAAGCCGCCGGCATGAAGCCCGCGCTCCAGTTCACCGGCCCGCCGAACGGTCCGCCATGCATGTCGTAAATCACCACGTAGCCCGGCAGATTCTGGTTCTCGGAGCCCAGTCCGTACGTCACCCAGGAGCCTACGCTTGGATAACCCATTCGGATCATCCCGGTGCCCATCTCGTAGTGCGCCTGCACGTGATCGTTCGACTGGCAGTGTACCGATCGAATCACCGCAAGGTCGTCCACCTTCGAAGCGATATGGGGGAATATCTCCGAGACTTCAATCCCGCTCTGCCCGTATCTTTTAAATGTGAACGGGCTTGGCATCAGCGGACCAGGGTTCCCCTGCCTCACAATGATGTCGCCCTTCCCTTCGAGCGGTTTCCCCGCGTATTTCGCCAGCGCGGGCTTCGGATCGAACGTGTCCATGTGGCTGACGCCGCCACTCATGAATAGTGAAATCACCGCCTTTGCGCGCGGCTCAAAATGCGGCTTCTTCGCAATCAGCGGGCTCTGTACAGGTATCTGCGATGCGCACGACGATTCCGCACCCAACAATCCATCCTGCCGCAGCAGAAACGCCAACCCCAGGCCGCTGATACCGCCGCAGCTTTCGAACAGAAATTGCCGTCGTGATTTGAATAGCGACATGCCTTACCTCACGTACAGAAATTCATTCAGGTTGAGCACCACGTTCGTAAAATCCGCGAGCGTATGCTCTTTCAGAAAATCGAGGGCCAACTGCTTCTCGTCCTGCTCCGGAGTGCGCGCCAGTGCGATCCGGTAAGCCAGATCGATCTGCTTCGCCCGGTCGTCCCCGGCAGTCTCTTCGAGGCGCCGCGCGAACAACTGAGCCTGATTCAAAACGAAGTCGTCGTTCATCAGTGTGAGTGCCTGCGTGGGCACCGTTGTCACATTGCGAACTCCGCATGAAATGCTCTGGTTCGGCAGGTCGAATACATCGAACATGGGCAATGGCAACCCGCGCTTGCGATATACATAAACGCTGCGCCGCCACACCGCCGGTCCATCTGTTGTCTGCCTCCAAATGCCACTGGAGACGGCCTTTAAAACGCCTGGCGGAAGCATGGGGAACACGGGTGGCCCGCCCATTTGTCGGTTCAGGCCGCCGCTTGTCGCAAGAATCGAATCGCGAATACTCTCGGCATCCAGACGCTGCACGCGATACCGCCAAAGCAGATTGTCCCGCGGATCTTTCGCGACGCTGGCATTCAGTATCCCGGTATCCGTAACGCGCGATGCCATCTTATATGTGTCAGACGTCATGATCAGCCGGTGCATCTGCTTCATGCTCCAGCCGCGATCCATAAACTCCACCGCAAGCCAGTCCAGCAGTTCCGGGTTCGTGGGCATCTCGCCCATCCTGCCGAAGTTATCCAGCGTCGAAACAATTCCTTCGCCGAAATGGTGATACCAGATGCGATTCACCGCCACTCGCGCCGTCATCGGATTCTCGCGCGACACCAGCCATTCCGCCAGCGCCAGGCGTCTCCCCGAGGTATGTTCCGTCGCGGGCGGAAGCTCGGTTGGCGGGTTCCCGTAGGTAATCACCTTGACAAACCCCGGCTTGGTCTCCGGCCCAAAGCTGTTCACGTCCCCGCGGATCGGGAAGTGGGACGGGGGAACCTGATACCTGCCCGGCCCCGCATGAATATAGCTCCCCTCAATTGCTTCGCGCTTCTTGCCCTTGCCGGGCGCGGGTTCATCGCCAGGTCCGTCGGGTGTGAAACGGTAATCGCCATCCGTAACGCCCATCGCCACCGGAATCGGCGCCGGTCTCTGCTTCTCCAACTGCGCGATATCCGCCCGAATCCGCTGCTTCTCGGCCTTGTCAGCCGGAGACATAACGCCGGCGATCTCATCATCGGAAAATCCGACCATCTTACTTGCCTGATTCGCAAGCAGAACCTGCCCCGGCGTTCGCTTTTCTTCAGGCGTATTCACCGCGTCCTGAAGGTGCCGCGGCAACAATCGATACTTTGAGGGCAGCAACTGATTGCGATACGGAGTCTCCAGTGTTTTCAGCGCCAGCCTGAGGTCCGCTATCTTTTCGTCAATCTCCTTCACCTTTGCCTGATACGCGTCCGCGACTGCCTTTGAAGTCAGCGGATGGTCTACCTCGACGTACCCGAAAAGAGATGCCTGAAGCCGGTAATAATCGGCTTGGCGAATCGGATCGAACTTATGATCGTGACAGCGCGCGCACTGCACTGTCAGGCCGAGCACTCCGCGCCCGATCGTCGCGATCATATCGTCGAGATATTCGTAGCGGAACTCGGGATTGTCTTTTTCGCGGAAGCCCACCTTTGCATAACTCCGCAGAAAGCCCGTTGCGATGAGACTATCCTGTGTCACATGCGGCAACTCGTCGCCCGCAATCTGCTCCCGCAACATGGTGCTGTAAGGCTTATCGGCATTAAACGCGCGGATCACGTAATCGCGATATCGCCACGCGTTCGGGCGATCGAAATCATGCTCGAAACCGTTGGAATCGGCGTAGCGCGCAACGTCGAGCCAGTGCCGGCCCCATCGCTCTCCATATTGAGGCGACGCCAGTAATCGGTCGATCAGCTTCTCCCACGCATTCGGCGATTGATCGTTCAGAAAATCCGCCGTTTCCGATACGGTGGGCGGAAGACCGATCAGATCGAAATAAGCCCGGCGCAGCAGCGTAACGCGATCGGCTTCGGGCGCTCGCTTCAGTCCGTTCTTCTCGAGCGCCGAAAGAATAAACGCGTCGATTGGATTGGCGGCGGGCCCTCGAACCGCGGGTATTGGCGGTCGCACAGGAATTCGAAATGCCCAGTAATTGCGCTCTTCCGGGCGAATCGGCGCATCCTGCAACGGGTCGGTTTTCTTGCTGACAATCGGAGCCGCCGCGCCTTCCCAGACCGCGCCCTGATTGATCCACAGCCGGATATTCTCGATCTCGTCAGGCGCCAGCGCGCCGCCGATCGGCATGGAAGGCTTGTCAAGGCCCGCCGCGAGTCTGTAAATTCGGCTCTTATCCGCGCTGCCGGGCACAAGGTCCGAACCGTGCTCGCCGCCCTTCAGGGCCGCCTCGCGCGTGGCAAGGTTCAGCTTCGAAAGTTGCACCGAACTGCTGTGACAATTCCAGCAGCTCTTAACAAAAATTGGCTGGATATCCTTAACGAAAGATACTTGCGTCTCCGCCGCGCTCAGCAGCGAACCCGTCGCGAGAACAGTGACTAACAGGGTCAGTATCCGCACTGCATGGATTATATGTCAAAACGGCGCAGCTTAGGTCAGTAGTGGGGGTCAGTAGTGGGGGGCAGTAGTGGGGGTAGGAAGAAGTTCCGGTTCCATCGAACCGCGGAATGGGAGCGCGGCCGCAATACAATCGGATGGAGAGATCCATGGACATTTCCACGTTGCTCAAAACGGCCTTGTGCGCAGCGCTTCCCCTGTTCGCTCAAACGCCCGAACAACTCACTCCGCACCAGGTGAAATTGTCAGGCGTCGATTACCTCGGCAAACGAGCGGTAAGAATTGTCGAAGACGGCCAGGCCCCCAACGGGGAAGCCTACGCGATCGTGAAAGGCGCGAGCTTTCACAACGGAGAAATTGAAGCGGAGTTGGCGGGGCGTCCCGCCGAGGGCGCTGCCGCCGCCGCGCGCGGTTTCCTGGGAATCGCCTTTCGGATACAGGGCGGGGAATTCGAATACATCTACCTGCGCCCCACCAATGGCCGTGCCGACGATCAGGTTCGCCGCAACCATTCGACGCAATACAGTTCGCACCCGAAATTCGGTTTCGCGGAACTTCGTCAGCAGGCGCCCGAGAAGTACGAGAGCTACGCCGATCTTGAGGTAGGCGCATGGACGCGCTACCGCATCGCTGTGGAAGGCACAAAGGCGCGCCTGTACATCAACGGCGCCGCTCAGCCCTGCCTGATTGTGAACGACCTCAAGCGCGGCGATTCAACGGGCGGCGTAGCGCTGTGGATTGGTCCCGGCACGGAAGCCTGGTTCACCGGGCTAAAGATCCGGGATGCCAAATAGCTCAGGGACCGCCCGTTCTCGACCCGCCCAGCCCCGGCTGTTATAGTGTGAGGTTTGGTACCAAACCGGGGCTCAAGCCCCCAGGAGCTTTAATGATTTTGCGTCGGACCGGCAGACATCTTTTTCTTCTCTCAATCGTCTGTATGTGTCTGAACGCGGCTGACTCCGTCCCTTCCATCAATGCACCTGTAGCCGCCGAAGGCGAGCCACTGCCGGCTTCCGCTGAGCGCGCCAGTGTGTCGGATATTTTGGACGCGCAATTGAAATCACTCCACCGTTATCTGATGTTGGCGGGATGTAAGGTAGCGCCGGTGACCGAGATCCGGGATCCGGAAGTGGAGGCATTCGAGAAGAATGCTGAAATCGCGCCCGCCGATGTCGAAGAGCTAACACCGGAAGCGGCACAAGCGCTGGACGCCCTAAAAGAAATGGTCATTTCACTGGGCGGGACCTTCGACCTGAAATCCGCCTATCGACCGGCGGCATACCAGGCACATCTGCGCGAGGTCTGGGTCAAGTGGGTGAAGGAACTTCGCAACAACCGGTCCAGTGGGTGCCGGGCGCTGCGCGAGGAAGTAGGCGCGGAGTTTAAACGGCATCAGTTGCTGGTCAGACAGCAACCGGTCCCGGCTTCCGACCACGCGCTCGGTCTGGCTTTTGATGCTGCCGTTGCGATGCCGCGCGGGGCGCGTCTGAATGGCAAACGAGTCACAGTGGACAAGCTTGCGGCTCTGGTGGGCGCTAAACGACCGAGCAGTCGCCGGGATCCCGTCCACTTCAAGCTGATTGCGGAACGGCCCGCGCTGATAAATTACGAATCCACCAATTAGGCAAAAACAGTTGCCGCGCGCCCGCGCGTGAGATGCGCATCGATCGAATGGCTGAACTCGATAGCTCGCGTAACTTTCCATTCCCACTAATCGCAAACCAGAGTCCTTTGTGATAACTGCCACGCTCCGCATGGCATCATTAAGAATGGATATCGGCAAGGGAATCATATCGGCTATTTTGCTGGCTTCTTTTGTCCAATCCACAGCCCTGAGAGCCGAACCCCTGTCCGATTCCGCCCCTCTGGACCGCGGCTACCGGCAGATGTACAACCTCCAATTTTCAGAAGCCCATCGAACTTTTGAAAGCTATGCGGTCGCGCATCCGGACGACCCGATGGCGCCTGTTTCCGATGCTGCCGCCTTCTTGTTCTCCGAATTTGACCGCCTGAAGATACTGCAATCGGACTTCTGGATCGAAGATCAGCCGTTTCTCGATTTCCACAAACCTCCGGCGGACCCCGCCATCAAGAAACAGTTTGAAACGGCGATTGCAAAAGCGCAGCGCCTGGTTGCGGTCGCTCTGAAGAAAAACCCGGACGATGCGAATGCCGAGCTTGCCGACACGCTGCGGCTCGGGTTGAGCGCCGATTACCTCGCGCTCATCGAGAAGAAGCAAATGGCCGGACTTACTGTCGTGAAGCAGAGCCGTCAGGAAGCCGAGCGGCTGCTCGCGCGCCATCCGGAACAGTACGACGCATGGATCGCAGTGGCTCTTGAAAATTATTTACTGAGCCTGAAGTCGGGTCCGGTGCGCTGGCTCCTCCGCATGGGCGGCGCCCAGACCGACAAGACCGTAGGCATCGAGAAAATGGAAATCACCGCCGAGAAGGGCCACTACCTGCTGCCGTATGCGCGCTTGCTCCTGGCAGTGGCGGATCTGCGGAACCACCTTCCGTCCCATGCGAAGGCGAAACTGCAATGGCTCGCGAAGGAGTTTCCCGGAAACCGGCTCTATCGGGAAGAGTTGGCTAAGCTGAACTAAAGCTCTTGATGAAAATCCTCTCGGCGGCCAGCGCCTTTCCCGCATACTATTACACGCAGGCGGAACTTGTCGCCTCGTTCCTGAAACACTGGGGCGACCGCATACCTGACGGGCGGAAGCTGGAACTTCTGCATTCGAATGTCGGCGTGGACGGCAGGTTCGTCTCGATGCCCATTGACGAATATCCAGGGTTGACGTTCGGGCAGGCGAACGACGTTTGGATCGAAACCGCGGAGCGACTTGGTAAATCCGCCGTGGGCAAGGCCCTTGCGTGCGCGGGCCTGAAGAACACTGAGCCTTCGGCCTTCTTCTTCGTATCCGTCACAGGCATTTCGAGCCCGTCCATAGAGGCAAGGCTCATCAATCGCATGGGGCTTTCGCGCAACCTCAAACGCATTCCCATCTTCGGCCTTGGTTGCGTCGCCGGAGCGGCGGGCATAGCGCGGGCGGCCGATTACGTCAAGGCCTATCCCAGGCAGTACGCGATATTGCTCTCTGTGGAACTCTGCTCACTGACCCTGCAGACCAGCGATCTTTCGATAGCCAACCTGATCTCCACGGGATTGTTTGGCGACGGGGCTGCGGCAGTAATTATCGCCGGAGATGAATGCGCGCGGACCGCGGGCCCGGAGATTATCGCGACAAAGTCGGTCTTCTATCCCGATACGGAGCGCGTCATGGGCTGGGACATTTCGGAGACCGGCTTTCAAATCGTGTTGTCGCCCGAAGTGCCGGATGTGGTTGCGAAGAACCTGGGCGGTGACGTGGATGAATTCCTCGGCGAGAATGGGCTAAAGCGCAGCGACATCGGATCGTATGTGGTTCACACCGGCGGGCCGAAAGTGCTGCGGGCAACCCAACAGGCATTGGGTTTGGATGATCAGGCGCTCGCCGTGTCATGGGAGTGCCTGAAGAAAATGGGCAATCTGTCTTCGGCCTCTGTACTGATGGTGCTCGAAGAAGTGATGACAAACCGTCGACCGAAGCCGGGCACCTGGAGTATTCTCGCCGCGATGGGCCCGGCATTTTGTTCCGAGCTCGTGCTTCTGCGCTGGTAACCCAAATAAAAAAAGCCGGGATCCACAAAGGAATCCCGGCTGTGCTGGTTAACAGTTCCGCAAGTTAGAACGTCACGCGAAGAGCAACCTGGCAGCGGCGGGCATTGGTGCCGTCCGGGAAACCCTGCGAGCCGGTTCCGGTGCCGAGTAATGAAACGCCGTTGGTCAGTACAGGCTTCAGAATGCCGCCAGAACTGACCGAATATGCCGAAGTCTGGACAGACGTGTTGTGAATCGTATTGAAGGCGTTGAACGCCTCGAATGCCAGATTCAGTTTTACGCGTTCGGTAATTGGAAAAATATGGGTAATGCGCGCGTCGACCGTGTAAATCTGGTCGATGTCAAGCGTACCTACCGGCAGAAACGGAACACGGCTCCATCCGCCGGAGCCATTCAGCGTGCTGTTGGCGAGCGCAACACCAGGAAAGACTCCCCCGGCGCTGGTAGATGCCGAATTCATAGTAGCCGTTACCGGATGCGCGGATGCGAGCGTAGTCAGCGAGGAGAGCTGCCATCCATTGACAACATACTTCGAAAAGAGTGAATCGCCTTTCACGAATTTCGGCTCCCAAATCCAGTTAATGGATGCGCGGTGGCGTTGGTCAAGTGTAGAGCTGCCCTTGTCGAACGCCCAGTTTCCAGGCACCGTGGCATTGTTGAAGGTATTGCTGATGTTCCAGCTTGCTCCCTGCTCATTTCCATCGTCAATAGCGTGTGACCAGGTGTAGGCGACCTGGGCGGTGAAGCCGTGGGCCATCCGCTTGGTCGCCTGGAGAGCCAATCCGCTGTACCATGACTGGCCACCGTTCTCCACCTGAAGAATGCTGCTGTAGCGGGGATCCACGCGATTACCGATTACGTACACGGGCGTCACATAGGTTCCCACGTTGGCTCCGCCCGCGTCCTGAATCGTGTAGGTTTCGGTCGGTCCTGGCGCGCCCAGGTTTAGGTCACGCTGAGTATAGAGCCCAATGCCGCGGCTCCATATGTAACTGGCCGTGACAGCAAAAGAACTGCTGAACTGATGATCGATTGCCAAAGTCCCCTGTTGCGTGTAAGGAGCGTGAAAATCCGGCGCGGCGAACTGAAGTTTAATCGAGCCTGTCGGAATCCCGGTCGCACTCGCCAGCACCCCCGGAAAAACCGGAGATCCCGCCTGGCTGGGCGTTATGGAAATTGAGGTTTGATATTTTCCGTTGCCCAGGAAAAACGTATCCAGCATATTGCCGTGCAGGCGGGCGTAGAAAATGCCGTATCCTGCCCGAATCACCGTGCGATCGTTGATGGAGTAAGACAGACCGAACCGCGGAGCGAAATCTTTATTGGGCGACGGCACTCTGCCGGTTTGTGTCCAGTCCGAGTTGGTAATTGTCGGTTGAGGCACCCACGTTTTCTCGTATCGCAGACCATAGTTCAGCGTGAGCCTGCGTGTCACCTTCCACACATCCTGCGCGTAAAAGTTTATGTCGGTCGTGCGGATGTTCTGGATTGGATTGCCGAACGTCTGGGTGAAAGAAGTGTAGTTCCTCACGCCGGAATTGAAGGCTCCGCCATTGAAATCCTTAGCGAAATTTGTAAGGTTGCTATAAGAGTAGCCGCCGAACTGGTTAAATAGCTGGTTCATGTAGTCCTGCGTGGTAGAAAAATCCACGCCGAACTTTGCGGAGTGCGATCCGTGTGTCCAGCTATAGTTGTCCACCAGCTGAAAACGGTTCTCGCTCGGAAAAGTGCGGGGGTAGGCCTGCGCCGCTCCCACTGTGGAACCGGCTACCGTGATGTAGGTTGCGCCGGTTTCTTTTGGCCAAAGGTCGGAAGCGCCTGGGTCGGAAAGGCGATCCTTAAACCAGCCGAACCGTAATTCATTCACGGCTGTGGGGGTCACCACGCGCGTCCATGCCGCTTTGGCATAACGGTCTTCCACCGTTGAATTGCCGTTGTTGCCCAGCATGTTGCCGTTTGTCAGAACTGTTTGGGTCTGAATTCCATGTGGTGAAATCCAATGCATGATGTTTGCGCTGAAGCTAAACGAATCCGCCTCGCTCGGGCGCCAGTCAATCTTTGCGACTCCGAGATCCTGAGTGTATGTCCGCGGCACCAGGACGTTCATCTGTTTCTGAATGAAATTGATTGCCGCCGTACATTGGACCGCGGTGGCGGTACAGTTCGATGCCGGTATGAAGTTCCCGGTGCCATCCGTCAACGAGTTATTAACGATGCGATTGAGGCCCGGGAAATTGCGGTCGGTGTAATCGTAGTTCACGAAATAAAACAGCTTGTTCTTCCTGATCGGTCCGCCGAGGCTGACGCCGGCGGTGTGCCGATACTCCGGCCCCTTCACGCCGTTGGCATACCGATCCGCCGCTTCTAACGTTCTGTTACGGAAAAACCAATAACCGGTGCCGTGGAGACTGTTGGTTCCACTCCGTGTAACCGTGTTCACAACCCCGCCCAGGGCACGTCCAAACTCGGCCGAGAAACCATTCGACAGAACCTGAAATTCCTGCACGGCGTCCTGAGAGATAGGAGCGCCGATCCGCGTGCGCCCGGCGTTCTCGTTATAGAAACTGTTGGTCGTATCGTTCCCGTCCGTGAGGAAGCTGTTCCCCATTGCGATGCCGCGGAAACTGATGAGTCCGAACTCGCCATCGTTCGTCACCGCGGGAGTCATGAGCGCGTAGCTGTCCACGCGTCTGCCATTGACCGGAAGATTATCAATCTGGAACTGACCCACTTCTGCTGTGACACCGCTCTTCGTATCCTCAATGAGCGGGGCTTCGGTAGTTACCTCAACCTGAGTGGAAGCCGAGGCTACCTGCAGACTGGACTTGAAATCCAGTGTCTGACCTACCGCGAGTTCGAACTTGGTAGTCTGCCATTTCGCGAAGCCGGCTTTTACGACTTCTATGCTGTAGCCAGCCGCGGGCTGCAGCGCCGGAAAGGTGAACAGCCCCGAATCCGTTGTTTGTGTTGTTTGGCTAATGCCTTTCGACGCGTTTGTCAGCGTTACGCTCGCGCCGGGCACGCTGGAACCAGAAGCGTCCCGCACACTGCCCGTAACTGCGCTGAGCCCGGCGGAAGACTGCGCCCATGCGCAGGCAGTCGCCATAAATGCCGCGATGGTCATCGCCGCTACTGTTGACCTTTTTGTTGTCATATGCCCTCGCTCACGCCTGTCGGCACGCCCTTCGTTGCTCCAAAAATTGCTCCAAAGCCAGCCGCTGTATGCGCCGTAAGGGCCGACGACTGTGGCAGTACGAGCAGAAACGCAAATCGCACGATGTGTTTGTTCATAGAGGAAAGACCGATTCTCTTATGATAACGGCCTGAATGTTACATTTCCGCAAACAAATCGCTATGGTGAGGATAAAGTGGACCATGGGGCGTTCGCGTGCATCCAATCGCCATTAATTCCTGTTCAGATACGGGTTTTCATAGAACCGGAACTTACAGTACTGCGTCTTTTGCGGCAGTGAGGGAATGATGACGACGGCGACTGACCCGGCGGAATCGGCGGACCCGGTGGAATTCAGGCTCTCGCCCAACCCGGCGCAGGGCGATTCCGGTTTTATCTTTCACCGCCTGGAATCCGCCAACCTGCACATTCAAATGCGCCTTTCGGTGGTGCGCGGCCTTACCGCGGACGTCCTGGCAGCCGGCGACGGCGAGACAAACGGCATCCTTCTAGGGCGTCGCGAACCGGGCGACCCCGACGTGCTTTGGATTGACCGATTCGAACGGCTGGACGCTATGCCCGAGGTTTGGCCTGCGGAAACCCTCGGATTCTACCGGGGCACCGGGGCGAAGACGGGCTTTTCCGATTCGTCTGGTCTGCCCGAGGGGCTCTTTCTCGAAGTCTTCCCTGCAAGTGAGTACGGCCTTACAGGCCGGTTCTTCGTTTCAGCGGGCGATTCGGGCGCCGGTGAAACGCGTGGTGGAGTGGTTTTTCCTTTTGCGGCGACGGAAGATGCGCCGCATGACGCGAATGCGAAACAGGCGCCGCACGCGAAGCCCAGGCGAATCGTTCCCGATTTTGAACAGGCGCAGGCCAACATCTTAAAGCCCGGCGCGCGGGAATTCTTTCTGCAGCCGAGGAGCGTCACGGAGGAAGATCCGGAGCCGGGCCTTGTGCGGAAGTTCGGGCCATTTATCGCGGCCCTGGCGCTCATCGCCGGAGCCATTTGGCTTCTGCCCCGAATGATCTCGCCGTCCGCGCCCTCGCCCGCGCCGAAGATCGTGACGGCTCGCCGCCCCCTGGGGCTGTATGTCGATCCGAGTCAGCCGGCATGGCGCATTTCCTGGAACCGCGATGCGAGCGTACTTCAGGGCGCGCGCGTGGTTCGGTTGTTTATCAATGATCTCTCCAACTCCGGAGATGAGGGTCAGAACGGAATCGATCTGTCGGAAAAAGATCTGGAATCGGGGATGTATGCCTACACGCCCGATTCCAAATCGACCGCAAACGATGTGACGTTCCGGCTGGAAGCGACCTCGCCCGATGGCCTTGTCTCGGCCGAAACGTTCCGCTTGATGAGGACTATTGCAGGGGCGCCGGGCGCGCCCAAAACAGAGCAAACCCCGCCGAAAGTGACGCACCGGGTCGCGCCAGTGATATCGGCCGGCATCCGTCCAGGGATTCGCGGCAAAGTCGGCATAGATATTCGGGCGCTGGTGGATACCAGGGGCCGTGTAAGCAACGTCACGCCATTGACGAAACCGAAGAACTCAGTGGAGCGGATCCTGATCCGCAGCGCCGAGCAGGCGGCCCGGCAATGGCGCTTTGAACCCGCCACTAAAGCCGGAAAGCCAGTTACCGGAAGCCAGACACTCCATTTCGTCTTCGAGCGTTGACTTCTGACCGCTTCAGCTTGCCGATGGATTCCAGACGGCCTTGCCCTGCTTGTTCACGTAGCTTTGGTGGCCATTGGTCCACACGGGGGCCAGCCCGCCCTGAAAAGCGCCGGCGTGATCGAATTGCGGATTGATTTCAAACTTCCCGTTCTTATCGATGTAGCCGAAACGCGATCCGATCGCGACCACCGCGAGACCCTCGCCGAAGTCTCCCGCGCCATCGAACTGCGGTGGAATCGTGACCTTGCCGTCTTTGCCGATGTAACCGAATTTATTGCCCGTCTTCACCGCCGCCCGCCCGTCGTGAAAATCGCCCGCAACCTGGTACTGCGGGTTAATCGCAAGCTTGCCGCTCTTGTTTATAAACCCCTGAAGATTGCCGATACGTACGGCGGCGAATCCTTCCGAAAAACTCGACGCCTCATCGAACTGCGGATTGATCGCGATGGCGCCGTTTTTGTCGATAAAGCCCCAGCGTCCTTTCACCGCAACCGGCGCATATCCGTCACCGAATTCGCCGGCCCCCTCGTAAGTAGGATTGACCGCCAGTTGTCCATTCTTCTTAACATAGCCAAGCTTGCCTGCTATGCCGACCACCGCCAAACCGTCATCTGAAAAGGGATCCGCCAAGTCGAATTGCGGCGCCACAACAAGCTTGCCCTTCGTGTCTATATAGCCCCATTTCTGGCCGACCTGAACGGCGGCAAGATTGCTCGAAAAATCTTCGGCGTTATCGAACTGAGGCTGAATCGCGATCTTCCCGGAATCGTTTATGTATCCGTACTTACCGCCGGACATCATAGGGTGAAGAGACCTGCCGGAAGTACCGCACGCCATCAGGGTAATCAGCAAGATCGCATCTAATGCGAAGTACTTCAAGGGCGGCTTCATGACAAACCTCATCGCCGAATGACTGCATCTGTGTAGCCAGACTCACTTAATATATTTGGCCCTAAAATCGCAAAGCACCATGTATGTTAGCCCCGACTGCGAAGAACAGCTTGATAATCGTGGCGTTTGTGGCGGTTTGCGGGCTGGCCGCGGCGGGCTGGTTACGTAAAAATGACCGGCCGGCCGAAAATGCGCTGGTAACTGCGCCGCGGCAGCTGCCGAATGCGGTTGATTCCGCACCTTACAATCCCCTGGCCCCTGTACCCGAACCGCACTATTCGTCGCCCGTGTTTTCTTCCGCCGATGGTTATTACCCGAGCCTTCCGCGCCCCGCTGTGGTGCGTCCACAGTCGCCGCCACCAGAACCAATCGCGGCACGGCCGGAAGTTGCGCCTGAGCGCCCCGAAGCAAGCGCCAGATATGAAAAGAGGCCAATACCGCGTCGCGAATACTACGTTGATTCGAGAGGTCGCCGACACACCCGCACCAAGGCGCATTCGGCCGAAATCGTGGCCGGCACTGCTGCTGCCGGCGCTGCCATAGGCGCCATCGCCGGAGGCGGGAAAGGCGCAGCTATCGGAGCAATCAGTGGCGGTGGCGCAGGCTTCGTTTACGACCGGTTAACCCACAACAAATAGTTGTCTATTCTGTAAAGCGGTATCCTTGCCCGCGAATCGTCAGAATATAACGCGGCGATTGTGGGTTGTCTTCAAGCTTCTGCCGCAGCCATGCCACATGCGTATCGATGGTTCTCGAAGAGGCGTCGCTTGCATAATCCCAAACATGGGTCATGAGTTCCTCGCGAAGCACCACCCGATCCCGGTTCTCAATCAAATACTTGAGTAACTCCATCTCCTTGCTCGCGAGATTGACAGTTTTCCCTTTCTTCTTTACCTCACTCCTTTCAAAATCGACCTCCACGTTTCCAAACTGAAAGTGCTGTGTTTGGGCGCGGCGTTTTTTCCCCGATCTCCGCAACATTACCCCAATGCGGGCCGGCAGTTCCGCCGCGTCGAAAGGCCTGGTCATGTAATCGTCCACGCCCAATTTGACGCCTGGTTCGCGATCCAAAACCTGACCCTGCGCGGTCAGCATCAGAATGGGGGTGTCCACGCCTTTCCGCCTCAGTTCCTGCAAGACTTCGAATCCATTTCGGCCAGGCAGCATGGCATCAAGCACGATCAGGTCGAACTGCTTTTCCGCCGCGGCAACCAAACCCGAATTGGCACTCCTTGCGGACTCCGCTTCATAACCATCGCGCGTAAGGGCATCCGTAATGGCTTGCACCAGCGCGGGTTCGTGTTCGATAAGCAGAATCCGCGCGCTCATCTAATACGCTCTCAACGTGGCCGACCCGCGAACGATACAGGTGCTCAGCGTCGCGACGAAGCCCATCGCGCTCCACTGCGGCCGCTGTCTTCGGGGAGTCGCTTTCATCTGCGTCCAGCTTAATCGGTTTTTCAATCCTGCCCGCGAAATCGTCTCGTTTAGCAACTGAAAAGTGACATACTCTTCACACTCGGCAATTGGCCTTCATGCGGCGATGGGTTGCGCGAGCACATGCGCAACTTAATTACCGAGTATTAGTTCCGACATCGGCCAATGGCATCTCCCGTGCTCGCAGTTTGCTCTTGGAGCTTCCACCGGAGGGGCGAACCCGCGTAGTTGTTGAAAATGTCACGCCATCCGTGGATGGCGGTCGATTCCCCGTCAAGCGCGCGGTTGGTCAAACGTTTTCTGTCCAGGCAGCGGTATTTGCAGACGGGCACGATACGGTTTCTTGTCAACTGCGCTATAAGTCGGATACAGGGTGGCGTTCCGTACGAATGGCGCCCCTCGGCAACGACATATGGGAGGGTAAATTTGAAATCTCCCGCATGGGTCAATACGTTTATACAGTCGAAGGCTGGATAGATCACTTTAAAACCTGGCGCGCCGATCTTAAGAAGCGCATCGCGGCGGGGCAGAATATCTCCGTCGAACTGTTAATCGGCGCGCGGTTTGTGGAAGAAGCAGTTACACGAGCCGCTCCGGCGGATGCCGCGCACTTAACCAGCTTCGCCGAGGCAATTACCGCGGGTGACCAGGAGCGAGCTCTTTCCGATGAGCTGTATGAGGTAATGCAGCGGTATCCGGATCTTCAATTTGCCACGCGCTATGACCGCGACTTACCGCTTCAGGTTGACCGGCCGAAAGCGCGGTTCTCCACATGGTATGAATTCTTTCCCCGCTCGGCCGTTGCGGGCGAGCACGCGCCCGGCACCTTGCGGGACTGCAAAAAGCGTTTACCGTACATAGCCGAAATGTGCTTCGATGTGCTCTATCTGCCGCCCGTGCATCCAATCGGGCGCCAGTACCGCAAGGGCAAAAATAACTCCCCTGACGCCGTGGTTGACGATGTCGGAAGTCCCTGGGCGATCGGTGATGAGACCGGCGGGCATACCGCCATCCACCCCGCGCTCGGTACTCTGCGGGATTTTCACGAATTGCGGCAGGCCGCGAGCGACCTGAATCTGGAACTTGCACTGGACATTGCGTTTCAATGCACGCCTGACCACCCATGGGTTCGCGAGCATCCCGAATGGTTTCGCACGCGCCCCGACGGCACAATTCAATACGCGGAAAACCCGCCTAAGAAGTATCAGGATATTTACCCGCTGGATTTCGAGACCACCGCGTGGCGGGGCTTATGGGCGGAACTCAAAAGCGTTTTAGACTTCTGGATCGAGCAGGGAATACGCATTTTCAGGGTCGATAATCCACATACGAAGTCATTCGCTTTCTGGGAATGGGTGATCGGCTCTCTCCGCGAGGCGCATCCGGACGTCATTTTCCTGGCTGAAGCGTTTGCCAGACCGCGCGTGATGTATCGGCTGGCCAAACTCGGCTTCACGCAATCGTACACATACTTCACCTGGCGAAATACAAAACCGGAAATCGAGACTTACTTCCGCGAGCTTACTACGCCGCCGCAAAGGGACTTCATCCGGGCGAACTTATGGCCGAATACGCCCGACATACTTCCCGAAGTTCTTCAAATCGGCGGGCGGCCGGCATTCATGGTTCGCCTCCTGCTCGCCGCCACGCTTGGCGCGAACTATGGAATTTATGGGCCCGCGTTTGAACTGATCGAGAACACGCCAAGGGAGCCCGGCGGCGAAGAATACCTCAACTCGGAAAAATATGAGATCAAGACCTGGGATTTGAATTCCCCCGCCAGCCTGAAGGATTTCATCGCGCGCGTAAATCGCATCCGCCGCGACAACGTTGCGCTGCAAAGTGACGCGAGCCTGATGTTTCACCAGACCGATAACGCCAACCTCATCTGTTACAGCAAGGCATCCGAAGATCTGTCGAACGTGATCATCGTCGTAGTCAATCTCGATTGGGCGCACACTCAGGCCGGGTACGTGTCACTCGACCGGAAAGCTCTGGGGCTTGAGCACGATCGTTCGTTCGAAGCGGAAGACCTGCTGAGCGGCGGACGATTTTTGTGGAAAGGTCCGCGCGATTATGTGGAACTCGCGCCACTTACTTTGCCCGGACATATTTTGAGAGTCCGCCGATGGACCAGGACCGAGAGAGACTTTGACTACTATCTCTGAAACGATCCTGACCGAACACGATCTGCATCTTTTCGCGCAGGGCGCTTTTTACCGGAGCTATGAGAAACTCGGCGCGCACGTCACCGATAGCGGGACACATTTTGCGGTATGGGCGCCGAACGCGGAGTCGGTTTCGGTAATTGGCGATTTCAACCAGTGGAACCCCGCGCTCGCGCCGATGGAATCGCGACCGGAAGCGGGTTTGTGGGAACTCTTCATTCCCGGGGTTCGAGTGGGCGACTGCTACAAGTACCAAGTCGCTTCCCGCTTTCACGGTTACAGGACCGCAAGGGCCGACCCCTGCGCGTTCTACTCGGAGCTTCGCCCGCGCACTGCATCCCGCGTATGGGACATCGATACGTACACATGGTGCGATGCCGATTGGCAAAGTGCCCCGCCAGTCACGCCTGGCGCGTGCCCGATCTCCATCTATGAAGTCCATGCCGGATCGTGGATGCGGGTGCCGGAGGAGGGCCATCGCTGGCTCACCTGGCGCGAGCTTGCGGTGAAGCTGCGCGACTACATCCGTGAGATGGGTTACACGCACGTGGAGTTCATGCCCGTTGCCGAGTATCCTTTTGACGGGTCGTGGGGCTATCAGGTGACCGGCTATTTCGCCCCCACAAGCCGATTCGGTACGCCTTCCGATTTCATGTATTTGATCGATGTACTGCATCAGAGCGGCATTGGCGTCATTCTGGATTGGGTTCCAGGGCACTTCCCAACCGACGAACACGGGCTGGGTTATTTCGACGGCACGCACCTTTATGAGCACGAGGATCCACGCCAGGGCAGGCAGTTCGAATGGAACACGCTGCTCTACAACTTCGGACGCACCGAGGTTCGCAATTTCTTAATCAGCAACGCTCTCTTTTGGTTCGACAAATACCACATCGATGGATTGCGCGTGGATGCCGTCGCCTCAATGCTCTATCTCGATTACGCCAGGAAGCCCGGCGAGTGGATTCCGAACCGCTTCGGCGGGAAAGAAAATCTGGAAGCGATCGATTTCGTTCGAACGCTTAACGAGCGCGTTTAC